>OBEQ010371943.1_pt1 | contig 78826 bp, 63 predicted proteins | sample 1670901 | NCBI WGS metagenome assembly OBEQ01 (sample SAMEA104232315, study PRJEB22302) | groundwater metagenome | biome: forest; feature: aquifer; material: groundwater | place: USA | collected 2011-08-07 | depth 5.4 m | reverse complement strand
TCTTACGCGATCCGCATGCCCAAGGAGCGAGGACAATCGGTCCATGTACTGTTCAAAGCGCCGGAGAAGATCGGAAGCCATGCCATAAAATACCTCCACCAGCCTCTTTTTGCAAAATATTTGTGACACAGTAGAATTAACGGGCCGGTAATTCCACCGCATAGTGGGATTAAGCCAAGCCGGCCCAAAGCGAGTCCAGGTCCAATCCTTGAAATGGAGTCCCCATGTCGTCCTTCCATGCCGGAAATATCCTCAGGGTCTTTGTCGCGTCCGCCGCCTTCGCCTGCGGCCTGGGCGCGGCCCACGCCGCCCTCGATTTCGACACCTACGTGATCCGCAGGACCGTCGAGCGCGTCAATGTGGGCGGCAAGCTCGTCGACAGCGTCAGCACCACCTACGACATGACGCGCCTGGGTTCCACTTCCCTGGAGGCGTCCTCCCTGACCCTGACGTCCCATGGAAGTTACCTGTCCGTGGTCGAGGAGGCGACGCTGTCCGGCAAAATCGAGAACCGGCCGCATGACATCACCAAGGATTTCCTGTTCCAGGGAAGCCTGCCCATCCCGCCCCTGGCGGCCGTGCACGAGCTCTCCGTCATGCACGGGGACACGGTGTACCAGGCCCGCTTGAAGAAGATGATCTACAGCCTGGACGATTCCTTTTTCGACACCCTGGCCCTGCGGGCGACCCTGGACACCCGGACGGCGTTCCTGCAGCAGCTTTCCGATCAGGGCTTCGAGGCCACTTTCGCCGGACTGTCCCTGGGCGAACCGGTGCGCGTGCGCATCGCCTACGACATCCCCTTTTCCGGGGCCCCGGGCACGGCGGTCCGCGTTCCCGTGATCTTCCATCCGTCCGGGGCGCCGCCCCGCCAGGCCGAAATCACCTTCTTCGAAGAGGCCAAGGATCTGCCGCCCGTGCAATGGCTGAGCGAAAACGGCCGGGTGACCCTGGATTCCAAGGGAACGCACACCGTAGGGTACCAGGAAAGTTACCTGTTCCGGCGCGACGAGAGCCCCAAGACCGTGGTGACCCTGCAGACGACGGGGTTCGAATCCGGAAAGCTCAAGGGCCAGTACCTTTTGTTCAAAGGCGGCCTGGACGATTCCCTGATGAACCGTCTCTCCCGTCCCCTGGAGGTTACCTTCCTGTGGCGCTGGAATCCCCCCTACGCTTTCGTGGAAACGCAGAACGGTCTCAAGACCCTCTCGGAGATGGGCCGCCTCGCCGCCCAGGAGGCCCGCGCCTTCAAGCAGATCATCCAGGAGATGTCCCCGCGCGGGCACCGCTTCGGGCTTATGCGCAGCGCGCCCGGTTTTTCCGACGACTTCTATGCCCCGGCCGAAGCGGAAAGCGACGGCTACCAGGCCCTGCTGGCCTACCTTGATCGCTTCACCGAAGATCGCCTTTACGCGGATTTCAAGGACTATAAGGACGACAAGCCCGCCTGGGCGGCCACGGCCTGGGCCGATTCCGGGGAGGTGTCCAAGAGCCGCAAGGAGTTCCTGGCCGCGTTGGGGCGCATCCGCCGGTCCTTCAGCGATCGGCCCGAGGCGCTTCGCCATATCGAGATGATCGGCATGGGCTCCGCGCTTCCGTCCTTGGTCGACCTAAAGGATCCGTCAGTGATCGAGGGGATTATCGACAGCGTGACGGTATCCAACGTCTTCGCGCCCTGGCTGGGAGTCGACATGGATCAGGCGCTGCAGCTGAAGGCCAACGGGACCTTGCGCCCTTTGTCCATCGCTTCGCCTCTGGCCGCCGGGCTCCCGCCCCTGCTGTTTCCGGTGTTCCAGCCCACGTCGGTGGAATACCGGGCCTTCACCGCCACCCGCAGCCATGCCGTGGTGCTGCCCTTCAGCCTTAACGCGGAACGCGAAGCCGTGATCAAGGCGGAAGGAGCTTTCGCGGACTCGCTGCAATTGCAGGGCCTCGACGTGCTGGGGCGCAAGACCCGCATCTACACCTTGATACCGCGCATGCAACGGAGCCCGGCGGATTCCGGGATCGCGCGCCTGTGGGCTGCGGATCCGGATCGCATCGCCGAGATCGGCGAAGTGGATCTGGGCCTGCGCTACGGCATCCTCACCAAGGGAACCTATCTGGGCGCGGGCGTATCGGAAGGCAAGGTCCCGGGGCAATCGAACGGCGTCGCCATCCTGCCGAAGTCCGTGCGCATGGCCGCGACGGTTTCCTTCCGCGTGGACGGGGGCATGCTGCGCATCGCAGGTCTGGAAGGTCCCGCGGGATCGGCCGCCCAGCGCGCGCCCCGCATGGACATCTATGATCTGAGCGGCCGCCTGGTTTACCGCCTCTCCCTGGAGGAGTTCCGCAACGGCGCCGGCTTCGCCATCCCCATCGGCTACTTCCAAAAATTCGGCCGGCACGGCCTGGTCCTCGTGCTGCGCAGCGCGGGCCGCATGCATTCCTTTTCCCTGAGCGTCGGAGGCCAATCGTGAAGCGCGTTTCGTCCATGAGCTGCTGGAACTTCGCAAACCTTGCGAACCCCGCAAGCATAAAGACCCTGTCCCTATTGCTTCTGCTGGCCGCCGCGCGCGGGGCGCATGCATCGGACGCCGCCGCGGGTGCTCTCGCTCCCAAGGCCGCTACGGTGGCCGCCAAGGAGCCCGAATCGGATGAACGGAAACCCTCGGACTTCGCGGTCTTCTGCGCGCGCTTGGCGCCGCGGGAAATCCTGGCAGGTCCGCAGGCGGGAGTATCGGCTTCCAAGTTCCGGACCTCGACGGAATACGCCGCGCTCATCCGGCCCACCGAGGCCGATCGCGGAACCTGGGTCGCGCCCAGCTTCGGCGCCGTCCTGACGGCGCGTTGGGCCACGGGCATCAGCCTCACCCTTGCGCCGCGGAGGGAAACCTACGGGGTACGTACCCGGGAGCAGACCGTATCCTTCCCGGACAATCCCTTTCCGCATACCCTTAAGTCCAACCTGGAAATGGGCTACAACGTCTGGCCCGTGCTGCTCGGGATGGGCTGGTTCACCGGAAGGCAACACCTGCAGATGCAGGTCGGAGCCTACAAGGCATATCTCGATCATGCGGATTTGGAATGGACCGTGGACGGGGAGGCCTACGCCAACCGGCCCGCGGTATCGATCCGGGATTCCTACACCGGGTGGATGCTGGGCACGGAGTACGGGTTCCGGTTGGGATCTGGAGAGCTGACGCTCGGAGTGGAAACCCAACGGGTCTCGGACTCCATGATGGAAGGGCTGAAAGGATCCATCCGGGCCGAGTCGGCCCAGGTACGCTTGGCATACCTGTGGACCTTGATGCGGAAGTAACGGCGGTGCGATGGCGCAAACTTCGCGCAAGGATCGCGCGGTCATGGCTTTGGGCTAGGGTCCGACCGGCATGGCGCCGGCAGGACCCGCAGGAATCAACCGCGCTTGTAGGTGATTTTCTTTGCGCCGGCTTCGCAGTTGCCCACGACCTTGGCATCCTTCACGTCCGCGGCCGGAACGATGTCCAGGGTGAAAGCCTTAACGCCCTTGGCCTTGATCTTCTCTTCGATGGAAGCCTTCACGTCCTCGCAGGTCTTGCGGCCGGCCGCAGGAGCGGTCGCGGTTGCGGCAGCGGGAGCGGGAGCGGCTTTGGCCGTGGCCTTGGGCACGTTCTTGACGACCACGCTGGTATCGGTCTTCTGGGCGAAAGCGCCTACGGTGAAGATGGAAGCCGTGAACAGGGAAACGGTCAAGGATGCGATCGTGCGGTTGGAAGACATGTGATCCTCTTTACGGGTTGATAGATGATGGGACTCCCGGGGGAGCGCGCCACCCTAACGTAGCTTCGGGGCCACGTCCTTCCAAGGCGTCAGGCCGCGGGTATGCCGGATTCCGGAACCGGTTACCGGCCTATCCCTGCCGCAATCGTCCGAAATCCGCGGAAATTTCTCCTAAAAAGTTAGCTTCCTCCCCAGAGGTGCCGCATGCTGGGATTGAGCCGTGGAGATATCACGAAATTGGAAGTGGAGGCGATCGTCAACGCCGCCAACTCCAGCCTGCTGGGCGGAGGCGGTGTAGACGGGGCCATCCACCGCGCAGCGGGACCGGAACTGCTCGCCGAATGCCGCATGCTCAACGGCTGCAAGGTGGGGCAGGCCAAGGCGACCAAGGGCTACCGCCTCAAGGCCGCGCATATCATCCATACCGTGGGCCCGGTCTGGAACGGCGGCAAGAACGGGGAGCCGGAAGCGCTGGCCTCTTGCTACCGCAACTCCCTGCGCCTGGCCAATTCCCTGGGTATCCGCACCATCGCTTTTCCCGCAATCAGCACCGGCGTCTACCGCTTTCCCATCGCGAAAGCGGCGGACATCGCGGTGAAGACCGTCCGTTCCGCTTTGGCAGAAGGCGGAAGCGTGAAGGAAGTTCTCTTGGTCGCTTTCGGGGATGAGGTCGCGAAGGAATTGTTCCGGGCCCTGGCCGAGCCGGGATGAGGACCTGGGAAGGACGAGGCCGGGCGGTTTTGTCCAATGGATTAAAGCCTCGATTTGAAATCGGAGGATTTCATCGAAAAGCCCTTGACTTCAAGCGGGCTTTAGTCTCATCGCCTCCGCCAGCACTTCGCAGGAACGCACGCGCGCCGCATGGTCGTGGATGTGCGACACCGCCATCAGTTCATCGGCGCCGGTGCGTTCCAGCAACTGCTGTAAGCCTGCGCGCACCGAATCGCGCGAACCCACCACGGAACATTCCAGCATGCGCGCGGCCTGGGCCTTCTCCGTCGGGGACCAGAAGGCTTCGATGTCGTCGACGGGCGCGGGGCAATAGCCGCGGGTGTCCCGGAGGATGTTGGTGAAGGCCTGCTGGATGGTGGTGAATAGCCGGCGCGCTTCCGCGTCTGTCTCCGCCGCGAAGACGTTGACGCCGATCATGGCGTGGGGCTTTGCCAGTTGCGTGGAAGGCTGGAAGCGGCTGCGGTAGAGTTCCAGGGCGGGCAGCAAGGCGTCGGGCGCGAAGTGGGACGCGAAGGCGTAGGGCAATCCCAGTTCCGCGGCCAGGCGCGCACCGAACAGGCTGGAGCCCAATATCCATAAGGGGACTTCCGTGCCGCCGCCGGGCACGGCCTGGATGGTCTGGCCTTCCAGCACTTCGCCCAACAGGGAACGCAGTTCCATGACATCCTGCGGGAAGTTCTGCGAATGCGCCGCGCTCCTGCGCAGGGCGCGCAAGGTGGGCATGTCCGTGCCGGGCGCGCGGCCGAGGCCCAGATCGATGCGGCCGGGAAAGAGCGATTCCAAAGTGCCGAACTGTTCCGCGATCACCATGGGCGAATGGTTGGGGAGCATGATGCCGCCGGAGCCGATGCGGATCTTCGACGTGCCCGCCGCAAGATGCCCGATGACCACGGCCGTGGCCGCGCTGCCGATGCCGATCATGTTGTGGTGCTCGGCCACCCAGTAACGCGTGTAGCCCAGGCGCTCCGCACGGCGCGCGAGATCGAGGCTCTCGCGGAGGGATTCGCCGGGCGAGCCGCCGGCCTTGACGGGCACGAGATCGAGGATGGAGACGGGGGTGGGAGTCATGGGAACAGGATAACAAATGGAAGTAGCAACCGGAGGCAGGAACCGGCCGGTGCGGCGCAAGCGTTATCCGGGGCGGTTTTTGGTTACCTGTTGGAGACCGGTATCAGCAAAGCCTTGCGCGTCATCAGTGGCGTTTCCCCGGAAGCCTTCACCAAGCGCATGCGGCCCGTGAAATCATAGGCCGTAAGGGTTGCGAGGGTTTCCAGATCCACGGACTCGCGCGCCTGCAGGTTGCGGGGCTTCAGTCCCACGATGAGCTGGCCGTTGCCGGGCTTGTAGACGTGCACGAAATCCACCGTCACCTTGGCGGGGAAGGCGGAGGCGGGCGGAACCTGGCCGCCGTCGAACTGTCCGCCCACGGCCAGATTCAGGATGGTGTAGAAGTCGTGGTTGTAGACCCAGTTGCCGTACCTGGTGATGTCGGTCTTGTTCACCGTATAGTGCAGGGTCGTGTCCACGTAGAACTTCACCTGGGTGGGGGTCCATTCCATGGCGAAGAGATGGTAGCCGTCGAAGAAGCTTTCGGTTCCCTTGGGCAGGTTGTAGGTGTGGGCGATGGGCGTGTTGCCGGAATAGCCCGGGCCGTGCATGGCCGAGCTGGAGACCATGGGCAGGCGTCCGCGGTTCTCGATGATGTCGATCTCGCCGCAGCTGGGCCAGCCGCCGCAACCGTTGTTGCCGCCCAGCATCCAGAAGGCGGGCCAGAAGCCGGTGCCGGCGGGGAGCTTGATGCGGGCTTCCCAACGGCCATAGGTCTGCATGAACTTGCCGGAGGAATTGATCTTGCCGGAGGTGTACTGCTTGCCTCCCGAGGCCTGCTTCAGGGCGGTCAACTCGAGCTGGCCGGAGCCGTTGAGGCTCACATTGGCGGTGTTCTTGACGTAGGCTTCGGCCTCGGCGTTGGGCGGGTTGCCGTTCACTTCCACGTTCCACTTGGCGGGATCGGGATAGGTGTTGGCCGCGCCGGTGAACTCGTCCGAAAAGGTCAGGTCCCAGCCGGTCTGGGCGTGCGCCGCGCCGCATGCGGCGGCGAGGAAGGCGAGGGAACGGAGTAGGGAATGCGTCATGAAAGACCCCCTGTTGTTCGGTGTGAGTCCATAGTATAGCGGAGGCCGCGCGGGCGCGGGAACCTTCCCCGGCCCGGAGGGATTTTTTTTCACAGCTGTGAAACCCGGATCGCTTGAGGATTTTCATACCCGTATCGCTCAGGTTACCCCAAGATGCCTGAAGCCCCCTTCCAATTCCCCGCAAACCCCATGGGACCGCGATGGACCGGTCCGGAAGTCCCCGGATTCGGCCCGGAATGCCCGGAACCAAACGTTCCGCGGTGCCGGATTTTACCGTCCGCTGACGTTGGGTGAACGGGATTTATTTGCGCGAAATGCCGGGCGGGAATCGGGGAACGGAGGGGTAACATGTCCGCGACGTGCGCGTGGAATGGAGGGACTGGGCGGAATGGATCCACTTGGATCCAAGGGGATCCCTGGTGGGACGGGGCGAGTGATCTTTGGCGCTATGGCGCCAGGGATCTATGGACCTGGGGGGGGGCGGCTATGGAGAAGGCTCTTCGTCCAGCAGGCGCTTGGCCAGCTTCTGATCGCGCCAGGAATCGTCCACGGGATCCAGATGGATGTTGACGATCCAGTGGGTGCGCTCCAGGGCGCGCACGCGCATCTCGATCTCGTCCGCGATCTGGTGGGCCTCGCGCAGGCGGATGTCCTCGTCGAAGACGAGGTGGAACTCGACGAGATTGGTGTCCCCGGACCGGCGCGTCTTGAGCTCGTGCACGTTGGTCACCCGATCGCTGTGAGTCTCCGCGATGATGCGGATGTTGTTCACGATCGCCTCGTCCAGGGCGCGGTCGAGCAGCATGGCCAATCCCTTGCGGATGAGCGGCGCGGCCGCGCGCGCGACCCAGACGGAAACCCCCATGGCGATTACGGGGTCGACCCAGGCCCATCCGGTGAAGCGGACCACCGCCAAGGCGACCAGGATTCCGGCGTTGCTCAGGAGATCGGTCTGGTAGTGGATGGTATCCGCGCGGATGATGAGGCTGCGGGATTCCTCCGCCCGCCGCTTGAGGTAAGCCACCAGGATGGCCGTGACGGCCAGGGAAAAAACCATGGCTCCCATGGCCCAGACAAGGGAGACGTTGGGGATCGCTTGCGGGAGGACGAAGTGGAACCCAAGTTTTCCGTGTTCAAGGAATTTCCATGCCGCTTCCCTCAGGATGTATAGGGCGGATGCCAGCAGGAACAGGCCTTCCAAAAAGGAGGCCACGCCTTCCATCTTCCCGCGACCGTAGTTGTAGGTCTGATCACTTGGGCGTTCGGCGCTGCGCACGGCATAGGCGTTGAACGAGGACACCAGGAAGTCCAAAAGGGAATCGACGGCGGAAGCGAGCACCACCACGGTTCCGGTGCCCATGCCCACCGCCAGCTTCACCAGGATCAGCAGCAAGGCGGCGAGCGAGGCGACGAGGGTGGCTTTGCGCGGGGCGCTTTGGGAGAGGGTGTTATCCATGGGAAAAGGAAAATCTACATCGGCAGGAGGCCCCGCAAGTCCGGAATCTGGCCGCTTGCCTGGGGAAACCGGGTTTTTAGGGCGGATAGCGCTGGAATCGGGGTGGGTGGGTTTACCATAATAAGCCAATCGAAAAGACGGGAAACGAATCTATGGAATCGCCTTGGATCCTGGTGCTTTGCCATGAGTTTCCGCCGCTGGGCGGCGGCGGCGGCAAAAACCTGTACCTCTTGTGCCGGGAACTGACGCGGCGAGGCATGCGCGTGAAAGTCTGGACGGTCGATCCGGGCAAGCGCAACCAATGGAAACATGAATTCCCGGTGGAGTACATCGCGACGGAACGCACCGAGCGTTTTGAGACCAACCTGAAAGGCATGCGCGCCTTCATAATGGGGGCGTGCCGGCTGGGATGGATGCATCGCAGCGAGCGTCCCGCCTTGGTGCTGGCGAACATGGCGGTACCCGCCGGAGTGGCCGGCTGGTTCATCAGCCGGATCCTCAGGGCGCCACTGGCCGTGTGGCATCACGGCAGCGACGTGCATGGAGGAGGACCAGAAGGACCGGGGCTGTTGCAGCGCATGCTGCTGCGACGCGTCTGGAGCCGATCCGTCCTCAACTTCTTCGTCTCCAAAGGCCTGATGGATAATGCCCAGGCCATCGGCAAGCCCGCGCGCGCGCGCATCCTCCCCGCCTGCCCGTCCCCGGAAATCCTGGCCCTGCCCGCGGAGGGCGACACCCGGGTGGAACCGGAGAAGCGCTGTTTCCTGTTCCTCGGCCGTTTCGATCCCGTCAAGCATCCGCTGCTCGCCCTGGAGGCCTTGCTGTTCCTCAAGAAGGAAAAAACGGTGGCGCGCAAGCTGCGCATGGTGGGATCCGGCGAGCTCGGCTACGACATCGCCAACACCATCCGCAACGACTACCTGACCGAATACGTGTCCCTGGAACCGGCCGTGGCCTTCGATCAGGTGCCCGAGCTGCTGCGCTCGGCCTATGCCCTGGTGGTGCCTTCGCGCGTGGAGGGTTTCAATACCACCATCCTCGAGGCCGCGCATTTCGGCGTGCCCGCCATCGCGTCGGACGTGCAGGGGATCCGGGACTTCGTCCGCAACGGCGAGACCGGCCTGCTCTTCCCCGAGAACGACGCCGCCGCTTTGGCCGCGGCCCTGAAAAACCTTTCCGCCGATCCCGCGCTGCGGGACGAACTGGGCCGCAAGGCCCGCGTGGCGGCCGAACGATACCGTCCCGAGCGCGTGGCCGCTTCCTTCCTCGCGGAAATCCGCGAAGCCGTTCCCGCCCTGGGCCAGGCGGCGGGCAAGCAACCGGATCCGCAGGGAGTCCCGGCATGGACCTGACCGTCATCGTGCCCGTCCACAACGAGGAGGAGGCCTTGCGCCCCTTCGACGCCGCCATGCGCGCGGCCATGGAAACGGGCGGCGTGCGCGGCCGCATCCTGTACGTGAACGACGGCTCCACGGACGGATCGGGAAAGGTGCTGGAGGAATTGCGGGCCGAAGTCATCACTTTGGATCTGAACCGCGGTTACGGCGCGGCCATCAAGACCGGCATCATGCACGCCGAGACGGAATACCTCGCCATCATCGACGCGGACGGCACCTACCTGGCCGAAGACATCCCGCGCCTGTTCAAGGAGATGAAGACCTGCGACATGGTGGTGGGCCGGCGCCCGCGCGAAAAGGGCCTGCGCCTTTTGGCCAAGGGCTTCCTGCAGGCCATCGCCTCCTACGCCGTGGACTATCCCATCCCGGACATCAACTCCGGCCTGCGCATCTTCACCCGCAAGCTCGCCAAGGATCTGTTCCGCCTGCTGCCCAACGGCTTCTCGCTCACCAGCACCATCACCCTGGGGGCGCTCTACACCCCGTACCGCGTGCGTTACATCCCCATCGAGTACCGCCTGCGCACGGGCCGCTCCAAGATCAAGAAGGTGCGGGCGCTCTTCAACTTCACCATGCTCATCCTGCGCACCATCGTGCTCTTCAATCCCCTAAAGTTTTTTCTACCGGCCAGCATGGTCCTGGGCGCCATGGGGATGGGCTTCCTGGTGCGCGATCTGATCGCCAGGGACATCGCCCAGGGTTCCATCCTACTGCTGGTCAACGCCCTGATCCTCTTCGCCATCGGCCTGCTCGCCGAGGCTATCCGATGCCGGGAATAGCCGGGCCGCGCCCGAAATTCCTGATCTTTTCCGTGGATACGGAACCCGATGACGCACGGTGGGAGGGCCTGAAAGACGGGCCCTGGAGCCACGAGAACCTGAGCGGCCTTCCCGAGCTGCAACGCCGCCTTAACGCCCTGGGCGCGCGCGCCACCTATCTGATCAGCCATTCCGTGGCGGAGCAGGGCCGCCTGGAAGCGACCCTGGCGGCCGATCTCGCCTCCGGAGCCTGCGAGGCGGGCACGCATTTCCACCCCGGGGACACGCCGCCTTTCGCCAAGGCCATGACCAAGGCGGGCACGGCGGGTTATGGAAATGGAAAGTGGCAAGGAAAGGGACGAGGAAAAGGCCGGAGCGCCGGGGACAACATCCTGCGCCAGCCCGCTGACATTCTGGAAGCCAAGTTTGCGGCCCTGCATGCTTTGATCACCGCCCGCTTCGGCAAGCCCGCCTCCCACCGCGCCGGGGCCTGGGCCCTGGACGCGCGCGTCACGGCGCTGCTGGTCAGGTACGGGTATAGGGTCGATTCTTCCGTCACACCGGGGGTATCCTGGAAACGCAACGGCAGGCCGTCCTATCTGGCCGCGCCCATGAGCGCTTATCCGCTGGGATCCGGCGATCCCGCCGCACCCGCTTATCCGGATGATTCCGCCGGTCCCGGTACCCAGGGTAACGTGAGAGATACGGGTATCCTGGAGGTTCCCGTATCCATCTGGTCGCCCCGACGCTGGAACGGCACTTGGGCCGGAGCGATCTTCGGGGACATCCTCACCATGCCCCTGGCCGCGCGCGGGGGCCTCGCGGTCCGCCTCGTCCGGGCCTTGCGTCCCGCCCCGCCCCGTTGGCTGCGTCCCGCTTTCATGGAAGCGGCGGAGATGATCGAGGTAGCCGATCGCCTGGAGGCGGACGGCGCGGACTACCTGCACGTGATGTGCCACTCCAACGAACTCTGGCCCGGCACCTCCCCCTATTGCCGCAACCGGGAAGAGCTGGATCGGTTCTACGCCCGCCTGGAAGGGCTGCTCAAGACGGCCCTGGAACGCGGCTACCGCCCCGTGACCTTGGCGGGGTATGCGGCCGAGCTTAGGAAGGGGAACCAAAGCGGGATCGGAAGCGGGAACAACGCAGCGGGCACTGGCGGGCCGCAAGGCATCGCGGGCTTCCGGGCGGGCTGACGTGGACAAGAACCAGGCCGCCTACGGCATTTCCAAGGTGGTCGAGGACTATCGCGCCCGCGACGCCCTGTATCCGGCTGAAGCCGCCATCCTGGCCCTGCTGCCGGATCCGAGCGGCCTCTCGGTGCTGGACGTCGGCATCGGTGGCGGGCGCACCACCTTGCATCTCATGGACAAAGTGCGTGAATACATCGGCATCGATTACGCGGAACCCATGGTGGCGGCCTGCCGCGCGCGTTTTCCCGCCGCGCCGGAAACCCGCTTCCAGGTCGGGGACGTGCGGAAGCTGGCCTTCCCGGACGCGCGCTTCGACTTCATCCTCTTCAGCTACAACGGCCTCGACTATATCGGCCATGAGGACCGGCTGATGGGCTTAAGGGAGCTGCACCGCGTGGGCCGGCACGGATCCCTGATGGCGCTTTCCAGCCACAACCTGTCGTCCCTGGGACGGGTTCCCGCGGCGCGGCCCAAGGGCCTTCCCGCCCGGCTCCGCGCCCTGGCCCTCAAGGCCGCGGTGCGCCTGATCAACGGGGATCCGGCCAAGCTGCGCGCGCGCGAACATGCCCTGGTGCGCGACGAAGGCTGCGGATTCAAGCTGCGCACCTATTACGTGCATCCCGCCGCCATGATCAAGTCCCTGGAGGCGGCGGGCTTCCGCGACACGCGGATCTTTTCCATATCGGGGGAGGAACTTGGGTTGGATGGCGCATTGGCATCGTCGGAACCGTATCTGCATTATCTGTCCCGGCGCGCCTAGCGCCCGGTGGAACCGCGTCAACGCATGGATTCGTAAGGCCGGCCTAGGTATCCTTCGCGTTACCCTTGTCCTCCCTGAGGAAAAAGAACAGGCCTAAGGCGATGGCGGGCACGTTCATCACGCGCAACAGCAGGGACATTAGCACGCCGGTGGCGCTTTTCGATCCGGCGTAATGGTACAGGACGCCCAGGGTCCCTTCCGACAGGCCCCAATTCCCCACCGTCACGGGCAGCACCAGGATCACGGTGTACCAGAACAGGAAGATCAGGGCATGCGCCAGGCTCAGGGTGCCGCCGATGGATCGATCCACCAGCATGAAGGTGCCGGCGACCAGAAGATGGTTGCCCACGCTGAGGGCGGCCACCCGCAGGAAGCGGGACTTGCGGGTGAGGAGATCCGCGAGGGCTTGGTCGAGATGTTCGTCGCCCTCGGGGGCCTCGACTACCCCGCCTTTGCCCGCGGTCCGGCGTTCATACCAGGCTCCCGCCGCGCGCATGATCCGGATGAACCACTTATAACCCCATAGGCTTCCCCATACTCCCGCGGCGATGATCGCGAAGGCTACCGGCACCGCGATCCGCCATCCCATGGTGCCGCGGCTGATGGCGATCCAGGAGATCAGGGCCAACAGGATCTGGGCCCACAGCCCGGTGATCCGATCCAACAGCACGCCCGCCAGGGCGCGGTTCCGGGATCCGCAGGCGCGGCTCAGGTAGCCCCAGCGGGCCAGTTCGCCTCCCGCGCCCCCGGGGATGAAGGAGGACAGGAACACCGTGATCATGTTGACGCGGATGATACCGGGGAAAGAAGGACGCGGCGGGGGAAAGAGCATATGGAGTTTTCCCGCATTGAGGATGAGCAAGGCCAGGTTCAGGATCATGGCCGCGAACAAGGGCGGGTAGGAAAGATTGCGGAGCCGGGCCCGCAAATCGGCGACATCGATCCAATGCCAAAGCGCGAAGAGGAATCCCAGGGATACCAGGATCTTGAAGGCCAAGCGCAGGCGCGGGCCGGGACGGTTCCCCGCTGCGGCAGGGGTCGATCCCGGGTTGCTCATTTGCCGCCTCCGGGCGACAAGGCGAGGAGGACTCCCAGGGGAAGGACGGCCAGGGTATCCGCCGTGTAACCCTCCCGGCGCATCTTGGCCAGGGCCGCCTGCATGGCGGTATCCGCGGTTTCGCCATGGGTGAGAGCGACCAGGCGCGGATGGAAGGCCTCCATGCTGCGCGAGAACCAGGTGGGGTCATAAAGCTCCTGCAGGCCCACGCATCTACGCCCTTGCGTCAGGAAGTTGATCGCGCACAAGGATCCGGCATAATAGCTTTCGCCTGGCGCCACCCTTGCCTGCAGGGAGTCCAGATAGGCGGCCTGATGCCGGGAAAAACCGGGCGCCGGCTTGAGCGTGCGCTCATAGTAGCGGTGCGGCTGGACCACCGGCAGGAGCAGCAAGAGAATCACGGCGCAGCCCGTGAGGAATCCCGATCGCTTGGACGCGGAGGGAAACCGGCGCCGGAACAGGGACCGCAGGGCCGCCAGGCCGTAGGCGTAGAGGAACGGCAGCAAGGAACTCATGTAGCGGATGGGGGCCCAGCCGTCATAGGCGGCATAGCAGCAGATGAGGCCCGATATCAGGAAGCCCGAGGCGAGGAAGGGGCCGAAGAAAGGGCGCCGGAGGAAGACCGCGGCCGCCGCGGCCAGCAAGGGCAGGGCTTCCAGGCCGTGTTCCGATTGATGCAGGATCCGGAAGAAACGCGGCACGCCGAAAAGGAAACGTTGCAGGGGATACCAGGGATTGTGCTGGGCCAGGTATTGGAACAGCGTATAGGTATGCGGCTGGCCGGCCTCGCGCAACATGCCCGCATTGCCGGCGATGTGGAGCGGGTTGCCGAAATGATGGGCCGTGCGCAGGAGCCAGGGAGCGATCACCAACCCGAAACAGGTGAGCGCGAGCGCGGGATGCTTCCAGGTCAGGCCCAAATGGCGTCTGCGCCAATAGAGCCAGAGGATCCCGGGAACGAAGAGAAGTCCGTTGGGACGCACCAGGTACAATAGGCCGACACCGGCGCCGAGGACCGCCCACCATGCGGGTTCCGTCAACACCGGGGACCCCAGGGGACCGCCGATTCCCGTCATGGACCCTCTTCGCGCGGCCCGCGGAGACTCACCCTTCAAGCACCACCACGCCAATCCCGCCACCACCAGGCCGAACAGGCCTTCGGTGTAGACCACGGTGTTCCATTGCAATTGCAGCAGCGAGCACAAGGTGAGCCACAGCGCGCCCAGGGCCGCCCAGCGGCCGAAGGCCCGGCGGCAGATCAACCACACCGATCCGGCCAGGGACAGAAACACCGCGGTTACCGTCCAGCGGCCGATCTCCACCGAAGTCCCCAAGCCGCGGAAGACCACGGCCAGCAGGGAGGTCAGGGCCGGGTAGCGCAAATCGTCCGGCCGCGGCAGGGCGTAGGGACGGAGGAAGTGCAGTTCCAGCCAGCGAGTGGACCAGCCATGGCCCCGCGCGAGTTCGGCGCTTACGGAAAGCCAGGATCCCTCGTCCCCGCCGGGCAATCCGCCCGCGCGCACCCGCATGGCCAGGAAATGGATTCCCACCAGCAGGGCCAGGGCCGCTCCGGCGGCTTCCCAAGCCTTGAATTCGAGGCGCCGGCCTGGCACCATGGACTTCCCCTCCTCCTGTGGAATAAAATCAGGGGATCCGAAAAAACCGGCCCCGCCCGTGAGGCGGAAACCGGTTGCCTCGATTATAGCTTGCCATGGTGCTGAAAAGAAACCTGCTCGGTTGGCGATTCGAAGAGTATTGGTTCGATGAGCCGGGCTACTTGGCGTCCACGGCCGATATCGCCGCCTTGCGTACCCATGGCACCCACGGCCCCGCGCCCATAAGCCATTGCCGCATCCCCGAGCGCACCTTGCTCGTGCCTTTGGACCGCAGCGAGGCGGAAATCCTGGAGGCCTTCGCCGCCCGGGCCAAGACGTCCATCCGCCAGGCCGCCAAGCATGTCCGCATCGACCGGGCCGAAACCCCGGAAGACCGCAAGCTTTTCTACGACGCCTATCTCCCCTTCGCCGCCGAAAAGGGCCTGCTCTTGCCCAACCCCGCAGAGGAAACGGAACTGGAAATCTTCCTGGCCCGCAATCCCGCGGGCGAACTGGTGCAAGCCGCGGCGTTCCTGCCCGCGCCCCTGGAAAAAGTCTATCGCTACCGTTACGGGGTTTACGTGCGGAAGAGCCAGGCCAACGCCATCCTCATCCGCAGCGCCATCCTGCGCGCCCGGGAACTGGGCTTCACGCGCTTCGATCTGGGCGGCATCACCCCCGGCGCCAAACCCGGCAGCCCGGAGGCGGGCATCAACTTCTTCAAATCGCAATTCGGAGGGCGGGATTCGGAATGCCATCTCTACCTGCGCGGCGCAGGGTTGCTCACCTGGATGATCTTCGCGATCCTGCAGGCGACGGGATTGGCGGCGCGGTATCATGCCATCGCGGCTTTTACGGGCCGCATCGCGCGGCGCTAGAAAACGTGCTTCACGGATTGCGGGCTTGGGTTGCCGCGACACCGTGGTTCGGAGTCGCGCGGAATAACTAAGGAGCCGCTGCGGGCTTCTTCTCTTTTTCCAAAGCCCGGTATTGTTCGACCTCGGTGGCCAAGGCCTTGTCGTTGGGCCTTAGTGGAACAGCCGAGCCGAGCACCTGGCCCGCGCGATCGTTGCGTCCCTGCTGATGGTATTCGTAAGCGAGATTGCGTAGGCCTTCCAGCCCTTCCTTATTGCCGCCCTTAAGCGCTTGCAAATACGCGGTCTCGGCGCGGTCCCACCACTTGGCGTCGAAGGCGAGATTGCCCAGAAACACGGCCGCATCGGTAAAGTCCGGTTTGAATAAAAGCGCCTTCTGCAGATACTCCATGGCCAGAAAGGGCTTCTTGTCCTGGGCCAGCACATCCGCCAGCTTGTACAGGGTTTCCGGATCCTTCTCGCGCAAGGCCAGGCCTTCGCGATAGGCTCCCGCCGCGCCTTCCAGATCCCCTTCCGAACGGTACAGATCGCCGACGTAGAACACGAAATCGATCTCCGTGGGCTTGCGCGCATAGGCCTCGCGCACCAAAGCGATGGCGGCGGGATATTCCTTCATGGCCGCATGGGCTTCCGCCATCTGGTAGACGACGGACAGATCTTCGGGATCCAGCGCGCGCGCCTTCTCCAGCGCCTGCAACGCGCCCACATAATCCTTGGTCCGCCCGTAGGCGTCCGCCAGGTACAGCCACGCGCTGCCGTTGTCCGGATCCTGTCCCAAGGCGCGCCGGTAGGCGGCGATGGACTCGCCGTATTGCTCCAGGCGGAACAGCACCGCGGCCAGGTTGAACAGGGCGGGCAGATATTTGCCGTCCGTGAGGCGTTCGGTCTTCTTGAAGGCCGCGGCCGCTTCCGGCAGCTTGTTCATGCGGTAGAGGCAGTTGCCGATGTTGAACGAGATGGTTCCGAGATCGGCGCCGCGCGCTTCGGCCTTGCGGTAGAGGATTAGCGCCTTGGCGAACTCGCCCTTGTTGTACAGGGCGTTGGCGCGGTTGACGATATCGACGGCTGACTGGCGGGGGGTGACCACGGGCGCCGGAGCCGCGGCCGGTCCCGGTGCGGCCGTGCCCGAGAGAATGCAAAATGCAAAAGTCAAAATGCAAAGTGCAAAACGGAATACGGCGGAAGGAGAGGAGGGGCGGCTGGGGCCAACGGCGGCGCGTTCGCAGCCGCTTCCAGGGGCCATATGCGACGTCGCTTCCTCGCGGGTTTTAGTCCCGCTCTTCACTTTTGACTTTTGCATTTTGCCTTTTGCATTTTGACTTCTACCCATTCGACCATCGCGAGTCAGTTCCCGAACTTCACCTCAAAAGGTTGTTCCAATCCGCAGAACGCCACGGGCAGCCCGCCCTTCTTCGCGGGCGTGAACACGGTCTGGCGCAAGGCCTCGCGTCCCGCGTCCGCCATGCCGAGACCCGCAGGCTTCTCTTCCGCCACGCGCACGTCGTAAGGCCGGCCGCCGGGATCCACGCAGAAGGACAGCACCAGATAGGCGTCCTTCTCCGCGTTCTTGACTTCGGGCGGCGTCCGGAACGGCGGCGGCATGCTGGGCGACGGCTTCTCGTCCACGTCCCCGGATTCGCCCGCGGCCTCGCCTCCGCCCCCGCTGGGCCGGTTCACGATATCCACCGGCACGGCCGCGCCTTCCAGCCCGCCCACGGAAAGATCCATCGCGAAGCGCGGGCCCGCCTTCACATTGGTCTGCATGGGCTTGGCCCGCGTCGGTTGCTTGAGCTTGCGCTTGGGCTGTTCGGCCTGCCGCGCGGATTCCAATTGCTTCATGGAAATCTGCGCCACAATGCGCGGCCCGCCCTTGCCGGCTCCGCCGGAATTCAGGAGATGGTTGAGCAACGGGATCAGGATGGTCACCCCGGCGCTCAGCACCAGGGCCACAAGCCCGATCGCGATGTTCCTGAATATTCTGTTCACGTCATCCCGCCTACGCCTATTTGCTCAACGCCGCTACGGAGATCTTCTTCGCCCCCGCCAGGTTGCACGCGTCCATGACGCTCACCAGCAGCCCCGTGTTCGACTCGCGATCCGCGATCAGCACCACCTCGCCCAGGGCGTTCTCGGCCAGCATGCGCCGTAGCACGTCCTGCAGGCTTTCCAGATCCACCTGGCGCTCGTTGACATGCACGGTGCCCTCGCGGGTGATCGCCACCAGAATGCTCTGGCGGTTGAGCTCCCCGGCGGATTGCGCCTGCGGCTTGTCCACGGACACGCCCGTCTCCTTGGTCAGGGACGAGGTGAGGATGGTGAAGATGAGCAACACGAACACGACGTCGATCAAGGGCACGACGTTGAGCTCGAAGCCCCCGCGTTTCTTGGTGGGGATCATGAAGGGTTCCATATCAGGACCCTCCTTCCTTGGGATAATAGATCTGGTTGAGCATCATGCTGATGCCGTACTCGGCCTGGTTCTGGAGCCAATGCACGCGGCCCTCCAGCCGCTGGCCCAGCAGGATGAGGACGATGGCGAGCAAGAGGCCGCTCTGGGTGGCGATCAAGGCCTCGGAAATGCCGTGGGCCAACAGCACGGCGTTGCCGTTGCCGTATTCGGTCATCACCTGGAAGGTATGGATAAGGCCGCTGACCGTGCCGAGCAGGCCGAGCAGGGGCGCCGCGCCCGCCATCACCCGGACCAGGGGCAGATGGCGCTCCAGGTTGAACAGGGAGAAGGCCAGCTTCTCCGAAAGCAGCCGGCGCAATTCCATTTCCCCGAGTCCGCGGTTTTCCAGGGCCAGGGCCAACCCGTAACCGATGAGTTGCGGGGCCTTTTCCGCCTGGCCCTTGGCTCCCGCCACGTCGCCCCGGGACAGGCTCCCGCGCACGCGCTCGAACAACGGATTCAGGTTCGTCTGCCAAAGGCCGGCGCCCAGCTCCACATAGGTGGCCAGCACCAGGCAGAATCCCCAGAACCCTACGAGGAGGATTGGGATGAGGACGATGCCGCCTTGTTGCCAGGTTTCGAAAATGACGGAAAACACTCAGACGGCTCCCGTTGAGAAGTCAAAATGCAAAAGGCAAAATGCAAAAGGCAAAAATAAGAGGCTCAACTTTGGATTCCCTTGGTTGTGACAACCGATTTCGCCAGTATAAGGAGAAGTTCGTGCGCTTCCTGAATGATAAGTTCCCAGCGACCCGGATTGGCCAAGTCGAGTCTTGCCGCGAGTTTCAGCCAATATTCCGTTTCCCGCATCTCTTTTAGTGAAACCTGTAGTTTGTGGGTGAAATCGGCCCTGCTTTGCCCAGCCCTCGCTTCTTCGTAATTAGCGCCTGTTGAAGTAACCGAACGGATAAGCTGCCCACTGATATGGGTGGAAACCTGCGCTTTTGGAAACTCATAGGTGGCCTTGATGACCTCAACGGTGAAATCCATCAACCGTTTTGACAAGTCGATTTCGCGACGCGCAGGTCTGGCTGAAACCACGTTTTTCACTTCTTCATTTTGCATTTTGACTTTTGCATTTTGAATTTTGACTTTTACCCTTTAGGCCAAATCTTATTAAGAACTTCAAGCGCAGCACTGCTCAACGTAGCATTCATCGTATCCAGCTTCTCATTCAAAAACCCATGGAACAACAGCACTGGAATCGCAATGGCCAGCCCGGTCTCGGTGTTGATCAGGGCTTCCGAAATGCCGCCGGCCAAAACCTTGGGGTCGTTGGCGCCGAGCTGGTTGAGCACCTTGAACAACGTCACCAGACCGCTCACCGTGCCCAGCAGGCCGAGCAGCGGCGCGGCCGCGCCCATGGCCGCGATTAGGGGCAGGCGTTTTTCCAGCGCGGGCACTTCGCGCAGCATGGCTTCGCGCACGGCCTTTTCCGCGGCCTCGCGGGAAGCGTCCCCGTGCGCGGCGACCGCGCCCAAAGTGCGGGCCAGGGCGCTGCCGGAGGCGGCGCAGAGTTCCTTGGCTTCCTGCCAGCGGCGGCTTTCCGCCAGCTTCAGGAAGCGGCCGGTGAAGGCGCGGGCGTTGGTGTTCTTGCGGGCGAAATAGATCAGGCGCTCCAGGATCATCAGCAGGGAGAGGATGCCCACGGCGAAAAGCGGATACAGGGTGACGCCGCCCGCCTTGAACCAGGCCGCGAATTTCTTGCCGAGGCTTTCCTCCTCGCCCTTCACGAAGCCGGAGCCCAGGCTCTTGTATTGCAGCACATCCAGCGGGAGCGTAACCAGGGTCTTGCCCTGCGCGGCCTCGGAGATGGCCGAGGCCAACTTCCGGTTGTAGTCCAGGGCCAGGTCTTCGCGCCAGACGAAGGTCTTGCCTTGCAGGTTGCCGGTGCGGAGCAGGATTTGCGATTCGCCTTTCTCGCCCTTCTCCAGTTCGCCCACGAACACGGTGCCGAGTTGCAGGCGCCAGGCTTCCGCGGGACGGCCTCCCGAGAATACGGCCTGGCGGGACTCCACGCTCTGGCGCAGGGTCTGATCCAGGCGGATCAGGGAGACGTCGAGCAAGGCGGACAAGGCGTCCTGCGTATTGACGGACCCGGCCTTGGGCGCCAGGTAGTCGCCCGCCCGGGAGAGCCGCAAGGTGCGGTCTTCCAGGGCCACGGGCACGTCCAGGGAGAGGTTCTCGGCGGCGCCGTCCACGGCGCGTTTGAGCGTCGCGTTGAACGCGTTCCATCCCGACTGCACCGCGGCGGCCTCATCCGCCTTGTCCTTGGCTTCGTTGCGCGCCTTCACCAGATCCTCTTCCAGGCGGGTGAGATCGGAAGCGAAGCGTCCGTATTTCTCTTCCAGGGAGCGGGCCTTCTCCTCGTTCTCCTTGGCGTGGGCGGCGTTGCGGTAGCGCGCGTCCCAGCGTTCGGCTTCCTTCTTCTCCAGGGCCCCGAGCTTTTCCGCCTTGAGGTTTTCCAGGGAGGTGAACTCGCGCTGCAGATCCTCCAGGGCCTTGCGCTTGACGGCATCCGGATCATCCTTGGCGGCGGCGGAGCCGGCGGCTCCGGCGATCAACAGGGCCGCGCATGCGGCGAGGGCGAAGGGCTTCATCACTTGCCTCCTTTCACGGGAGCGGTCTGGGGCGCGATCGACAGGCCCAGATCCAATACGGCCAACTGGGGCGGACGCTTGGCGGACTTCACTTCCAGGGCGGCCTTGATGCGGTTCTTCTCCTCGAAGCCCGGATCCTCGCGCCACTCCCAGGTCCATCCGCCGCCCGAAGCCGGGTGGCGTTCCAGGATGCCGAAGCGCTTGCCTTCCTCATCCATGTACACGAACCACTGGTTGCCGATCTTCAGCACCTGCGCGTTCACCACGTCCCCGTTCTTGCGGGTGACGGGCTTGTTGAGCACGGCGATTTCGTCCCCACCCTTGATCTCTTCCTTGACCGCGGCGTTGAGGCGCGCGAAGCCCTCTTCCAGGCTCGCCGAACCGGCCTCCAGATCCTTTTTCAGCGACTTGAGGCGATCCACCCGCGGCTCCTTCTCCCATGGGGGCCCGGCTTCGATGCGCGCGACCACGGAATCGCAGTAGCCCGCCAGCACCAGGGTCAGGCGCTTCTGGCGCGCCTTGATCTCGTCCTGGGCGTTCTGGAAGCGGTTCATGCCCGAACGCTCGGCGTTGATCTTCGCTTGGGTCTCCTGGAGCCGCGTCTGCAAGGAGGCGTTCTCCTTCTCCCGCCGCTCCCGATCCTTGGCCTGGCGATCCTCGGTCTGGGACGCGCGCGCGTTCTCTTCGCGCAGCAGCGAGTCGGTCTTGCGCAGTTCGGCATCGGCCTTGGCCGCGTCCTTCTTGGCCTGGGCCATCTCGGTCCTGGCTTTCTGGATCTCCGATTCCAGGCGCGCGCTCTCGCTCTCTTGTCCCAAGGCCGCCAACGGAATCGCGGCGGCTAAACCTAAGGCCGCCCAGGGCGTCCTTCCAATGGATTTCATCATGGCGTACATCCTTCCTCTCACTTACAAAGCGGAGAACCGGCATGGGCCGGATCCGCGCACCATTCGTCCGCGTGCTTGCACATGATTTCCGAGAGCCTCGGTTTGTCATGGCAATAGCTCGCCAGTCCGGGTTTGCATTGCGCCGGACTCCAGGCATTGTCCAGGCAGAAATTCCATAGGGCGTCCTTGCAGGAGTTCCGGCCCCGGCTTTCCAGGCAATCGGTCCTGGCCTGGTCGCATGCGCCTCCCGCGGCGGGAAAATCCTGTTCCACGCAGAACTCGTTTGTTCCGAAGAACAGGATCAACTTGTCCCGGCTGATGGAGTCCGCCTTGGCAGCCACACGGGCCTTGAGGACGGTATTCGGAACGGTGTCCTTGAAGTCCGCTTCCAGGGAAGCCCGGATGGCGTCCACGGTGCACTCGGCCAAATCCCAATCATGGCCATCGCACCAGCTCCGGTAGTAGTCCCGGCAATCCTTGTTGTGGAACCAGCCGTCTTTGTTGCAGGAGGCTCCGTGCACTTCCGGGAGCGGATAGACCTTGGTCAACGAGTCCGTTTTGATATAGAGGTCGAAGGAATCGGGGACGCCGCCGACGAAGACGCCGTGCCCGCCGGTGACGTTGTATTTGCCCTTGATCCGGGGATTCACGTCCCCGCCTCCGCCGCCCTGTACCTGGGTCACGGTGCTCAGCCAGGAATAATAGGCGTGCTCCATGCCGTAGAAGAAAAGGCGGTTGCGTCCGGTGTGAAACCAGACATTGACTACGCCCAGGCTGTCCAGCAGGTTCCAGCCCTTGGAACCCTTGGCGTCCGGATAGATCAGGAGGCGGCGGTGGTTGCCGGGGAAATAATATTCGTCGGGCGTGGGCTTAAGGCCGACGGGAGAATCGAAGGCCGTTTCCGGCCGGGAACTGTCGGGATCGAATTGCTGGGTGATGAGCACGGACTGGACGTCCGGCGAGCGTTCGCTGGAATAGTAATGGGATAGGGTGTTGAGCCCGCCGTTCAGGTAGTAGAGCGTCGCGCCCTCCTTATAGGGTTCCAGATTCTCCCCCAACAGCTTGAGCAGGAGCGACGTTATGCCTTTCCCGTTCTTGAGGATATAGGCCTGGAAGACTTTGGACGTGTCCAGATTCTTCTGGGTCGTGGACGTATCCGCGATCTGGGCGAGATCGGGATAGGCCGTGAGCACGTCGAAGATGACTTGCGCCGGAAGCCGCCGGACGAAGGCCACGTTAAAGATATTGTCGGGGACCTGGCCGCTAAAGGCCAGGCTCGGCGCCTTTGCATCCTTGTGCATCTTGAAGAACACCGGGACATTGGCCGTCCCCTGTATCACCGAGGTTACTCTGGTTCCACCGCTGTCCCAGGTCAGGTCCGCGGTCAGGGCATAGCTCCCGCCCCGCTCCACGGTGTCGGTCGGAGGGCCCTTGAAGCAATTGGGCGTGTCGACGATGGCGGTGAGGACCAGGTTCTTGTCCACGCCCGCGAACCGGCCCTGGATGCGGACGTCGGCGCTGTCGTAGAAGGCGAAGGCCTGGGTGGCTTCTTCGTCCAGGCCCAGCAGGCGCTCGAAGCAGACATGCTCGATGGGCTTTCCGGCCAGGGCGTAGCCGGTCACGGAAACCCCCTGGAAGTACGGCGGGTCCTTGGGATAATAATCCCACGGCCCCTGGATGCACGCGGCCAGGACCGCGGCCGCGGCTGAAAGATACAGGCCCGGTCGTTTGAGGAACCGGATTGTCCGTGGGCGTAGGAGGTTCCGGACAATCCGGAGAAGCCCGGGCCGGAGGCGCGCCTTCGCGAGGCGATCAGAATTGGTATTCATAGTTCACCAGGAAGGGGAAGTTCGGGAATTGGGTGATCTCGATCCGTTGCGGCGGATTCACCTGGCGATCGTAGGTATAGAAGAAGATGTTCTTGTGATCGGTGATGTTGAGGATGGTCCAGGAGAAATTCCATTTGCCCTCCCGGCCCCAATCGATGGCCTTGATGTCCCAGCGGAAATACGCGGGTACGAAAGCCGTATTGCGGTTGCCCCGCTGCAGGTATTTGTTCTGTTGGAATTCCGGATTGGGTCCGCCCGCCTCCTTGCCCTGGTTCTGATCGAGCAGATGCGAGTCCTCGTAGCCGACGTATTCCGAATACGGCAGGCCGGTGGCGTACTTGATCTGGGTCGAGGTGCGCAGGTATTTCCTCCGCTTTGAACCCCACAGGCCGTCCTTGCCCAGCCAATTGATGGCCATGTCGCCCTTGAAGCTGTGGGGTTGGTGCCAGGAGGGGAAATAGGCTTCGTTGCTTTTGTCCTCGATGCTCACCGAGGTCCCGTGCGAATAGCTTACGCCGCCGAAGATCAGGCCTTCGGGCCGGCGCAACGAGACTTCGAAACCGTAGCTGTAGCCTTCCGCCTCCTTGAACAGGTCGCCCAGGCTGCGGTCCAGGCTCAGCACCACCGAGTCCGGCACGTCGTTTGGGGCGAACACGGTGAGATGGTTCAGGGTCTTGTAATAGCCTTCCAAAGTAAAGTCCCATTGGTCCCGGATCTTGTCCATGCCGTAGCCGGCCGAGAATAGGATGGAAGAGGTGGGATTCACGGTGCGGGTGGAAACCTTTTTGGCCGGATAGTAGAACTCGTTCAGGTTCTCCTGATCCTGGAACTGGATGCTGTTCAGGTATTGCTTGTAATACCCGGTGTGGAAGTCCAGGGACTGATCGTGGGGCAGCTTGTACTTGAGCGACAAGCGGGGTTCGATGCCGGGCTCGTCGAGAGTGGTGGAATGGGTCAGGCGCAGGCCCGAGGTGATTTCCGTGCGGCCCAAGGACCATTTGTCCTGGAAGAACAGGCTGTTGAGCCAGAACTGGGTGACGTCCTTGAACTTGACCTTGGCGATGATCTGGTTGTTCGTGAAGTTCGCGTCCATCCAATTGAGATCGGCGCCGACGGTGAGCCGGTGGGAATCGATGCCGGTGTATTCGAAGGACTGCTTATAGTTGGCGGTGACGATCTTGTTGTAAAACTCGAAGATCTTGTTCAGGCCGAAGTTCTGGCTGAAGTGGCTGTAGGAGGCGGTCACCTGGGTGCTCAGATCCTTGGAGAGGGTCTGGGAGTAGTTGATGGGGATGACCGTGTTGCCCCATTCCACCTTGAAGGGGGAGAAGTCCAGCAAGTCCCGCCCATTGTACCACGAGAGCATCAGGGTCTTGTCCTTGGCGATGTCGTAGTTCACGTTGCCCTGCAGATCGTAGAAGTAGTAGTTGAGGACCAGATCGGTGAGGCCCTGGTCCCTCAGCGCGCCGAGCACCTCGTCGATATAGGTGCGGCGCCCGGCCACCAGCCAGCGCACCGGCCCCTGGTGGCCCTCGACATGGGCGTGGGTGGCGAAGGTGCTCACGTCCACGGACGAGGCCTGGAACAGGGTGTTGGCCGTGTCGTTGCCGCCCTTGCGCGACTTGATGTCCAGCACCGAGGACAGGCGGTTGCCGTATTCGGGCGGGAAGCCGCCCTTGTAGAAGTTCACTTCGTCCACGCCCTCGACCAGGAAGGTCGAGAACAGGCCAAAGAAATGCACCGGCGAATAGACCACGGCCTTGTCGAGCAGGATGAGGTTCTGATCGGAGCCGCCGCCGCGCACGTAGATTTTGGTGGAGAAGTCGGAGCTGGCCACCACGCCCGGCAGGCCCTGGATGGAACGGATCACGTCGGCTTCGGCGAGGCCGGGCATGCGTTTGATGAGCTTGGCGGATACGGTGGATTTGCCCAGGGAGCGCTTGGGCGCGCGCTGGGCCCGCACCAAAACCTTCTTGAGCTGCACGGCCTCCTCGGTCTTGTAGGGGCCCGCCGCCGAATCGGCCTCCACCGTGTCCGCCACCGTCTCCGCGGACCCCGCGCCCGCCGCGGTCGGGGCTTCCACCACCACCGCCGCGCCGCCGCCGATATCGGCCGCAAAAGACGAGTCCGCGCCGTGGTATTCCAGCTCGTAGCATTTCTCGACGCGGGCCGAAGCGACCGAAGGCGCCGTTCCCGCAATGGGGATCGCGGGCGCAGCACCCGGGGCGGACGGGTTCGTGGTCGCGGCGCTGAAGCAAAGATTCCACAGGGTGTCGCGCGGCAAGGCCACGGAGAAGGCGCTCCCAGACGTGAACATCAGGGTATCCCCGGTCTCCAGGACTTCCAGGCGGACCGGGATCGAAGGGGCGAAGGACGTATCCCGTAGGTTACCCTGCAGGCGGATGGTTTCACTCGCATGGAGGGTCTGAGGCGCATGCTTGGCGGAGGCGGCCAGGCACGGCAGGGCGGTCCCGAGCAGGCCCAGGGCGATAAGGGAGGTCCATGACGCGTAGAATCCCATGCTCATCCGTCCGTCACCGCGGGGGAAGCATCCCCCCAAGGCAGGTTAACAATGTAAACATGAGCTGGAAAAAGCGTCAACATTGGGAGGCCGAGGCGGCTAGTGTCTTTCATGGGGCGGGATCAGTCGCGCGCCGGATGCCGTTGAACAGACGTTCGGTGGACTCCTGGTACAGATTGCGGAATCCGGTTTCGTCGATTTGCCATTTTTTGGCGAGATAGATTGACACCAATCCGTGCGTATGCGCCCAGATGGTCAGCGAAACCGCGGTCGCGTCATCCTTTTTCAGGTATCCAGATTCCATGCATTCCTGCACCCGGTCCACCAGGAATTGGAAGGTGGCCCGGGAGCGTTCCCGGAGTTCATCGGGAAACCCCTCCCCGCCCAATTGGGACGGGGCCATGAACATGACTTCGTAATACTTGCTCTTCTTCAGGGCGAAGTCGAGATAGGCTTCCCCGCTGCGGAGGAAGCGCTCTTCCGGGGTCTTGGCGGACAGCGCCCCGAACAGGAAACTCCCGAACACGTTCACGGCCTCGCCGATCACGTTGTGGAGCAGGTCTTCCTTGTTGCGGTAATGCCGGTAGATGGCGGTGGCGCTTACACCCAGGGTTTCCCCCACGTTGCGCATGGACAGGCCCTTCAGGCCGTGTTCCAGGTGGAGATCCACCGCGCATTCCAGGATGCGCTCGCGCAGGTCCGACATGGTTAACAGTGTAAACTTTTGTTTCCGTCCTGTCAAATCCCGCTAAGGCGATGTCCTAGTCCCCCGGACAGGGGCATTGGGATTTCCTGGAAACAAAAAAGGACCGGCTTTTGGCCGGTCCCGATTACACAAGAGAGCCTACGCGGCCCGAAGCGCCGCCGCTACTTCTTCTTCGAAATGGGCTGGGATTTCACGACCTGGACGGGAGCGGGATCCTGCTGCTGATACACGAAGATTTCGTTGCGGACCTCGGTTCCCAGATTTTCCGCCAGCAAAATCTCCAGGCGCTTGCGCGCGCCCTTGTTGTCGATTACAACGCCCTTGGGGATTTGGAAGCGGATCTTAAGCTTGGGGATGTCGTAAATGGCGTAGGTCCAGAACCGCGCCTGTTCATCCATGGTCAGGCCCGAAGGAGGGGTCAGGGCGTTGGACGCTACGGTTTCCACGCCCAGGGCCTTGATGATATGGTTCTGCTGGGTGCGCAGGCCGAAATTGAGGGCGATCAGCAGCAGCGCGGCGCCGGCGGCAAAGGGCCAGATGCGCAACGTGTTTTTCTTGCCGGCTATTTTCGGCAGGTCGGCCTTGGAAGAGACCTTGCCGGAAGTGGCCAGCTTGCGGCGCATCTTCTCGAGGGTTCGCTTGTCTTCGCGTCGTTGCACCAGGTTGGACTCGTTCTGGGAATCATCGGCCATGTCGGGGTTCTCCGAAAGGAACTAGGGATCGTCTTGAGTTCCATTATCAGGGGGGGCGGGCCGCGCCGCCCAGTCATACCTGAGTAAAAACTTGGAGTGCTTTGGGAGGTTTGATGTGAAGTCCGCCGGAAAAACCGGGGGTGGCGGAGAAGTCGCCCCACAGCGGACTTGACGGCGGGCAGCCCTTCTAGTGCCCGCGGAAGTCGAAGCGGCGGAAAAGCGTTCGTATAAGCCATACGCCTTTATGGCATATTCCAAGTTGAGGTATCGCTGGGTACCCGTAGGAGTCAATTCTGCGGAAAAGCGTTCGCATAATCCATATGCCTTTATGGCATATTCCAAGTTGAGGTATCGCTGGGTACCCGCAGGAGTCAATGCTGCGGAAAAGCGTTCGCATAATCCATATGCCTTTATGGCATATGGATTATGCTCACTCCTCATGTATCTCGTAATAATCCAGATTGAATGGCGAGATGACGGTGGGGGTGCCGGGGGGCATGTTCTTGAGGGAGCTGTAACGGCTGTCGAAAGTGAAATTGCGCGTGCCCTGGGTGTAGATGCTATTGCCCGGATTCCAACGGAACAGGCCGGAACTGTACAGGCAGCGCCAGAGGGCCGCTTGCGACCCGGAGAAGGTCAGGGTTTTGCCGCTCCAGTCCTCCATCAGGGACATGTGGTTGTGGGGTTGGCCGATGCGATCGGAATAGCTGGCGTTGTCGTCCTGGTTCCAATTGTAGTAGTTGGCGTCCGCGGGATCGTTCCAGGTGGGATGCACGCGCGCGCGGCGTACGCCGCCCAGCAGGCAGGCGTAGATGGAGTCGTCGGCGGCGTTGCGCGTAGTGGTGGTGGTGGTGTAGGAGGGGCTCCAGCCGCGCGAGAGTACGGTGATGATGTCCGCCATGATGGCGGACGATTTGGTGCTGACGCGGTTGTAGCCGCCCCACACGTAGACGGGGCAGTTGGAGACGAAGGTGATGTCGCGGCCCAGGGTGCCTCCGTTGTAAAGCACGAACACGTCGCGGGTCTTGGTGGCGGAGACTTCGTCGAAGCGGCCTTCCAGATAGATGACCTGATCGGCGGGGAGGGTGGAGGCGGTGAAGAAAGTGGCCAGGTTCACGTAGGTGGCGTTGTACCATTTCTGATCGCCGAAGTCGTACAGCGAATCGGCGTGGCGTCCCGGATAGGTGGCGTTGGACAGGGTGGCCAGCGGGCCGTTGAGGGTTGTGTTGGTGGAGGTGGGCACGGTGACGTCGCCTCCGCCCGCCAGGTTGCGGAACCATTGGTTGATCAAGGTTCCGGAAGAGGCGCGCTTGCGGTAGATGAGATCGGCCTTGTAGACCAGCTTCTGCTTCGTGGAGGTATTGGTCTCCGTAAAGCCGGTGGCGCCTTTATCGTCGACGCCCTTGGGCTGGATGATGAGGATGGCGTTGCGGGTGCCGATGGGCATCTTGAAGATGGGGACCTGGCTTCCGTAGGCTACGCGCACGCGTTTGGTGCCGGAGTAGAAGGGCGTGTCCACGGGGACGAACGAGGCGGGCGGGGTTATGTAGGAGCCCAGAACGCCGTCCTGCCGCTTGAAGCGGATGGCGGCTCCGCCCGCGCTGCGCATGTTCCAGATGTCGCACGGCGAAGTGACCCAGTCTTCCAGGGACAGGTTGGCCCAGGGATAGAGCTTGATGCGGGCATTGCAATGGATGCGGCCGTTGATGGTCATGTTGGAGCCGGGGTCCAGCAGCATCACGCCTTCCCAATAGGTCGCGAACTGGAAGAGCGGGTATTGGTCGAACGCGATGCGCTGGCGGATGCGCGCGCGGGAGCCCGTGACGGTATCGGTGGAAACGGCCTCGATGTTGGAATAGGAGCGGAAGGTGAGCAGATCGTACTTGGTGCGGATGCTGTCCATGCGCTCCGCGCCGGAGGCGTTGTTCTCAACATCGTTGGTCACGGTAACGCGGTGTCCGTAGATGCTCAGGGTGGTGGTGGGGTATTCGACCATGTAGCCGTTGCTGTCCACGGAGTTGGCCGTGCGGTTGATGACCATGGCGATGGCGGATTCGGCGGCATAGCGGGATTGGGAACCTTTGCGCGATTCCGCGGCGATCTTGCGGCCGGAAGACGCGTTGGACATCATGGAAAGCCCCAGGGTCATGACGCCGGCCAGGATCACCAGGGTCAAGAGCAGGATATAGCCCTTCTGATTCTTGCCGGGCGCTTTGCCGGTGTTCTCCATTTTCATATGGCCCTGTTGTACAGGCGGCCGCGCCGTACGCCCACGATGGTTTCGAAGCTGCGCTTGTTGGACCCGACCAGGGTGTGGGCGCCCTTGACGCGCACGTACAGCTTCACGCGCGACACCTTGCAGCTGTCGGCGACGTTGCGGGTGAAGGTTCCGTTCCCGTCCGCGCTCAGATCATAGCTGATGTCGAGGGAGTCGATGTTCACGGCCAGGGGGATGTTGTTCCAGATCGAGCCTTCGGCCAGGATGGTCTTGCGAAGGTTGCCCACCGTGTCCACGTACAGGGAGCAGTATTCCACGGGGTAGACGAAATCGGCCCCGGCCAGCTTGGTCTCGATGGACGCGTCCTTGATCCTCACCTTCTTTCCGGGGATGTCGACGCTTTGCATCTCCGCGAGCATGCATTCTTCGTTGCGCGAGATCATGACGAAGCCGCTGCCGTCGAAGGGGGTGATGTCGGTGACGGGGAAGATCCCGTCGGTTGAGTCCGTGTTCAGGTCGTCCACGACCATGGCGGAAAGATCCTCGCGGTTGACGTAGCTGGAGACGCCGCGTCCGCCTGCGCATTTGCGCAGACCGTTGGCTCCCTGGGGCAGGCCTCCTCCGGCCGAGACCACGATGGTGCGCACCATGTTGACCACGTAGTCCACGGTCAATTGCGCCTCGTTCACGTCGTTCTGCCGCAGATGCATGGTGGTCTGGGACCGGTACAGCATGAATCCCGAGCCCACCACGAGCATGCCGATGGTCCCGGCCAGGGCCATTTCCACGATGGTGAACCCGCGCTGGGCGCGGGACCGCGTCAGGGATAGCATTTGCCCCCCGTGACTTCCTGGTAGTTGGACACCGTGCCGCTTAAGGTACGCAGCGTGTCCGTCACCGATTTGACCGTGAGCTTGCGCATGCGGGATACGTCCAGTCCCGGCATCATGGCGTCGGCCTGGGCCTGGGTGTATAGGGACACGGAGAGTTTCACCCCTACCCCTTGGCGGGAAGTGTAGGTGTTGCCGTTCATCAGGTCCAGGGTGGTAACCGATTGGGTCATGGCCGAATCCAGCACCTCCGAGAGGCCGGCGGTGATGTCGATGTACTTCCTGTTCGAATTGTTGCTCGAAATGGTGGGCTTCACGGTCTGGGTGAAGGCCATCAGGGCCACTCCCGTCACCATCATGGCGATCATGACTTCCAGCAAGGTCAGACCGCGCTCCCCGCGGATATCCGCGGCGCGATCGCCGCGTCCCTGCATGTGCGGCCTGGATCCCATCAGGGTCCCAACAGCCTTCCGGAAGCCGCGATGATTTGCATGGTGGAGGTGTCGCCGGCCTCGCCTACGTACTTCAGTTCGAAGCTGTTTCCGGAGCTGGTGGCGCCGTTCTTCTTGAAGCAGATGTCCGTCATGGACACGGCCGCCGTGGTTGCGATGCGCAACTGCGAAAGCGGATAGAGTTTGGCCAGGGAACAAAGCGTGTCGGTGCCGTTATAAAGATCGTCGGTGTTGCGATCCTCGAAGAGTCCGGCGGTATGCAAGGTGGAGTCGAAGTGCACCCCGAAGTGCTTGGCTTCCACCACGGACCGGCGCGCGGCCATGTTCACCAAGGACTTCACCGCGTCGATGTCCGCGGTCTTCTTGGTGCGGCCGAGGATGTTGCGGGCGAACAGGGTGGTGGTCATGCAGAAGATCAGCAGCACGATCATCAATTCCACCAAGGTGAAGCCGCGCTCGTTTTTCATTTGATCGCATCCTTCGTTCCGGAGGGGCGCAGGGAGGCCACTTCCGCGCGCGCGACTTCGCCGAGGTTCCCGCGGGAGAGGACATCCTCGAGATGATGACGGGCGTCGACGGGATCCACGAGGGCGTTCTTGGGAATGGGGAAATGCGCGCGGAGCTTGGCTTCGTCGAACGCGGCGTAGGCCCAAAAGCGGGCGATCTCGTCCTGCTCCAGGCCGGTGGGCGGAGCCAGGGGCTTCACCAGCACTTCCATCCCCAGCGCTTCCAGAATCCGGTCCTTCTGGGATCGCAACCCGAAATTGAGGCCCACGAGCACAAGGCCCGCGAGCAGGGCCCACTTGTAGGTCTTGCCGCCCGCGCGCCGGCGCCGGTGGAGCGCGGCATCCGGCTTATTCACCGGATCCAGGGAGCCCCCGGCCAGCTTCTTGCGCATTTTCTGCAACTTGTCCGCCTGCGCCTGGGCGTTTTGGACGAGATTGAATTCGTTGCGTTGCGGAACTGCGGGCACCTTATCCTCTTGGGATGTTCGGCTATGCGGGTTCCTCCATTATCCGGGGGAGCGGGGTAACACGCAAGCTCCGGAAGGTTCCGAATGGCGCGGGGATTGGGTTTAGGATTGGTGTGTTGGCGGAACTGTGGGACGCTTTGAGGCGTTTGTCGTCCGGCAATGGTAAAACCGAGATGAAAAAGCCGCCGCGGGGGATGCGGCGGCTCTGAGGTCTGAAGGAGGGGACTTAGGGGATGACGGTGCCGGGCAGGGCGCCGTTCACGATGACCTTGCCCACCTTGCCCAAGGTCACGGTGAGTTTGCCGGTTCCGGTGGTGGGGCCGACCCAGTTCAGGGTCACGGCGCGGGTGTCGTCGGTTCCGGCGGTCACGGTGAAGGTGGACGCGCCGCTGTAAAGCTTGCCCGAATAGGTATGCATCACGCCGTAGGCTTCCAGGGTCACGGTGTGGGAGCCGGGGGTAATGTAGTCCCAGAAGACGTTGACGCTCTGGTTGGCGGAAAAGTAGCCGGAGGCGAGCACGGAGTCGGCTTTGATGACGCCGTCGACCAGCAGGACCACGCGGTTCAGGTTCAGCTTGTCCTTGCCGGTGTTGGAGACGGACGAGCTGATGCTGTCCGGAAGGGTATTGAAGCGCGCTTCGTACATGGCGAAGCGCGAAGTCAGGTTGAGGGTCACGTCCGCGGTATCCGCGGGTTTGACGAAGAAGGAGGCGCTGGCGCCGGAGTGGATCACGGAGTCCTTGGCGTCCAGGGATTTGGCGTTCACCACCCAGTTGCGCAGGGGCGCCAGTGTGAGGCTGCGGAGTACCGTCACCTGGGCGTTACCGGAGACGGAGGAGGTGTCGCGGACGGTGTCGGGAGGGGTGGCGCTCGACACGGCGGTCAGCACCAGCTTGACCAGGTTGATGTTCGCTTCCTTGCTCAGGGCGCCGACCTTGCCCAGCACGACCGTGGACTTCACCACGGCGTCCATTTCCTTGTCCGGGCCCTTGGCGGCGACGGACGTGGGGCTCTGGCCGCAATTCACGAGGAAAGCAGGAGCGAGCAGCCCGATGAAGAGATGGATGAGCGTCGACTTGTTGTAAAGCATGTGGTAGATCCTCCCTGTTCCATTATCTGTTTTCGGAAGGTCCGTTTCAAAACTTTAGTGATGAAAACAAAATCGCCCCGGACCCCGTGAATACGCATGGGAAATCGTATCGCTCCCGCAAATGCGCCTTTTCACCGTTCAGGCCGTGATGGCCGTCACGCAGCGGACTGCCGGGATCCCCCATCTGCTCCGTTCGGGGGCATGGGGCGATGGTTGCGATGGGTGCCAGGAGCGTCAACGATGGAGCATTGGCCCCTTTTCCGGAAAAGCCCCGTTTCCGGATGACATGGGTTGTTTGCGATGCTTGAGGGGGAGTTTTTGTAATTTGGGTTCCCATGGCCTCAGCCGTTTTCCATGCCGTGGCGGCTCTTGCCTTGGGCGCCGTTTTCCGCCCCGGCTTCGGACCCGACCATCCTCCCTATAAGTATTGGGTCGCAGGCGTTCTCTGCTCTGTTCTGCCGGACGCGGACGGCATCGGCTTCGTCTTCGGCGTTCCCTACGGAAGTCTGTTCGGGCACCGGGGCTTTACGCACTCGCTTCTTTTCGCCGCGCTTCTGGGCGCGGGAACCGCCTTCGCGATTTTCCGGGAGGACATCCGCTCCGGGCGGGGATGGCGGATCGGCGCCTATTTGATGCTCGCGGCCGCATCGCACGGGCTCCTGGACGCCCTTACGAACGGTGGCCTCGGGGTCGCCTTCTTTTCCCCTTTCGATACCACGCGCTATTTCTTCCCCTTCCATCCGGTGGCGGTTTCCCCCATCAACCCCGCGCGCTTCCTGGAGGCGCGAGGATTGCGGGTGCTGGCCAGCGAATGCCTGTGGATTGGGGCGCCCGCCCTGGCTCTGGCCGCGGGCGCGGAAGGCCTCCGGCGATTCCTCCGGATCCGTGGACTGCATCCCCGGCCCGGCTCCCGCGCGGACGGCGTCCGCGCATGAAAATCCCCTTCCCCGGCGGCGTCATCCGCCACTGGTCCCCGTCCGACATCGAAGAGCTGGTGCGCCTGGCGGACAACCGCAACGTCTGGCGCAACCTGCGAGACCGCTTCCCCAATCCCTATTCCAAAGGCGACGCCCGCACCTGGATCCGGGGGGTAACCGGTCAGATACCCTGCGCGCATTTCGCCATCTCCGCCGAGGGCGGGCTGGCGGGCGGCATCGGCATTCTGCCCCAGGAGGACGTGCATAAGGGCACGGCGGAAATCGGGTATTGGCTGGGCGAACCCTATTGGGGCCGCGGCCTGATGACCGCGGCCGTTGCGGCCTTCTCGGACTACGCCTTCGAGACCTTCCGCCTGCGGCGCCTCTATGCCCAGGTGCTGGAATGGAATTCCGCGTCCATGCGCGTGCTGGAAAAGACCGGCTTCGTCCTGGAAGGGCGCCTGCGCCGCAGCGCCATCAAGGACGGGGAAGTCGCGGATGAACTCCTCTATGCGCTGGTGCGCTAGCCCGCGCCTACGCAGGCGGCCACAGAATGTCGATGCCGCGCCGTTCCATGGCATTCCCCGGGGCGCGATTTGGATGAACCACGATTCCGCTCCTCGCTTAAAATTTCCGGGGTGGTCCTTGGGAGCCGATGGACCGCCGCCGGCCCGCTCGCTCCGGCTTTGGCCTCGGCGATCCTTTTCCAAAACCCTGTTAAAGGCCGTTCGCTTCGGCGCCGTGGTTCAGTTCACCGGCTCGATGCGATCGACCCGGTCGGAACCATCAGTGCTGTCGCTGCGATCTGTGCCGTCCGTGACCAAAACGGGATCGGTGGGTTTCGTGCACACCGCGTCATCACTACGCCCGATCACGACGAGGGTCCCCCCGTCGATGCGGGTGTCACCGCTGGTCTCTCCGGTTTCGATGACCTTATCGCTGCGCGCGCCACCATCGATGACGATGACGTCCTTGCCGCCCGCGTCCCCATTGAGCTTTTCCACCAGGGCGTCCACTTCCGGCCCGGACTTTCCGGCCTCCAGGAGGGCGCGGATGGCGTCCATGTCGGCTTTCACTTTCGGGTCGAGGACCGCGTCTACGTTGTCGTCCCTCTTGACGCTATCGATCGTGACTACATCCTGATCGTCCAAGGCGGAGCGGATGGCAGCGACGGCGGCATCGAATTCCGGACCGCTGGTGACGCCGGCTTCGGCCAGCGCGCGCAGCTTGGCCAACTGGGCGTCGGCGACCGGATCGCCGGCCGCAGCCTTGACTTTGGCCATGGCGGTGAGGGCCGCCACCGAGGAGGGAGTCTCCATGGACTTGGCGGCCTGCTTTTTGCCGCCATCGTTCGCATCGGGACCTTGCATGCAGGCGGATAGCAGAAAGAGCCCCGCGCCCGCGAGCAAGAGGGTTTTCTTCGAGAAGGCATTCTGGATTTTCATGATCGATCTCCTTCCGGGTTTCAGAGGTCCGGGGGTCCGCCGTATGGCGGCCGGAACGCTCCGGTTCGGTTCTCCAACCTAGCCTGGAGACCCGGTCCTGAAATGAGACCGGAAATCAACTATTACGATATTGCGCCGATTATGGGTGATATTTCCATGTTTCCGAACATTTTTTCGGAAAGTTCCGGAAGTGTAATCGGAAATTTCTATTACGGTTTCCGTGTGTTGGGAAGGCGCATCCCGTCGCGGATTCCACCTGGAATCCACAAGAAAACCGCCTAGACGGGGACGGCGGGGAAGCGCCGCGGGTTACGCCGTCCGGGGGATGGCGTAACGTCGGAATTACGGAACGCATGGGTTGCGTAACCTGGGAGTTATGGGGCGAAGCGCATGCGTAACGTAAGGGTTACATTAAGGACGTAGGAGCGGCCCCGGCCTTTTGGCCGGGGCGTATCAAGGCTTGGTGATCGGATTTCCGGCGCGGTCGAAGGAGATCGTGCGGGCGGGAACGCCGCCTCCCGTCACCGTCCCCGTGAATCCCGCGGCATCGGCCCTGCCGGTGAAGGTCAGGATGCCCCCCTTCGCGGTGACGATGGAAGACGTCACATCACCCGAGGAGATCCAACGGCCATCGGCAATGGGCGCGTCGCCGCTGAACTCGCATTTGAAATCGGAGATTCCGGCGGCCCGCTTCTCCTCGAAGGTGAATCCGATCAAGGTATTGCCCGCATAGGCGCGCGGTGATCCGGCCAGGCGTACCTTCCAGGATACGGTGCCCAGTTTCACGCTGTCCCCGGCCGCGTGCGCGGTGGACTCGGTCCAGACCACGTCGTCCCCGGGCCGGAAAGAGGAATCCTGAGCAGGGCTCCGGATTGAGACATCCACGATGGATCCGTCCCGCAGCAAACGCCGTTCCGAATAGCGGATAGGATAATTTTTCGCGCTATCCTTGCTGTTGGAAACGATCCGGATCGTGCGCGAGACCGAAGCCAGCGGCCCTCCGGCGGGCATCCGGCGGCTTGCCATCATGTCCACCAGATTCGTATCCCGGGAGAAATCCATCAAGGCCGAATCGCCATCCGCATCCGTGAACCGGTAAGCGTCAAGGGTGTCCTGGCCGCGGGTGCGTACGAACAGGTTCGCCACCAGATGATTGTCTCCCCATCCGTTGAAATCCAAATCCTTCCCCGCGGCGATACGCTTTACGCTGCGCTCCACCACGCCTCCCGCGAGGCCTTGGGTGGATTCCAGATCCGCCAGATTGGTCGCGCCGGCCCGGGGCGAAAGGTATCCGTCGCCGTCGGCGTCGAGGAAGCGGAAGGTTGCGAACCGCACCGCATCGGAGTAGAGGAGCCGGCCCACGACCCTGGAGAGGCCCGGCAAGGATCCCGGTATCGCGGGGTCGGCGGGGATGAACTCCGTGGTGTCGCTCTGCTGCAGCGTATCGGTCGACGAGAAGAGCACCACTCGTACGAAGTCGCCAATCGTGTCCACGGTGCGGCTTGTCGTGTCGATGAACCCGACGGTATCCCGATGAAGGCCCTGGTTCATCCCTGAGGCCTTCGCAGCGGCTTCCATATCGCTTCCCGATTCTTTGGCCAATGGGGGATTGGACCGGGACCCCTGCATCACTCCCGCGATCAAGGTGGCCGGAATGGAGTCGGGAAATTCGGTCTTGTCGTTCAAGCCCGGCCCATTGGCGGGAATCGAATCGAATCCGTTCCAATCCGCGGAATCCCCGACGGCCTTGGCCATCCGCTTGCCCAAGGCTTGCAGGCCGTTGGGATAATCGTCCCCGCCCGCGACCTTCGTCGCGTCGTCCTTGAAGCAGGCCGTGAGAACCGTCAGCGACAGGACGCAAAGAAATCCGGAAAGCAGGAAATAATGTCTCATGGATTCACCCTCGGGTCCGTGACTTGGGGATATACGCGATGCTCAACTGCACGATTTTCCTGGGACGCGTGTCCCCTTCCACCTTTTTGAACACCGCGTCCCGGAAAGCCTCGATCATGACGTCGAGTTCCTTGCCGAGCTCTTCGCTTATGTTGAGGATCATGGTGGAGACGTGGCGCTTCTCCTTGGGAAGGCGGTTCAGCGCCTCCCTGGCCTGGGTCAGCCAGTCGCCGTTGATTTGCCGGGTCATCCCCATCAGATTGGCGGACGGCTCGACCACGGCGGGCGTTGTCCGATAACGGCCGTCGGGCCCTTGTTCGACCAGGCCCCATTCGCACAGGTCGCGCAACAGTTTCTTGACCGTGGCCACGGCGATGGGAGGATCGAGGAAAGTGGCGAGGCTCTCGTAATCGCCCCGGAAATCCAACACCTCCACGGCCCCGCGCACCAGACCGTATTGGTAGTCCTGATAATACCTGGTGAGGGCGGGATTGAGGCGCGTGAACCGGCTGCGGTTCCTGCGCGCCACCACCTTCCGATACAACTCCGCTTTCTTCTCCGCGGTCCTGGATTGTCCGAACGCCGCCAGCAGCTTCAGGAATTCGGTCTCATGCGGTTTCAGGTTGAACGCGACGCCCATCTGTTCCGCCGCGTTCGGGGACAGGTTTTTGAATCCCTTGATCACATCGTTGAGGTAGCCCGGATTGGTGAAGCCCGCCTCCTTGGCGAATTTCCGGTAGGAATACTTCGGCTCCTCGATCATTTTCTGATGGTACTTTTCCCTCAGGAAAAGCCGGAAGTCGTCGTATTGATAGATGTCCATGGCCTATGTCGCTTCCACCGGGGAAATATACCGCGATATCCGACGGCAAAACGATTCCACCCATGGCGCGGACGCCAAACTATTACGGGCAAGCGCTAAAATCCCCGTTATTCCTAGGAAAAACCAGGAATATCAAAGAAATGAACGAGCGGAGAGTCTGATTTTCTATTACGCGGATTAATGAAAGCAACGAGCCTTCAGACCCGTAACGCAATGAGCGTGGAGTTTGCCAAAGACGAGTTGCGGAGAGCGAAGAGAATGGAGTTTACCAAAGGCAACCTCTGAAGCGGGGATCTTAAGTCTTAGGCCAAGCCCCGAAAAAGTGAGGAGCGCAGCGACGAACCGGCAGACCACCTAACGCGACGAGCGTTGAGTTTGCCGACGGCAAACTCAGAAGCGAGGAGCCTATGTACTGTAGAACCATTTTCCGACAGCATACGCGGGCGCAATCCACAGTACTCCCGCCGCCGCGTATTCCGGCGGCACCTGGTTGGCCAGCATCGCAAGCACGTCCACCAGCGGAACCACCCGCAGCATGCCGCCCACCATTTGTCCCGTATGCTTGGGCGAGGAATCGGCGGCGAGGTTGCGCAGGGGCGCGCGCAGGACCATGGCCAGGGCCAGCCAGGCCAAGGGCATCAACGTCTCGGCGCGGAACCAGACGAAGGCCGCGCCGCACCAGGCCAGAAACCACACGGCGAGGCCTGCCAGGAACAGGCGCGAACGGCGCTTGGAATTCCCGCCCACTTCGTCGCGGGCCAGGAAGGTCACCAGGGAGATGTAGCCCCACAGGGACAGCAACGCGACCAGGGCGCCGCGGGTCAGGGCGGAGGGATGGGGGATGGCGGCCCAGGTCAGGGACATGCCCGCCAACAAGTTGAGGGCCCGGCACAGGCCCATGGACGCGGGACCGAACCAGGTTCCTTTCAGGACGAAGTTGTAGGCGAAGATGGACAGGCACAGCGCGCCGCCCGCATAGGCTGAGAGGGGGTTCGCCAGGCGCAGCAGGATCAGGCCCGCGGCCATCATGCCCAGGCTGAGGCCCCAGGCGAGTCCCACCGAGATGGCGCCGGAAGGGATGGGTCGGTTGGGGCGTTCCTTCGCGTCCACGTCCTTATCGGCCACGTCGTTGAGGGCCATGCCGGCCATGATGAACAAGGCCGCGGCTACCAGGCCTTCCGCCAGCTTGGGCGACAATTCGCGCCCGCCTGCTATGAAATAACCCGCGTAGGCGTTGGACATGGAGCTGAAGACGGTGGGGATGCGCACCAGGGCGAGAAAGGACTTGAGCTTCGATACGGGCTTCGACATAGTCGTCAAGAGGGTTCTCCATTCAGGACATGCGCTTCGATCAAATCATGCACCGCGGCCATGGGCAGGGAGTCCGTGCGCGGCTTGAGGGCCATCACTTCGGAAAGCACCATGGGCGCCTCTTCAGCCTTGTCCGCGGGCGTGCCGTGGCTGCCCTTCACCAGATCCGGCGTCAGCGGGATCACGTCCATGTAATAGCGGAAGCCCAGCATCTTCTTCAGCAAGGTCCAGCCCAGCTTGAGCTTGGGAAAACGCAGGGCCGGATTCAGGAACAGCTCGACGGGATCATAGCCTGGTTTGCGGTGGATGTCCACGCAGCGGGCGAAGTCCGGGGCCTTGCGGTCGTCTTCCCAGTAATAATAGGTGTACCAGTTGTCCGGCTCCGCCATCAGGATCACGTCGCCGCTGCGATCATGCTTCAGGCCCGCCTTCGCGATGGCGTCCCCGGTGAGCACGGCGCGCTGGCCCGGCTCCTTCTCGAACAGGGCGGCCACTTCGGGGATGCGGGCCTTGTCCTTCACGTAGATGTGGCAGATCTGGTGATCGGAAACGGCGAAGGCGGCGCTGGCCCCGGCGTCCAGCATTTCCCAGGTGAGGGAGGGGCGGATTTCCAGGAAGCCCTCCCGGCGCAGGATGCGGTTGGGATGGGTGTGCCGGGTAACCTTGGAGATACCGTACTCGGAGACGATCATGATGCGGACCCGGCGTTCGCGATAGTAATCAATCAGATCGCCCGCCACGGCGTCGATGTCCTCCAGCTCTTTGCGCATCTCGGGCGCTCCCGGACCGAAGCGCTGCAGGCCGTAGTCCAGGTGCGGCAAATACACCAGGCTCAGGGTCGGACGCTTGCGATCGAAAATCCATTTGGCGCTGGCCGCGATCCACTTGGACGATTCGATGCCCGAACCCGGCCCCCAGAATTGGAAGAAGGGGAAGGGCCCCAGCTCCTGGACCATATAGTCGTGGATCTCGGCGGGCTGGGTGTAGACGTCGAAGACCTTGCGGCCGTCGGCGGGATATTGCGGGCGCGGGGTCACGGTCCAATCCGCGTCCGCGTACATGTTGTACCACCAGAAAAGCTTGGCGCAGGTGAAGCCCGGCTGCTCGCGCTTCAGCTTTTCGAACACCTTCTCGCCGCGGACCAGCGCATTGTTCTGTTTCCAGAAACCCACCTCGGCCAGATCACGGAAGTACCAGCCGTTGGCGACGATGCCGTTGTCCGCCGGCGGTTTTCCCGTGAGCATCACGGCCTGGCTGGTGCAGGTGACGGCGGGAAAAGGCTCCTGGAGGCGCGCGCTCCAGCCCTCCTGCATGAACTTGCGCAGGCGCGGGGTGTTGGGTCCGATGAGCGAGGGAGTCAGGCCCACCACGTTCAGGATAACGGTCTTGTGCATGTTACTCCGCCTCTTGATTGGCAGGGCCGCCCGGATCCATAACGGCCGGACCCGGCCCGGCCGTAACGGATCCATTGATGAGAACGCCCGCCGGAGTTTGCGCCACGATAAAGGCGATCTCGCCCGCAAGCGAGCGCGCCAATTCCCCGTCGTCCTTGGGGCGCAGGGCTTCCGGCAGCACGCTCCAGGTATAGGTCTCGATCTCGAAATGGCGGCACAGGCCCTTGGCCACGGCGTAATGGTAGGCTTTGAGCATGTCGTCCCGGGTGGTGGCGATGGCGTTCGCCGATCCCGCCGATCCCAGCAGGCTTTGCGAATCGATGGGCAGATGGTAATGCACGCGCCAGGCATGGGCCCACAGATCGACGCCATGGGCGTTGCCCGCGCTGCTCGCGCGGTTCGGGTTGCCGCTGGTGGATGCGGCGGTGGCGCCGTGCGGAATGCCTCCGATGGCGCCGCTCACACCGTGATGAGCCGCCAAGGCTTCCGGCAGATCGTCGAAGCAGAGGATGCCGGCGGGCGTCCGCACGCGGGTCTGATGCAGGAAGCGCTCTTCCACGAACTGCCGGCGCAGATCCAGAGTGGTCCGATCCGGATCGGGTTGGAAGACCAGGCCGCTGGACAGCTGCATCTTGACCACGGCGATCCCGGCCGCTTTCAAACGCTCAAGCACGTCGATGGGATCCTCGAACTGGATGGCCTGGTGGCAGGTGTCGTAGCAAAGGCCCAGATGGGCGTCCAGATCGCCGCTGCTGATCCCGGCGCGCGCGGCGGCGGGCCGTAGATGCGCGTCCCAGAACCCAATCACCTGTTCGATCGTTTCCAACGCGCAGCCCGGCTCCGGCTCCAGTCCCAGACGGATGGTGCGCCCCTGGACCTCGGCGATGGCGCGGGCCTGGCGTACGAAGGCGCAGAGCTGCTCGGCGGCATGGCGCGAACGCTCTTCGTTCCATCCGATGCGCCAGCCGAGGGGCAACGTGGATACCGATCCTTCTCCGCCTTCCGGAGTCAGGGCCGCGAGCAGGCGCGCGCAGGCCACCGTGTAGGCCAAGCGTTCCGGTGTGGTCCAATCGGGATGGTACACCTTGGTCTTGACCGTCCTGTCATGGAAGTTTCCGTAGGGGAAGGCATTGCAGGTGAACGCGGAGAGGCGGTTGTCGGAAAGCAGGGCCTTGAGCCGTTCCCGGGACGCTTCCGGATCCCGGTTCATTTCCGCGATCAGGGAGGCGGGAAACCACAGGCCCAGGGGCAGGTTTTCCCAGGCCAAAACCTTACGGACGGCGGGGCCGAAGCGCCCGATCAGGTCGCTCCAGGCGGCCCATTCCCCCAGCGGATGCACATTGGTGCAATAGGTTAGGCTGAGGTTTTTCAAGATTTATAGCCTTCCCCTCGGCCGGGATCCCGAAGCTGGGGGGCCGGCCAAGCCAAGTTGGCCCCACTCAGGGGCTTCCGGCCAAAGATCCGGATCCCAAATCCAGGGCCCCGGGTTAGATTAATTTAGTAAACCAAGCGTGCGGATTTCCCATGGAATCGGCTGCCGCTCCCGGGGGGGGGCGGAGGGAAGAGGGTTTTAGCCTTGCTTTCCGTCAGCGATTCGGGTTCGTTCAGGGTAACGGATCCCGCCTGTAGCAGGCGCTCAGGAAAATCAGGCACGGCCACGGGCGGGGGAGAAATGTTCTTGGGCAACATGGATAAGCAAGTGCACAAGCACGGCGCGACCACATCCGAATCCGCGGTCACGGAATCCGATCCGAAAACCAACGATATCAATCCGGGTACAAGCGCTCCGGTCCGCTCCTGGAATTCTCCGCTCACGGGCGGCATGCCCATCCACTTCGGCAAAGGCGCCATTGATCTTCTGCCGGATCTGATCCAGGGCCTCAAGCCTGACCGCGTCTTCATCCTTTCCGACAACCAAGTCTTCAAGCTCCACGGCGCCTCGCTGCTGCAGCTCCTCTCCCCGCATTACGCCCCGGAAATCCTCCTCATCGCGGAAGGCGAAGCGGAGAAGAAGATGTCCAACCTCGAGTTTCTCTGCCATCAGTTGTTCGAACGCGGCGTCACCAAGTCCTCGGTCATCATCAACTTCGGCGGCGGCGTGGTGCTCAACCTCGGCGGCCTCGCGGCATCCCTGGTCTACCGCGGCATCCGCTTCGTCCAGGTCCCCACCACACTCATGGCGCAGAGCGACGTGATCGTCTCCAACAAACAGGGCATCAACTTCGCGGGCGGCAAGAACCGTCTCGGAGTCTTCAGCACTCCCGTCGCCGCCATCGCCGACTCCCGCTATTGCGCCACCGAGCCCCTCCGCCAATTGCGCGCCGCGGCCGTCGAATATTGCAAGAACGCCATCCTCCTGGGCGGTTCGCATTACGCCGAAGCCTTGAGCTTCTTCTCCGAAAAGGAAACCTTCTCCGAAGCCCAGCTGGAGCGCCTGCTCGTGAACAGCCTGGCGCAGAAGTTCGAGATCGCGCGCCTGGATCCCAAGGAAAAGGGCCTGGGCCTGATGCTGGAATACGGGCACACCGTGGGCCACGCCCTTGAGTGGCTGTCCCAAGGACGCCTCATGCACGGCGAGGCCGTCTATCATGGCATGAACGTTGCCGGCCAGCTCGCGCATCATCTGGGCATCATGCCCGTGGAAGAACTCAAGAAGCAATCCCTACTCCTCAGCCGCTTGCGCGGCATCCCGCCCATCCCCAACGACATCTCCGTGGGGCAAATTCTCACCAGCGTCCAGCGGGACAACAAGAAGGTGGGCAAGGGCATGGCCTTCATCCTCATGCAGGCGGTGGGCCGGGTCAACATGCAGGAAGACGCAGCGCAGAACCCCTCCGTGCTCACGCCGGTGTGCGAATTCCAGCTCAACAAGGTCCTGCTCGAGTATTGGGATGCTTTGTTATAGCACCGGCTCCCTGCCGGATGGCCTTCCTTTCACTTCCATTGCCGACATCCTGAGCGAAACCCCCTTCACGGGAGTGGAGCTCGTCGTCACCGCGGCCATGCTCAAGCGCGCGGGCGAAGCGCGTTATTGGGAAGGCGTACGCGACGCGTTCCTGGCCCGGGGTCTGGCATTCCGCAACGTGCATCTGGGCGCTCCGCACCTGATGGGCCCGGAAGCCCATCGCCCCGGCCTCTCCTCCTTGGATCCCCAGGCCCGCGCCCTCAAGATCGAAGCCGCCGTCCATTGCATGACCATCGCCAAAGCCGTCGGCTGCCCACATCTCACCGTCACCACCGGCCTCACGGAATCGGAGCCCCAGCGCAGCGCCCAGGAGGAAGCCTTCCGCGGCGCCCTCGCCGAACTGGTGCGCCGCAAGCCGCGTTCCCTCAAGATCCTGATCGAACAGGAGCCCGAGCACGCCATCAACTCCGCCGCGCAATTGGCCGCCCTGGGCCGCGCCTTCCCCGGCGAGGTCTACGCCAACTTCGACGTGGGCCACAGCGAGGTGATCGGCGAAGACATCGGCGCAGCCATCCGCGTCCTGGGCCCGCTCATCCGCAACATCCACCTCGAGGATATCCTGGGCCGCGTGCATGCCCACAAGCTTTACGGCGACGGGGACGTGGACTTCACCGCCATCTTCCGCGCCCTCCACGACATCGGCTACCGCGGCGACTACACGCCGGATCTCTACCCCTTCAAGGACGACTACGCCAACGCCCTGGAAGCCTCCGAGGCCTTCCTGCGCCACTTCGGCGTGCTGACCCGGGCCTTGTAGCTCAGGGATCTTAGGATCCTGGGCAACTTGGTGGGGAGGAGCCCCTCCCCTGGCCTCGGCCCTCTACGAATCCTTTTTCAACCCGCTGCATCTCCAACACTGCCGCAGGGCCTCGGCGCACCCCACCCATCGGGGGACACCCCCGCAACGCCCCCGAAGACGTGAGCGACTGCTATTCCGAATGTGCGAATTGTAACAGTTATATCGAAATAAAAACGGCATTCTTACCGCTACCAAAAATCCATCGTACGTTACCCCATGAGTGCCCTGGCCGATTTACCGACCGATCTTCACTCCGATCTCCACGGCCTCATCTCCGAGGCGCGCAAGCGGACGGTAGCGGCCGTCAACACCGAGCTCACCCGTTTGTATTGGCATATCGGAAAAAAGCTCCGGGACCAAGTGCTCCAAGGGGAACGCGCGGCTTACGGTGGCCGCATCATCATCTCTTTCGGTACAAGTCTCTCGGCGGAATTCGGTCGCGGGTTCAGGCCAAGAATCTCCGCCGTATGGCCCAATTCGCAGCGGCGTTTCCCGATCCCTCGACTGTCGCATCAGTGATGCGACAATTGACATGGACCCATTTTCTGCTGCTTTTGCCTATTAAAACGGCCGAAAAACGTGATTTTTAAGCTACCATGGCAGCAACTGAAAGTTGGAGCGTGCGAAAGCTCCGCCGGCGAATCGAAACCAAAACCTACGAACGCACCGTTTTGGCCGGATCTCAAACGGAAGACATGGGAAAAGCCTTGGCCGATTACGATCGCACCGGTAACATGCCGGTTTCCCTGGCGTTCAAGGATCCGGTGTTTCTGGATTTCCTTGGATTACGTGACACGTATAGCGAGAGCAATCTCGAAGATTCCATCCTCCGCAAACTTGAGTCTTTCATTTTGGAGTTGGGCGCGGGCTTCGCGTTCGTGGAAAGGCAGAAGCGACTGGTCCTGGATGGCGAGGACTTCTGCATCGATCTCCTTTTTTATCATCGGCGCCTGCGCCGCCTGGTCGCAAGCGAACTCAAACTGGGGCGCTTCAAAGCTTCGCATAAGGGGCAGATGGAACTCTACCTGCGCTGGCTGGACAAGTATGCGCGCCAGCCCGGAGAGGAAAGTCCGATTGGTCTTATCCTCTGCGCCGAGAGCCGCGCTTAAAAACCTACCGAAGATCAGGGAAGGTTGATCGGCTCGCCCAAGTCGTTCAGCTCCCGCATCTTGATGTTGCGATACCAGGTTCCCGGGCTGCCGCCGAAGCGACCGCCTCCGTGGACCTGGAGTCCGACGTAACCGGACGGGACCACCAGGACGAGCGTGGTATCCTGGATCACGGGAACCCAGGTCACCGCGCCGGATTTGCGGAACCAGGACTTCATGTGGATGTTCCCCGTTCCTGTCGCCGAGCCTCCATAGAATTGGATTTTGAACTCGTTCCAGCCATTGGCGTCCCAAAGCCTCTGCCAATCCGACTGGGTGCATCCCGTGGCCGCGCATCCATAGTTGGCGGGGTTCAACTTGGAAGTCACATCCGACCAATTCGAGAGCAACCCGCCCGGGTTCCCCGGGATGGTGATGGTCTGGGAATTCGCGCCGAAGGCGAAGGGCCGGTAATCCCGGCTTGTGAGACCGCCTTCGCCCCAGGATCCACCCATGGACGCGCTGTTGATATAGTCCATGCTGGTCTGGAAGCATTTTCCGTTCGCGGTTGAACGATTGAACACGCCGCCGTCGTTCCCGAACGCGGGCCAGATGTCCATCACCATTTCATAGTTCGTGTAGGTTTTATTCGTCATCAGGATTCCCCCGATGTTGGTTCCGCTCTGGGTGGTGAACAAGGCGCGCGAATTGGGATCCACCTTGAAAACGGCGCCGGTAGTGGGGCCGGCGCTGCTGTGGCCGGTCTGGCAATCCGACCACCAGCCTTTGAAGCTGGCCCCGTCGAAAATCCTCCGGTAGCCCTCGGAATCCATTTCCGTGATTACCGTATCAATTGGGCTTCCCGCCGTGCTGCAGGTGAGGCTCGCGCTCACCGGCACCGTGGGCAGGGACACGTCCGCCACGATGGTGAAGGTTCCGTCCAGTGACCAGTTTCCATGGTCGTCCTGTTCCTGCACGGTGAGCGTGTGGTCGACGTCCGAGATGGTGCTCGGGTTATAGCGCTTGGCAGTGGTGGGCGCGGAGAAGGCGCCGTTGTCCAGCTTGTAGCGGAAGGTGCCGTTGCCACCGCCTTGGGCGCTCCAGGTCCAGGTGGGATCCGAGCTCGGGGATTCGCCGGTCACCTTGGGAGCGGCGGGTACGGTCTTGTCCACGATGATGGTCGCGACAACCGAAGCCGCGGACCAGTTGCCGGCCTTGTCCTCTTCCTGGACCGTCAGCGTGTGGACGCCTTCGGCGGGGGAGTTGAGGGTGAAGGTTTCGGCTTTGATCGGCACGGGCGCCACGCTGTCGAGCACATAGCGGTAGGACTTGGGCGATTTCGAACCGGATCCGCCCGCCACATCCCCGCCGGAGGTCCAGTTCCAGGTGGCCGTAGCGGTGGGGTTGGCGGTGGTGATAAGGCCGGTGGGCGTGGTCAGCGTTGGCGCGTTCGGGTTCCTGGTATCGCGGATGACCTTGACGGTGAAGACGCCTTCGAACAATCCCGAGCTGTCCTTTTTCTTGCGGGTCAGGACGTTCTCGCCTTCGATGGGCAGGGAATCGGACGTGGTGGTTTGGGCGATGCCGTTCACTGTCCAGACCACGGCAATGCTCGTCAGGTTGGTGATGGCGCCGGAAACGGGCGAGCTGATCTGGACGTCCGGGACGTTGGGTTTGAAGATCACGGTAACGGTGTCGGCCCCCTTCTGACCCACGGGATCCGTGGCGCTGCGGCCCACCCGGTTGGCCCCTTCGATCAGGCTCGCGGTATCGGTCTTTTGCGGAATCCCGTTCACGTTCCAGGCGACCGCTATCTTGCTCTTGCCCGTGACCGTGCTGTCCGTAGGCGATAGGATTTTTACGACGGGCGGTTTCGCGTAGTAGGTGATGTGCACGGAAGCGGAATCGGTATTGCCGGCCGCGTCCGTGGCCCTGCGCGTGATGATGTTCGCGCCGTCGATCAGGGTCGCCGTGGTATCCGAGGTCTGCTTCACGCTGTCCGCGGACCATGTCACGCTCACCTTGCCGTCCTTGGTGTTGGCGGAATCCTTGGGCGAGGCGATCACGATTTTCGGGGGCTTGGTGTCGCGGAAGACCGTAACCGTCGCGGTACCCACGTTCCCGGCCTTGTCCGTGGACTTGCGGATGATGTCGATCTTCCCATCCGATTTGCCCAGGGAGGCGATGGTCTCGGCTGTTTGGGCCGTGCCGTCGATGGACCATTGCACCGTCACCGAGTCCTTGTTGAACGCCTGATTCGGAAGCGGAGAGGTGATTTTGACCACCGGCAAGGTGGTGTCCAAGGTGATGCGCACGGAATCCCGGCCTTCCCCCTTTTCATTCAAGGTATCGATCACCACCACGGTCTCGCCGTTGGACAAGGCGACCTTGGCGCTCAGGGGGATGTCATTCACCGTATAGCGCAGCGTGATCGAGGGCGTATTGACCAGGGTGTCGCGGCCGGGAAAGGTGATGTTGACGACCATGGGCGCGGATTTGACGGTGACGTGGAATTGCGTCGTGTCCCAGTTGCCTTCGCCGTCCCTGACGTAGAATTGGACGGGATACACCTTCTCCTTGGCGTACTTGAACGAGATGGGTTTGAGCGCGACCGCGGAATCGTCCCAGCCCGCCTCCCCGTCCACGTCCCATTTGAACAAGGTCACGCCGCCGTAGTTCTGGACCACCTCGGGGGAAAAGGTCAGGGTCTGGCCCTGGGTGATGGTCGTATCCCTGCCGGCATTGAGCGTCGGGAGATCCTGTTCGACCACGGCAAAGGCGGTGTCCTTGTGCGCGCTGTCGGCCAGGCACAGGGCCACGATGCGCGCGGTTCCCGGCGCCACGGCGCTCACGTGCCCGGCGGCATCGACGCCGGCATATTGCGGATCCAGCGTCCGCCATTGCACCTTGTCGTAAGCGGAATCCGGATAGACCTTGGCGGTCAGCGCGAAATCCTTTCCGCCCGTGTAGATCTTGAATCCTTTGGGAATGACGGCCACGCTGTCCACATGCTGCGTCCCCATCACCTGCACATGGATGGAGTCGCTCAGGGCCGGGTTGTCGCGCGAGACGGCCACCACCCAGGTGCCGCCCAAGGCGATGCCTTTGATCTGATCGCCGATCAACTGCGCTTTGGTTCCATCGCGCACGGTGAAATCCATTTCGGGATTGGCCTGCGCGGGCGTCACCGCGGTCACCAGGGGAGCGGTGGAGCCGCCCAGGAACAGGTCGAGGGAGTCGTCGATGAAGCGGACCCCGGTCACCGGCACGTGCCCGGTCACGGTGACCCGGACGGAATCGGATACGCTCTCCTTGGCCGTGGATACGGCCCAAACGCGCGCGGTTCCTTTGCTCAAGCCGTACACCTCTCCGTTTTCGGATACGATGGCGACCGAGCCCGCGGAACTGTGCCAGGTGAGCCCGGGCTTGGCGGTGACGGGGAAGAACACGGCCTTCAGTTTTTTCGAGGCGCCCTTGGCGGCCACGGTCAGCGTTTCCGGGCTGATGGAAAGGCTGTCGGGGACGCCGGGGTTCGCCAGCACGGTCACCTTGAAGATGAACTCCTTGAGCGGATTGGACTTCAGCTTGACGGAAACCTTGGCGTTACCCCGCAATTTGCCGACCAGGGAGGAATCGACGATGGAGACGAGCAGCGGATCGAGGGAAGTCCAGATCAGGGCCTTGTTGGCGAGATTGACGGGGACCACGGTGATGGTAGGCAAAGCCAAGGTCTCGTCTTCGTGGATCGCCATGGCATCGGACTCCGCTTTCAGGTCCATGGTCGGGCTGATCTGGACGATGACGGCCGTGGAGGTGTTGGACGTGCCGTCGAAGGCCCGGTCCACCTTGTACACGGCCTCCCCGCCCATGAATCCGGTGATGGTGATGACGGCGTCCTTGCCGTCGTATCCCGGGGCGGCCAAGCCTTTGAGCGCCTCCGCGGAGCCGACATGGCCGGTGAATATCACCTTCGCGTCCCCGTCGCCGGCCTTCACCTTGATTTCCACGGCGTCGTACACCTTGAGGGAATCGTAGAGCGCGTCGAAGGAGAGGGTGTTCTCCACCTTGTCGCCTTCCTGGGTGAGGCGGCAGGCGATCACGGCCAACACGGTAATTGCGAACAGGAACAGCGGCCTCCGCAGACCCTTATAGGTTTTCATCGCGGCCATCAATTGGACACCGCATGATCGACGTTGGTGGTTTTGCCGGGCTGGTTCACGATATAGAGATAAGCGGTGGCGCCCACGGCGACCATGGCGGCGGTGGCGCCGGCCCAATAAAGTCCGGCATGGCTGTGTTTCGGCTCAGGGCCGTTCGCGGGCGGGTTCTTTGGCGTCGCGCCGTTGTCCGGTTCCGTGCGCGCGTTGCCGATCAAGTGCGATTCCGCCCGGTCGTATTTCACCCGCGAGGACTCGAACTCATCCTGGATGTTCTTGAAGATCATGTAGATCATATCGCTGGCGTACATGTCCATGATGCGGGCGGTGGGCTCCACCGACAACAATTGGTGCATGTAGTACTTGCCTTTTTCCCGCGTCTCGTAATTCGCCGCGTACATGACGCCCAAGTGCTTGAAGATGAGCACGCTGTCCTCATGGGTGAAAGCCCCCTTCGATTTCAGCGCCGCTTCCAGGATCTTGATGGCCTCTTCGAAGTCGCCGTCCAGGTACAGTTTGCGGACCGTGCCCGTGTCGAGAGCGGATTTGGAAGACCCGGCTTTCGTAGGTGCGGGCGGCGCCGGAGTTGCGGTTTTGGGCGGCGCGGAGGCTGAAGATGCGGCCGTCGGCGTGATCGGGGCGGCTTTCGCCTGCGCCGTTTTGTCGGTAGCATGGCTTGTCAGCGTGGTGCCGAGCGAAGCGGCCAGGAGGAGGGCAAGCCATCCCGCGCGAACGGAATTCGGGTTGAGGGTTTTTTTCAACAAATCGTCCTTCTCAGGGATGCGGGGCATCCGGAATGGAAGGGAGCCAGAGGTTCCCAATCCGCCCATCCCGATCAGGGATAAGTCATGGTGACCGAAAAAGTATCGCCGATCGGGTGTCGGATCTACGGATTCCGATCCCGCAAGGAAAATAGAATAACCCCCGTGACTCATTCCAAGGTTTTCCGATTGGGGAATGAGGGGAGAATGCTCCTATCCAACGCCTTATTTCACAAAAGGGACGGTCGTGGGCAAATTGAGAACTTGAGTCGATGGAGCAGATCGACCCGAAAAATCAACTCAATCAGCTCATTCCAAGACGAAGTGCGGATTTACGCAGTCCGGAAAAGATCGGCTCCGCGACCGAGGCGGGAAAACCGGAAGGCAGGATTGCGGCCACCTTGGCGACGGCCAGAGGCGCGGTATCAATCAATTCCGACAGTATCCCCGGAATTTCAATTTCCAACCCGCATGTCCGGGCCATCTCCAACCAATGCTTGCGGGTGATTCGCTCCCACTGATAATGTCTGCCCTGGCCTTTGACCGCCATCGCCATCTTGGCTTTTTCCGGAGCCAGCTTGTTCTTTCCATGGCCGAGGAACGGGTAGGCGGATATCACGTCGTAAAGCGGGGTCAGATTGAAACCGCCGCCTCGCCCGATGAAGATGCTGAAATTCCGGGCGTGGCCGTCGACGGCGCAGAGCAGCCAGAAAAGCACTTGGGCTTTGAAAAACAACCTCCTATCCTGAAGGGATTGCCGCGATCCCAGCAGGAAACCCAGGATTTCCGAAATGCCCGGCGCGCCTTCGGACTCGTATTTCCCACCCATGGGCACGCCCATGGCCTGGCACATGTCCTCCTGGGGCAAGCGGACCAGCCAGGATTTATCCTTCGACCATTGCCTGTCGAAGCGTTCCACGATCAGCACCCGCTGATCTTCGAAGTCTCCGATTTCGCAAGCGGCGACGGGGATTCCGAACGCGGCGACAATGCGGCTGCACAGCCATTCGTTGTCCACCGACGAGGAGAGATCGACTTGTTCCTTTCCCACGCGGTTGGCCATGGGAAGCTTGAAGATGTGGCTGGTCGGCGTGGCGCTCCTGGGCTTGTGCCACTTCCCTTTGAGTTTCAGGAAAGCGGTTTTCTCCTGGGCCCCCGCCAGGGAGATGCGGAAATCATCGGCATCGGTCTGACCGGGAATCGGAGGCGATAGGCTCGCGCGCAAGGCCGCGGCGACATCCTTGTTTTTCAACGGATGGGATTGGATAACCTTTACATCGCCTGGATCCACGCCCGCCGGGATCAATTGCAGAGCGCCCACGCAGTCCCGGCCGATTTCGGCCAACAGATCGAAAGCTTTTGGAGTCGGGGTTCCGAAGCGGGATTGGAAGCGCCGCCTAATGTCGGGGCTGTCCGGGATCAGGTTGTCGAAAAAGGCTTCGACTCCGGGACCGCGGTAGGGCGCATCCGGCGGCCGCAAGGGCATCGAGATCGATATCGGACGGGCGAATTCCGAATCCTGCCAGGCGGGGTCGTATGCGAAGACATGCTCCCCCGCTGGGGTGATGCTCCAGTTTCCCGTCAGCTCGCCATTCATCCACAGGTCGAGACGCCGCGTCCGGTTGGGTCTGCCCATGCGTCACCACTCCCCTGAGGCCGGGGCTCTGACCGATCCCTTGGACCGGGGCCGGATCACGAATTCCAATTCCAGGGCCGAGAGGAGCTTGAACAAGCTGCCCAAGGTGCTTGGCTCCGGTTTCGCTTCCAGGGCGGAAATGGTCTTGGGCCGCATGCCCACCCGTCCCGCGGCTTCGCTTTGGGTGAGTTTCCGGACCTTGCGCCAGCCCTTCAGGGCCTGGGCCAATTGGCGGGTCGTGTGTATCGGGTATTCCATGGTTTCATCCCCTACAGGGTATATATTGGAATTATACCCTGTAGGGGATAGGTTGTCAATATCCCCTACAGGGTATAGTTCCCCGTGTGCCGATTCCGCACCTAGGGAAACTCCTCGCCAGCTGAGGCAAATTTTAAATTTCGGGTGGAATATGAACAATCCTAATAGTGCAAAGAGCTTTTGGCGTCCTGGCAAAGTGGCCGCATATGCCCTGATAATGTCCTCCGTTTTTTTGGGGTGCAAAGAAACCGGAAGCGTTAAGGCAAAACCGGAAGGCCATGCCCAAGGCGCCGCAAACGCGCCTGCAAATGATGCCACCTCTGACTCGGCCTCTCCGTCTCAGGCCGCGCAAGTGTCCCATGACGATTCCTCGGCCCTGGAATTCGTGGCGGCAATCTACCGGGAATATCGTCTGAACCACGAATTCGACAATCTCGGAAAAGACGCAGACACCCTTTTCGCCCCGGATTTATTGGGTTTGATACGCGAGGATGCCGAACAAGCCAAAGGCGAAGTGGGCTTCCCGGATTGGGATCCCATCTGCGATTGCCAGGACTACGACATTACCCATGTCCGGACGGGGCTCAGGAAAGCGGAACATTCCCTGGTGAAAGCGAACGTGCATTTCCTGAATTTCGGAAAGCCCGACGAGATCACCCTTTCGCTGATGCGGACCGGAACCGTTTGGCGCATCGCGGACATCCAATCGCCATCCAGAAGCAGTCTCGTAGTCGCGCTGCGTGAATATTTGTCCTGGGCTTCGTTCGAGGTCGACACTACCGCGGCGATTCCTGATCTGCTCCGGGCCGCGATCAAGGGGGCGGTCCAGCAAAAATTCCGATTCCACGACAAAGCCGGAATACATCTGCTCATCCTCTCCCGGGATTCTACCGAGTTGAAAGACGGCACCGACGAATACACTTTGAAGGCGGCCCAATATGCCTTGCAGGGTTCCGCCTGGAACCGAGAATGGGTCATCCAGGATTTCCTTTCCTGCTACGAAGTGGACCGCGTCGCGGAATTCCTTCCGCACTTGACAGCCTTTTCCGATCTGGATTCGAACGGTGTGGCCGAAACGGCGGTGGCCTATCAGACGGCTTGTTTTGGTGACGTTTCGCCCCGGTCCACCAAGGCGATTCTGAGGCAGGGGGATGCGAAGTTCGCGGTGCGGGGGGATTCCCGGGTCCAGGTGGGAGCGGAAGAATACGATGGCGGTATTCCCCAGACCGATGCGGCGCTGGATGCGCATCCAGCATTCAAGAGTTACCTGGCTTCGATTTGGGAGCGGGCGGCGGGCGTGGAGTAAGTTCTGGCCGGACTCATTCAGTCCGACCAGTTGATTCAGATGTATACGCACTTTGCGCCTGATGATTCCCCTAATGTTCATTTTTAGATTCAAGTTTTGTTAATCTCGTCACACGTCGAGTCCTTTTTCCGCGCGAAGCCATAGCAGGAATTAGTTTTTCACCGCGCATTCACGATTTTCTGATCGAAACCAAAACAAGGATTGGTCCCATGTATAATCCATTCGGCGGCCCAGGTGATAGGGACCTGGCAAGGATGTTCGGCCAAGAGGAAGCTCCATCTCAGCCACAACCGCCCCTCAGAAGTCAGGGCGGAGGATCGGCAGGCCGTCGCCCCCAGCCCACCCCTGGTCCTGAATCCGAGGATGCGTCCACTCCAGAGATGGAGCAAGCCAATAGTCATGCCCAAGAAGCCACCCCAAGGGCAAAGGCGGTTTTGAAAAAAGTGGGTTGGTCCCTGGCAGAGACGCGCTTCAACACGGACGCTGAAGTCTACGCCCTGTTTGATATCCCTGTCGAAGAATCCCATCGGACCCTCGTCGAGTTTCAGCTTCTTCGGAAAACCGGCAATCGGTATGAACCCGATGGAACCGCCCAAGGCCACGTCAACGAAGACGGAAAGGCCGTGGCGAAATTGCCAATCCGGAAGAAAGAAGATCCCAAGGACACATTCATACTGAAAGCCAAGCACTGTTCGGGCGATTGGTCTAATGGCCAAGGTACGGATAGAGAGGTATCAGAAGTAGCGGAAGTCGACCTTGAGCACACCCAGGTTTCAGGAGTCCACTTCCCAGCAGGAAAGAGCTTCATTTCCGATGATTACCTAAAGGCCTTCTGCGATCTCAAGACGACTTATAATGAATGGAAGAGTTCCCATGATAAGGCCAAGATTGTGGTTTACGGCCATACTGAATCCAATGAGGTGGAAAATCCCTTGGAGCTCAGTCGGAACCGTGCTTATTCCTGTTTCATGTTCGTTATCGGCGATGTGGACAGGTGGGCGGAGCTGGCCGAGAAAGAGCGATGGGGCACCTGGGAACAACAATGCATGCTCCGGGCTTTGGGATTCTTCAACTTAAAACCGACCGGATACCAGGGGAACAAAACAAACCGAGCCATCGGAGATTTCATTGCTTTCCTGAACCGGGAACGGCACTTGAACATCAATCCCCAGCTGGGGTTTACTCAAGCGAATATCCGTAAAGAATTGTATCGCGAATACATGAATTTCAAGCGGGCCGAAATCGAATTGCCGAATTCCGCTTTCCGTTTGGTCTCAGGGTATCCCTATGTCGGATGTTGCGCATTCAACCGCTACCATGCAGACGAACATCCTCGCTTCGAGAACCGGCGCGCCGTGTTCGTGATCTTACAGGAAAGCCCGAATTTCCCTGCGAAATTCCCTTGTCGGGACACCACGATGGGACCATGTGAAAGTGAGGCCGGAAAGCCGGGAACGAGGGCAATCAAGGGTTTCAAGTGCAAGTTCTATGATGAAATGGTGCGCGTTGAAAAGGCGGCGGAAGTGCCAACCTATGCTGATGCCTATACAGTATTGGATTCAAAGGCATATGTCCGGGGCGGACCGCCTGTATTCACGGCGACCCAGGCGACGATTCCCCAATTCAAGAAGGTGCGGATCAAAGAAGTTTCCGGGGACTTCGTGCTGGCAGAATCCACCTCAGGCGAATCCTTGGGGTGGACGAAACGGGTAAATCTGGGAATGTTTTACAAAGATACCAAGGCCTTACAGGACGCAGCCCTTGTTCCACCCGTACCCATTATTATCGATCCCGCTTGGCACTCCGGAGATGCGCGAAAAGCCTTGGCCAAGATTTATAACCGGTTGGGTGGGTTGATCGATATCCTGGCCACGGAAACCGGCATAAGCTCGAGCGTCGTCCTTGCGGTTTGGAAAGTGGAAAGCGGAGGCAAAGAGCATACACCGAATGAGGCCATCATTCGATTCGAAAATCATCTATTTTTCAACTTGTGGGGCAAATCCAATGAGGCTTTATATGACGCCCATTTCAAGCATGGCGGCAGGGCAGGCGTTTCCGGAAAAACCTGGCACAATCATGCCTTCCGCGAAGCCGACAATGGAGAGTTTACAGACCTCCACGTTTCAAACGGACAAGCGCTGGAATACCAAGTCCTGAAGCTGGCCATATCGCTTGCGGGCAAAGAGATTTCCTATCAATGCATCAGCATCGGAGGGTGCCAAATCCTGATTTCCAATTTCCGGATGATCGGCTATGAAAACGCCTCGGAAATGTATGAGGCTTTCCAGAAAGATGAGCGCGCCCATGTCCTCGGGTTCTTTGATTTCTGCGAATATAAATCAGGATTCGGATCAGCCAAGGGAAAAATGATTGGATATTTGAAGGAAAACAAGTTCGTGGATTTCGCCACCGGTTACAACGGCGGCGGGCAAGCCACTACTTACGGCGGCCTCATCGAGCAGGCAACAACACACGCAAAGGAAATTCTCCCATCATGAAGACTAGTCATCTCCTTCTAATGGTACCATGCTTGGCCCAACTTGGTTGCGCGGATCCGAAACCCGTATCCATGTGCAAATCCCAGGAAACCTTGGTTTTTGAATTCCAAACCCGCAGCAAAAAGCAAGTTGGGATTTGCCTTGGCGGCTCAGGTCCTGGTGAATATCTGGTCTACCGTTTCGGTACCCCGCAAAAGGTGGAACTGGAGTTCCCCCAGGACAAGGATAGCACCTTCAGCCGGTTCCGTTTCTATTCCTACCTGCGTGGGGGAGGATCGGAGAACGAGGGCCTCGATGTGAATCGCTTGTCCTTTGTAAAAGATGGAGCCGGATATCAAATCTTTGAAGAAACAAGCGCGTCGGATCCTGCACCATCCATCGGGATCCGGGTCACCTTAGAGAAAACGAAAAAGGAAATCGTAATAAAAGGGATACCGGCCACGATCAAAGGGACGCTTCTGACTTTGCGGGATGAGGAGCGGATCCCACACGATCAATAGCAAGATCCGTATCAAAACCTAACCCAGACCTTAGTTAGGTCTTGAAAACGTCCTGCTTGCGTCGAACGGCTGCGAACGTTATTGGCCGCCTTGTATTCACTCGCATATTTTCCAAATACGGCGACTTCGCGCGCCCTGCCAGAGCCATTCTCGCGCACGGTTCGCTTTGAACCATCGGAAATTTGGACGAAAAATTATTTTTTCAACACCCTGCTCCTGATCGACGGCGAAAATCCGAGGTTTGCAAGTATTGGGAGGGTGCAGGAATTCGACAAGAAGTCCCACCCCCCACAAACCAAAACCCTGAGTTTCATTCCTTCCCCTAGGATTCGTCAAAGGCGGGCCCAATGCTCAGGCAGCCCGGAGAACGGCGAAACCAGGACCATTGACCCAGGCCGAAACCGACAATTACCGAAAACGGATCACAGTGTGATTGCTGTCAAACTTGGAATTAAAGGAAAGGGTTACTTTATTTCCCGGTGAAGAATTCGAGGGTTCCGTCTGCGGCCCTATAAAGCTTTGCGCGGCAATCGTAAATCCGCCTCTTCAAAGTGCGAGGACGTATTCGCCGGTCATCAGGAAACGGTCTGGTTCCAGGCCGTCATTTCAGGAGTGAGTTATGAAAAAACGAGCACAGCATATCCCTTCGGCGCTTTTGGCGTTGGCGATCGCGGTGGTGGGATTGGAGCAGGCCTCAGCGGCCGCCGCGAAAAAAAAGGCGACGGTCAAGTCGGCGCACCAGACTCCTGCCGATATCATCATCAACGTGCCTTCTACGCCGCGCCCGCTCGTGGATACCGGGACGGTCCGTAAACTATACCTTGATGGGGATTTCGATCAGGCCATCGAAATCCTGGAAACGGGTTTGAAGGAGAAGCGGCCGTTCAACCATGGCGACAGCGTTTTCATCTTCAAACACCTGGGCGTCATGTACGCGGCGAAATACGATACGCGGGAACGCGGCAAGTATTTCATGCATCAACTTCTCATGGTGGAGCCGACCGCCCGGATCATGGACATGTATGCCAGCGACATGATCTACATGATATTCAAGAACATCCAGGACGAATTCGATCAGACCCGCGGAAAGCTCAGCCGGGCGGAAACCCATGTCAGGGAAAACGCCCAGACTGACAGGAATACCGATTCCACCGAATCCCCGAAAGAAACAAAATCGAATGCGAATTCCGGTTCCCATTCGAACGGCCATGCCCTGGTTTGGGCCGGCGCCACAACCGCCGTCGTCGCGGCCGGCGTTGCTGCTTATTTCATATTCCAGGACGAGCCCAAGACCACCAAGCGCGCTGCCTCGTTCGAATAAAAACGCCATTAGTTTAGAGAGTTATTGAGGAGTCTTTCATGAAATCCTGGTTTTCCCGCCTTCTGAATCGTTTGCCTCTGGTACTCGGAGTCACCCTGTTGTTGTTGGTCGCATGCCAACTTTCACAGGACGACAAGGTCGTGACCACCATTTCCTTCAATAAGCTTTACGATTCACTCGCGGTATACGACTCCGTTGAAATCGCGCTGAAAGATTTGGATGGACATACCTTGGATATCGTTTTCCAGGGCAAGGTGAAAAAGCCGACCGACGTGGAAAACCTTGCGGCACCCCATTGGGACGGCGGCAAGATCATCGTTTCCATCACAGGCTTCAAAGGGGATCAGCCGGTTTACAAAATAGAGGCGCAATTCGACGGCCGGACCAATAAGAAGGATTCAGTGCTGACCTTTATCCTGCCCGGTTCCTCGCTTTCCATTCTTATCAGCGAGTTCCTGCTCGCTGAGGGCGCCCCCATCCCTTTCCCGCCGATCACCATCGATCCCCCTTCCTTGGCCGATAAAACCATCCTTTGGGCTTCCTCCAACTCCGCAACGGTTGAAATCACTCATAGCCACATAAAGGCAGTCGGTCCAGGTACCGCACAGGTTACTGCGAAACTCCGGACCGATCCGTCCAAATCGCTCACGATCCAGGTAACCGTAATGGCCGGAAGCAAAATTCCGGAAGCGATAAATCTGGCCCTGGATACCCTCTACCTGGCGGCCGGCGGCGCCTCTGGAAGTATCCCCGTTGTCGCTTCGCCTTCGACGGCAAGCAATGTCGTGGTATGGAAAATCGAGGACACCACCATCGCATCGGTTTCCGCCGATGGCCTCGTAAAGGGTCTGAAAATCGGAACCGTAAAACTCCGGGCGAATTCCAAGATCAAGCCCTCGCTCACCGATAGCGCATGGGTGGTCGTCTCGGAGCCCGTCGTGGTGGAGTCGGTGCATTTCCTAAAGGATTCGGTGGATTTGTTCATTGGCGGATCTACGGACAGCCTGGCCGTCCGCATTCTTCCTCCCCGGGCAAACCCGGATGTGGAATTCACTGTCATCGATCCCCTGAAAGTGGATCTGAAAGGAAGTCGCATTCAGGGTCTCGTCGAGGGCGGAACCTATGTCATCGTAAAGTCGAAGGAGAATCCGGCCAAGTCGGATACCCTCAAAGTCAACGTGCATCCGAACCAGAACGTCGACAGTGTCAGGGTCAGTCCGAAAACGTTGAAGCTTTTCGTGGGCGGCGAAAGTCTTTCCTTGACGGGAAAAGTCTACCCCTCCTCCGCTCCTCAGAAAATCCAGTGGAGATCCGGTAATCCGGGATATGCCACCGTGGACGAGAACGGAAAGGTGACCCCTGTTGCCACCGGAAACCTGAAGGTTTTTGCCTACAGTCTCGCGGATAGCCTTGCCAAGGATAGCGCTTCCGTGACCGTCAAATTTGATCCGCCCATCGTGCATATCGGAGAGGATACGGTCATTTCCGTGGGTCAGACCGTGGTGTTTCTCCCCGTCGTCGAGACCCAGGAATACGGCGTGGTCACAGGGTTCAAATGGGATTTGAATGGCGACGGGATTTGGGATGATTCGGCCGCGGCCATCAAATCCCTTTCCTACAAGTACGATCAGGAGAAGGAATACCTTGTCAAGTTCCTGGTGCAGGATAATGAAGGCAATCAGACCGTAGTCTCCAAAAAAGTCCGGGCGGTAAAAGGAGCCGTGGTTCTGATCCTGTCCCCGCTGAACAACAGCTACAGCCGCCAGGCGGTCATCTCCGTTCGCTGGAGCGTCGACGGCGCGGAGCAGGATTCCCTGAAGACACAGACCCTGAAGGACGGGGTCAACATCATCACTCGCACGGTTCACGATGCTGCGGGTTCTCCGTTCTCCAACTCCATTTCAGTTACGTTGGACTCCACGGCGCCCAACAAACCGCAAGTGCATGGACCCGCGTTAATCGCATCGACGACCCCTACCTGGACTTGGTCTACGGGCGGCGCCGGCGCCAATGGGACCTATCGCTATGTCCTGGACAGCGACGACTTCTCCTCGGCCATCGAAACCAAGGACACTCTCTTTACCCCTGTCGTGGGGCTTGCGGAAGGCGTTCATTCTCTTGAAGTCCAGGAGAGGGATGCTGCGGGCAATTGGTCGGGGGCGGGTAAGCTTGCAATCAGGATCGATGTCACTCCTCCTTCGAAGCCGGAGGTGCGGGTCAGCCCCACAGGGACGACAAATGTTCAAAAGCCGACATTCAGCTGGAACGGAACGGGCGGGGGAATAGGTTCATACCAGTACAAGGTCGACAATGCCGATTTCGGAACAGGAGCGACATCGACATCGGACACTGCCTTTACTCCCGCTAACAATCTGCCGGCAGGCGCACATGCTTTTTATGTCAGGGAAAAGGACTCAACCGGAAATTGGTCTCTACCGGGGACCGCGTCCCTGACCATCGATCTCACGGCCCCCAACGGTCCGAAATTGGTCGGCTCCTCGCCCACCAGTGCCATGCCCAAATGGACCTGGTCTTCGGGAGGCGGCGCAGGGTCTGGAGACTTTCGTTATAAAGTGGGAGGGGATGGAAATCCCGCAACCGGAGGAACCGATACCAGGGATACGGTTTATATTCTTTCTGCGGCCGTTTCCGGCACCTCCTACACGCTCTATGTGCAAGAACGCGATGCCGCAGGTAACTGGTCCGCTATCATCAGCCTGCCCATCACTTACGATTTGACCAAGCCAACGGTGGCAATTTCCTCTCCCCAGCCGTCGGGAAATTACCTGACCCGGGCCTCGAAATTGGACATATCCGGTGGATCCAGCAAACCCGCGGGTGGGAACCCCATCCAGAAAATCACTTATACGGTCGATGGTGTTGCGGGAACTCTCGCTACCAATCTGGCGGGGGATGGCTCCTGGTCCATAAAGGGGCTTCCCCTCGTAAACAATAAAACCATTGTTCTTAAAGTCACCGCGGCCGACTTGCTTGGAAATACCGGCGAGGCGTCACTCTCCCTCCAAATGGACAGCACCGCCCCGGCGACTCCTAAGTATGGAACCTCTCCTCCGGCGGTGGTGAATCGCGCCGATTCGCGTACCAGCCTACAGTGGAATTGGAATGCTCCCGAGACCTCAACGGATTCCTTTCTTGTCAAACTGAACGGAGCTGATGTCGCCCGCCAGACGGGATCCACCTATACGATCAACAATCCCTCTGATGGAAGTTACCTGTTGGAGATTGTGGAAAAGGACTTGGCTGGAAACATTTCAGTCGCGTTGAAAAGCATCGAAACTCTTGTGGACCGGACGGCCCCAACGGCTCCCGCCCTCAGCAAGCCCGCATCTCCTCGTAAAACGGCTCAATGGACTTGGACGGGTGGCGGAGGCGGGAGTGGAACCTTCCAATGCCAATTGGACGACGGAGCCATCGCAGGATGCACTTCTCCTTTTAATCTACCCAGCCCCACGGACGGTGACCATTCCCTCAATGTCCGGGAGCTTGATGCGGCGGGCAATCCCAGTGCATGGTCGACGCAGGGCGTGACAATCGATTTGCAAAAGCCGGTAATCGCCCTGACCAACTATCTGACTGTTCCTACACAAATATTCAACACCGTGACCGCATTTACAGGAACGGCCGGTGATGAACGGTCCATGCGCTATGTCCAATATCAGGTCGGATCGGGGGCGTTCAATCTGGCAAGCGGCGCCACGAATTGGACATTTACACCGGCATTGGACACAGGCACGCAAACCATCACCATCCGCGCCGAAGATGTCGCGGGGAACCAGGAAACCATTACCGTGCAGGTGACCTATGAGCCTCTGGTCGTATTCGTCCGTAAGGGAGCAACAGGGGCAGGGAACGGGACCTCTTGGGCGAACGCATTCTCGGAGTTGGGGCCGGTTTTGAAAAGCGACAAGTCCTATACGGCTGGAAGCCAAGTCTGGGTTTCGGAGGGGGACTATTCTCCGGCAACTATCGATGGGTTCTCACTCAGACCCGACGTTTCCATCTATGGCGGATTCAGAATCGAAGGAACCGATAGATCGATTGCCAGCAGAGACCTGGTAAATAACTCTTCTCAACTGGCACCCTTCGCAAGCGGCGATTATGTAATATCAAATCTCTCGAAAAAAGCGGACGGCTCCTATGAAATGATGAACGTGGTTTCAATTTCGGATTTCAAAATAATAGGCGCAAAGTTTCCTGTTTATATTTCAAATGCTTCCAAATCCTCTCTTAAAAACGTCAGGTGCCAATATTCGGACGCCACAGCAATCATTTTCGTCAATAGCTCGAACGTTGATATTTCCGGGTTGCAGTTGGACCATAATACAACGGCTGAAGGTGTGATTGAAGTATCGGGCGATTCAAAAATCCGAATTCTAAACACCGAAATAAATTCGAACACCCAATCGTTTGGTGGCGGTATTACTGGCAATACTGGAGCAGTTATTTGCGCAGGATCCAGTTCATCTATTTCGGGAAACTCTTCATACGAGGTTGCAATGTTTGGCGGGAGTTTTTCCAGAGAATCAAGTGTCACAATAGGCGCGGGTGGTATTAGTGATGAGACCAACACGGTTGTGGGTTCGTGCCCGGCCCCGTTTTAACCAATATTTGAAAATGGGCCTTTGGAACCCAGTTCAATTTATCGGTGAGGGATTTGATCCTTCACCGATAAATTTCAGTTCACCACGAAGCGGGTGGCATTGCAAATTGTAAATTGAATCGAGAGTAAAAGTGGCTTGAGCCCCCAGATCTCAATCATATATGATTTTAATATTCATCTGCTTCTTCCTCTCCGGCTTCGGCGGCCTCGTCTACGAATCCCTCTGGACCCGCCACCTCACCCACGTGATCGGTGGATCGCCCTATGCGATCAGCATTATCCTCTCCGTCTTCATGGGCGGCCTGGGCCTCGGCGGTGCTTTGGGCGGACGGCTGGCGGACCGCATCGCCAGGCCCGCAGGCCTGCTCAGGACTTACGGCATCCTGGAACTGATCATCGGCGCGTACGCCATCGCCCTCCCTTCCATCATGTCCGCCTTCCAGCCCGTTTTCGCGGCCGTATACGGGAAATGCTACGGCCAGCCGTTCCTTTACAAAGCCATCGTCTCCCTCCTCTGCGCCCTGCTCCTCATCGTCCCCGTCCTCTGCATGGGCGCCACCCTGCCGGTGCTCGGCAAATACTGCGTGCGCCGTCCGGACCGCGTGGGCGGCCCCCTAAGCTTTCTCTATGCGATCAACACTATAGGCGCGGCCGTCGGCGTACTGGCCGCCGGATTCTGGCTGTTTCCGACCCTGGGCCTGAAAGCCACGGCCCTCTGCGCCGCCGCCGTCAACGCCGCTGTCGGGGGGCTGTGCCTGTTCCTTGCCCGCCGCGAAGCATCCAGTTCTCCCACGGGTTCCGCTTTGACCACCGCATCCGAGACCGTCGTCCAGGCCAAACCTTCGGCAACTAAAGAGCCAACCGTAACCGCCAAGTCTTTGGACAAACCACCGGCGGCAAAAAGTCCGCGGGCCATACCCGATGCCCTTCCCGACTCGCATTCCGCATTTCTTGCCAACTCCCTTTCCTCTCCTCTCCCCGCCGGCTTCCGCGCCGCTGTAATCATCTTCGCTCTCTCCGGCTTCTGCGCCATGGCCTACGAAGTGGTCTGGACCAAGGTCCTCACCTTGATCATGGGCCCCACCACCTATTCCTTCACCTTGGTGCTCGCGGTATTCATCACCGGCCTGGCCTTGGGTGGATGGGCCTTCGGACGCATCGCCGATCGCATCGCGAACCCCGGATGGCTGCTCGCCGTGACCCAAGGGGCCGCCGCGCTGTTGGCCTTGGCGGCCGGACACCGCATGGGCAACAGCCTGTTCCTGTTCCAGAAGATCGACTTCCTCTTCAACGATCGCTTTGGCGGATCCCTGTTCTTGAAGTCCCTGTTCCTGTTCGTCTTCATGCTCGCGCCCGCGGTCTGCCTGGGCGCCGCGTTTCCGCTCACCATGCGCATGGCCGCGCGCACGGGCGATCACCTCGGCCGCTCCATCGGGTTCGCCTATGCAGCCAACACCTTTGGCGGCGTGCTGGGGGCATGGAGTGCGGGCTTCCTGCTGATCCCCCATCTGGGTTCAGAAACCAGCCTGGGCCTGCTCGCGGCCCTGCAAGCCATAGGCGCGGGCGCCCTCGCCTTCCGCAGCTTGCGCGGTCGCAAGGAAGCCGCTTCGCGCTGGATCCTCGCCTGCGCGCCCGCCCTCCTCGCCTTGCTCAGTTGCTTCGCGTATCCCAATTGGGACCGCACCGCCCTGGGCAAAGCCGCGAACCGCAATCTCGGGGAAGAGCTGGGCGAAACCTCCTGGATGGATGCCATGCTCAATCATCATCCCGCTACGCCCGCACTGATGCCGGAGTCGCAGGTCTTCTACGGGGACGGCATCGGCGGCTTCACCTCCGTATGGCGTTCCGCCAATCTCCTCGGCGGGGAAGAGTACAGCCTCTTCGTCAGCGGCAAGGCGGACGCGTCCTCGCAAGCGGACATGTTCACCCAGGTGTTACTCTCGCAATTCCCGATGCTGATGCATCCGCATCCCAAACGCGTGATGGTATTGGGCCTGGCCAGCGGCGTCACCGCGGGAGAAGTCCTCAACTACGACGTGGATCGACTGGACGTCCTTGAGATCAATCCCCAGGTGGCCCAGGCCAGCGATTTCTTCAAGCCCTGGAACAACAACGTGCTCGCGGATCCCCGCACCCGGCTCATCCTGCAGGATGCGAAGGCGCATTTGCTCCTCTCCCGCGAAAAATACGACGTCATCATCTCCGAACCCTCCAACCCCTGGATGGCGGGCCTCGCGGAACTCTTCACCCGCGAATTCTTCCAACGCGCCAAGGCCAGCCTCAATGACGGCGGGGTGATGGTGGAATTCCTGCACTCCTATCAGATGGATTGGAACATCTTCTCCATGGTGGGGCGCACCTTCGCCGAGGTCTTTCCGGACGGCATGCTGGTGCGAACCATGCCCGATGATCGCCGCCTGCCCGGCTCCGCCAGCGATTATCTGTTGGTGGGATTCAAAGGCGGGAAGGAATTGCCTGATGCGATGCGTCCCGCTTTAAGGGTTAACCCGGAAAAACGCGCCGCCTTGGCGAAGTCGCGTAACCTCAAGCTCTCCGATCCTCGCCTGTTCTCCCGCCTGGTGGAAGGGGAAAACCTTAAGGACCTTTTCGGGCCCGGCCCCATCCACACGGACGACAAGCCCCTGCTCGAGTTCGCCGCGCCCAAGCTGCGTTTTACCTATGACAGCCGGGCCATCGAAGCGGCCATCGCTGCGGGCGCCGTGCTTTCGGACTCCCTACGGAGGCTACGCGACTCCCTGCGCACCGATCCGGAAGCCCGTCTGGGCTTCGCGGAATACGCCCTGTCCGTCTTCAAGCCGTTCCCGGGCATGCTGCCCTGGGCCGAAACGGATTCGCTGCAACGGCGGCGCTTCAAGCCGGAACTGGAAGGATATTGCACTGCGATCCATGTCACGGATTGGGACTTTCTGGACGATGGGGAGATGCGCACGGCCTGCTCCGTGATGCAGATGGGCGCCTTGAACCGGACCTTGAAGACCGGAGGCTCCGCGACCGTGTATCTGGCCATGGGCGAAGTGTGCATGGTCAACGGCGTGGCGGGCAATGCCTACAAGTTCTACGGTAAGGCGCTCGAGATCGCCGGCGAGGGCTCCTACGTGGGGCGGGAAGCGCGGTCAAGGATGGAACAAATCCTCGCGGCCGTGCGAGACGCGCATCCGGGCGCGGAAAATCCGGTTCCCTAATCGTTTTCGATCCGCATTTTCACGCGAAATTCCGTTGTCTTGGGGACAACGGAAAGCCGCGAAAAGGGACCTGAAAAAGCGTTCTCCGGGTGAATACAATAGGCTCCCAAGTCTCTTCCCAGCCTTGAGTTACAAAGCAAAGATCTCCTGCCTAAAATGGGCTCTGATAAGGGGTTTCGCGCCAAAATCGCATTGCCGAATCCCAAGGGCCGCGATATATTGCCAACACCAATCGTCGGTTGATTGAACGTTCCACTCTTGGGACACACGATTGAAACTCCAAATTACGGTTCGTGGGGGACCCTTTCCATGAAAAACAGAATCATCGTCGCAATGACCTTAGTGGCCTCCCTGGGTGCCGTGCATGCGCAGACCACCCCGGCCTTGAACACCTTGACCGATTGCGAAAAGCAGGACGGATTCAAATTGTTGTTCGACGGCACTGTGGAAAGCTTCCGCAGCAAGTTCGTCGAATACAAGCAGGGCACCAATGATTCCGCGGGAACCATCAGTTCCCAGTGGAAGGTGGAAGCCGCCACTTCCTCGATCGTCAGCGGTCCTTCGCAACCCGACTTGCGAACGAAGATCATGTACAAGGATTTTGATCTTCGCATGCAATTCCGCAACAACGGTAACCAAGGCGTGTTCTATCACTTTCTGACCACGGCCGGCGACGCGTGGCAGACGGGTATTGAGACCGCAATCGAAGACGACGTGAATATCGCGAATCAGAAGACCGCCGCGGGCGCCGTCTATGACATGTTCGCCCCTACCGTGAAGAACTACAATGCCTTCGCAAGCGAAAAATGGAATGATCTCCGTGTCATCGCCAAGGGCGACAGCGTGGAGCATTGGATGAACGGCACCCGCATCGTCACCTTCCGTTACCACAGTACCGCTTGGTGGACCGCATTCGATAACAGCAAGTGGAAGACTTTCCCGACCTATTGCATGACTGTTCCGGGAAATCACTCTTCGGACCCCATTCGTGAAGGTTATCTGGGTCTCCAGGGTAACCACGGGGGCCAATGGAAGATCCGCAACTTCCGCGTCAACAGCACCGCCACCGTGAACTTCCTGGAAAAACCCGCCGGCTCGTGTCCTACAACTGAAATCAATGCCGCTCAGCGCGATGCCGCCAAGACCTCCCTCAGCTTCGATCGCCGGGCCGGCGAAATCACCTTGCACCTCAATGGCGCCAAGGCCGATGCCGTCGCGCTTTTGGGCCTGGACGGCCGGGAAGTCGCCCGGAACAAGGTCGAGGCGGGCGCGCAGACCGCGAGCCTCTCCGGATGGGGCCATCCCGGCATCTATCTGGTCAAGGCCACTGCGGCCGGCCGCACCGTGCTCAGCGACAAGATCTTCCTTCAGTAATCCCTTTCCAACATAAGCACGCCGCGTTCTCCCCGGGGAGAACGCGATTTCCTTTCCAGGTTCCATACCGTGTCCGCAAATCCGGATCGCGCCATAGAATAAACATGTCCGGTCTTCTGGCTCACAAGACAGCGGGGAACGCTGCGGAGCGCCAGGGACGGGCCTTTGGACAGAGGACACTTGCATGTTACGCGACTTGGACCTTTCTTCCGCAAATTCCGTTCGTGCTATCCGTGATGGATTTTGCGCAACCCGAAAGTCTTGCAATTGCCATGACCTTTACTAACTTCCAGCCCCTAATCGATCGCGGATCGGACGTTCCCGCATCGAAGTCTGCGGGAACTCTTTCCCAGAGAGGCATTGCCATGAAGGCGAATTGGATTCCGGCCTTGCTCGCGGTTACCCTTGCTTTGGGGTTCGCGGATGAAAGCGCCAAAGTCGAATACAAACCCCTTTCCATAGGTGCGCTCCAGGAATTCGGGGTATTGAAAAGTGGACGCTTTGGAGGCGTTCCCTCGACTTTCAAGAACGAATGGACCGACCATATGGGCGCATTCGTCACCCAAGAGGTGGTCGCAAGCGAACGCCTGACAATTCGTGTCGGACTCGGTGGCATTTTTGAATTTCAGAAGCCGGAAAAAATCAACCCGAATTGGGGCGGAACGCAATACCGCAACTTTTTTGTCGGACCCTCCACGGCAGAAGCCGTTTACTCAAGGGACTTGGGCGAAGGTCACTGGTCAACGGGAATCGGAATGTTCCCCTTCAAATACAACCCGGATGCCACCAATCTTGGGGAATACCTTTTCCGCACGGGTCCTTATCCGGGATATATCTGGAGCGGCGGATATTCCTACATCGGGGATGATTGCGCGCACCTTCAGGGCTTAAAGGCCCACTATGCCTTAGGTGGTTTTTCCGCAGACGTTCTCGCCTTAACTGAAACCACCCTGCCCCCGCTCTATGACATTTCGCTCGCGGCAATCGTGAAGTACAGCGTAGCCGGTGGCTTGCTTGACCTCACGGGTGGTGTTAACCTCAAGCGACTGATTTCGATTCATCCATCGAAGACAACCCGCGAGACTCCTACCAACTCCTATTTCACTCGCAACGGAAAAACTTTTACGGGCAAGCAGACTTATTATGCCGAACAAGAGGCCTTTTTCCAGGCCCCGGCCGACAAAATGGGTCTTCGCGCTACGGAGCTTCGTGCCTTGGGCACGGCAGAAGCGACTGCCCAGGCGGATGCCTTGATCGCAGACAGCACGGCGCTCCACGCGAAAGCCGCCCCTTTCAAAATGGATAAGGACTCCGTATCCTTCTGGACCCGGCCCACGACGCCCGGCGACACCAACCACAATCCGCCCGCATACCAGTATTATACCCAGGCGGGCATAGTCGTCATGGCCGCGGCCTCTTTGGACCTTAAGAAAATCATCCCCGCAGATATATTCGGGCCCAATGACTTGCGCCTTTATGTTGAGACAGCCTTACTTGGCGTCAAAGACTATCCGATTTTCTACGAGAAGAAATCCGAGCGCATACCGATCATGGTAGGCTTCAACTTTCCCGGCTTCCGCTTTATCGACCTAATTGCCGTTCAGGCGGAAATCTACAAGTCTCCCTGGATCAATTCGTATGAGGAAACGGGCGAATCCAACGAAGCGACTCCTTACATCCCTGGTGGAGCTGACCCTATTTATTCTGGGGCGAATTACAAGGATATCACGGGTAAGGACGACATCTACTGGTCGGTGCTGGTCCGGAAACAATTGGTGACTGGCCTTACTGCCACCGCTCAAGTTGCCCGTGACCATATACGTTCGGTAAGCGAGGCTTCTTGGGCCGGACCCGGTACGGATCCGAACGAAATCTTCTATTCCAACAAGAACTGGTATTGGATGCTCCAGTTCAGCTTCGGGATCTGAGGCGGAACATGGCTGCGAGAAGCATAACGGGAGTGAGCATGATTGGAATGCGGATAGGCCTCGTGTTGGGAGCGCTCGCGGGCGCCACCCTCCTGGGCGCCGAAACCAACGTCAAATACAAGCCCCTGAAGATAGCGGGCGTCCAGGAATTCGGGCAGATCCAGAGCGGCCTGCTCATCTCTACACCCTACCAGAAGATGGAAGCGGAGTGGTTGGATCATTTCGGATCCTTCCTGACCCAGGAGGCGACGGTCAATGATCGCCTGCTGTTGCAGATCGGGCTGGGCGGCACTTTCCAGAACGGCAAGCCGGAGCGCGTAGACGAAAAGTTCGGCGGCTCCCAGTATAAGATGTTCTTCATCGGGCCCACCATCGCCAAGGCGACCGTGTTGTTCGGGGATCCGGAAAAGCCCACCTTCACCGTGGGCGGCGGCATCTTCCCCTTCAAGTACAATTCCGAAGCCGTGGATCTGGGCGAATACCTGTTCCGCACCGGCGCCTATCCCACCTATATCATGAACGGCGGCCTGCTCATGATTGGGGACAACGCCGCGTACCTCCAGGGTTACCATGCCTCCGCCCACTTCGGCAACCTCAAACTGGATCTTCTGGCCACCACGGAAACGGGTATGCCTCCGCTGTACGACTGGTCGATTGCGGCCCTGGTCGACTACAAGATCGCGGACGGCCTTCTGGATCTAGGCGCGGGCGTGAACTTCAAGCGCATCCTGCCGGTTGACGAGGACCGAACGGTCATGAAGGCAGCCGGCAACTCCTATTTCACCCGTAACGGGGTGCAATATGTGGGCGATCCCGCTTATTATAAAGAGCAGTTCAATTTCTACGACTTCAGGATCGGCCATGTGAATCCCGGTGACGACACCGCCGGTTTCGGAGCCAAGCGCGACCAAGCGAAGGCCGCCAATGATTCGCTGACCGCCTGGCTGGCCGGTGCGGATCCCGCCACGGCCCCTTACAAGCGTTGGAAGGACAACGTCACGGGTGATTCATCGGAAGCGAAGTACTTCACCCCCGCCGGCCCCATCTTCATGGCCCGCGCCACTTTGGATCTGAAGAAGGTGATGAACAGCGATCGCATGAGCAAAAAGGACATGATGCTGTATTGCGAATGGGCCCTGCTCGGATGGAAGAACTATCCCATCTTCTACGAGAAGCGCACGGACCGCATGCCTTTCATGTTCGGCGTCAACCTGCCCACCTTCGGCCTGTTGGATCTTCTGGCCGTGCAGGGCGAGCATTTCTCCTCTCCGTTCCAGAACAACTCCTACTCCCTGGGCGGCAAGGATTTCGCCACTCCCTGGTTCCCCAACGGTACGGTCAAGGAATTCTCGGACAAGCAGTACAACGATCTTTCCACCAAGGACGATTGGGCCTGGTCGGTGTTGATGCAGAAGACCTTTTACAAGAGCTTCACGGTCAGCGGCCAAGTCGCCCGCGACCACTTGCGCACGGTGGGCACGGACTGGTTCTACGGATCCCGTCTCGAGCCGACCGAAGACCTCCACAAAATCTCTGACTGGTACTGGGCATTCCAGCTTGCCTGGTCCATCTAAGGGGAAATGCGATGACTAAGGCCATTGCCGCTTGCTCCATATTCGCCGTCCTCACCCTTTCCGCCCGGGCCGAGGATGAGCCCAAGATCGATGCGCAGCCGCTGCACATCGGGGCGTTGCAGGAATTCGGCTACATCGTCGACGGCACCTATTTGGCCGGAACCGAGAATGCCGAGTTCGTGCACATGGATTGGGTCGATCATTTCGGCGCCTTCATGACCAAGGATGTCACCGTCGAGGACCGCCTGCACTTGAGCGCGGGCCTGGGGGGCATCTTCCAGTTCCGCAAGCCCGAAACCGTGGGTCTGGGCTTCGCGTTCCATCAACGCAAAGCCTTTTTCGTGGGCCCCACCAAGGCCGAGGCCGTGTACGACATCGGCGAGACCGGGAGCCCATGGCTGCAGTTGGGCGCGGGCATGTTCGGATACAAGTACAATCCCCAGGCGGCCAACCTGGGCGAATACCTGTTCCGCTCGGGCGCCTATCCCACCTACAACTACACCGGCGGCTACGTCATCGCTAACAGCGCGGGCACGGGGCTGGAAGGCTTCAAGGCCTTGTTCCGCACGGGCAACTTCAAGGCCGACGTGCTCCTCTTCACCGAAACCGGCTTGGCGCCGATGTACGACTGGTCCCTGGCGGGCGTGGTCTCGTACAATGTGGGCAACGGCCTCTTGGACCTGGGCGCGGGCGTGAACTTCCAGCGGTTCCTGCAGGTGCGCCCCTCCCGTACGGCCAATCCCGCCTTCGGGAACAGCTACTTCGAAATGGGCGGTCAGACCTATGTCGGCAACAAGGACTTCTACGACGCTCCCGCCATCTTCTACAAGAACAAGGCCGACTCCCTGGCCGCACATGATCCGGTCGCCAACGCCGCGGCCATCGCCAAGTATCGGGCCATCTCCACGATGGACTCCACCAAGGCGGCCGTGGTTGATCAGGTCGATGCGCTGGACGACTCCCTCAAGCCGGCGCTCAAGCACTACACAGCTGCCGCCATCCTGCTGATGGCGCGCGCCACCTTGGATCCCAAGAAGCTCCTCGGCTCGGAAATCTTCGGCGCCGAGGATCTCAAGCTATACGCCGAAGTCGACGTCCAGGGCGTGAAGAACTATCCGGTGTACTACGAGAAGATGACCGATCGCATGCCCGTCATGTTCGGGTTCAACTTCCCCGGGTTCAAATTCCTGGATCTCATTGCGCTGCAGGGCGAATACCTGCACTCCCCGTGGTTGAACAACACCTTCCAGCGCGGCCGTTCGGCGTACAATACGCCCTACATTCCCCATGCCACGGATCCCAGCCTGTCCAAGGATGAATTCAACGACGCGGCCACCAAGGACGATTTCAAGTGGACCATCCAGGTCAAGAAGAACCTGGGCGCGAACGTCAGCCTGTGGGCCCAGGCGGCCAGCGATCATCTGCGCATGCCGAGCTCGTTCTACTTCTACGGTCCCCAGTTCGACCACAACGAAGTCACCGCCCTCGACAACCAGTGGTATTGGATGGCGCAGATTTCCTGGGGAATTTAGACTCCCGGTAAACCGGAAGAGAGTGCAAAAGTCAAAGTTCAAAGTGAAAAATGAGGTCGGTCGCGGAGGTCCGAAGGACAGGACCTGAGTCCGACCTCCTTTCACAACCGGGGCCTCACCTCGGCGAACGCGGGGAAGCGGCATGGAACGCCCCGCCGTGCTGCGAAGCCGCCCCCCTCCCCACTCTTAAAACATTGCCTTTTGCACTTTGAACTTTGCACTTTGACTTCTATCCCAACCTCAACTCCCCGCTTTCACCCCCATTTCCCAGCCTGAAGGGCCATTTCGACCGCGAGATCGGGTAAAAGTCGCGAAGCCATTCCCAAATACCGGGTTATATTTTGGGTCTTCCCATGGCGACACCAAAATCCCATATCGCCCCCTCCGCGATCCTGAAACTTTGCACTTTGCACTTTGCCTTTTGCACTTTGACTTCTCTCCTCGCTGTGACCGCACTCGCAAGCTGCACCTCCCGCAACGACCCGCCCCAAATCAAGATCCTCTGGGCCGAATGGCGCCCCTCCGACGCCCTGGCTGAACTGGGCAAGCTCTACGAGGCCAAGACCGGGATCCCGGTCAAGGTGGTGAAGAAATCCTGGGACGGGGCATTCGGGGATGCAACCTTTTCGGAGTTCCGCAACCGGGACGCCAATTACGACATCATCATCGGCGACAGCCAGTGGATGGGCCTGGGGGTGGTGGGCGGCCACTATCTGGAGCTGACCGATTGGATGAAGCAGAACGTGAAGCTGGACGCGCTGGAGCCGGCGGCGTTGAAATGGTATTGCGAATACCCCAAGGGCGCGGCCCGGTATTACGCCGTGCCGTGCGAAGCCGATGCCATCGCCTGGGCCTACCGCAAGGATCTGTTCGAGGATCCCGGCCATCGCGCCGCGTTTGCGCGCTTTCTGGGGGCCAACAAGGTGTCGCCGGGGTTCGAGCTCGCGCCTCCCAAGACCTGGGAGCAACTGGCCTGGATCGCGCGCTATTTCAAGCAGGCCATCCCCGGAATGGCGGGTCTGGTGATGCCCACTTCGCGGAATTACGACATGGCCACCATGAGCTTCGAGCCCGTGATGTGGTCCTTCGGCGGGGACTTCGGGGACTATGCGACCAACAGGGTCACCATCGATTCCAAAGGCACGGTGGAAGCCTTGCGTTATTATACCGACCTGATGCAGGCGACTTCGCCGGGCGGCCGCAACATGGGCTATGGCGAAGTGGCGGCGGAGTTCATCGCCGGGCGCGCGGCCATGGCCTGCAACTTCATGGCCTTCTTCCCTGCCATCGCCGATCCCGGCAACAATCCGGATTTCCACGACAAGACCGGCTACTTCAACTCGCCATCGCACTTCGATTCCGCCGGCGTCGCGCACCGGGCCGTGGCCTTGGGCGGCCAGGGTATGAGCATCAACGCCCATATCTCCCCGGCGCGCCAGGATCGGGCCAAGGACTTCCTGAAATGGTTCTCCGAAACCGCGACCCAGCGGATGTGGGCCGAGAAGGGCGGCTTCCCGTCCGACAAGGGCGTGCTCGCCAGCGCCGCGTTCAAAAAGGCCGCGCCCTACAATCCCCTGTTCGAAGAGGCCTTCCAATTGATGCGGGACTTCTGGTCCGTACCGGAATACGACGATATGATGAAGTCCTGCCAGCGGGAATTCTGCGCCGTGTTCCAGGACGGGGCCAATCCCGAGCTGGCCGTGCGGCAGATCCAGTCCGAGCATGAGGCCATCCTGCGCAAGCGCGTGAGGCTTCCGTGAACGCTTCCGTAAAGGGCGGCCCACAGGGAGCGGGCGCACACGGAGCGGGCCCATTCCGCGGCGGACGTTTCCTGTCCGATGCTTCGGTGCGCAACCTGTGCATCATGCCCGCGCTGGTACTGCTGATCGCGTTCAACGTCTTTCCGCTGCTGGCCTCGCTCGGCATCAGCTTCACGGATTTCAATCCCATCATCGACAACTCGCCCGGCTTCGTGGGCATCCGGAACTACGCGGATCTGATCGACGGGCCGCGCCAGGAAGTGTGGCGATCCTTTTCGCGCACGGGCGCGCTGGTGTTCGTGACCGTGGGCCTGGAGGCCCTGATCGGTTTCGCCGTGGCCCTGCTGCTGCGCCGGGGGTTCAAGGGCCGGGGTCTGTTCACGGCCATCCTGCTGATCCCCATGATGCTTTCCCCGGCGGTGATGGGGTCATTCTGGCGTTACCTCTTCAATGCCGACTACGGCGCGCTCAACTGGTTCCTGGACGTGCGCTGGAACTGGGACGGATCCCGGACGCTCTCCTTCTGGGCCGTGGTCATCGCGGAAGTCTGGATGTGGTCGCCCTTCATGATGCTCTTGTCCCTGGCCGGCCTCAGCTCCATCCCCAAGACCTTGTACGAGGCCGCGGAAGTGGATCGCGCCTCGCGCTGGTTCCGCTTCCGCCACATCACCCTGCCCCTGGCTGCGCCCATGGTGCTGCTGGGCGTGGTCTTCCGCTCCATGGACACCTTCCGGCTTTTCGACACCGCCATGGTGCTGAACGGCAACCTGGAAGGGCAGCCCACCACCTTCGTCAGCGTGCTCTTGCACGCGCGCGGGTTCGGCGGTAGCGGCTCCCTTGGCGAGCCCACCGCTCTGGCTTATCTGCTGCTCATCGCCTCCTTGGCTTTGGCCACCCTGGTGCTGCGTTATCTGGATCATGTGCGGGGAAAACGCGGATCCCTGCGCGGAGTTCGTTCATGAGCGCCTTGCGCGGAGTCCATTCATGAGCGGCCGCAATCCAGCAGCCGGTACCGATCGCCGGGCTCCCGTGCGCGCCGCACTCCTCGCGGCCTACGCGATCATCAGCCTGGCGCCCGTATTCTATATGGTCCTCACGTCTTTCAAGCTCCCGGCGGACACCGCCGCCTTGCCGCCGCGCTTCCTGCCCGGCGCCTCGGCCCCGGAGAATTCCCTGTGGTTCCGTTTCAGCCTGCAGAACTACCACCGCATCCTGGCGGACCTGGAGACGTTGCGCTACCTGTTCAACTCCGTCTTCATCTCCCTGACCAGCACCGCCCTTTCCGTGGCCATAGGGTCACTTGCGGGTTACGGGTTCAGCCGCTTCCCGTTCCGCGGCGGTCGCGACGCCCTTTTCTTCGTCCTGTCCACGCGCATGCTCCCGCCCTTGGCCGTCGCCGTGCCCATCAGCTTCATGTACAGCCGCATGGGCCTGTTGGACACGCGCTTCGGCCTGATCCTGCTCTACACCTGCTTCAACCTCTCCTTCAGCACCTGGATGATGAAGGCCTTCATCGACGAGATCCCCACCGCCTACGAGGAGGCCGCCATGCTGGACGGCCACTCGCGCCTGGAAGCCCTGTGGCGCGTGGTGCTGCCCCAGGCCGCCCCCGGGCTCGCGGCCACGGCCGTCTTCTCGCTCATCTCCGCCTGGAACGAATACGCCTTCGCCCTCACGCTCACCAGCACGGACGCGGTCACCATGCCCGTGCGCATCCACGCCATCATCGGCGACAACAGCGCCATCCCCTGGGGACCTTTGTCCGCGGCGGCGACGCTCTTCCTATTGCCCATCGTGTTCTTCGGGTTGGTGATGCGGAAGCACCTGATCCGCGGGATGACGTTTGGGACGGTGAAGGGGTGATTCGCGGGGGCGATGGGGTAGAAGTCAAAATGCAAAAGTCAAAATGCAAAAGTCAAAATTGTAAGAATGAAGAATGGGCGGCACTGCAGCACGGCGGAGCATTCGCTGCCGCTTCGCCGCGTTTGGCGAATTGCGCTTCCAGGGGGCGTAACTGGGGGGGTACGTTCGGATATTCCCGACCGACTCCGGGACCGACCCCGTTTTGCATTTTAACTTTTGCATTTTGCATTTTGCATTCTCCCGGGACGGCCCCGTGAAAAAGGAAATGACCCTCCAACGCCTCTCCATGATAGCCATGGCCGCCGGCCTGTCCCTGGTCGTGCAACCCTGGTCCCATGCCTTGTTCGCCTTCGGCTTCCCCTTCACGTTCGCGGCCATCTTCTGCTACAACGTGGCGGGTTGGGCCAGCGGGGACCGCGCGGAAAAGTCCCGGGACGATGAGAAGATGAAGGCGGAGGCGGGGCAGTGAACGGGACGCCATCCGAGGAGCCGCGGATCCGCCTGGAAGGCGCGGCCCGGAAATACGGGGACACCATCGCCGTGTATCCCACCGATTTGGCCGTGGCCAAAGGCGAGTTCGTCGTCATCCTGGGCCCCAGCGGCAGCGGCAAGACCACCACCTTGCGCATGATCGCGGGCCTGGAGCAGCCGTCCCAGGGCAAGGTCTTCATCAACGGCAAGGACGTGACGGCCTTGCGGCCCGGCGATCGCGACATCGCCTTCGTGTTCCAGATGTTCTCGCTCTATCCGCATTTGACCGCGAAGGAAAACGTAGCCTTCACCATGCACGCGCAAGGTCTGCCCGCGGCCGAGGCCAACCGCCGCGCGGGCGACATGCTGCGCCGCCTGGGCCTGGAACGTCTGGCGGGCCAGTTGCCGCGCCATCTTTCCGGCGGCGATCAGCAGCGCGTGGGCCTGGCCCGGGCCCTGGTCCGTTCGCCTCAGGCCTTTTTGATGGACGAGCCTCTGGGCACCCTGGACGGGGCCCTGCGCGAAGAGATGCGCGAAACCCTGCGGGCCATCCACAACCGCTCCGGGGCGACCACGGTGTTCGTCACCCATGATCAAGAAGAGGCCATGGGCCTGGCCGATCGCATCGCCGTGATGCGGGACGGCCGCGTGGTCCAGTTCGATCACCCCCGTAACATCTATGATTCCCCCGCTGACCTGTTCGTCGCGGATTTCGTCGGCTCGCCGGGCATGAACATCCTGTCCGCCCGCCGCGAAGGCGAATGGGCCTACCTGGCCGGGCTCGATCTCGTTCTGCGCGTGGCGGGCGAGGGCGAAGGGCCCGTGGCCGGCGCGGCTTGGAGCGGGACGGGAGGCGGGGTTGCGGCCGCGGTTGCGGGCGCGGAATGCCGCCTGGGCATCCGGCCCGAAAACGTCCTCATCAGCGAAACCGGCGCGCCGTGCGTGGTCGAGCATACGCAAGCTTTGGGTTCCCACAACATGCTGTCCTTGCGCCTGGTCGGCGGCGGCGGCCGCCCCCGGAACGATGGCATCCTTCGCCAAGGCGATGGCGCCCCACACCAAGCCGTTGGGATCCTCAAGGCCTGGCTGCCATCCGGCATCCGTTTCGCAGAAGGCGAGACGGTGGGCGTGACTTTCCTCACGTCCGGGTGCCGTTGGTTCGACGGCGTCACGGGTACGGCCCTCCCGTGGCGGACTTTGGAGGCGGCATGCCTGCCTACGCGATAGAAGGCCTCACCGTCAGCTTCGGCACGTCCGCGGGACGGCCGGTGCTGTCCGACGTCACGTTCCAGGTGGGGGCGGGCGAGATCCTGGTGGTGCTGGGCCGCACCGGCTCCGGCAAAACCACCTTGCTCCGGACCATTGCCGGCCTGCAGAAACCGGGCGCGGGCCGCGTACTGGAAGACCGGGGCGGGCCGAACGGCCGCATCGACATCTCCGCGCTTCCGCCCCATGGACGAGACATGGCCATGGTCTTCCAGAACTTCTCCCTGTACCCGAACATGAACGTACGGGAAAACCTGGCCTTCCCCCTGCGCGCCAAGACCCTGGGTCTCTACTCGGCCGAGATCGCCGAACGCGCTTCCGCGGCCGCGGCCGCCCTGGGCCTTTCCGATAAGCTGGATCGCCGCCCCACCGAACTTTCCGGCGGGGAGATGCAGCGCGTGGCCATCGGCCGGGCCCTGGTGCGCCGACCCAAGCTGTTCCTGATGGACGAGCCCTTGGCCAGCCTGGACGCCAAGCTGCGCGAACGCATGGTGCTGGATATCCACCGCCTGCAGCGCTCCCTCGGCTGCGGTATGATCTATGTGACCCACGATCATATCGAGGCCATGAGCCTGGCGGATCGCATCCTGGTGCTGGATCGCGGCAAGGTCCTGCAGGTGGGCCCGCCCGAGGAGATCTACCGGCATCCCTGCGACAGCCGCGTCGCGCGCATGTTGGGCCGGCCCGGCATCAACCTGCTGACCAGCGAAGAGGCGGGCCGCATGGGCCTGCCCCTGTCCGGCAAGCGCATGGTGGGCGTGCGCCCGGAAAGCTGGCGCGTCACCGCCGATCCCGCCGGCCCCGCCGTGGCCGCCGTGGTCGAGCATCTGGGGCCGCAGATAGCCTTGGTGCTCGACGTGCAGGGCATCGTCCTGCGTGCGACCGCCCCGCCGTCCGCGCGGGCCAAGGCCGGGGATCGCTTCCGCCTGGGCGTGGACCCGGGCGATCTGGTATACTTTGATCGCTGAAGGCACGGATCCGGACCCGCGCCTTATTGGATGAGAAGCCCGTTGAATGAGAAGCCCGTAAAGCCTATAAAGGCCGTAAAGCTTGAAATGCCCCTTAACAGGGTGTTGAAAAAGTCGGTTTAGTTTCTAAATTCATAGTAATCAATATGTTACCGTAACATGTGAGGGACTATGAGGGGCATTGAAGATATCCAGGAATCCATGTTCAGCTACGTTTCGACTGAAGCCCGAATCCCCAGCGACCACCCCTT
>OBEQ010205109.1_pt1 | contig 78960 bp, 70 predicted proteins | sample 1670901 | NCBI WGS metagenome assembly OBEQ01 (sample SAMEA104232315, study PRJEB22302) | groundwater metagenome | biome: forest; feature: aquifer; material: groundwater | place: USA | collected 2011-08-07 | depth 5.4 m | reverse complement strand
CCATTGCGGAAGATTCTCGGCTGCTGCCTCCCGTAGGAGTCTGGGCCGTGTCTCAGTCCCAGTGTGGCTGACCATCCTCTCAGACCAGCTACCCGTCTTCGCCTTGGTGAGCCGTTACCTCACCAACTAGCTGATAGGCCGCGGGCCCCTCTCTAGGCGATAGGCTCCTTGCGGAGTCCCCATCTTTTACCTCTGGCACCTTAGTGCCGTGGTCATATGGAGTATTAGCCCATCTTTCGATGAGTTATCCTCCTCCTTGAGGCAGGTTACCCACGTGTTACTCACCCGTTTGCCGCTAGATTTCCGGAAAAGCTAGAAATCCCGCGCGACTTGCATGCCTTACCCACGCCGCCAGCGTTCGTTCTGAGCCAGGATCAAACTCTCCAAAAAAATTAAGAGAAATTTGATCTCATTGGGGATACGAATCGGCTTTGTTGCGTTAACTATCAAAGAACAGAAAAAAATAGCCTATGAAGACAGTCCTCCCCTTTCGGGGATGTCTACCTAATTATTATTAGAAAAAACTCAGAGGAGAGAAGCTTCCTAACTAACTTCGTCTCTACAGCGGAGGGGATTATAGGAGTTTCCCTCGGGCGTGTCAAATCTTTCCTTTATAAATACGGGCCGTGCTATTCGACGGTGACGGACTTGGCCAAATTCCGGGGCTGATCTACATCCCGGCCGTTCAGAATCGCCGCCTGATAGGCAAATAGCTGAAGGGGAAGGACCGTCAAGAGGGGTGAGAGGAGCTCCGGTAAATCCGGAATGGCAAAAAGATCCGAGGAAAGCTTTTGAAGAAGACGGTCATTCTCTGTTCCTACCGAAATCACGATCCCTTCACGCGCACGAATCTCTTCAATATTGGAAATCATCTTGTCATAAGTTTTTGATGACTTAGGCGCAAGACAAATAACGGGAAGCTCCCGGTCAATCAAAGCAATGGGCCCATGCTTCATCTCACCAGCAGGATAACCATGCGCGTGGGCGTAAGTAATTTCTTTTAATTTCAAAGCCCCTTCGAGGGCATTCGGATAATTATAGCCGCGCGCTAAGTAGAGAAAATTTTTCCTTTGGTAATGTTTGCGTGCACATTCACGGATAGACGATTCGAGTTTTAAAATTTTTTCTATTTGCCCCGGGAGCTTGCGAATATGACGGATGATTTCTTGGAGTTTAGCAGGAGAAATTTGTTTTCTTAATCTCGCCAAGTAAAGAGTAAAAAAAACCAAAGTTATCAGTTGGGAAGAATAAGCCTTGGTGGACGCGACGCCAATTTCTGGACCGGCGTGGGTGTAGATGACAACATCGGCTTCGCGCGCAATGGTGCTCCCCACGACATTGACGATCGCCACGGTCAATGCCTTCTTTTCCTTCGCTTCACGAAGCGCAGCCAAGGTGTCCGCAGTTTCTCCGGATTGCGTAATCAGGATGACGACATCTTTTTCGGAAAGCAGCGGATCGCTATAGCGGAATTCGCTTGAGACCTGTACTTCGGTTGGGATTCGCGCGTATTCTTCCAACATATAGCGGGAAACAAGCCCCGCGTGATAGGCTGTCCCGCAACTCACCACAAAAATTTTCTGGATGTTTTTTAACTTGCGGTCAACAGTAGTGCTGATGGTTTTAAATTGAAGCCCGCCTTTCTTATCAATGTGCCTTGCCAAAGCATCGGAAATGACACGGGGCTGTTCGTGGATTTCTTTCAACATGTAATGCGGATAGCCGCCCTTTTGCGCCTCGTCCACGGACCATTCAATACGGGAAATTTTCCGTTTAATCGGCTTAGAGTTCTTCAGAGAAAAAATTTGGACTTTATCTTTTTGGATCACCGCGTATTCGTCATCATCTAAATAAAGGACTTCTCGGGTATAAGGAAGAAGCGCGGGGACGTCGCTCGCAATAAAATTTTCTCCTTTTCCCAAACCGATCACAAGCGGATTAGAACGTTTAAAAACGAAAAGTTTGTCCGGGTCTTTGGTTGACATGAGAACAAAGGAGAAAAACCCGCGAACTTTTTTAAGGGCCTGACAGAGCGCTTGGGTGAGATCGCCCCGATCATATTCTTCGATCAGATGGACCAAGACTTCCGTGTCGGTTTGCGAGCGGAATTTATGCCCTTTTGCGATGAGTTCGTTACGAAGGGGTTCGTAATTTTCAATGATTCCGTTATGGACAAGGGCGAGTTGATTTCGGCAGTCGGTATGCGGGTGTGCATTCGCCTGAGAAGGCTCTCCGTGAGTAGCCCAACGCGTATGGCCCACGCCGATGGGGCTTGATACCCGCAGGCCGTTGAGTTTTCCCTGGAGGACTTGGAGTTTTCCCTTTTCTTTCAAGACCAACAGCCCATTTCCATTTTCCCCGAGACAGGCGACCCCCGCGGAATCATAGCCACGGTACTCCAAATAGCTCAAACCCTTCATTAAAATAGGAAGGGCCTTTCTCTCACCAACGTAACCGACGATGCCGCACATTTTGTCTCCTTAGGCAAAAACCATTTACAGGGTATTTTGAAGCCCCTATTATATAGGAAAATGATCCGCAAAGAACGCCGCCATCGCTTCTTTATCGATAAACCCCTTCAGCTGCGCTATATGTTTATGATCAGCGTTACTCTTTCGACGGTTATCTTTGCCACTTTGATCAGTTTGTATTTCGGCATCTGGGGAGGGGTTCTCGACGCCTTTTCGGACCAAAAAATCCAAAATGATCTGATGACGGCGTCCCGCCTGCAGGAATATGAAGAGGCTCGAGTCCCAACGGTTCAAAAAGATACGGATTTTTCCACGCTTTCTTTTTTCCGGCAGGCAGAGCGGTTGAGCGAGCGCCAGAAAGAAATTTTTAGAGATCTCCTCAACCGGACCAATAAAAATCTTGTCGGGAAATTATTTTTCCTGCTTCTTTTAATCGCTTGGGGTTCTATTTTTCTATCCCATAAGATTGCTGGCCCGTTCTTTCGGTTTCAGAACATCCTTGAAAAAATGCGAGAAGGCGACCTCGCGATCCGGTGTTATTTGCGTAAATTTGACGAAGCGAAATCGGTCGCTCAAGCCTTCAATCAAGTCCTCGAATTTTTGGATACCACCGTATCCCGAATGAAAAAAGTAGTTTTAGAAGATGGCAAAAAGCCTGAAGTCGTCATTCCCCGTCTAAAAGAAGAACTTTCCAAATTCAAGACCAGCAGTGAGTCGTAAGACAATCGCCGCTGCTTTTATTTTGATCCTGCTACCGCTCTCTCTGGGTTGGGCGGAGCCTTCTTTGCCAACACAAGATCGGGTGCTTCTCGAAAAAATAGAAAAAGATTCCGTCCAATTTTTCGTGCGCCATTCCAATCGAGAGACGGGCCTCACCCAAGACTCTTCCCGTCCCGGTTCACCGGCTTCCATCGCCGCCACCGGATTTGCCCTGGCAAGTCTTACCATTGCTGAATCCCGCGGCTGGATTTCCCGACAGCAAGCCTACGAACAAATCCATCGGACGCTCCTAACGCTTCGAAATCGGGCCCAGCACGAAAGGGGTTTTTTTTATCACTTTCTCGACCCCAAAAGCGGCCGCCGGGTTTGGGGATCGGAGGCTTCTTCCATCGACACGGCCCTCCTTTTGGCCGGCGCGCTTTTGGCCGGAGAACATTTCAAAGGGACGGAAATTTCCCGCTTGGCACAGCAGCTTTACGAACGTGTTGATTGGCAATGGATGATGAATGGGAGCGAGCTTGTCTGTCACGGCTGGAAACCGGAGTCCGGCTTCCTTCCTTATTATTGGGATTCTTACAATGAACTCATTATTCTACAGGCTCTCGCCGTGGGGTCCCCCACTCATCCCATTCCGCCAGAAGCCTGGCAGGCTTGGAACCGGCTGGAAGACGAATATAATGGAAAGAGAATCGTCTATTCCTATAGCGGGAGTCTTTTTACCTACCAATTTGCCCAGGCCTTTATTGATTTCCGCAATTTGTGGGATCGCGATATCAATTATTTTGAAAATTCCAAGAATGCGAGCTTGGCTAATCGGGAATATTCTTTAAGTTTTAGAGACCGCTACACTTCCTATTCTGAAAATTCGTGGGGATTATCCGCCTGCATTGGTCCCGGCGGCTACCGGGCCTACGGCGGAAAGCCGGGGCAAGGGATTCAAGACGGAACCATTGCTCCTTATGCAAGTATTGGCTCGCTCGTTTTTACTCCCGAGATTTCCCTTCCTGCAATCAAATTTTTTTATTCCGAATACCAAAGCTCCCTTTACGGCCCAATGGGGTTTAAGGATTCCTTCAATCTGGACAAAAAATGGTGGGCTTGGGAGTATTTGGGAATCGATCAGGGAATTTCCGTTATGATGTTGGAAAATTTTCTTTCGGGGGGAAGTGTCTGGGAAAAATTTATGCGGATACCCGCGATCCAAAAATGGGTCTCTCTCTGCGGGTTGAAGCGGTCTATTCCTTCCGAAGAAACCTCATCGCAAGCCGTGCCGCGGTCTCCTCAATGATCTCCCGCGTCGGATAAGTCCCTTCTTTAATCTCTTCCTGGATTTCGCGCACCCTCGCCAGATTAGGTTCGGCAACCTGGGGAAGGTAGCGGAGGTACTTTTTAATTTCTTCCTGGATCTCGGCAGGAATTGGCTCGCTCTTAGAAGTTGGGTCGGTCAAAATCTTAACCTCGGGATTTTCAAACACATCATTCATGCTCATAATGGAGAAAGAATACCTCTATGGGATTTATCGGCAGGTGGGCAGGCAAACTTGAAAAAGCGTTTAAAAACTAGACGTCGAGGGTAATTTCTCCCGTTTTTTTGGTTAAAAGTCCCCTAAGCCTCAAGACCACTTTGGTGTGAATCTGACATACCCGTGATTCCGAGACATGCAGCGTTTCTCCGATTTCACGCAGGGTAAGATTTTCATAATAGTAAAGGACAACCACCAGCTTTTCCCTTTCGGGCAATTCGTCGATAGCACTGGCAAGGAGTTCCTTCACCTCATTCTGGTGGACGTAATTAAATTGGTTGGTAAGGACTGAATCTTCGATCGTCTGGAGCCGGGAAATAGGTTTATTCCCCTCGTCATTCTGCCAAACTTCATCCAAGGAGAGAAAAGTCGTCGAGTTGAGTTCGCTATAAATACTATTAAGCTCCCCGACTGAAATCTTTAACTCTCTTGCCAGATCTTCTTCGAGCGGGGCGTGACCCAATTTTTCTTCAAGTTCCCTTCCCTTCTTTTCAATTTCGCGGGCCTTCTTTCTCAAAAGCCGCGGGGCCCAGTCTAATTTCCGGAGCTCATCCATAATGGAACCCCGAATCCGCGAGACCGCATAAGTTTCAAACTTATTTCCCTGGGTGACGTCGTATTTGGTGATCGCGTCGAAAAGCCCCAGAATTCCGTAACTGACCAAATCATTGAACTCCACATTGGGAGGAAGCCCGATCGCCACCCGTCCCGCCACGTATTTCACCAGATACATATATCTTTTCACGATTTCTTCCCGGAGGATCCGGCTCTTGGTACGTTTGTATTTTTTCCACAGCTTAAATTCTTCTTCATGCATGGCAGGACTCCTTTTCATTTTTGGGTTTTTTTCTCTTCCAGTAGTTTTTTAATTTGCATCAAGGTGTAATTTTTAGATTGAAGGGTTTTGATTTCTTCCAAGCGGTCGAATACGGATTCATCATAAAGCCGATGGCCCGAGGCTGTCCGGCGGGCTTCCTGAATCAAGCCGGCCAGGGTGTAGTTGTGTAAAGTCTGTCTTGAAAGTCCGGAATATTGCATCACTTCTCCGATCTTAAAAAGTTTTTCGCGCTTCAGCGGAGCCCTCCTTTTGATCCAAATCAGCAATGACTTTGCGGGCTCTCGCATCTTTGGGGTTGAGAAGAAGAATTTTTTCCGCGGTCAGGCGCGTTGCGCCCGGCCGGTCAGACTTCAGCATGACTTCGAGTTGTTCGTGATAGCGACGGATCCGCGTTTGGATTTCCTCTTCATAGAGGTCTTGAAGAAAAAGGCTTTCTTCTTTTCCTTCGGCGCGGGCCTGGTTTTTAATGGTATCAATTTGGTGGGAAGCCTCTAAATTCCCCGGATCCAATTGAAAGACCTGCTCCGCGGAAAGCAGTGCCTGGTCAAATTCGTGGGCCTGCATAAATCCTTCGCTGCGTTCAAGCCAGGTTTTGATCTGAATTTTTTTCTCCTGCTTATTGAACTCTTCGGGGGATTTGTTTTTGGGGAGAGATTTTTCACGCGCGATTTCGCGGTCAAGAATTTTAGCCATTAGTTTTTGGGCTTCAAGGTTATGGGGTTTTATTTCCAGTGCTTCGAGAATCCAACGCTTGGCTTCAAAGAGCCGGTCTTCTTTAAATGCCTTTTCAGCCTGACTTTTTCTTTGCTCATAAGAAACAGTACGCTGACCCCCCGCAGTGTGGCATCCGCTCAATAAAACCATTACGGCGATGCCTAGAGTTAATCTCACTTTATGAAAGGTAATTTACAAAATGTAAATTACATTCTATAAATATAAACGGTCGTGTCAACTATTTATTTACCTCTTTTTTCGTTTTTTCTTGCGGGGGCTAGATTTAGAGGTTGAGGCGGGCGGGCATCACTAGATATAGCGGTCTTAATGTCGGCTGGGATCCGTCGATAATAGAAATGCTGTGACTTATCAGAAAATTTTTCGCCTGAAGTTTAAGGAGGGCCGTTCGACCAGTGAGCTGATGAAGCGCTTTCCCCAAGAGGCTCACAAAGTCAGAGAGATCGCACTGCTTCAACTGCCCACTCACCTCTTGAAGAAAATGTTGCCAGAAGAAGGTTTGCTGGAGAAGATTCTTTCTTTGAAGCGGAAATTTTTGGGCCGGTCGCGCTAGCCCGGAATTACTTCTTTTCCCGAAACACTCCCATCTTTCGGAATTTCTCGTAGCGTTGTTCCAGAAGTTCTTTTTTGGAAAGCTTACCTAATTCTTCCAACGCCCCATTGATCACCTTTCGCATATTTTCCGCGGTTTGCTCAAAATCCCGGTGAGCGCCGCCGAGAGGTTCGGGAATAATTCCATCGATGAGTTTCATGTCGGACAGATCCCGCGCCGTGAGTTTGAGCGCCTGGGCGGCATCGGGAGCTTTTGAATTTTCTTTCCAAATAATCGCAGCGCATCCTTCGGGGGAGATCACAGAGTAATAGGCATTCTCTAAAACAAAAATCCGGTCTCCCACGCCGATCCCCAACGCTCCCCCGCTTCCGCCTTCGCCGATCACCACCACAATAATCGGAGTGGCCAGTTCCGCCATTTCCATCAAGTTGACGGCAATGGCTTCAGCCTGACCCCTTTCTTCAGCTCCGATGCCGGGGTAGGCCCCCGGGGTATCGATAAAGGAAATGATGGGAAGTGAGAATTTTTCAGCCATTTTCATGATTCGCAACGCCTTGCGGTAACCCTCAGGATGGGCACTGCCAAAGCTGCGAAGGAGGTTTTCTTTGGTATTTCTTCCTTTTTGATGACCGAGAACCACCACTTTTTCTTTTCCGCCCCACTGCGCAAGCCCCGCGATAATTGCCCGGTCATCGCTAAAGTAACGATCGCCGTGGAGCTCCACAAAATTTTCAGTGAGATAGCGTACATAATCCAGGGTGTAGGGACGCAACGGATGACGTGCAACTTGGACGCGCTGCCAGGGACTTAAATTATCGAAAATCTCCTTGAGCGCCTTTTCCAATTTTTTTTCGGCGCTTTTAATCTCGCCACTCAGATCAATTCCTTCCTGACTTGAAGTCCGCAGTTCTTCGATGCGCTTTTCAAGCTCTACAACGGGCCGTTCAAAAGGAAGGCAGGCGTCGTGGAAATTTTTTTCACTCAGGCGAATTTTTTCTTTTTTCGTCGACTCTATTTTCTTGGCCATTATTTTTTCACCGTCACGGCAGTCCCAAGCGGAATGATGTCGTAAAGCTCCTCCGCATCCGAGTTGAACATGCGCACACATCCTTTGCTGGACTGGGTACCGATCGTTTGGGGAAGCGCCGTCCCGTGAATTCCATATCCCGGCGTATCGAACCCGAGCCAACGGCTCCCTAAAATATTCTGCGGGCTGTCCGGAGGCAGCACGAGCCCGGCGTGATACCAAGTGGGGTTTTCCAATTTATTCGCAATCTTAAAGGATCCTTCCGGGGTCGAACCCTGGTAGCCCGTGGCGACCCGGTAATGTTTAAGAGGTTTTTCGTCCGCCATAAGAGTCAGGCGATTTCTTTGTTTACGCACCACGATTGAAAACCGGCTGCGCACAATTTTCAATTTCTTTCCGGCATAAATTTTACCGTCCGAAGAAAGATGGTTGCTTCTTTGAATAAGGGCCGCTGTCGTGCCATATTTCTTGGCCAAATCATAGAGGGTATCGCCGGGGACCACTTCATATAAGAAACTTCCGGGGGTCTCGATGGGCGAAAAAAGAAGCTTTAGGTTAAGCGCCTCGTATTCACTCCGAACCGAGCGCGCACGCCGGCCCAGGGTTTCCTCCTGAAGAAGGGATTCGTAAATTTTTTGAGACTCCAAATAATCACCCTTTTTTTCAAGGGCCCGCGCCTTTTCAAGAAGAGGAACCCACGAAGCGGGAGTTGAAATCTGCTCCTGAGCAAAAAGACAGGTCTGAAGAACGAAGGCAGAAAAAAATAAAAAGACTAAAAATCTTTTCATAAAATTAATGACAAAGAATAAGGCTCGTCAAAACCCCCAAAAAAGCCCCTGCAAAAACTTCAAACGGAGTATGGCCCAACAGTTCTTTGAGACGAGTTTCGGGGACCTGTCCTTTTTTGTAAAGGTCATCAATCATTTTGTTTAAAATACTCGCTTGCCTTCCCACCGCACGCCGCACCCCAGCGGCATCAAACATGGTAATGACCGTAAAAACGAGTGTGATCAGAAAAGGAATGGACCCAAAGCCATAGTAGCGCCCCACGGAAGTGGACAAAGCCCCCACCGTGGCGGAGTGTGAGCTGGGCAGACCCCCGGTATCAAAAAGCCACCGAAAATCAAACCGTCTTTCAACCAGGTTACCGCGGATGACTTTAAGGACCTGGGATATAAACCACGCAAGGAACACGGCCAAGTAGCCTCGTGATGCAGGGAATGGGGGTTCGCTTAGTTCTATCATAAAGTAAGGCGAAAGAAAGGGCTTGACAAGCTCATGATAAATTGATAATTAATCAAAAATAATATAAAAATTTTGCAATACCTAATATCCGCCTTAGAAGGAGATTATAAAAAGAGGGTGAGGGAAAAGCAAGGATGATCGCCAGAATTCACAGTGCCTCTTATCAAGGAATTGATGCCTCTGCCGTGGAAGTTGAAGTGGACGTCTCATTGGGACTTCCCCGGCTTGCGGTGGTAGGTCTCCCAGATCAGGCGGTTAAAGAATCAAAAGAAAGAGTCCGCGCGGCCATAAAAAATTCCGGCTACCCTTTTCCTTCACGAAAAATTACCATCAATCTGGCACCGGCCGATGTAAAAAAAGAGGGCCCTTCTTTTGATCTCCCTATGGCCCTGGGAATTCTTGGCGCTACCGAAGTCATTCCCCGTGACAAATTGAATTCTTATATTTTTCTGGGGGAATTGGCGCTGGACGGGTCGCTGCGTAAAATTCGCGGTACGATCGTCCTGGCAAGCGGCTTGAAACACCAGGGGCTGCCGCTCATCCTCCCGGAGGAAAGTGCAAATGAAGCCGCGCTTGAAAAGGGAGTGACGATTTTTTCTGCGACTCATCTCCGGGAAGTGGTGGCTTTCCTGCAAGGAAAAGCCGCCCTTAAATCCTGGCAACCGGTGACGTGGGAGGAGAAATCGATTTTCCGCGATTCGGTCGATTTCTCCGAAGTGAAGGGTCAGGCCTCGGTGAAACGCGCGGTAGAAATTGCTGTCGCGGGCGGACACAACTTGCTCCTTGTGGGTCCGCCGGGATCAGGAAAAACCATGTTAGCCCGCAGAATTCCGACTCTTCTCCCGCCTCTTTCAACTACAGAAGCTCTTGAGATCACAAAAATTTTCAGTGTGGCAGGCCTACTTCCTTCTTCCTTCCCGCTCATCCGTGAGCGCCCTTTTCGGGATCCTCACTCCTCAATTTCTCAGGTGGCCCTTGCCGGCGGAGGGACCTGGCCCAAGCCCGGAGAAATTTCTTTGGCGCACGGCGGGGTTTTGTTTTTGGATGAGTTCCCGGAATTTCGCCGCGATGCCTTGGAAGCCCTGCGGGGACCTTTGGAAGATGGGGAGATTCGTATCTCGCGCGCCAAGGCCCAGTGGACCTTCCCGGCCCGCTTCATGTTGGTGTGTGCCATGAACCCCTGTCCCTGCGGCTGGCTCGGAGATTTCCGAAGGGCCTGCCACTGTTCCCTCGGGCAAATCCAAAAATATCATTCCAAAATTTCAGGGCCGATTTTGGACCGGATTGATTTGCATGTCGAGGTGCCGACCCTTTCGCAAAATACTCTCTTAAGCGAAGAGGTGCCGGAGGAATCGGCAGTAATAAGAGATAGGGTGATGAAGGCACGTAAAATTCAGGCTGGGCGTTTGCCGGATAAAATTTTTAAGATCAACCACTGCTTGCGGCCAAAAGAACTGAAACAGCATTGCCCGCTTGATGCAAACACCCAACGGCTTCTCGCCCTCGCCATCCGCGAACTTGGCTTAAGCGCGCGGGCTTATTTTAAAATTTTGAAAATCTCGCGTACGATCGCCGATTTAGCGGAAGAAGAAAAAATCTTAGAAGCGCATGTGGCGGAAGCAATTCAATACCGGACTTTGGATCGAAACTGGATGGGGGTAGGTTAGGACTTCTGAAGTTCGGCTTTTATGATTTGATCGAAATTTTCGTAGGGCTGGGCTCCGGAAACGAGTTTGCCGTTTACGAAAACGGCCGGTGTTCCCTGAACGCCCACTTCGTTTCCTTTGGCAATTTCTTTTTGGACCAAATCTTTAAATTTTCCGCTGGTTAAGCATTTTTCAAATTTTTTCTTATCAAGTCCCGCTTGTGGGGCAAGGGAGATCAAGGCTGCATCGTCCCAGGGGGTGCCTTGTGTTTCAAAAAGTTTATCGTGGTAAGACCAAAACTTTCCCTGATCGTTGGCGCATTCGGAGGCTTCGGCCGTGCGATCCGCGCCCGCGTGCATCGAAAGAGGGTATTGACGCCAAATCCGGCGGATTTTTCCCGGATAATTTTTCATCAGTTCTTCCAAGGTGGGTGTCACCCGCTTGCAAAAGGGACAGTGGAAATCACTGAATTCCACCAATGTAATGACTGCGTCTTTGGGGCCCAGACTTGGCCTTCCTTCCAAATCCGTAAATTTGACAACTGCAGGCGGGACTTGGGGTAACGGCGTGGGCGGAAACGCCGCAGCCTTATCGGGATGGAGAATCGCTTCAATTGCGTTCACAAAATATTCATAAGGGTAGGCGCCGGCGATGGTTTTATCGTTCACGAAAAGCGTAGGGGTGCCGGAGACTCCTCTCTTTTTCCCTTCGTTTAACTCCTCCTGGAGAAAGGGCTGGTTTTTGCCGCTATTGAGGCAGTCTAGAAATTTTTTCTTATCCAATCCGATTTTTTGCCCCATCATTTCGATGTCTGATTTGCTATTAGGGGTTCCTTCCAGCGCATAAACCGCATCGTGAAACTCCCAAAATTTTCCCTGTTCTTGGGCGCACACTGAAGCCTCGTGTGTGAGAAACGATCCCGTTCCCGGAGTGGTGGAAAGAGGAAAATGACGCCAAACCAAACGCACTTTATCCGGATAATTTTTTAAAAGTTGATCGAGTGTGGGGGCTACTTTTTTACAAAAATGGCAGTGGAAATCGGCAAATTCCATAATGGTAATGGGAGCGGATTCGTTCCCGCGGACAGGGGCTTGGCCGATTTTTGATTTGCCTTCTATGGGTGCCGCCGTCGGAAGAGCTGCTGAAGGCAAAAAGGGCTGGGCAGATTCAGCGCGAGGTGCGGGGAGCGCTAAACCTTCCACATAAGCCTTGGGCTTTTTTAAGTAAATCTTGGTTTTGTATTTCTCGGCGAGCGAAACGAGATATTTCTCTTTGGCTTCGGAATATTTTGCACGGCGAAGTTCCTGGGCAATCTGCGGGCTGATCTTTTCCAGGGGCTCGTTGTAGAGTTCACGATTTTTATTATAGTAGGCCAGCGTATCTTCATAGGAAACTTGGACGCGGGTCCAAATCTCTTTACGGTAAAGTTCCTCGAGGTTGACACCTTGGGCTTTTGCTTCCTTCTCTAAAAGCCGGTCATTGCGCCAATTTTCAACGCCTTGCTCCAGAATGCGGTATTCATCATTTTCGATAGGGATGAGGTCTGAAGCAATGCTCGTTTGAAGTTCCTCGCGGGTGAGTTTTTGTCCCCCGACCTCCGCCAAAATATCTGGCTGACGGGGTGAGGCAATCAGACGAATCAAGGTTGAGAGGGTGAGCGTGATAAGCACCCCCCCGGCAATTCCCCATACAAACACTTTATTTAGCTTCATAACCTTTGATTCTCCTCCCTCATATTTCGGCTTTTTGGGAAACTTCTAAAGGATAACGGAGAAAAGTCTTGGTTTTCTCGTCCCATTCAAAAACCGCCATATCCTTGGCTTTCCCTTTGATGACCGAAACCACAGGATAAAAAACACCGGGATAAGCAGGCTTTCCCTCCGAGAGGGCGATCCGCTGGTCCTCTTCCGAAAAATAGGCACCTGCGTCCGCATGAGAATGGTAAATCACGCGCATCTCACAGGCCTTCTCGCGCGCTATTTTTTGGATTCGAAGCAGATCGCGGGGATCAATGAAGTAGGCAGTGCGTGCGGTCCGGGGGAAACTCGCCGGATCCTGACTGTGATATTCGTCCTGAACATTCCGGCAGGGGAAAATTTCCGTAACCTTTTTTTTGTCATTCTTCGGCCCGATCAAAATGCCGCAGGTCTCGTTGGGATAATCTTTCTCCGCCTGCGCTAAAATGATTTTGAGGTGCTCGGGAGGAAGGAAGACCATCCTCTAACTCCACAGCGGGGTACTAAGGTATTTGTCTCCCCCATCCGGAAAGACGGCTACGATGACGCCCTCGCGAACTTCCTTGAGAAGCTCAAACACACCCAGAAGGGCCGCACCCGATGATTGTCCCACCAAAAGCCCTTCCTCGCGAGCCAAGCGACGGGCGAGTTCGTACGCGGGTTCGGTTTGCACGGTGATTTTCCGGTCATGACGTTTGGGTTCATAAATCGGAACAGGAACCGAAGCATCCAAATTCTTCATGCCCTCCAAACCATGAAAAGAGTCCGGCTGTACCGCCAAAGTGAAGATTTTTTGATTTTTTTCCTTTAAAAAACGGCTGGTTCCCATCATGGTGCCGCTGGTTCCCATTCCTGCCACGAAGTGAGTGACCCTCCCCTTCGTCTCGTCCCAAATTTCCGGGCCGGTGCCTTGATAATGGGCCTTCCAATTGGAAGGGTTGGAATATTGGTCAGGGAAAAAATATTTTTTGGGATCTTTTTGGACGATTTGATGAACCAGATCTCGCGCGCCGTCGGAACCCAGCAAGGGATCTGAATAAGTAATTTTTGCGCCGTAGCCGGTAACGATCTTCTTGCGCTCTTCGCTCACATTGCGGGGAACGACAAGCTCCACCGGAAACCCTTTGGCGGCTCCGATCCATGCATAGGCAATTCCCGTATTACCGGAGGTGGAATCAATGAGGGTTTGGCCCGGTTTAAAATTTCCCTGGGCTTCTCCATCGCGGATCATCTGCGAAGCCGGCCGGTCTTTGACGGACCCTCCGGGATTAAACCATTCCGCTTTCACATACACTTCGACAGAAGAAGGAGTCCCTTTGGGAAGAATTCTTTTAAGACGTAAAAGCGGAGTTTTTCCGATGTGGTCGAGGATAGACATAGGTAATGGGTTAATCTTCGTGGAGGATTCCCACCAGCCGGGCGGAACCTCCTTCCGAGCGGACTTCAACCCGCACCCTAGGCGACCAAGAAGCGTCACCCGGCCGCTGGGTCCGAATCAAAAGATCCAGAGAGGGAAAATCGACAAACCATTCGGGATTAATTTTAAAAATATTTCCTTGGATTTCTTCTTCAGCCAAAGTAATTCCTTTTTTTTCTGTCTTTCCGATCACTTTAACATGATAAACACTTTCACCCGAACGCTCAAAACCGTAGCGCACAGCCAAGTCTTCAAAATGAAGTTCATAAGCGCCGCCCGCTTGAACCAATTTAAATCCATCCAAAGGATTGGCCCGCTCAAACCAATAGCGACCGATGATGTCCCGTCTCTCAATGAGAGTTTTTGTAAGTTTTTTCTCGATCGCCTTATCTGAAAAATTTCCGGTCGCGACGACAGCCTCGATTTCTTCATTGGTAAATCTCATGAGAACTTTGGCGGCCCAGAAACCATCGGCTCGGGTCAAATCCTTAGAATGGAAATAAGGAAGCTGGGCTTTGAAAAGTTCGGGCTTAAAATAACGGTTGTCGAAATATCCGAAGCTGGAGGGAGATTCCGGGCCCGACTCTTCCCAGCGTTTCTCCCAGGATCTTTTCCAAAATCCCAACCCGAGGATCGCCTTGAAGATCTCTTTGTAATCCACCATATGCTCATGACCAAATTGGGGAGGTTTAGCGCCTCGGGGAGTTGCACCGAAGGATGAGTTAAAATCAATAAAGTAGTGCCGGATCAGGGGCCGGCCGTCCGTTTCTTCCACCACGTCAAGCGTATTGCTTTCCCGAACATCAATATTGTTGAGCCAGGAAGCAAAAACATTCAGTGCCCGAATTTCCCTGCGGTCTTCATGATTTAACTTATCTTCCGGATCGTCGGAACGTCTCCCCTGAAGTTTCATGGGCCCTAAGATTTTGCCTGAAATAATTCGACTAGCCGAGGCCCGGTAAGTTCCCTCGTCGGTTTCCGGAATAAAAATAAGAAAAGATTCCAAACGCTCCGGTGTTAATTCTTTGCGAAAGCCGGTCTCATCATAAGCCTGTGCGCCGGGTTGAAGGGCCAGCTGGTTTTTTTTCAAATTAACGATGGAATAAGAAGGAACGGAATAGCCGAAGGCGTGCATAAAATGACTCGCAATCACTTCCGCGCCAGTCGCAAGTTCCGGATAATCCAAGGGGTCAAATTTTAAAAGGTACTTATCCCCCTTCTCATTGTGGACAAAAAAGCCAGGCGTGATCCCGCCGAATTTTCCTTTGGTAATGGTCCAGGAATCTGAAGATTCGGGATAAGAAGCCCCTGCGGTGAGAGGTCCGCGTTTGAGCTCTTCAATGGACATTCGCGTTTTCCCGTGACGATTGATGAAAAAATTGGAATCCGGGACTTCGTCGAAGGCATTGACGTCGAGGGCATGTTTTTCTTTATTAAAAAGGCCGCGGTAAAGCCTTTCCAAATGAAGGTATTGAGTTCCCTGATAGTAGACCTCCTGATCGAAGACGTCTTTATAAAGACCGCTCTCGGTTTTTTTAAAGTCTCCGGCCGTGTCGGCATAGGAAATTGCCGACCCAAAAAAGGCAATTAAGATCAGTACAGTCCGGATCTTAAAACGGTGCATGGGTTGTCGCATAAAATTCAAATCCTTCGCTGCTTTTCGCAATTTCAAAGGTAAAGATGATACTTTTTTGCAGGCTCACGCGAAAAGCAAGACCATAGGCCACTCGAAAGTCGTCAAATTGAAAACGGGACCATTCCCCAAAGACTTGCCCCACATCACAAAAAAGCGCCGGGTCCATCCGAAAATCCCGGTACTCCAAAGCCATCCACCGGTATTCCGCATTAAAAACCAAAAGGCTGTCATCATAAAAACGGTCCCGCCGGTATCCGCGCTGCAACTCTCCAAACCGCGGGCGCGTGGGGCCATAGCCACCGAGGCGCGCCATATCAAAAAAAGGAACGCTGCGATCACCGATTTCATCATTATGCTCTACCACGCTATGCAGGGCCAGGATGCGGTACGGGGATGCAAGTTTAAAAAAATGGGCGGCTTCCCCCCGATATTTGAAATAACCGCTCGAATTTTCAGCGCCTTTATTGTAACTGAAATGAAGCCGTTCGTACCCTCCTTCGGTCGGCATATCCGGTTTGTCACGGTTGTCGTGCTTCAGCTCAATCACCCCACTCAAAATTTCATCTCCCGCCAAACCCGGAATTTGCTGGCGGCCCGTTTGCACAAAAATTTCATCGATGACTCCCCGTCCGCCGTCTGAATCATTGGTCACATTTACATTTCGAAAACTAAACATCCCTTTCACATCCCAAGTATTTAAAAAGGCGTAATCCGCATGGGTTTGGAGGGTCGTGCGCTCCGATTGATAAGAGGTGCCGTCTCCCAAGCTTGTATTCGGACCAATCCCATAAAAGTGTTCGTCCCCTCTTTTTTCGTAGCTTGCTCCTCCTCCGAAACTCAAACCCGTGTCGGCGATTTTTTGGGTCACTTCAACTTCGTACTGACTGATTTCATCCATGGTCCAAAAGTTGGAATATTTTACGGAAAACCCCGGTAGGCGCCGTCTGAACCCGGCCAGCTGAATGAGCTCAAGATCGAAACCTCCGCCAAATCCATCCTGCAGGCTGGCACCCTTCATAAATTGAGGCGTGAATCCGCGATCCTTCATTTGATTGTAAATCCACTTTGCCTTATCTTCCACGTGGTGGTCTTCGATATAAAGAAGCGTCTTATCAACAGGCCAGCGGATCAATTCGAAGGGGTACACCAAAAAATGATTCTTAAAATTTTTGAAACCTTCGGCTGACTTCGGGCTTTCTTCTAAGGAAGCGTACGGATCATACGGGATTTCTTCGGCCCGCAAAGGAATGGCAAAGATTGTCAGAAAAAAAAGAAAGGCGTAAAAAAATTTATTCAAGAGGATTGGGGACTCGAGGGAGTTTCGGCGGCGGACTTGCGTTTTGCTTCCACCCCTTGATCAAAAAGCCTCAGTTCGTTCATTAAAAGAGACCGCAACGGATGGCGGGTCTTGTCCGGAAACTCAATAAGATAAGTTTCCCCGCTCATTTTAGAATAACTTGCCACTTCTTCGATAAATTCTTCGGCTGTCTTTATCCGACTCATATTTATAAGATATTTCCATTTCAGATGAGCCCAGGCCCTTTTGGCCGAATGGGTCTCGCCGTTACGGATAAAATTATAGGGAGACTTTGCAACTCGTTCAAGGAGATAGTCGATCCGTACTTGCTCGAGCGCCCGACTGGCCGGCGGCGCTTTGAGCGCCTTTTCCTCCAACCGGTTTGTTTTTTCCGAAGAAGGACCGAGCGTCAAAGAAAAATCGGGGGTCGAAGAGACGCAACTTCCCAAACCCCAAACCAAAAGGAAAAATAAATAGGTTTTCATTTGAAAGTTTTTCATAAATCGAGAGCCTCAAAGGAACGGGATTGGACCAGCGATCCCAGTTTTTGCCAACGACTTTCCAGCCCTAATTCAGTCACCAAAAAATGGGCGACAAGAGATAACCAAGGATCGCGGGAATTGATCATTTGCTCTAAAAGATCAGCGGCTTCCTCTTCGGAAATTCCTTGAAACGCACGTTCGTTAAAAAGCTGATGGATGATGGCTGAGAATTCGGGATCCAGAAGATTTTGAAGAAGCTCGATGGCATGGGAACGAATCGGGCCGGATTCCGGATGTTCCTTAAGACGTTCGTAAATAACACGGAGCCCCTCCGCCGGATAGAGCAACCCAAGGCAGCGAAAAATTCGTTCCATGCTTTCATCGGAAATGGCACCCAGGGCGACTTCCAAAAATTCTTCCTTCTTTTGGCGCGTCCGGAAATAAAAATGATAAAGCTCGCGGATTTTCCGGTAAAGTTCGATTTCCCGAAGAATCTGTTTTCTGATGAGGGATCGGTTCCAGTGGATTTTTGGATTGCGATCCTTCATTCGAAGTAAAGTTCGAATGAGAAGAAAATTTAAAGCGTGATTCGGACTGGCAGACAAAATTTCGAACAGTTGATCGCCGGCTTCCTGGGAAGCCCGCCGTTCAATAAAACGCGCCGCTTCTTTTTTTATCGCCATCCCCCGTTTCGGATCATCCAAAATTTTTCGGAGCCGTTTGAGGAGCGTTTTCTCGTCTACGACGCTCGCTTCTTGACCGACCTCCTTTTTGACGTCCTGCAAAAAAAGCTCATCCAAAAATTCCTTCTCCCCCCGCACTTCTTTCGAATCAGACTCCTCTTCCGGAATCATCTCAAGCGCCTCACTCCGAATCACTTCATTAACAAGCTGCCGGGCGGCTCCTAAATCTTTGCCTGCCCGGTGATAGACAAGACAGGCGGCGGCAGCGAGCTTGCGGGCAAGGGTGGATTCTTCCGTAAGAAGATCGCGGAGTTGGCTAAAAGATTTTTCATCATAAAGAAAACCTAAAACCTCGGTGGCGCGCCGGAATTTAGGGGGTTGTTCGGATTTTATTCCTTCCTTCCAAAGGTGTTCGCGCAGAAGAAGGAGATAGGCCGCTCGCATTTTCCAGACCAAAAAAATCCAAAAAGGAATCAATCCCACAATCAGAATGCCGATGCGGTCATTGGGAATGGAAAAAAGTGGGGCCAGGAGAATGATGAGAAGCCCGCCCAAACTTTTTGACAACCGGTATCCCAACATATCAATCACGGGCTTAATCCGGTAACGCACGCCGGAAGACAAAGGGAGATAAAGCACTTCTTTGGAAGCTTGCTGGATGGAATAGTTCATCCCGCCGTCAAAAATTTTAAGGAAGACACCCGTTGCAAGGATAGGATAAAGAAAAGTAATCAAAGAACCCAGGGCCAAACCTGCCGGCAATAGCGTAAGGGAGTTTCCAATTCCCAAAAAACGAAGCGATAGACTCGTGCATCCTAATTGCATTAATAAGGAAATGATATTAAGCCATGCGCTGAAAGCCCCAAAGAAAGCGGTTCTTGCGGTCTTGCCAATCAGGTGGTCTTCCACAATCGCATTGAACTGATTATCCACAATCGTGGATGACATTTTTGCAAAAAGGACGACGCCCGCCAGCATCCAGAGATAGGGCATGCTGAAGAAAATTTTTCGGGTGGACTGGGCTTCGATGGGTTTGGCCGTTCGTGCGGGTCCGGAAGAAGTGGGAATGTAACCCCACAAAAGAAAAATCAACCAAATGCAAACGCCCAGTAATAAAGCGGAGAGAAGTAAGAGTTCCTCGGTGGGCATCCACCGCACCGCCCGGTTGGTGAGCAACCCTCCTAAGACACCGCCCGCACTTCCGCCGGAAATGATAAAGCCGAAAAGGCGTTTGGCTTCTAAGGGGTCAAAAAGGTCGTTCGCCAAAGTCCAAAATTGAGTAACGGAGGTAATTGAAAAGCACGCGACCCAGATATAGAAAAAAGCGCTGAGGTAAGGAATGTGCATTCGGAAAAGGGCCCAAAAAATAATCAGATTAGAAATGAAAACCGAAAGGACGCCGATGAAAAGACGTTTTTTGGGCAATCTTTTTGCCAGCTTTACATACACCCAGGTCACGAAAACCAGAAAAAGACCCTCACCCAAATAAACATAACGTAGATTTTCACTTCCCAATTCTTCGAGAAAAAGGGCGCTTCGGACCGGCTTCAAGACATAGAGAACGGCGATGGTAAAAAAGAAATAAAAAAACATGAGAAAGGTCTTTTTCCCCTCTCCCGGACGAATATCGATTGGGTTGAGCGAATGCCAGAGCATTCTCCCCGTTGATTTGATATTCATGAACCCTCCAAGGCAAATGCGTCTTCCAGAATAGAAAATTCGGGTTCGCGGGTCCCATCCCACAAAACGGAAAGAATATCGAAGCGGGCTTCCCGATTTTCCAATCGTTTCTTCTGCAAAAAGGCCTCAGCCACCCGACCCAGTTTTTGTCGTTTTTTCCAGTCCACAGCTTCTTGGGGAAGTCCGAATTGGGTATCCCGCCGAGTTTTTACCTCGAGAAAAACAATCACGCCTTCTTTTTCCGCGATCACATCAATTTCCCCGAAGCGCGTGCGATAATTTTTTTCAAGAATGGCGTAACCCTGCTTCTGCAAAAAATTCCACCCCAAGGCCTCCCCTCTTGCACCGAGCCGGAGAAAATCGCTCACTTTTTTAACTCCTCGAAAACCTCGGCAACGGGGCGGAAGGTTTTGCGGTGGATTTTCGTGGCGCCCTTCAAACGAAGGACTTTGAGATGAAAAGGGGTGGGGTAACCTTTGTGAAGGGCGAAACCGTAATGAGGATAAAGCGCGTCAAGTTCTCTCATCCAATGATCCCGATAAACTTTTGCCACGATGGAAGCTGCGGCAATGCGGGCAGACTGGGCATCTCCGTCGATAATCCCTTTTTGCGCCAAGGGAAGATCTAGACGGATCGGCCCGTCAATGAGGAGAAAATCCGGGGTGCGGGGAAGTGCCAAAACGGCCTCCCTCATGGCTTGCCGAGTCGCTTGAAGGATATTGATTTCATCAATGATGGTTTCAGAAACTCGCGCCACCCCAATCAGCGCCTGGTTGAGAATCTTTTTGAATAAACTCTCTCGCTCGCCACGGGTCAATTGTTTTGAATCGTTTAAACCCGGGAGAGAAACTTTTCCGCGGAAAATGACGGCGGCTGCCACCACCGGTCCGGCCAAAGGGCCTCTTCCCGCTTCATCGATGCCGGCCAGGAGCCCCCCACCGGCAGAGCCTATCTTTTCATCGAATCGGAAAAGCTTTTGGTGCTTCTTCAAACGATGCCCCGCTTTAATTATTTGGTTTTTCTCAGGTAATAAAGTTTGGCCCGCCTGACTTTACCCGCCGTCACGCGCACAATTTTCTCAACCACGGGAGAATGAAGCGGAAAAGTTTTTTCCACCTTATCCCCATAAGTTTCCTTGAGAAGCGTGCAGGTTGCGCCCATGCCTTTGCCCTGTTTTCGAATGCAGATCCCTTCGAAAAGCTGAGCGCGGGTTTTTTCTCCTTCTTTCACCCGAAAGGAAACCCGAAGGGTGTCTCCCACGCGAAAAGAGGGAACATCCTTTTTTAGATAAGCGGCCTCGAATTTTTCTTTTAGTCCTGTTGTCATTTCTTCTTACTCCTTCCCTGCTTACTTTTACTCACGTGGCCGAGAAGATCCGGACGGTTACGCCGGGTCACGGCCAATGACTCTTTTTTTCTCCATACCTCAATCGCCTGATGATTACCCGAAAGAAGAACCGGCGGAACTTTCCAGCCGCGAAATGCCCGGGGGCGGGTGTATTGCGGGAACTCGAGTTTTTTGCCGGAAATTCCGTTACGGTGTCCGGAAAAACTCTCTTCTTTTAAAGAGTCGGGATTCCCTAAAACTCCCGGGATCAAACGAACCACGCTTTCGATCAAACACAGGGCGGGCGCCTCTCCCCCAAGAGTGACGAAATCTCCGATGGAGATTTCCTCATCGGCCAAGTGCTCGGAGACCCGTTCATCTACGCCTTCATAATGACCGGCGATCAGAACCAGGTGTTTTTTCTTGGCCAAGCGGTTCGCCCGCTCCTGTGTTAGATGTTTTCCCCGCGGCGTCAGGAGGATAACCCAACCTTTGCCGGGGAGCGATTCAATACAGTCAAAAAGGGGTTCGGGCTTCAATACCATGCCCGCACCGCCTCCGAAAGGTTTCTCATCCACCGTCCGGTGGACGTCCTGTGTGAATTTTCGGGGATTATGAACACAAACCCGGACTTTCCCCTCCGCTTGAGCCCGCTTTAATAAAGAATAGGAAAGCGGCTCTTCGAAATATTCCGGAAAAAGCGTAACAATATCAATTCGCATTCGTCGATTTTTTTGACTGCTGGAATAAATTCGCTACTGTAGGACTCGGCTTGGCACCTTTGCGAACCCAATCGTTGTAGCGCTCGGTGTTGATCCGGATCTCTACCGGACTCACTACAGGATTGTAAAAACCGATTTCCTCGATCATGCTGCCGCTGCCGGAGACCCGAGAGTCCACCACGACAACCCGCCATAGTTTACGACTTTTTGTTCCCATTTTCTTCAAACGAATTGCAATCATTCTTTCTCCCTCCAAATTCGGGCTCCCAAGCGGGAGAGTTTCTCCTCAATCCGCTCGTAGCCCCTGTCCAAGTGATAAACACGGTGAACTTCTGTTTTTCCTTCCCCCACCAAACCTGCCAGCAAAAGCCCGGCGCTCGCGCGAAGGTCGGAGGCGATGACAGGTGCCCCGCTCAAGCGCTTCACGCCATGAACAATGGCACTGTTGCCTTCCAAAAATATTTCAGAACCCATACGATTCAGTTCCGCCACATGGATGAAACGGTCCGGATAAATCTTTTCCGTGATCACGCTGATACCCGGTGTAATCGCCATCAAGGCCATCATCTGAGCCTGAAGGTCCGTGGGAAATCCCGGGTAAGGAAGCGTCGTAACATCTACGGAACGAAGCCGGCCGTTGCGGCGTACTTCAATCGAATCTTTCGTTCTTTTAATTCGAACGCCGCTTTGTGTCAATTTATCAATCAATGCCTTTTGATGTTCGGGCGCCACTTTTTTTACGGTGACTTCGCCCCCCGTCATCGCCACCGCAACCATATAAGTCCCCGCCTCAATCCGGTCCGGAATGACCGAGTAACGAGTCCCGGTCAAACGTTTTACGCCTTCCACTTCAATCCGATGAGAACCCTCCCCTTCGATCCGCGCACCCATTTTTTTAAGGAACCCCGCGAGATCAACCACTTCGGGTTCACAGGCGGCATTTTCAATTACGGTTTTTCCTGAAGCGAGCGTCGCTGCCATCATCACGTTTCCCGTCGCAAGGACAGAGGACCCGAAGGCGCCCCCCAGAAATACGTCGCTCCCCCGCAGTGCGCGCTTGGTGCGGGCAATCACGTAGCCGTGTTCAATATCAATCTGTGCGCCAAGTGAGCGAAGCCCTTTAATATGAAGATCGATCGGGCGGGCTCCGATCACGCATCCCCCGGGTAATGACACTTCCGCACGGCCGAGGCGTGCCAGAAGCGGACCCAAGACACACACGGAAGCGCGCATCGTACTCACCAATTTATAAGGCGCAACAGGGTTGAGGTTGCGCCCGGGCCGGACAATGACTTTCCCGGATTCATAATAAGCCTTCACTCCGAGGGCGTGGAGTAACTTGATCATGGTGGCGATGTCCCGCAAATTCGGCACGTTTTCGATGACCGATTCGCCTTCTGCGAGTAAAGATGCGGCGAGAATCGGGAGTGCGGAATTTTTCGCGCCCGAAATCTCCACTTCACCCTTCAGTTTGCGGCCGCCCTCAATAATCAGTTTGTCCATTTAAAATTAATCCCTGAAACGATTCGATCCATCTGATTGAAATCTTTAAACACTCGCGTTTTCTCGAAACCTGCTTTTTCAAACAAAGAACAAACAGAACCGGCTTGACCCTGTCCGATTTCGACCCAGAGACTTCCTCCCCGTTTCAGACAGGAAAGCTTCTGGAAAATTTTCCGATAAAAATCGAGTCCATCTTCTCCGCCGTCCAGTGCCAGGCGAGGTTCCCGCTGGACTTCCGGATCCAGTTTCTCCCAATCACTGCTTACCACATAAGGTGGATTGGAAAAAATCGCGTCAAAAGTTTCATCCCCAAAAGCGTCCAAGCCGTCGGAACGAATCAGTTCAAGCTGATTTTTTACCCCGAGACGCTGGGCATTGCGGTCTGCCACCTCCAACGCACGTTCCGATAAATCTGCGGCCGTTCCCTGTGAACGGGGAAAAAGTTTCGCGAGGGTCACCGCGATATTCCCCGATCCCGTGCCCAAATCCAAAAATCGAAACGGCATATCTTTTGAAAAATTCCCGTCTTTGAGAAAAGATTCGATGAGAACTTCCGTCTCTGGACGAGGGATCAAAACGTCTTCGCTCACTTCCAGCGAATCTTCCCAAAAATGAGAAACTCCCAAAAGATAAGCAAGGGGAATTCGTTTTTTCCTCGCCTGCACGCATTGAGAAAATTGAGGAAATATCCGCGGATTGGGCGGCAAGAGATAAAGCTCGGTTCGGGAAACTTTGAGAAGAAATTGGAGAATTTGTTCGCATTCCTCCCGGGCTTCACGTTCATCGAGAAACAGAAGCTCCGTTCTTCCCCATTCCAACCATTCCGAAAGCCGTCCGCTTGACGAACGAGATGCGTTAATTGGCATCGGCGTCACCCGCAAGACGGCGGGCCCTCTCTTCTTTCTCCAGGGCTTGAAATAATTCTTCCAAGCGGCCGTCTAAAATATCATCGAGATTATGCAAAGTCAAACCGATCCGGTGATCCGTAACCCGTTGATCGTGAAAGTTATACGTACGAATTTTACCCGACCGGTCCCCACTGCCAACTTGCTGTCTGCGTGCCTGTTGGATTTCTTTTTGCTGCTGGGTGCGCTTCATGTCCAAAAGCCGGGTTCTCAAAATTCTCATCGCCTTCGCCTTGTTTTTGTGTTGGGATTTTTCATCCTGACACGCCACGACGAGACCGGAGGGCATGTGGGTAATCCGAATAGCAGAGTCTGTTTTGTTGACGTGCTGACCGCCCGGTCCGGAAGAACGAAAAGTGTCGATTCGAAGGTCCGTAGGATTGATCTCCACATCCACTTCCTCAGCTTCGGGCAACACGGCAACGGTCACTGCGGAGGTATGAATCCGTCCGCTGGCTTCCGTTTGGGGAACCCGCTGGACGCGATGGATCCCGCTTTCAAAACGAAAGCGCCGGTAGGCCTCGGGGCCCGAGACTCCGAAAATAATTTCTTTGAAACCCCCTTTACCGGTGGGGTTATTGTCCATAATTTCCATCCGCAGTCCTAGGGCAACCGTATATTTAGAATACATCCGGAAAAGATTGCTTACAAAAAGCGCCGCTTCGTCTCCGCCGGTCCCCGCCCGGATTTCCACAATGGCGTTTCGATTGGCGTCAGGATCGGACTCCTTCAAGAGACGGTTTTCGATAATTTCTTCAAGACCGGATCTTTTTTTCAGGAGATTTTCTTTTTCTTCACCGTAAAGACGCTCGAGCTCCGGATCCTCATGAGAAGTTTTTAGAAGCGCTTCTAATTCCGCGAGTTCTTTTTCCACTTGGAGAAATTCCCGGTAGGAACGCGCGACCCCGGAAAGATCCGCCAGTTCTTTGGTCAAAGAAGGGGTGCGAGAAGGATCCCGTGCAATTTGCAGATCGGCCAGGAGGTTTTCAATCTCCTCGACCCGCTTGATTATTTTTTCGAGTCTGGGTCGGGGGAGCATAGGAATAGCCCTTGGAAGGCAAAGGCCTTTCCGGATTTAGGCTTTGGTTTTTTTGGGTTGACCCGCGACTTTACCGGCGTATTTCTTCTGGAAACGGTCAATGCGGCCGGCCGTGTCCACCAACTTTTGCTTTCCCGTAAAAAACGGGTGGCAGCCGGAGCAGATGTCTACCGAAAGCCGGGGTCGGGTGCCGCGCGTTTCCATCACATTGCCGCAGGCACAATGGATGACGCAAGTTCCGTATGTGGGGTGAATTCCTTCTTTCATGCTAACTCCTTGTTACTCCATTTTATTCATGCTGGATAAAAACTCAGCATTATTTTTTGTTTTGGCCAGACGATCCACCAGAAGCTCCATCGCTTCCGTGGGATTGAGTTCATTTAATACTTTACGCAAAATCCAGACGCGCTGCAATTCCTCCTGAGGAAGCAGGAGCTCTTCTTTGCGCGTATTGGATTTTTTCACGTCGATGGCCGGATAAATCCGCCGTTGGAAGAGATTGCGGTCCAGCTGCAGCTCCATGTTGCCGGTGCCTTTGAATTCTTCAAAGATCACATCATCCATGCGCGAGCCCGTGTCCACAAGGGCCGTGGCAATAATCGTGAGACTTCCGCCTTCTTCGATATTACGCGCGGAACCGAAAAACCGTTTCGGTTTGTGGAGTGCGTTGGAATCGATACCGCCGGAAAGAATTTTTCCGGAATGCGGCACGACCGTGTTGTGGGCGCGCGCGAGACGGGTGATTGAATCGAGGAGGATCAGCACGTCTTTTTTGTGTTCCACAAGACGCTTTGCTTTTTCCAACACGATCTCAGCCACCTGCACGTGACGTTCCGCCGGCTCATCAAAGGTGGAGGAAATGACCTCCCCTTTCACCGAACGCTGCATGTCCGTGACTTCTTCAGGACGTTCATCGATCAAAAGAACGATCAAATAAACTTCCGGGTGATTACGGGTCACGCTGTTGGCGATTTTTTGCAGGAGGACCGTTTTCCCGCTGTAGGGAGCGGCTACGATCAATCCTCTCTGCCCTTTTCCGATGGGCGTCAAAAGATCCATGACGCGCATGGAAAGTTCATCCGGGGAAGTTTCCAGCCGGATTTTTTCCTGAGGATAAAGAGGAGTCAGGTTATCAAAAGGAATCTTATCCTTGACCGCCTCCGGGTCCTCATAGTTCACCGCTTCCACTTTCAGCAGCGCAAAATAACGCTCGCCCTCTTTGGGGGATCGAATTTGTCCGCTGACCGTGTCGCCCGTCCGAAGATTGAATTTTCGGATCTGGCTTGGGCTGCAATAAATGTCATCCGGCGAAGGAAGATAATTATAGTTGGGAGAGCGCAGGAACCCGAATCCGTCCTGAAGGATCTCGAGCACCCCTTCTCCGTACATGAGCCCCGACTCGCGGGCCTGGGCCTCCAGAATTTTGAAGATCAAATCCTGCTTCTTTACACCGGTCGTCGATTCCAGATTGAATTTTCGACCGAGCGCATGAAGCTCGTTGATTTTCATCTTCTTAAGGCTTGCGACATCAAGCCCCTTTTCTCCACCCACGCGGACAACCGGTGCCTCCGTTTTTGTCACGGTGGCGGGCGCTGGCGGTGGATCCTTCTTGAGTGTATGACTGTTGTTTTTGTCTCTAACCATTTGCGTTAAAAACTCCTTTCTCTCTTTTGATGATCGACTACAAGTTTTTTCCAAATTTTTAAAACATTCTGCCGGGTCTTAGCCCGGTCTTTGGAATTATCAATGACGTAATCCGCGCGGCGAATTTTTTCCCCGAGCGGCATTTGGGCCCGCCAACGGGCGCGAGTCGCAGCTTTGGAATATCCTTTCGAATAAAGACGCTTCAATATTTGAGACGCCGAAGATTTGACGACGAGGGTCCGGTCGCAATCCCGGTGAAATCCGCTTTCAAAAAGAAGCGGCACTTCAAGGATCACAATCCCGGATCTCTTCTGATCCATTTCTTCCCGCATCCGTTTAAAAACATACGGATGAACAAGGGATTCGAGCGCGCGTCTTTTGCGTCCATCCCGAAAAACAATTTTTGCCACCTGCTTACGGTCACAGTTTTTCAACTCGGGGAAAAGGGAACGAATACGCCGGTAAACCGGACTTTTTTTCTGAAAAACTTCGTGCGCCAAATGGTCCGCATCAATCACGCGCGCTCCCAATTTTTCAAAAAATGAGGTCACCGTGCTCTTCCCCGCTCCAAAATGACCGGTGAGGCCCACGATCAAAAGCCCCTTCCGGTGATTAATCCCGATACCACGTTTCCCCGACACCGAGTTTCACCTTTAAGGGAACCCGAAGTTTGTAGGCCCCTTCCATTTCACTGCGGATAAGTTTGCTCACCTTTTCACGTTCTGAATCCACGATGTCGAACACCAGTTCGTCGTGGACTTGGATGATCATTAGGCTCTTATAAGATCCTTTTTCCAGTTCGCGCTGAATGGCAATCATGGCGAGTTTGATGAGGTCGGCCGCGGAGCCTTGAATCGGCGCATTGATTGCGGCGCGCTCGGCAAATCCCCGCAGCTGCGGATTTTTGGAATGGATCTCCGGAAAATAAGAACGCCTTCCAAGAATCGTGGTCAGATAGCCTTCATTGCGCGCTTTTTCCTTTTGGCTTTCCAAATAATCGCGGACGCGCGAGTAACGCTTGAAATAATTTTCGATAAAATCGTCGGCTTCCGAAATGGAAATCCCAAGATCCTGCGCAAGACCAAAAGCGCTTTTTCCGTAAATGATGCTGAAGTTAATGGTCTTGGCGACATTTCTCATTTCCCAATTGACGTCGGCTTCCTTCAGGCCATAAAGAAGCGTGGCCGTGAAAGTATGGATGTCGCGGTCTTCCAAAAAAGCCTGGCTTAAATTTTCATCGGCCGAGAGATGAGCCAGGATCCGGAGTTCGATTTGCGAATAATCGGCTGAGAAAATTTTCCGATCGGCTGAGCGCGCAATGAAGGCCTTGCGGATTTCACGGCCCGTTTCCGTCTTGATGGGAATATTTTGCAAATTAGGTTCGGAACTCGAAAGCCGGCCCGTAGCCGTGGTGGTTTGATTAAAAGAAGTGTGAATAAGGCCCGTTTCCGGATTCACCATTTCAGGAAGGGCATCGAAATAGGTTGATTTGAGTTTGGATTTTTCCCGATATTCCAAAAGGAGTTTCGGGAGAGGGTAATCTTTCGCCAATTTTTCCAAAACGTTCACATCCGTGGAATAGCCGGTTTTGGTGCGTTTGATCACAGGGAGTTTCATTTTTACGAAAAGGATTTCGGCGAGCTGTTTGGTAGAGTTGATGTTGAATTCTTCGCCGGCTTCGCTGTAAATTTTGGTGCTCAGGCGTTCCAAATCTTCGCCCATTTTTTTTGAGAGCTTCGCCAAAAATTTCAGATCGAGTTTCACCCCGTTCATTTCCATCTCGGCTAAAACTTCGGAAAGGGGCATCTCGAGCGTCTCAAAAAGAGACGTGAGCCCTTGTTCTTTCATTTTATTCCGCAAAATCGGCGCCAGGCGGAAAACGCAGTCCGCATCCTCGCAGGCATATTCCGAGATTTTTTCAAAAGGCACTAGGTCCATCGTTTCAAATTTCTCTTCGCCTTTCAAAAGGGAATTAAGCGTGATCTTTTTGACGCCGAGATAATCAAAGGAGATGTCATCCAAATTGTGATTGAGTTTAAGGGGGGTCACGAGGTAGCTTGCGATCATCGTATCAAAACGGATGCCCTGAAGCCCAACGCCGTGACGGCGCATCACGATCCAGTCGTATTTGATGTTCTGCCCGATTTTGCCGATCTTGGGATTTTCTAGAATGGGTTTAAGTTTCCCCAAAACCTCCGCCTGGGAAAGCCCCTTGCCCTGATGACGAGGCGATGAAACCGGAATATAAAAGGCTTCGTACGGCTTCCACGAAAAACTCATCCCCACCAGATGCGCGCGCATGGGATCGGCTGATGTGGTTTCGGTATCAAAACTAAAAAGTTCGGTTTCGGCGAGTTTTTTGAGGAAAGCATTAAAACTTTCTTTACCTTCGATGCACTGGTAACGCCGATCTTCGCTGGCCTTTTCTCCCGTCGGAGTGAGTTCCCGAAGGAGCGTACGAAATTCGTAGCGTTTGAAAAGCTCAGACAGTTTTTCCTCATCCGGAGGCGTGACTTCGAGCGCGTCCCAATCCACTTCCACGGGGACATTCACATCGATCGTCGCTAAATCGCGCGAGAGTTGGGCAATTGGTTCATTTTCACGGAGGGTTTGAGCCACCGATTTTTGTTTCACGCGGTCGAGTTTTTTATAAAGACCTTCGACAGAGCCGAATTCTTGAATGAGTTTCAAGGCGGTTTTTTCTCCAATGCCCGGAACGCCGGGGATGTTGTCGGAGGAATCTCCCATCAAGGCCATGACCTCCACCACTTGATTTGGGCCAAGACCCTCAAAACGTTCTTTGACTTTTTCTTCATCATAAATCAAACCTTCTTTATGGGTATTAAAGACGCGGATTTTTTCGTCCACGAGTTGGAGCGCATCCTTGTCGCCCGTTACAATAAAAACGTTAAAACCTTCTTTTTCGGCCCTGCGGGCGAGTGTCCCAAAAAGGTCGTCCGCTTCATATCCCGGCATCTCAAAAATCGCAATCCGAAAGGCCTTTACGAAATCTCGGATGGCCGGCAGTTGCTCGACCAGATCATCGGGCATGGGTTTGCGCTGGGCCTTATACTCCTTGAACCGCTCGTGGCGAAACGTCGGTTCCTTCCGATCAAAACAAATTGCTAGGGAATCGGGTTTTTCTTCATGGATAAGTTTCCGCAGCATGGTCACGAAACCGTAGATTGCGTTCGTGGGCTCGCCTCGGGAATTTGAGAGAGAACGGATGGCATAATATGCCCGGTAACAGAAGGAGTTGCCGTCGATCAGATAGAGCCGTTTGTCGCTTTTTTTATTTTTAATTTTTAATCTTGAGTCCTAAACTAAATTTTTAGGATCAGGGCCTGTGAGGATGCCTAAGAGGGGGTTTCCCACACGTAACCTTCACGCACAAGGCTGGAAAAATAATAACTTAAACCGGCTTGGCGTGCAACCCTTTTTTGCCAACCCCAACGTTACGGATAATCTTCTCGGAAAGCTCCTTAGGTTCGTAGGCCGCGTACATCATGGAGTCATAAGAAATGAGATTTTGCTCGTAAAGCTCCCGCAGGTGGTCATCCAGAAGCTTCATCCCGTAACGGGTCCCTGTTTGGATCTCGGAAACGATCTGATAGGTCTTTCCTTCCCGGATCAAGTTGCGGATCGCCGGGGTGGCAATCATGATTTCAAAACCTGCCAGGCGTCCATTTCCGTCTACGCGGGGAAGGAGTGTTTGGGAAATGACGCCGATGAGGGTCGAAGCAAGTTGAAGCCGGATCTGCGGCTGCTGGGGAGAAGGAAAAACGTCGATGATCCGGTCGACCGTGCGCGCTGCACCGGTCGTGTGAAGGGTAGCAAAAACAAGGTGTCCGGTTTCCGCAGCCCGGATGGCTGATTCCATGGTGGCGAGGTCACGCATTTCCCCAATGAGAATCACATCCGGATCTTGTCTCAACGCCTTCACCACGGCTTCGGAAAAATCGGAGACGTCTTCCCCTATCTCGCGCTGCGTAATCAGGGCTTTTTTGTGCGGATGGATGAATTCAATAGGATCTTCAACTGTGATGATGTGTTTCGGTAAATTTTCATTAATATAATTAAGCATGGACGCGAGGGTGGTCGTCTTGCCAGATCCCGTGGGTCCCGTCACCAAAATCATTCCGCGCGGCCGGGTGAGCAGTTCGATGACCTTTTCGGACAGGCCGATTTCCTCGAAACTAAAAAAACGATTTGCCAGAGGGCGCAGGGCAAGCGCAAAATTTCCCCTTTCCTTATAACAAGAGGCGCGGATTCTTGCTTTATCCTTAAAGGAAAATCCAAAATCAACACCACCCACTTCAGCGATTTTTTTTCTTTGCTCCTCGGTAGTTATTTCACGCGAGAGCGCCTCGGTTTCTTGAGGGGTGAGGGGCTTGTCGCTAAAACTCGTGAGCGCTCCTTGAACACGGTAGGTAATAGGCCGTCCGGCGGATAAATGGATATCCGAAGCTTTTTTATCAATGGCTTCTTGAATGATTGTATCAATTACCATCTTTATTATCCTTTGCCTAATAATTGTACCCTATTTCTATCAATTTACAAATGGGAGAGGAAGGCTGTGAAAGCCCCAAAAACTGAGAAAAATAAGGCTGGCTAGCCAAAAGATAAGGGTGGGTCCTTCTAAGGCGGGCGGCAGATTGGAGAGTTTCAGGCGTTCACGCAACCCCTCCAGCAACATTTCAAAAAGGCCTGCCCCCCCAATAAGGCCCAGGCCTGCCAAGAAACTTTTTGTGACGGAAAACGAGCCCTCTTTTCCGATTGTCCAGAGCGCAAAAGCCATCAAAACCCAAAAGAAGGGACCGCCTTTTCCCCGGTCAATTAAGAAGGCGAAAAGCAAAAAAGAAATTAACCGAAGATCAGGTCTTGCCAGAAGGGTCCAAAAAAAGCGGGAAAAGACTGCATCGAGTGCGATTAAAAGAATAAAGGCCCCCGAAAGTCCGATGGAAAATTTCCAAATCTGGCCGGGTTTTTTCGGGCGTTCGCCGCGCTGCAGGACGAAAAGAATCGCGAAACCCAAACTCAAATAAAACCATTCACTCATTTTTTCCTCACAAAGGGCAAGACGAGCCCCATAAAAAAATAACTGCCGGCCGGAAGCTGGAAAATTTTTAATCCGATTTGGCGCCCCAAGAGGTCAGAAAAAATCCCGTGACCGGCTACAAGGGCCGCAAAAGAGAAAGCGAGAAGAAAAAGCTTTTTGGCCAGCCGGTTTTCATGTTTCCTTTGACGAAAGAAATCGGCAGGCGGGAGAATCGAAAGGCTTACCAGAATGAGGGGGGAAAGAGAAAAAATGTGACCCCCGATAATACCGAGCGTCCAAATCAGCAGAAAACAACTCAGGCGCTGAAGCGCCCGCGGGAACAGCGGGTGAATGGATAAAAAAATGAGAGTGGCGGAAAGAAAAAAGGCTGCGACCAGAGTGGCATAAAGGACCCCGCTCCGCGCGCTCAAGGTAAGGCCTAAGAGCGGGAGTGCCGCCCAAAGTGCCCGACGAAAATTTGGATTCACCAGCCGAAATACTCCAAGGCAAAATAAAGCAAGGTGACAAAAATTGAAAAATTGAGCCAGCGCAATCCTTCCAAAATTAAATTTTTTTTCTTTTTTTTCTGTTTCATCGTGACTTTGCACCGCTAGGCCGAAAAATTCGGTCGAGCCACGGCGTAAAACCATTCATTAAAAGAACCCCGTAAGTGGCGGCCGCTGCCTGCCCTGCGCCCTGTTGGAATAAAGCGGTGGCCAGGCCGGCTGCGACGCTAAACCAACGCATCCCAAGCCGCGTAACGGGGGTCGTGACGGGATCGGTTACCAGAAAAAAAGCGGCGATCAGTGCGGCGCTTGAAAAAATTAATTTTTCACCCGAAGGCCCCCAAGCCCATGAAAAAGCAAAAAGGCTCGCCAGATAAAGAAAGGGAATTTCCCAAGAAATAATTCTCCTCCAAATCAAAAGGATTCCCCCCAAGCCAATCATAAAGAGCCGAACTTTTAGTCCGGCCAAGGTTTCAGGGCCGGCTGGAAACGAGGCCCAAAGAACTGCGGTACCGACCAGTGCCGGATTGAAGGGGTTCTGTCCCAGGCCTCCAAAAATTTCTTTGCCTACCGCGATGGCGAAAAAAGCCCCGAGTGCCACGGCCCAGGAAGAAAGAGTGGAAGGGATGAGGAGTGAAAAAAGAAGGGCTGTTACGGCGCTGCTGATGTCATGGAGACTCGGGTTTTTTTTAAAAAATTTCTGGATCCCCCATTCCGTAAAAAGGCTGACGGCTAATGCAATGATCAAAACCCGAAAAAAATTCCATCCCTCAAATATGAATGAAGCAAAAATGGCGGGAAGGAGTGAGAGGACAACCGTTCCCATGATCCCGGGCACTGAGGTTTCAGCCCGCAGATGAGGAGGGGACGATTTAATGGGCATTGGCGTATTGAATCAGCTCCACCATCGGCCGTTTGGCCGGACAAACATAAGAACAGTTGCCGCATTCCGTGCAGGCAGCGGCACCGTAATCGCGGGCCAAATCAAAAAGATCTTTTTCGGCCGCAAGCGTTATCATCACGGGAGAAATAAAAACCGGGCAGCTCTCCACGCAACGATTGCAGCGGATGCAGGGCTCCACCGTTTCGGGCCGCGCAATTTCCTTGGGAATTCCCAAGAGGGCGCGGGTTTCTTTCAGGATCGGTTCATCAAGCGTTTCGATGGCTCTTCCCTTCATAGGCCCGCCCAAGAGGACTTTTTCGGGCTCGCGCAAGAATCCGCGAGCGTATTTTACGGCTTCTTCCGCCGAAGTGCCGATCCGGATCCAAAAATTTCTCGGCTGAGCCACGCATTCCCCGGCGATGGTTACCACCCTCTCATAAAAAGGTTTTTGCGACACGACGGCTTCGTAGACGGCATAAGCTGTACTCATATTTTGGACAATCGCTTTTTGAGCTCCCGCAAGTTCTCGAATTAAAATTGTCTCATCTTCCTGAGGGTAACGGGTTGGAAAAACAACGACTTTGGCCTGTGACCAGTTGTGAAAGAAGATTTTGCTTTTAAGAAGCTCGGCCACTTCTTCCTTATTATCTTCTAAGGCGATGATCAAATCCTTGGCGTCCAATGCGCGGCAAAGGATCTCCCCCGCTTTTAAAATTTCGATCGGATGGCTCATTATGAGCGAATGATCACTCGTCAGATAAGGTTCGGATTCGCAACCGTTTAATATGAGGACATCGGATATCTGCCCCGAAATTTCGATGCCCGACTCCCTTAAAATGCGGAAGATTTCTGTAGAAGAAAGCGATTCCCAGTTAAATCTTTCCTGCCCCATCTGCGGGACCGGTTCATCTTTCCCGTCCGATTGGATTTCAATGGCTTCGCCAATATGGGAGACCTTCCCGGAAACGGAGGCGTGAAATGCCGTGGGGTGCGCCCCGGTTGTTTCCGCGATTTTTTCTCCGACCCGTACCCGTTCCCCCACTTGCACTCGGGCTTCGGCTTTGATTAAAGGAATTTTAATTTTCTTGGGAGGAGAAGGCCGGACAATGGACCAGGGAGTGAGCGTGGCGTCTTTTTTTCCTTCGAGTTTGACACCGCCTCTGAGAGGCTTCATGAGGTTTGGGGATTGAAGCGCCCGGAGCGGTAACCTTGCAAATTGAGTAGGAGCGTATGAAAACCAAGATCTTTCAGTCCCTCCAAGGTTTTTCCCCGGATGGCGGCGTCTTTGAAAAAAAGAGGGGTTTCTTCTGAACCGACTTCGATCATCGCGGTTTTTTCAAACCACCGAAGGCGAACGGTATGAAAACCGAGCCCCTTCAAGATTTCCTCTCCTTGCTCGATTTGTTTTAAACGTTCCGGAGTGACTTCGGTTCCAAAAGGGATGCGGCTTGAGAGGCAAGCGGCCTGCGGTTTATTCCAGGTAGAAAGTCCGAGGTCTTTTGAAATCTCACGGATCTCTTCCTTATTAAGACCGGCCTCCACGAGAGGGCTCTTTACGCTATGTTCTTCGGCGGCCTTTAGCCCCGGACGCCAGTCTCCCAAATCATCCTGATTGGTACCGTTTAGAATAAAATTAAATCCGCGGGCCTGAGCCTCCGGCAAGAGATGAGAATAAAGTTCGCTTTTGCAAAAATAGCAGCGGTTGATGGGGTTTTTTGCGTAATTGGAATTCTCAAGTTCGTGGGTCTCGATCACCAGCAATTCGGCATCGATAGCGCACGCAATTTCCTTCGCCTCATGAAGTTCGGATTCGGGAAGCGAAGGACTTTTAGCGATGGCTGCCAAAACATTTGCCCTTCCCAAAACATCGCGACAAACTTTCAAAACAAAAGCGGAATCACACCCTCCCGAGAAAGCGACCAGTACCTTTTTATAAGAGCGGATGACGGTCTTCAGACGATCCAATTTTTCCGTGAGGATGTCCGCGCTAATCAATCCAGCCTCCTCCCAAAATTCGGGGGCCTTCATAAATGACCGCCGCCTGACCGGGTGTGACGGCTTCCTGCGGCTCATCGAAAATCACATGCGCCTCATTTTCTCCCGCTTTTTCAATCGCAGCCTTCGCCTTTTTGTGTTGTGAGCGGATCTTCACTTCAGCGGAAAATTTTTCTTCAGAAGGCTTCAGGAGCCAATTGACACGTCCCACGCGACACTCGCGGTCCAACACTTCTGTTTTAGTGCCCACGATCACTTCATTAGTTTCAGGCAAAGTCTCAAGCACATAAAGTCTTTCGCTGTATGGGATTCCAAGACCCCGGCGCTGGCCGCGCGTGAACTGGTAATAACCCGAATGCTCGCCCAATACTTTTCCTTCTTTGGTGCGAACCACGCCCGGTTCCGGCTTTGCCTGGAATTCTTTTTCAAGAAAGGCGCCGTGATCATTGCTCGGGATAAAACAAATTTCCTGCGAGTCGGGTTTTTCCATCACAGAGCGCAGACCGAGCGAGCGGGCCTTTTCGCGGATTTCTTTTTTTTCATAGCGGCCGATGGGAAGGTACAGATGGTTCAAGACTTCCGGACCCAGAGGAAAGAGAACATAGGACTGGTCTTTACCCGCATCCAACCCCTCTTCAATGGTGTGGGCTTGATATTTTTCGTCATAAACGACTTGGGCATAATGACCGGTGGCAATCGCATCGAAACCCAGTTGGTGGGCGCGCTTTAGAAAAAGCCGGAACTTGATGTGCTCGTTACAGGCAATGCAAGGGTTGGGAGTTCTTCCTTTGAAATATTCACTCGCGAAATAATCGACCACGTGGCGTTTAAATTCTTCTTCAAAATTAAAAACCCAGTAGCGGATCCCGAGCCGCTCGGCCACATCGCGTGCATCTTCCACGCCGGTGAGCCCACAGCAGGCCCGTGTGTTTCGGCTAACACAGGTGTTGCTCGCCCATGTGCGAATCGTAGCGCCCGCCACTTCATGCCCTTCTTCTTTTAGAAGAGCGGCAGCGACGCTGGAATCCACGCCTCCCGACATAGCGACAAGAATTTTTTGAGTCTTCATAGGTAGGAATTAATGGAATTCTATCAAAGATTAAAGGGATCGAAAAGGCGGTTATTTAAGAAACTGCGGCGAGACCCAGGAGCCGGTCAAGGTCAATTCGCTCCTTAAAGGCCTCTCTCAAGCTTCCGAATTGACAGCGCTCGACATCCACATCTTCCAGCTCGGGAAGAGTCCCCAAAACAGGAATCCCGGTAAGGTCATGAATCACTTTGGGGTTGGTAATTTCTGCGATGGAAAAGTTCACGCGCGGCATGCGGTTGAAGATAATCCCGCGTACTTCAAGACCACGGATTACGGCCGCATCGACCGTAAGGAGCGTGTGATTGATGGTCCCGAGCCCGCCTTTGGCAACAATTAAAATAGGAAGGTTAAATTCATGAATGAGATTCGCCACATAATAGTCCTTGGTGATCGGCACCAAGAGACCTCCGATTCCTTCCACGATCAGAAAATCGTAGTGATGCTGGAGTTCCCGGTAGGCTTTTAGAATTTTTTCGATGGGAATTTCTTTTTTCTCGATGATGCTTGCCACATTGGGAGAGAGCGGATTACGAAACCGGAGCGGATTGGTAAGAGCGGGGTATTCGTTTTCAGCAGCTTCAAAAAGATAAACAGCATCGCCGGAAACGAGTCTTTTGCCATCCCCCTGACAGCCTGTCGCGATAGGTTTCATGACACCAACGCGCATTCCGCGCTCCCGGAGAACAAGCGCAAGTCCTGCTGCCACAACGGTTTTACCTACGCCCGTATCCGTTCCGGTGATAAAAATCCCTGATGCTTTTTTCATGAGTTCAGCGTGACGTCCCGAATTGATTCATAAGTGCAGTTAAGAAGTTCCGCTAATTCTCCCTGGGAAATTCCCAGAGGAGGCATCAGAACAATCACATTTCCGAGCGGCCGAAGGATCACGCCTTTTTTCCGAGCTGTTTGAATGACCCGGATCCCCATCTTTTTTTCTAGGGGGTAAGGCTTTCTCGTAGTCCGATTATCGACCAATTCAATCCCCGCCATGAATCCGACCTGGCGGATATCCCCCACATGAGAAAGATCCCAAAAAGCCCGTAACTTCCTTTTTAAGAAATCGATCTTTGGCTGTAATGTCTCGAGCACTTTCTTTTTTCTGAAGAGCTGGAGATTTGCCAGGGCGGCGCGGCAGGCCAAAGGATTCGCGGTGTAAGTGTGGCCATGAAAAAAGGTCTTAAACTGCGAATAACTCCCGAGGAACCCTCTGTAAATCTTTTCTGTGGCAAGAGTCGCGGCAAGGGGTAGGTACCCTCCCGTAAGACCCTTTGCCGCGGCAAGAAGATCCGGAGTGACTCCCTCGTGATCTGCGGCAAACATCTGACCCGTTCGTCCGAACCCCGTAGCTACCTCGTCAAAGATCAGGAGGATATTATACTGATGTGTTAGCCTCCGGACACTTGAAATATAACCCTTTGGCTGGTCGATCATCCCCGCAGCCCCCTGCATCAAAGGCTCCATGATAAGCGCTGCGATCTCGCCTGAGTGCTTTTTAAATGTCTTTTCCATTATCCGAAGCGCTTCTTCCCGTACTGTTTGAGGATCAGGCGACCCCTTCCACCGGTAAACATAAGGAGCGGAAATTTCATAGGTTTTAAAAAGGAGCGGTTGGTAGAGTTCGTGAAAAAGATCGATCCCCCCTACGCTCATTGAGCCCAGTGTATCGCCGTGATAAGCATGAGTGAGTCTGGCAAATTTAGTTTTTTTCTTTTTTCCTTTTTGCTGCCAATACTGGTAGGCCATTTTCAAAGCAATTTCCACCGCCTCGGAACCCGAATCGGAATAAAAAACTCGTGCGAGACCTTTGGGCGCAATGGAAATTAATTCCTGTGCGAGTTGGATGGCGGGAATATTCGAGAGTCCCAAAAAAGTACTGTGGGCTACTTCTTTTAACTGATTTCGAATCGCGCGGTCAATTTCCCTAACTTGATGACCATGGACATTGCACCAAAGCGAGGAAACGCCGTCCAAATAACGTTTTCCTTCCGTATCAATAAGGTAGACGCCTTTGGCCCGCTTAATGACAAGGATGTCTTCTTTTTCCCAATCCGCCATTTGCGTGAACGGGTGCCAGACAAATTTTTTATCAAGCTTTGCCCAATTTTTTTTCATAAGACTTTGGAGAGTGCCTGAAATAATTTTTCCAAATCTTTCCCGGTGTGAGCCGCGCTGACGCTGAGACGAAGCCTCGCCTTTCCTTTGGCAACGGTCGGGTAACGAATGGCGGGGATAAGAATTCCTAGATTTAAAAGTTCTTCTGAAATTTTCACCGTTTCATTTTCTGCCCCAATCATAATAGGAAAAATTGCGGAGGCTATTTTTCCTCCCCGGCCTTGATGCTGCAAAAAATCGTACACCTTCTCACAATTTTTCCAAAGCCTTTGTCTTAACGTGGCGTCTTCTTGAATCAACCGAAGGGCTTCGAGGGCAGCAGCGGCCAAGGCGGGAGGCGGTGCGGTCGCAAAAATGAAAGGGCGGGAATAATTAATAAAACGCTCTATCAGAGTGTTGGATGCGGCTGCGAATCCTCCGAAAACGCCTAAAGATTTTGAAAGCGTCCCAACAACCACATCTATTTTTTTTAGAAACTTTCCCGTTGTGACGCCTTCGCCTTTCGGCCCTACAACCCCGATTCCGTGCGCATCGTCCACAACAAGAAGGGCCTGATATTTTTCTTTCAATTGAATAAGCGCTTCTAAGTCCGCGAGGTCGCCGTCCATACTGAAAACGGTGTCTGAGACCAAAATTTTCCGGGGGAAATTTCCTCGGGCAAAAATCTCCCCGGCCTTCGCATAATTTTTATGAGGAAAGACACGCACTTCGGCACCCGAGAGCCGCGCACCGTCAATGAGAGAGGCGTGACAAAGTTTATCCATCACGATTAAATCTTTTTCGCCGGCTACTGCGGTGAGGACTCCCAAATTGGCAAGATAGCCTGAGCCGAATAAAAGCGCGCGCTCCTTTTCCTTCCACTGTGCGAGCGCTTTTTCAAGTTGAGTATGGGCTTCGCTCGTCCCGGAAATGAGCCGCGCAGCGCCGGCTCCCACCCCATATTTTGTCAAAGCCTCTTGCGCTGCTTTGATAATGCGTGGGTCGTGGGCAAGACCTAAGTAATCGTTGCCGCAGAATAAAACGAGCTCGCGTCCTTCCCAATCCGCATGAGTCCCGCGAAAATGAGAAAGCGTGCGGAGTTTCCGGTAAAGCCCTTTAGCTCGAAGCTCTTCCAACTCTTCTGCGATTCCCTGCATCATATTTTTCTAAGGGCAATCATCGCGATGTGGCCGCCGAATCCCATAGAAAGAGACACGGCCACGGAAACTTTTTTCTCCCGTGCCCGCTTTGGCGTGTAATCCAAATCACAATCGGGATCCGGTTTCTCTAAATTGATCGTCGGGGGAATAAATCCGTCTTCCATCGCAAGGCAACAGGCGATGATCTCCACCGCGCTGGAAGCGCCCAGCATGTGACCGGTCATCGATTTGGTGGAGCTGGTAGCAAGAGCGTAGGCCTTCTTCCCAAAGGCTAGTTTGATTTGCTCCGTTTCATAAAGATCGCCTTCTTTTGTGCCGGTTCCGTGGAGATTTACATAATCAATTTCTTCGGGGTTCAAATGGGTTTTTCGAAGAAGCTCCCGTATCGTATGCGCAAGGGAATCCGAATTGCGGTCAAAGGCCACCGGGTGATGACAATCCGCTCCGTAAGCGAATCCGATAATTTCGCCGTAAATTTTTGCGCCGCGCGCACGGGCACCTTCCATGGTTTCCAAAAAAACGACCCCCGCTCCCTCTCCCAAAAGAAAACCTTTTCTCCTTTGATCGAAGGGATACATGCCATCCGGCGAGAGAACACCCATTTGTTCGTAGCCCGCCATAAGAAAAGGAACGAGAGAAGCGTCGCTGGCGCCGGCAAAAACATAATCGACAACGCCTTCCTCCACCATTCGCGCCCCCTCGATCACGGAGGTGGTGCCGGTGGAACATGCGGTGACGTAACATTTGGCCGGGCCCTGCAATTTCCATCTTCTTGCAATCCACTGACAAGCAAAATTGGGGACGAGATTCGCGTAGACTCGTGCGCCTAAAATGGCGCTGGGTTTTTTTTCAAACCGGTCCCTAAAAGCGTGCAGGGAATGCATCCCGCCTTTGCTGGAACTGACAACGATGCCGACGCGAAAAGGATCCACCGATGAAGTATCGAATTGGGCCATTGCAACGGCTTCCGCCGTTGCAGCCAAAGCATATTGAATGAAGGGGTCGAGAAGTCGGGTGCCGTGGAGAGGTGTGAAGTTTTTTACTTCAAAGGCTTGTTTGGTTTTGAAACCATCCGGTGAAAACCGTGTCAGGGGGCCTACGCCCGATCGCCCGTCGTGCAGGGATTGTCTGAGGACTTCGGTCCCCACGCCAATCGGCGTCACGGCCCCCATTCCCGTAATAACCACTCTGCGATTCGTCATTTAAGTCTTCCGCGATTCGTAATGAAAAACTTGGCCGCTTACTTGAGTCATCCGGTCGCTTGAAAGATAAACCAAAAAATCTGCCACTTCCTCGGGGTTGGAGATCCGGCTCAAAACACTTTCCTTCGTATTTCTTTCCAAAACCTCGGCCGGAAGCGACTGGGTCATGGCCGATTTCATAAAACCGGGATTCACGCAATTAACGAGAATTTGTTTGCGGCCCAATTCCTGGGCAAGTGATTTCGAGAGAGCCACGAGGCCGGCTTTGGAGGCGGCATAATTTGAGGCCCCGAAAATCCCCGAAAGTGCGGCGCGGCTGATGATGAAGAAAATTTTACTGGGTTGGACCTTAAAAAGAAGAGAAAGAAGCTTTTTGGTTAAATAGTAAGGGGCTTTTAAATTCGTATTCAAAACCTCATCCCATTCGGCCTCCGTCATATTCTGAAGGGTGGCGTCACGGGTAAGCGCCGCATTATGAATGAGGACATGAAGGATTTTTATCGCGGAACGAAATTCTTTTTGGAAACGCTCGATGTCCTCTAAATTGGATAAATCCAAACGGATGGAATGAGCGCCGAGACCTTCGAGTTCCTTCGCGCGGGTCTCATTGCGGTGAAATGTAAAAAAAACGGAAGCGCCGGCTTGGCAGGCCTTGCGGACAAACGCGCTTCCGAGCACGCTCGTGCCGCCGGTGATGAGGATGTTTTTTCCGGCGAGAACTTGGTCCAACGGATTAAGCGGCGGGACTCCTTTTTACGTCAAACCCCGCTCGTTCCAACATTTTAAAATCTTCTTCCACCGGATTTCCCGAAGTGGTGAGATAACCGCCGATGATGAGCCCGTTCGCACCGCCCCTTAAAGCCTGTTCTTGTTCTTCGGCCGATAAATTCACTTCGCGGCCTCCGGCGAGTTTGATGTTGGCTTCGGGATGAATGAAACGGTAAACGGCGATGGTTTTCAAAATTTCTTTCGGATCCGGCTTGGACTGATCTTCTAAGGGTGTTCCGGGACGGGGATTTAAAACATTCATCGGAATGCAGTGGGGCCGGTAAGGCTTCAGCTCGAAAGCGAGTTTCACCCGGTCCTCTCGCGATTCTCCCATTCCGAGAATTCCGCCTGAGCAAAGTTCCAGCCCGCCCTCAAGGAGGGCCCGGATTGTTTTAAGGCGCGTTTCATAAGTGTGAGTGGAAACAATCTTCGGATAAAATTCGCGCGAGCTCTGGAGATTGTGATTGAAACGCCGCAGTCCCACTTCTTTGAGTTGTTTTGCCTGGTCTTCGGTAATGAATCCGAGAGAGGCGTCGAGATTCAGTTTCGATTCCCGGGCAAGGCGTTTTAAGATGATGAGAATTTTTTCGAATTCTTCTTCATTCGGAGCGGCGCCGCTTGTAACAATGCAAAAATTTTGCGCCCCATAAGCCTCAGCGCGCTTTGCGGCCTCCACCACTTTTCCCGGCTCCATCAGTAAATAACGATCAATTTGGGTATCGAAACGCACCGACTGGGCACAAAAACCGCAGTCTTCTCCGCAGAGATAACTTTTGGCATTGAGAAGAGAGCAAAGTCCGGGTTTGGAGGAGTTAAAATGGTGAGTGATTTCGCGCGCGGCTTCAAGGAGGCAATCTAAATCTTCCGGGGCTTCCAGCTCAATTAAAGCGAGGGCTTCGTCATAACTGACTTCCCCGCCTTCCAAGACACGGCGCTTTAAAGAGTCAATCCGCTCCGCACTGCTATTCAACAATGTCTCCCAAAACGTTTTCGACCTTCACGCCCTTTTCTTTGAAAATGCGCTCGGCCTTTTCCAGATCGCGCGCTTCTCCTTCGAGTTCCACCGTCGCTTCACCGGCCTTGTCTGTAATGCGGGCTCGGCGGATATTGAGAATGAGGTGGTTGTCACGCGCCACCAGAAACATGATGGGTTCGCGGATAAGGCCTTGGGGAAAGAAAAGTTGAAAAGCTTTTTTCACAGGCCGCCGGCGATGGCCGGCACGATGGAGACTTCGTCTCCCTCTTTGAGGGCGGTTGCCTCCTGATTGAGAAAACGGATGTCTTCTTCATTCAGGTAAATATTGACGAACCGGCGCACGCGCCCCGACTCGTCACAGAGGCGCCCTTTGATGCCGGGGAATTGGCGCTCGAGATTGTCCAAAAGTTCTTTGATATTTTTTGCAGAGACATTGACCTCGGCCTGATCTTTGGTCAATTTTTGAAGGGGCGTCGGAATTCTTACTTTGGCCATGAGCGGGCCTCCTTAGAAGCGTTATTATATCGTTCCATTACGCGCTCTTCAAATGAAGAAACGTTTGCTTCAATCGTGATCGGCTCCCCGACGGAATTCTGAATGGCTTCCTGCGTCTTGAGACCATTGCCTGTGATGGCGAGCACGATGGACTCCCGCCGGCCGATCTTTCCTTCTTCGATCAATTTCTTGGCGCTGGCCACTGTGACCCCGCCCGCAGTCTCCGTAAAAATTCCTTCAGTTTCGGCGAGGAGTTTGATCCCTTCGCGAATCTCGTCATCTGTGACACGCGCCGCCGATCCGCCGGATTGATTCACGGCATCCCGGGCATAGTAACCGTCGGCCGGATTTCCAATGGCAAGAGACTTCGCGATCGTTTTAGGTTTCTCAGGCCGGATCACTTCGGATTTTTCCAGGATCGCCCGGGCAATGGGAGAACAACCGTCGGGTTGGGCACAATGAAGTTTCGTGGAAACTTTTTCTTTAAGAAATCCCAACTTTTCAAATTCGTTGAAGGCCTTCCAAATTTTGGTGAGAAGCGACCCGCTGGCTGCGGGAACCACCACATGAGCGGGAGTCCGCCAGCCAAGCTGTTCGGCAATTTCAAACCCGAGGGTCTTCGAGCCTTCCGCGTAATAAGGACGAATGTTGATGTTCACAAAAGCCCAGTGACGGCGCGCGCCGATTTCTGCGCAGAGCCGGTTCACATCGTCATAATTTCCCTACACGGCAACGAGCGTAGGAGCGCAAACGAGCGTCCCGATAATTTTCGCAAGCTCCAGATCAGAAGGAATAAAAATAAAACATTTAAAACCGGCCTGAGCTGCGTGAGCCGCCACCGCATTGGCCAGATTGCCGGTAGAGGCGCAAGCGACAGTATCAAAACCAAGTTCTCTCGCTTTGGAAAGTGCGACGGCCACCACGCGGTCTTTAAAAGACCATGTGGGATGTGAAGAAGAATCATCTTTAATATAAAGCTCTTCCACGCCGAGGCGTTTCGCGAGATTTTTCGTGCGGAAAAAAGGAGTAAACCCGGAAGAGAGTCCTACGGTCGGCTCTTTATCAATCGGAAGGAGTTCACGGTAACGCCAGAGACTCTTGGGTCCGGCGGTAATTTTTTCCCGCGTCAGATTTTTTCGGATTGCGTCGTAATCGTAATCGACTTCGAGGGAACCGAAGCAATATTCACAGACATAAATCGCTTCTTTGGGATAAGAACGCGCACATTCCCGGCATTTTAAACCTTTAACATAGGACATCAGGACTTTTTGGCTTGGGCCGAAACTTCGGCGTCGAATTCTCCGATCGAAGTGAGGTAACGCTCTCCCGAATCCGGGAAAATAACGACCACGGTTTTTCCGGGACCAAGCTCCGCAGCTACTTTTTTTGCCACAGAACATGCGGCGCCGCAGGAAATCCCCGCCGAAACCCCTTCCTGTCTCGCAAGGGCCAGCGAAGTCTCCCAGGCGGTTTCATCTTCTACGGGAACAATTTCGTCGATGACGCGGCGGTTCAAAACCTGCGGGACAAAGCCCGCGCCGATTCCTTGAATGCGGTGATAGCCCGGCTCCCCACCTGAGAGCACGGGAGAACGTTTCGGTTCCACCGCAATGATCCGAATTTTTGGATTTCTTTGTTTGAAAATTTCGCCGCACCCCGTGATGGTCCCGCCTGTTCCGACCCCGGCCACAAAAGCATCCAATTTTCCGTCCAGCGCTTCCCAAATTTCTTCCGCCGTGGTTTCCCGGTGCGCTTTCGGATTGGCGGGATTATTAAATTGTTGGGGCATAAAACTATTTTTATTTTTACGAACGAGCTCCTCGGCCCTTTCCACTGCGCCTTTCATTCCTTCAAGAGCCGGAGTCAGGATCAGCTCCGCGCCGTAACGTTTGAGAAGTTGCTGGCGTTCAAAACTCATGGAGTCGGGCATCGCAAGGATTAGGCGGTAGCCGCGGACCGCGCAAATAAGAGCGAGCCCGATGCCGGTGTTTCCGCTCGTCGCTTCAATGATGGTCGTATCTTTATTGATTAACCCTTTTTGTTCCGCGTCACCGATCATGCTCAGACAAATCCGGTCTTTCACGCTGCCGCCCGGATTCATGGATTCCAGCTTCGCGTAGACTTTTGCGGAAGTTGAGGGAATTACTTTCTGCAAGCGAACGAGCGGCGTGTTACCGATCAGGTTAAGAACGCCTTCGGCCAAAGCGGGCTTGATGCGCTTCATCCAACTTTCTCCTTTACGCGGTAAGCTTCGATTAAAACTTGGGCCACTTCAGGGCGCGAAAATTCAGGCGGAGGAATTTCTCCCTTCACGAGCATGGCGCGGACCTGGGTTCCGCTTAAAATGAGACGGTTCGAAGGATCGTGCGGACAGATTTTTTCCGTGACGACCGCCTGACAGCTTTTGCAAAAAAAAGAATTTTCGAAGAAAAGCGGTGTCACGCCGATTTCACCGGGTTTAAACTGATCAAAGATTTTTTGGGCGTCGAAGGGTCCGTAAAATCCTTTGCCGTCCGGCCGGGCAACTCCCGCGTGATCGCGGCCCACAATAAAATGCGAGCAGCCGTAATTTTTCCGGCAGATCGCGTGCCAAACGGCTTCACGCGGACCTGCGTAACGCATCGCGGCCGGAAAAACAGAAAGAAGGACCCGGCTTTTTTGATAATACTTGTCGATCAAGACTTCGTAACAATGCATCCGAACGGCCGCAGGGACATCGTCACCTTTAGTTTCCCCCACCAACGGATGAATGAGAAGTCCGTCCACAATTTCCAACGCGCATTTTTGAATGTATTCATGCGCCCGGTGGATGGGATTACGGGTCTGGAACGCAACGACCTTATTCCAGCCGCGTTCCTGAAACATTTTCCGGGTCTCGACCGGATCGCGACGGTATTCGGTGAAATTTTTATGTGCCGTTCTTTGGAAAAGAGAAATTTTCCCGCTGACTAAAAATTCGCCCATTTTCATGACACGCGCGACGCCCGGGTGAACTTCTTCGGTCGTACCGTAAGCTTTCTGGGCATGCTTCTTTTTATCGTGAGAATAAATTTCCTCAATTTTGAGGAGAGCGAGACCTTCGCCTTTTTCGTTTTGTAACAGCGCTTCCCCACCCGCCTTTAGAGAAGAGGCTTCTTCGGCCGTCACGGATTTCACGACGGGAAGACTCCAAGCAATCCCATTGACTAGATGCATCCGGTCGAGGACCGAATCAAAATCCGCGCGCCCCATAAAACCTTCGAGGGGGCTCAGAACGCCCGTCGCGATCATCTCGAGATCGGATTCCTCAAGGGCCGTCAGCGTCAACGCTTTGAGGGTTTTAGATTTTTTGCGGGCTTCTTCCGCCTCTTTTCCTGAAAGTTCGCAATTAATTAATTTTCCGCCGTGGGGTTCAATCATTTTAACTCCTTAAATTCCTGTGGAATAATTTGCGCCCGGTTTCTCGGGCTTTTTTTCTTCTTCTTTAACTTCCATATAAGTATGGATGCCGCACTCGGTCTTTGCCTTCCCGGCCCAGCGCCCCGAACGCTCATCATCGCCCGGTTGGACGGGACGCGTGCAGGGCCAGCAGCCCACGCTTAGATAACCTTTATCATACAGGGGGTGCTTCGGAATATCGTGCTCTTTTAAATACCACCACATCTCGCGTGACGTGAGGTTGGCGAGCGGGCTGATTTTAAAAAGCTCGGCTTCGCTTTTTTTATATTCTTCAAAAATCCGAATGGATTTTCGGAAGTCCGTTTGATTGCGCCGGATCCCGCTCATCCATGCATCAAAATCTTTAAGGACCCGGTCGATCGGGTCCACTTTATTGATCTGGCAGCAGAGATCGGGATTTTTTTCATAAGGAACGCCTTCATATTGGGCCACGACTTCGGCTTTTTTCTTCGGATCGGCTTTGAGATCGAGAACTTTTTTCAAACCAAAAAGGCGCACAAGTCTTTCTTTGTATTCCAAAGTTTCGGGAAAGTGATAGCCCGTTTCGAGAAATAAAACGGGAACGTTCGGATCCACCCGGCTCACCATGTGAAGGAGCACGCCGGATTCCGGTCCGAAGGATGAAGTCATTGCAATGCGCGAAAATTCCCGGATGGACCACGCAATGATCTCTTCGGGTTTTTTCCCTTCGAGTTCGCGATTGATTTTTTCCAGATCAAATCCATGACTTGTCAACACTGACACCCCTTTTATTTTCCGCGCTTCGCGATAGAAGCCCGCATGGCTTCTACCACTTCATAACCGAGCTCGGCGCCGTCTCCCATAAATCCCAAATCCACGTCCGGCTTGTTGGCGCCGTGAAAATCGCTTCCGCCCGTGACAAAAAGATTAAACCGTTTAGCGAGTCGCTTGTAGAGATTCGCTTCCTCCGGACTTTGACAACTATTATACGCCTCAAGTCCACCCAGACCTTCTCCGACAAGACGCTCCAGTTCTTTCGTAAGCTTTTCTTCATCCAGTCTCATTTGTTTCGGATGAGCGATCACCGCCACCCCGCCCGCATCGCGGATTTGGCGGATGGAATCAGCCGAAGAAAGCCGGCGCTTGTCCACATAACCCGGTTTTCCTTTTCCTAAAAATTTATCGAAGGCCTCCTGCATGGATTTCACGACCTTTTTTTTCAAAAGCACTTTTGCGAAATGAGGACGCCCCACTTGTTTGCCGCCCGATTCAGCCTTGACCTCTTCGAGTGTGATCGGAATTCCCAGCTTACTAAGCTGCTCGATAATTTGAGGGTTACGCTCCCGGCGCGCCCGTTGAATATCTTCCAAAGTTTTCTTCAGGCCCGCGTGATTGGGGTCTTGGAAAAAGCCCAGAATATGAAGCGTTCCCGGCTCAAACTGGGCGCTGATTTCAATACCCGGGATGAGCTCAATCCCTTGTTTTTTCGCCTCATCCGTACATTCTTCAAAACTGGACATCGTGTCGTGGTCCGTCACGGAAACGCAGCCGAGCCCTTTTTGTTTGGCATAACGAATCAAATCACGCGGAGTGTAACTTCCGTCCGAGTGCGTCGTATGCATGTGAAGGTCGGTGCGTTTCATGAAAATATCAGCGGGCCTTGAGGTATCCTAACTTTTCGAGGGTCTGGATTACTTTTTCGGCAGATTCTTCCGCGCTTTCTTTTTCTGTTTCACAGATCAATTCGGGCTTAAGCGGTTCTTCGTAAGGATCGTCAACGCCTGTGAAGCCTTTGATTTCTCCCGCGCGTGCTTTTTTGAAAAGTCCTTTCACGTCCCGCTTCTCGCATTCATCAACAGAACATTTCACATAGATCTCGACAAAATTTCCGATGAGTTTGCGGTTGTAATCGCGCACTTCGCGAAAAGGAGAAATGGCGGCGGCGATGGCGATGATGTCATTTCGGGTCAGTAGCTGCGCGACAAAACCGATCCGTTTGATGTTGGTATCGCGGTCTTCGCGGGAAAAACCCAAACCCTTGCTTAAGTTGGTCCGGATAACGTCGCCGTCCAAAAGTTCGCACTTAAGCCCCATTTGACGGAACCGGCGTTCCAAAATCCGGGCAATGGTCGATTTGCCGGAGCTGGGAAGGCCCGTAAACCAGATGGTGACCCCTCTTAACAGGGCGTAAGACTTGGTGGGGGATGAAGATTGTGTCATTTTCTGAATGCCTCCTATTTATATCTCTTTTTGTAGAAACAACTTAGAGAAAATTTCGTAGGGAAAATTCCTAAGTCGAAACGAATTGTGAATATACACAGATCCCCATATAGAGTCAAGCCTTAGGCCAAGTTGACGTTCGTATATAAATAGGGTATCTTTTGGCGTGCCACCCCAAAAGGAGAAAAACCCAAGCATAGGGCTATTTTTGTTTATGCCATTCCTTAAGATCTATCAAAAGTTCATAGCAAGCACGGTTTTGGCCTGTTTTTTGGCCTCTTTCTTTACTTTTCCGCCCGAAGCCCGGGCCTCCTCCGCTCCCGCGAGTCTCCCTATAGAAGTGACACCGACAGGAAAGGATTTTTCCTCTTCTTTTGTTCCTTTGGGGATTCCGCGCGAACTCGCCTCCATTGAGGAAGTTTTTATCCCGAATTCCCAAAAGGGCACCGCAACCCCTTTAATTCACATCCAAAGTGTTCACGCCCATCCGGAAACTCAAAAAAAGATTTACGCCCTGCTTAAATTTTTGGATGAAAAATATGGGATTGGATCGATGTTTATCGAAGGGGCGGGCGAAGAGCTCAATCCCGAATACTTTCGCTTTTTTGATGAAAACCGTTTGAATATCCGCGTCGCTGAGAAGCTCGTTGAAAAAGGCGAACTCACCGGCGCCGAGCTTTTTCTCATCGAATCGAATAAAAAAATCCCGGCCTACGGAATTGAAGAGCCTTCGCTTTACCGGGAGAATTTGACGAGTTTCCAGACCGTCATGACCGAACGCCCGATGACAGCCCGTTTCACCCAGGAAACCCATGGGCTTTTGGACCGGCTCGAAACCCTTCTCCTCACTCCGGATGCCCGCAAGCTGCTCCGTTCCAACGAAGCCTTTGATGCGGGCCAAATGGAGCTTCTCTCCTACGCCAATGAGCTGAACCGCCGGGCGCAGGCCAATTTGGGAATTGATCTCTTAAGTTACAAAAACCAGTTCAACTGGCCGCAGATGATCCGGCTTCTCCGGCTTTTGGAAGTGGAAACGAGTCTTGACCCCGAAAAAATCCAATCCGAAAGAGAGCGCTTAGTCGGCTTTCTTCGGCAAATCGATATCGACCCGCTTCTCATCAACAGCTTCCAAAATTTAGCTTTCTCTCCTTTTCAATCCGGAATGGTCTACGATCCGGGATTCCGGCAAAATGATCTCCCCCGTTATCTCGCGGAGCGGCTCGTTGCGGCCACCCGCGAAAAAGGATTCTCCTTCGAAGCCTATCCTTATTTCACCCGCTATCTTCAAGCCGCAATTTTGCAAAGCGAGTTGGAAGCAAAACGACTCTTTGAGGAAATGGAACGGCTTTTTGAATCGCTCATGCGGTCGGTCTCCCAAAAAGAGGAAGAGATCGTTCTGACCGGCCTCGTCCAAAAAGACCGACTCTTTGAGCGGCTCTTTGATTTGGAACTCACGCCGAAAGATTATGCCAAACTCCAAACGGTCAATCAAGAAACCCGCCCGCTTGTGAAATTTATGCTGGATTTGGAATCGCTCGAGACAAAAACTTCGGCGGGCCCGCGGAAACTTGTCCCCGACAATATCGAAACTTTGGAATCGGTCTATGGCCAGGCGGTCCGGTTTTATCAGCTCGCCAAAGAGCGCGAAGAAAAAATGGCCCAGAAAATCCTCGAGAAAATTTCCCAGGAGAACGCACCCGACAAAGCCCCGCTCACGATTCTGATCACCGGCGGTTTTCACACCGAAGGCCTCTCTCGCACTTTCCGCAACAAACAAGTTCCTTACACGATCGTCTCCCCGCGCATTACCGAAAAAGTTTCGGCAGAGGCCTACGTTTCCATGCTCCTCGGCGAAAAGAAAACGGCATTTGATACCCAACACCTGGAGCCCGCGATTAATTCCCAGTCGTCAGACATGCTAATAAAACAAGGCGGCCCTGAAATGGCGTGGAATCGCACCCGGAAAATTGTTTTGCAGGTTGTAGACGTTGGCCAAGAAAACTCCATGCCGCTTGGAAATTTGATTTCTCAAACTGGCAGAAGTCTTTTCTTTAGAGACCGTGGTTTGGCAGCGAAACAGGAAAATGGATACCTCGAAATCTCAAGCCATAATCGGAGGGTGCGTTTCCCGATTGCAAATCGGGTGACGGTCACCGAAACTCAAGTCGCACTGCCCAGTCTTGTCTCTGAAGGAGCTCCGCGACCTCTTTCACCCTCTCTTTCCGAAACACCTCAATCCCCCGCCCGGTCCGAAGCAAGAGTCTCTCCCGAATTGATCGAGGCACGGAAAGGTTTGATTGTTTTGGAACGTGACTTTGGCGCTGCCTTTAAGAAGGACCCCCGATACCAGGTTTCGAGAGCAGCGCTTTTTGATGCAAAAAATATTTTGAAGCGCCCGGAACCTGATAAAAAAGCCTTGGAAGAGGTGTTGCGACAAATTTTACTTGTACAAAGCAGTTTACATAAAAACGATTTAAAGGAAAGAGTGTTGTACGACGCAGTTGTACAAATTCGCAGACAGATTGTTTCTTTAAATTCCGATCTTTTAATCCAAGACACCCAAGACTTCCTGAGTGAAGCGACTCGGATATTAGCCAGCCTCGCTGGGTTGAGCGAGAATGAAATAAAAGAAGGGGTGACGCCGACATCTCCCCGTATGGTGATGTTGGCAAAGATGCGGGATTATTACGAATGGAGAGAATCTTTGTTCGCTCGAACTCTTCCAAAAATCGCCGCGGTTTGGAAATCTTTTATGGCAGGAGATTTTTTAGGCGCCCGAAAAATTATTTCGGAAATGGATTTCCCCATCGGAATGCCGGAAGAAGACCGCCAACGATTGTATGCTTCGATCGATGACATCGATCAACGGTTGGCCGCTTTGGCGAAACAGCAGCCCGCCGCTCGGTCTGAAGCACGGAATCTTTCGCGGCGCAGTTTTGTGACCACCGCAACGACGATGGGATTAGCTGCAATGCTCGGTTTGCCCGCCGACGCAGCCGCTCAAGAAAAGAAATCTCCGTCTCTTGCTTCGAGCCTGGCCGACTTCAACAGTTTCCAAAGTGCTGTTATGGCCCAGCTTCGCGCCCGAAAATCAAAACCCTTGGCGGAATGGGAACGCATTGGCTCCGCCGTTTACGAATTCACTCTTCATTATAGATCCCGTTTTGAAAAATATTCCGCTGAAAGCCAGTGGGCTTTTTTCGTCAGGCTCTACCGTTTCATCCTACGCAAACGAAGTGAAAAATCAAAAATGGTTGTCTTGGGACCCAACCAGACGGCTCTTTTACTTCTCAACTCAGGACTGGATCAGGAACGTTTCAAGAAACGAGTGGCAGTCTTCGGGGGTCAAGTTGAAATATTCAAAGTGGATGAACGGCGCGGGAAAACAAACGTTCAAGTCAAGCAAGCCTTTCTCAAACGCATCGGCGAGCTTGTAAAAGCAGGAAAGCCGACGACCATTATGGCGGTGACCCATGGAAATCTCGAAGCGATTGGACTTGCCGGCAATCGACTGTTTTTTGACGGACAGATTACTTATGGAGAGCTTGCGAGAACTTTGGTCAGAAGCGCTTCGGAACAAGACCAACACGACCGTGTTGATTTAAGTAAGCTCGTTTGGATGTGCGACGCGTGCGAATCGGGGAATTTTACAGAAAACATGGCGGGCGCCATTAGCCAGCTGGCCCGTCAAAAAGAACTTCAGCTAGTCAGTCAACCCACCCTCGTTGCAGCGGGCAGCCGGGGGCAGATGACGTGGGGATACGACGCAGGCAGCGTATTTTGGGATTCCTTGGCGGAAGTTGCAATCCGCAGAGGTTTGGATGGCCCCAAAAAAGATCGCAACAAAAAAACACCTTTAATGCTGGGTGACATTTTGGGAGCCGTTGACCGCCACATGTACGGTCAGGGTCGAACCCCTATCTGGAGTAAAAACAGTGACATTTTGGGGTTTAAAGTGATCGATCCGGAACGGGTCCAAGACCCCATCATTTGGATTCCCTTGACCGACAAAGACATTCAGGAATTGCATGACGAACTTAAAATTCCCAAAGATGATTTGCTCCCCTTCCTTCAAATCGGACAAAACAATCTTCCTTCCTCCACTCAACTCGCCTCCGCCCGCGCTGAAGCGCGCGAGGGGACTCGCGAAATTCCGGAAGCGTTAAAAAGGGCGATTAGCGATTTGGGCTTGTGGCCTGAGGTTGAAGGATTTTTCCAATTACCGATTGATGAGTTCGCGCGAAAAGTGGGCGAAAAGGTCCGTATTGACTTTATAGATCTTTATTCCAGCAAGTCTCTTATAGATGCCAAAAATAAGGCTCTAAAAATACTGGGAAGAGTGGATTTGCCTGGAATCGATAAAAATATTACCGTCCAGGATTTGGGTGACACTGAGATCTACGCCCTCGCCAATCATCTCGACAATCTCATTACCGATGGTCTTACAGAATTGGCTTCATCTCTGCCTGCCGAGGGAAGGAATGAGTTAAAACCCGAACAACGCAGAAGGTTTTCTTTTAGTTTGCGGAAGTTGTTCCTTTTCATGACGATCTTCTCTGTTATTTTGGGCGGCATCGCATTTTATGAACACAACTTTGTCTGGAGAAACAGAGAGCTTCCCATTAAGGAACAGATTAGACGGATGGATAAGGAAATAGAAGCGAGGGGAGCTGTAGGCAAGATTTTTCCCAAGAGCCAATTTGCCCGCGATATTACGGATGTTGGGCAATCGCGTGCAATATCGGCAAGCTACTACTATGAAAAGTTGGCGGGGGAAGACGCAAGAAACCACCCCGAGTTTCGAATCGGTGAAAAAGATGCTGTAACAGCACAACATTACCGCCTATTAAATAGAGAGCATGCCGTCCTAGTGACGCTGCCGGATGGACGCGAAATTATTTATCTGGTGGATGAAGACAAAGGAAACGTAACCCTTACTCTGTTAAAGGGCCCTGATGAGACAACAGACAAGCTCATAACCAAATTTCGATCTTTGCTCGGTGAGAGCAAGGATCCGGAAGTTCAGCTTTTGGCGGTCATCATGCTAGGCGAAATTGCTCATGATTCCAAAGGGACGAATACTCTAAGCGCTTTATCCGATCTGCTTGAAGCTACCATGAAGAGCGATAAAAGCACAAAAGTGCGCAGCCGTGCGGCAATTGCCATTGGCCAACTGGGTCGAGATGCAAAAAATGTTGTTCCTTCGTTGGTTCAAACTTTAAAAAATAAAAACGAGAATTCGGTGGTTCGTGGTGATGCTGCTGAAGCTTTGGGTAGAATCATAACCCGAGAAATTTCTCTTAAAGATGAAGCGCGATTGATGGCTATTAAAGCGCTAAGGGAAATCGCTCAAGAGAGCATTAAGAATGACTATAACGAAAGAGAAGACGCTTTCCGCTATTTATCGAGAGGGGTGAGCATGGCCCTCTTGCAAATCATGGGGGGAAAAGAAGCTACTAAACTTTATGAAGAAATTCGCGAGAAAGAAGGCAAGACAAAAGCCAGTGCCCGCTCTGAGGCGCGGGGCATTCAGGATTTGGCGGGTAAGGTTAAAGCGTGGTTACAAACAAAAAAATGGTACCAGGAATGGGAACGCCGGTCTTATGACAAACGCCTAGAACAGGTCCAGACTTTGCTTAAAAGTGTCAATGCTTACGCGGGTTTTAAGCCTCTGAATGACGAAGTGGAGTTGGATAAACTTCTGAATGATTTAGATTATTATTTAGACTCTTCCTACAGCATTCTTTTCTATCTTCCGGATGAACGTTTGACTCCCGCGCAGAAAGAAAGAAAGCAAGCTCTTAAGGAAAAGTATGACTCCTTTCGAGATTTGATAAACGCCCGAATTAAAGAGTTGGACAGACTGATCCCGAAGCCGACGCGTCGGAATATTGGCCGCTCGGAAATACGGGAGATGATTTTTCAATTTCTTCAAACCTATTCTCCGGAACTGTTTTTCTACGGCATCCCCGTTTTTGGGGCGGTGATGATGGTTCTTCATTCAATTTACAGCCAAGTCATGGGCGGGTGGCACTTAGCTGAGTTGCGACAAATCGAACGTAAGATTCAAGAAGACCCGCGCTGGCCGCATCTTTTTAAGTTACTTCGGATTGAAGAACTTGGCCGTAAATATCGAGGAGCCGTCCGGACAACGATTCGGGATGACGTCCGTCAAGCCGCCAACAACGCCTTTAATGCTTACCTGGATTCCATCAAGGTATCCCCTCCTGTGGTGGATTTTATGAAGCTTTGGTTTATTTCCCGGCTCAGTTCCAAAAATCCGCTCCGGCCTTTTGCTGAGGCTGCCGTCTATGACTTAACAACTGAGCCCGCCAAAGGCCCTATTTTTCAAGCCTATGCTCGACATCTCTATAAAAAATGGCAGTCCCGCGCTCCCCGCTCGGAAGTTCGAAACCTAGATGAAGAAGCGCGCGAAAAACTGGGCGTGATGCTGCAAAAATTTGAGCGCGGCGAACTGAATCAGTTCCTTCTATCAACTTTCGGCAAGATTAAAACTGCGTCTGCACTGCCTTATAACTCGAAACTTGCTACCGTCCGATCGATCCAAAATGAATCCCAAAGACAAGGATTTGACCCTATCTTTGCCATTTATCTCATCCAGTTAAGACTCTGGAATGAGGGCGCGGCACAACGCAAATTGGATCCTTCTGTTTCCCTCGTGAGATGGACTCCTCCCATTTGGATTAACCGCGAGCTAGCAGGGCCGGGGCGCAATGTAACGAGTGAAGGAGAGGCTATGTATGAAATCGCCCAGGAAACCTTTTCCTACCGGGCGCTTGCTTTTGAATACCGTGTCGAAAAATGGCAGCAACTCCCCTCGGATGACCGGACGCAGGCGCAGCAACCTTCCTTAGGACGTGAGTTCCGGGAATTGAGAACAGAGAATCCGGCGCGGCTCGCTACATTGATCGATATGGAAAAATTTGAAGCCCTCTTTCCTACCCGGTCCGAAACCCGGCCCGTCCCAGAAGAAAGTTTCGAGATTAAAGTCCGAAGATACATCCGGGAACGAAGAGTCGTGGAACTTCGCGGGCTTCTCGATCAAATTCCCGAAACTAACCGGATGAGACGCAAGGATGCCGAGTTTGTTTTGACTGAACTCCTGAAACTGCCTAAAGATGACCTCGTTTTTCGCACGGCTTACGGGTCGGTATTCAATAAAATTATCGAAATCCTGGGGTGGGATTACATCCGGCAAAAAGGCTGGATCAACGACCTCCCGGCCGCCGTTGCAAAGGAAGCGCAACTGGCTGAAAACGGCGGGGTCTATGGAAACGTATGGAAACTTTTCCAGTCCAACCCGATTGCGACACGTGATCGGATTGTCGAAGAAGTCCATCGGTTAATCCGGAAGTGGAGCCGAGATCAAGACGCCACCTATTTGCTTCAAATCGCCAACGCCTTTGCTGCCCGGCTACACCTCATTACTAATTTTTCCGAAAAAGATCTGAAGGCCGTACTCTTGTTGGATGAACTCTCAGATTTACTCACCGAACCGGCCTTTGTTGAGCGGGTGGCTTCGCTGCCGAAGAACTCGATACTGCGACAATTTTTAGCTGCCGCTTATCCTAACGTTTATTCGAATCGCTCGGAAGTGAGAGAAATCCCTCTGGCGCTTAAAAACGCAGCAGATCTAACAAATTTACCCGTGCAGAACCGGTTCGGGGCGGATAGCACCGTGATTGAATCCGGAAACTTGCCCGCAGGGCTTGGCCCCCGACTTGGCGTGCCGGCCGCGGGTTTCGGCACACCGCTCATCCTGCCTGAAGTTGCCGCATTCTTTCAAAGCCTTCCTCAGCCCAATCCGCAGGTTGCGTTGGATGCCGCTCGGCATATTTTTATTCGAGATGGAAAATCGGATCCCATTTTAAACGTTCTCATTGCTGAAAATCCGACACTTCACGCGGTCTTTTTGCAAGTTTTAGAACAAGCTGTTGAAGAAGGGTTAACTTCGGCGGATAAAGTGGATGCGGTGGTAAGAGAAGTTTTTTCGACCCGGTCCCGCGAAGGAGCGCTTCTGCGAGAACAGTCCGAACGGCCCGGTGCTCATGTTCTCATCCTGGATCACGTCCCGGATCAAGAAGAATTGTGGGCGATCCTCATCCCCGCTTTGGTCAATTCCAACCTCTTTATCGAAATTCTTTTAACGCCAGACGCGAACGCGGGTTCGCGAGAATTAAGTCAGATGAAAACGCAAATTGCCCAATTTCTTCCGGACGCACAGAAGCGCGTCACGGTGGTCCCTTCGCGGGCGGGCGAGTTTGATAACGCCCTGAGCGAGATGGGGAGCCGTTTGTATCAGCGGATGGCGGGAGAAATGAGCTTGCCGAAACAAAATGTCTTTATTAAAGAACATCTTGTGGTGAGCGTTTCAGAAAATTTATGGACGGATTCGTTCGAGCAAAAAATTGGGAAAGAAATTCAGACGATTCTCTACGCCTTCGGTCCAAAAGACGGCCAATACCGCGCTTATTTAGGCGGAGAAGCGCTTCTGGCATCGAAATTGGCCCAGAATGTTTTGAGCCGCGATCAAAAAAGGCCGCTCACTCGGCTTCCTTCGGGACGTTATCGTGTGGAGGGAAAAGATTTGGCGCAATTTGTCGCTTCAATCCAGGCCGCGATTACGGGATTTGAGCGAATCTTGTCCGCCGCTTAATTTTTTCCCGCAAGCCACTTCAGAAGACTCGCCACAAACCGCACATACTGGTCGCCCACTTCAACGGAAATTTTTCCTTTTACGCGAAGCCGCATGCGCCGGCTTCCCCAGTCCACCAATCCTCCGCACCAATGCGGTGCAAGGTCAGTAGTAAAGGCGGCTGTGCGCCCTTTAGGGTGGGAACCGATTACAAGAAGCGGGAACTTTCGTCCGTCCCAAATTCTCTGGGCTTCTAAAACAAGCTGGCTTTTTTTCTTCGCTCGGACTTGATTGAGCCCACAGATGACGGGCGGATTTTTAAAAGAAAAAGAACGGAACATCGGGTGTGTTTTTCTCGCGTGAATCAAGGCCCCACCCGGTAAATTGAGCCGATCGTCATGGTTGAGACAAGCAACCGGAAGCAGTTTTTCGACCATGGAGCCGCGCCACTTTCCATAAGGCCCCGAAAAAGAGGCCCATCCGCCAATCATGAGAAGTCCGGCTCCTTTTTCCACCGATTCCTCGATTAATTTCTGGGATGCGGTTGGTACACGTTTTTTTGAAAAATCGCTGAGAATAATCACGCTAAATCGTTTTCTCAAGAATCTGGGGTGAAGCATCTGGGAAGGCGCAAGGTGCATGACGTCCGCTTTCAGGAAACGCAGGACTGCCAATAAATAATTGGCCGCCCCGCCGACGGGACTATCTCCCGCATAAAGAATCTTCATCCCTTTTTCCACTCCATCCGTTTTGCCGCCCACACGCAACCTTCGTAAAGAAGAACCATGGGTAAAGCGAGCAAAGTCTGACCGACCGGATCCGGCGAAGGGGTGAGAATGGCGGTCAGAATAAAAATGAAAACGATGGCCCCTTTTCTGGCGGACGCGAGCCGGGCCGCCGTCAAGATTCCCGCCTTCACCAATCCCAAGAGGACGAGCGGGAGGTCAAAGGCAACCCCACAAACAAGAATCGTCCCGCTTAGGAAAGAAAAATAAGGACCCGCGCTCAAAAGGGGGCGAAGTGCGCTGCTTTCGAAACTCAGAAAAAATCGCAGGCCCGTCGGGATCACCACCCAAAAAGCAAAGGCGGCACCCATTAAAAAAAGAAAAACGGAGCCGAGAACCAGAGGGAGAAAAGCGTGTCTTTCTTCCCGGTAAAGCCCCGGTGCTACAAAAAACCAAAGTTGGAGAAAAAAAACAGGACTCGCGAAGAGCGCGCCCACCAGAAGCGCAACCTTGAGATGAATAATAAAGGCGTCATAAGGGGCCTGAAAATAAAGTTCCGATTCGCCCGGAAACGAACGCAGAGGCAGGGTTAGGAAATTAAGGAGCGGCTGGGAAAAAAAATAGGCTAGAGTCGAACAAATTGCGACAGCGGCGAGGATTAAGAGCAGACGCCAGCGGAATTCTTCAAGGTGATCGAGAAAACCCTGGCGGTTAGACTTGAGCGAAAATTTCGCGGGCCACAATTCCGACGGCTCCAAGGGCCACGGCGTTTTCGCCAAAGGCGGAAGGGATGATACTGACGCGGCTGGAGGCTTCTTCCACGGCCCATTCTTTCACCGTGCTTTTTACGGCTTCCAGAAAAGGGGCCCCGCAATCCTCCACCCCACCGCCAATCACAACAATTTCCGGATTGAGAAGATTGGTCAGAAAAGCGACTTTCTTTCCTAGGGCGTAACCCCCCTCTTCCACGACTCGAATGGCCAGCGTATCTTTTTCTTTAACGGCTCGAACCAATTCTTTAAATCCGATTTTCGACAAATCGCCGTTTACGATGTCGCGAAGGATAGATTTTTCGCCTTTTTCAAGCCGTTGACGCGCAGCCCCGATCATTCCTAAGTCCATTTCCCAGCGTCCCAACCCCAAGGCAATATCAAAAGCTTGTTCTTTGGGTTGTTTGAAGCTGGAGATACCCAGTTCTCCCGCGGCTCCGGTTGCGCCGCGATAAATTTCTCCATTGATCAAGATCCCGACGCCGACACCAGAAAACATATAAAGCATGTGGCGGACTTCACGATCAAGGCCCAGCCATTTTTCGCCCAAGACGGCGGAGTTGGCATCATTTTCAACAATCGTGGGAATGTTAAGACGTTTTTCGAAGGTTTCTTTGATGGAGAGGCAAACCGAGATGTCTTTATTGCCTAAACTTTGGGGCCAGCGGATCGTGCGGCCCCGTTCGTCGATAATTCCGGGGACACCTACTCCAACACCGGCAATTTTACTTTTATCGATATCGGCCTGCTGGATGATTTCCTCGGCTAAGTCGACCATTTTTTGGATGACCGCTTCCGAGTTTTCCGGGGAACGCTCCCGCTTGATTTCGCTTAAGACATTGATTTCAAGGTCGACTAAAATGCCGACCATGGAAAGCATGTTGAGCCCGACTCCCACCACGTAACCGGCCTTGGGGTTGAGCTCCACCAAGACCGGCTTGCGTCCGCCGGTCGATTCATCCAACTCGCCCTCAATCACTAATCCTTTTTTGATGTAGTGATTAACGTAGTTGGAGACGGTGACGATATTGAGTTCGGTCGCCTTGGAGATGTCGGTGCGCGAGATCGGACCGTTCTTGCGCACAACCTCAAGAATGGCGAGGTTCTTTCGCTCCTTGTCCGAAAGGATTCGGTCCTTCAGGAGCACTTGTTTGAGCATCATGGCGGTGCTCATTGTAGACCCCAGGCCTCTCTTTCCCAATAATAGTGGAAAGCGAGTTTCGGGTTATTCTTTAACGAACCGAATGTTATCGACGTAGACTGTGCCAGCCTTAGGATTTGAGTTGATGTCATCAAACACCACCACAAACTCATTCATTGCCGACCAATCGCTGATTCGCCGAAACTTGTCAAAGGGAATCGTGAATTCCTGCCATTGATCCGTAACGCCAGTTACAACATAGGGAGAGGGCTGATTCGACATGTCTTTCATCTCAACCTTGATCCGTTTCGTGAAACCCTTTTTGGCGTCCCCCTTCATGTAAAACTTTACGGCATTAAAAGGAGTGGCATCTTCACCATTGAGTTTCATCCAAAAACCATTGTAGGCGGGATTCGGGCTATCGACATCGTAATCAAGCCGGATGGAATATCCTGCCGGATCACCGAGAGCATCATCCCCTTCAAAAGCCATCTGACAACCCTGCGTCTCATCATTCGGATCTTTATCCCAAGATCCAAAATCTCCGCCGATGTTGTTCGGCTTATCACCGCTGTTAAAGTCAGCAATCGCGAGCTCGCTTCCACCTGCAGAAGGAGCGGCAGCAACCGTGTCTGTATCTGTGGCGGCGGGGGCGGGGGCTTCCTGGGCCCAAAGAGGAACTGACGAAAAAACAAATGCCATTGACAACACAAATAACGTCATCTTCGCTTTCATTTTCTTTCGACTCCTTTCCTATTCAAAGAACCCAAAGCAGTTTCTGTAACCCCTTATTTTACACAAACAAAGGTCGCTTTGTGAAGTGAAATTTTATCCCTTGAAAAAGCTTTAAATTACGCCCTCTAATCGAAGAATTTTTCCTTCTCCAATAAGGACTCGGCCGCCTTGGCTATGGGGTCTCGGTGGAAATATTCCTTTAACACCCCTCCCCGTAAGTAGTTAGCAATGGCCGCCAGCACCATCCCCTGGTCTAAAGCCAGGTATTGGACGCTCACCCTGTCTGAGTGGATATTAATGGAGTCATAAAAACCGTATTCCCCGTATAGGTGAGGGTAAAGCTGAAGCATTCGTCTCAGATTATCAATGGCCTGATCCGGCAGCGTATCCAACGCTAAAAAGGCAGCGTAAGGGGCGATGACCCCTTCATCCCGATAGCCTTTCACTCCCAAATATTTGACTCCGAATTCCACATAGCGCGAAACCCGGCCGCTCGCCGTTGAGGCGGGTGAGATCCCCCAGATGGGGTAACCCTGACGATTGATCGCGTAATCGATTTGAATCTCGGTAGCAATGCGGTTATTCAAACCCAACCCTTTGGGGGCGAGTTCTTTTTCCTTCAGGACAAGGGCGGGCATCAGGAATTCGAACATCGAACCGCCCCAGCTCGGAACAAATTTTTTCCCCTGATAAGAATAGTGGCCCTGAAAAAAAGTGACTTTTTCAATTTCAACATCTTTGCCCTGCGGTTTTTGGCTCTGCCAATCCCAACGATCGGGCGGGGTGCGATAAATAAACCACCAGTGTTCGCGAGGAAGATTGCCCTTTCCGATTCCGATAAAACTGGCGACACGCGCCTCGGTGGCAATCAGACCATAATGATAGGGCGAAAGTTCTTTTTTTGTTTCGTCATAACCCAATGATAATTGTCCGATGCCGGGGTCATAGTATTCATAAAAATCTCCTTCGTCCAAAAATCGCGTGGCGAGCCCTCCTAATTCCTTGGGAAAAGCCTGCCGAATTGCCACCCAGGCTGCAGCGAGCCAGCCCGAATCTACCGCTGAAACATAAGGACGGGTGACCTGGAGATTTCCTGAATCATAAAAATTATAATGAAATCCCTTCCACCTTTTCATGAGACGCAAGGTTTCGGCGCTTTGACGGATCCTTTTAACCGCATCTCTTTTTGAAATAAAACCAAGCTCTTCTGCCGAGATGCAGGCCAAAAAATACATGGCGAGATTGGTGGGGGTAGTGTAGGAACCGACCTCTTCGGGCTTGCTTACGCGAATATGGTCAACCGGAAGATGGGTATTTTTATCAACCGCATTTTCAAAATATTTCCAGCTATCACGCGCTATTTCATAAAGAAATTTTTCGCTGTGCGGTTCGGCTAAAAGTTGGGCCACGCGGTCAGGGTTTTCAATCCGGGTAGGAAAACCCGCCAGATTATCGCGGTGCGAGAGAAACTCTACGTCGCTTTTTCCATAAAACGCGATTTCGTCGAGGCCAAGATGGGTTCGCAAAGGCTTAGAGCCGGCGCTAAAAATGACGGCGATTTCTTTAAGCCGGCTCCAGTCCACCGCGGGAAAAACCGAGCGCGGGAAAATTGCCTCCTGCCAAGTGTTCGGACCCTTTTTACAAATTTCCGTGAAATCGCGACTGGAAGTTCTTTCATTCAAATCGGTCAATCGGATTTCGATTCGGCCCGAAAAAAGATTTTCTTCTCGGGCTAAACGGCACTTCAATACCAACGCTTGGGCCTGGCTGATGTCGACTCCTTTAAGGGAACTTCTAAAAACTCCTTTTCCCTTAGAGGGAAGGAAGAGCCTCAAATCGAGCGACCCCCCGCGTTTGGGAAGAAGGGCGTCCTCGGATAGAGTTTTAAACCGGATTCGTCCCGCAGGAAACATTTCGATTTGCCAAGGCGTGTCCAGACGATTTTTTTTGCTGTGAGCATTAAAGTCGTCGACGATGAAAAATTGAGAGTTTCCCCGAAGGTTAGTTCCGGCAGGAAGAAGGCTGTAAATGGAGGGGGGTAAGGACGACGATGCGCTAAGCGGCGCTTGGGTGCTGACGCACCCAACAAAAACTAAAATCAAAAAAAGGCTGAAGAATCTGGGCAAAAAAATTTTCGCCCCGTGAAAAAGGCGCTCCTGCTTTATTTTTTAACCGAGAACGACTTCGACCCGATGAACTTTTCCGTCGCCAAACGCGGGGATGAGATTGGAGGGGTGCGGTTTCCCGTCTACGCGGACTTCCTTCGCGCCCTGACTCACTCCTTTGGGATTCTTTACTTCAATCTCATAAGTCGCATGTCTAAACTTACGTTTCATTTTAAAAGAAGTCCAAGCCTTGGGAATCACGGGGTCAATTCGCAAACCTTCCCGCTCGGGCCGAACGCCCAAAATCCAATTCATGACCTCCGTGTAATACCATTGAGCTGATCCGGAATACCACGTCCAGCCGCCGCGCCCAAAATGAGGCGAATCGGGCCCGTCCACGTTTCCGGGCGTTACATAAGGCTCCACAAAATAAAGATCCGGATCAAGCCCGCGAACGGCGGGGTTAAAGCTCCGATAAAGTTTATAGGCCTTGTCCCCGTCGCGACGGATGCACTCAGCCTGAATCGCCCAGTTACCGGCATGGGTGTAGAGTCCGCCGTTTTCGCGCACGGAAGGCGCATACCGGGTGATGTAGCCAATCGTCGGATCAGTCACAGAATATGCGGGCGTCAAAAGAAGCGGTCCGTATTCCTTATAGAGATATTTTTCAGCCGACTTCATGCTGGTCTCGGCCCGTTCCGGTGTCGAGGCCCCGGTCATCACGCCCCAAGTTTGGGTATTCAAGAAAATTTTTCCCTGGTCGCAACTTTTGCTGCCGAGCGGGCGTCCGTCATCGCGAGTGGCACCGATGTACCATTCCCCGTCCCATCCGTGTTTATTGATGGCATCTTTCAAGGCCTCGGCTTTTTTCTCGTAATCTTCGGCCCGCTTGGCATCGCGCTTCCGAATGTAAGGGCTAAACCGTTTAAGAATTCCGTATAAAAATTGACCGAGCCAAATAGATTCACCTTTCCAGTGGATTCCAACGTGACTTAAGCCGTCATTCCAATCGCATTCACCGATTAAAGGAAGCCCGCGCGGCGAGAAACGCATAAACACTTTATCGATAGCGCGGCAGCAGTGATCGTAAAGCGTGCCTTCGGTGACCTGTTTGGTTTTGGGATCGGGCAAAAATTTTGCTTTCACATCGAGAACGGCCTCATCTGCCGTCTCGTCCAGATAAAAAAGCGTAATGAAATCAAGCCACAGAAGATCGTCGGTAGAGTTTGTGACAGCGCCCATGCTCGTCCCGGGATGCCACCAGTGATGCACGGTCCCATCGGGGAATTGCTGTTCGGCATGCAGAAGAATCTGCGCTTTGCAAAGTTCCGGTTTTAACGGCAAGAAAACAAGACTGTCTTGCAGTTGGTCGCGGTATCCAAAACCACCCGAACATTGGTAATAACCGGTACGCGCCCAAATCCGACCTGAAATCGTCTGGTACTTCATCCAGGTATTGGTCATAAAGTTCGTTGCATCATCCGGTGTTTCAATCCAACTGGCCTCGACAAATTCGTGCCATAAGGCCTTTGCTTCTTCCAAACCTTTTTGCACGGCGGCGGACGTCGAATATTTCTGGATCAACTTGACACTTTCTTCGCGCGAACGCGTGCAACCCAATAAAAAAATAATTTCTTTAGTCTCGCCCGGTTTCAAGTCGATGTCTTCCTGAAGACTTGCCACCGAGTCACACCACTTTCCCTGGGTGTTGGTCAGTTTTCCTTTTTTTACCGTTGCGGGAGCATTCATCTCCCCATAACGACCAAAAAAGGCTTCTTTGTCCCCTTCGTAGGCAACGGGCGCCGGATGGGCCGCATGAAAAGCTTCCAGCGGTTTTTCGGTGAGCCCGGTGGAGATAAAACCTGGTACAAGGGCGGGGCGCTTTAATCCGTAAAGCGAATGGTTTTTCTGATCGATCTGGGTTTCGATAAAAGTTTTTTGGAATTCGCGGTGGGTATCATTTGAGTTGCCCAGACACCACTCAAAATAACTGAAGGCACTTATCTTTCTTGGTTTTGAATCCTCGTTGGTCAAACGAAGCAGCCACACTTCCACGGGATTTTTGGTGTCGACAAACATCGTTTGCTCGCTGCGAATCTTTTTGAAGCGGCTGGTCAAAACGGAATAACCCAGACCGTGGCGAACTTCGAAAAAATCAAATTCGGGCATGCAGGGTTTCCAGCTGGACGACCAAAATTCGCCGCTCTCCCGGTCACGAAGGTAAATGTATTTCCCCCAATTATCCTTAATAAGATCTTGCTCCCAGCGCGTCACGCGGGAAAGTTGCGCGTTTTCTCTCCAGGAAAAACCGCCGCCTGTTTGAGAAACCACCAGACCATAATCTCCGTTACAAATGACGTTCACCCAGGGACGCGGGGTGTCCGGCCGGGTAATGACATACTCCATCCCGTCTTCGGTGAAATAACCATACTTTGATTCAAATTTTTTAGCGGTTGAAGTAAGTTTGCGTTCTTTTAAAGTTGCCATGGAAGTCATTCGAATCTCCTGATGACTAAATTGTTAATCTTTGCCCTGGAGGGCGGCGTTGATTTGCGACTCGACCTGGCGGGCGGTCTCTTCGGCCGTCTTTTTTCCGGTAAAAACTAATTCGAAACTTGGAAGAATGTACCTCGCTTCGATCTCACGCCATTTAGGGTGGAAAGGATCGAAGACAATATATTTGACGGCTTCGTTGAGCATGGCTTTGTTAGCGGGCGGCGCCGGATGGGTGGCCCAGTGTTCACTCTCTGCCACTTTAATCCGCGCGGGTTGTGCGAGACCTCGCTCGGCAAGGCGCACCTGTCCTTCCTCGCCCGTCAAAGCCTTGATCACTTCCCAAGCTTCTTTTTTGTGTTTGGAAGTACGAAGGATTGCGTAACCTGACCCTCCGGTTCCAAAGGCTCTTATGCCTTCTTTGTTTTTTGGAAACATCGCGACATCCCACTTAAATTTATAATTGCGAAGAAGAGGCGTCTCCCAAATTCCGGAGAGGAACATGGCGAGCCGTCCGCTGGCAAACATCACATCCACTCCCATCCCCAAATTGGCCAAAGCGGTCGGGGTGGGCATCACGCCGTAAAGGTTCGCCAAGTCCGAAAAAAATTGCAGACCGGCGACGGTTTTCGGGTCAGCGATCCGGGTTTCCTTGGGATGTTTCACATCATCCACCAGCGCGCCGCCGTTACCGTAAGCAAAATTTTGCCAGGCCCAGCCATAAAAACCGTATTGAATGGTTCGCCCGCTTGCATCTTTTTTGGTGAGGGCGCGGGCAATTCTTAAAAGATCATCCCAGGTCCAATCATCGGTGGGATAAGGAATGCCGGCTTGATCAAAAAGCTCCTTATTATAGAAAACGCACGCGAAGGGCGCCACGTCACGCGGGATAGCATAAAGTTTCCCATCGACCGTGAACCGGTCGATAATTTGTGGGAAGAAGTCGCCCACCTGAAAATCCGTATCTTTTTCGGCATAAGCCGACAAATTTTCCAAAACTCCTTTGGAGGCAAAAGTAACGAAATAATTGACTTCGGTGGCGATGATATCCGGCGCTGCGCCTCCTGCAATGCGGGTCAAAATTTTTGAATCGTAGCCGGTGTAAGGAGTGTGTTCGAAAATGACTTTGATTTGCGGGTGCGCGCTCTGCCAGGCTTCCAGAGAATGAGTAATAATGTCGACTTCTTCTGGGCTTCCCCAGAAAGTCACCTTAACCTCGGCAACTCCGGATTGACCCGGCCCCTTGCCGCAGGAAGAAAAGAGGATTGCGATCGCGAAAAGACTAATCCAAAGCCGATTTTTCATGCCCATACCTTTCCGCGAGTGGTAATTTGTGTCGTTTTGGTAGGATAGAGAGGAAAAATAATTTCTTCGGGTTGAAACCAAAGTTTAATTTCACGCTCGGCTTCCTTTTCATTCGAGGAAGAGTGCATCACGTTTTCATAAACCCCTTTGGTAGTGATCCGGCCGTATTGACCGCGAATCGTGGTCGGTTCGGCCTCTTCGGGATTGGTGGCCCCGGATAATTCACGCACTTTTTTAATCGCTTGCTCCCCTACGTAAACGAGCGCCAGCACTTTTTTTCGGTTGTGGTACTTGCCCATCAAATATTCGATGAGCTCCCCATAAAACGGTTTTTCCTGGAGGGCACTATAATGCGCTTCAGCCAATTCGCGCGACACACGCAAACATTTAGCCGCGGCGATCTCAAGCTTCGCCTCGGAAAGCCGGGTAAGGACGTTGCCCGTCAAGGACTTGGCAAGCCCGTCCGGTTTGACCAAAACAAACGTTGCCTCCCTTTTCATTTTTTCCTTTAATTATAAAGACGGCCACTTGATGAAAGAATATGAAAACCTTTTTTCCTCGAAGGTTTGCAAATTATATGTTTCCCTCTTGCCCTTGTCAATGGAACCCATTACAAACAGGCGGGCCGTCAAACGGACGGGAGCTTGACCTGTTGGAGGATGCGGTCCAGATCGTCGAGGGAAAAATAATGGATTATGATGCGGCCGCGGCCGGAGCGTTTCGAAGAAAAAATTCTCACTTCGGTCCCCAAAAGACGCGAAAGGCGGGTTTCCAAATCCGCCACCTCAGGCGTGAGGAGTCGGGCGGCGCGAGCCCGTCGTTTTCGGCCGCTACGAGAAACCAATTCTTCCACTTGCCGGACGGAAAGATTTTCTTTCACAATGCGCCGCGCCATTTGAATTTGTTGCTCGGCGGTGAAAAGCGTCAAAAGTGCACGCGCATGCCCCGCGCTAAGCTGTTCATTCCGGATATGGCCCAACACTTCTTCCGGCAGTCGCAGAAGACGCAAGGTGTTCGTAACCGCCACACGACTTTTGCCGATCCGCTTTGCCACTTCATCTTGAGAAAGCCCCCGCTCGCCCACCAAACGTTCAAAGGCCCGGGCTTCTTCAAGCGGGTTTAAATCTTCGCGTTGAATATTTTCAATAAGCGCCCATTCGAGTAAATCATTTTGGGCCACTTCTTTAACCACCGCTGGGATTTTTTCGAGCCCTGAAAGCAGCGCGGCTTTGAGTCTTCTTTCTCCGCAAATGAGTTCAAAGCGAGGCCCCGCCCCACCCGATTTTTTCTTCACAACAATCGGCTGTAAAATTCCTTTCTCACGAATGGACGTCGCCAATTCTTCGATCGCCTCCGGAGCAAAATTTTCTCGGGGTTGATCCGGATTTGGGGCAATCTCGGAGATGGGAATAAGTTCAAATCCTTCAACGGTTGCAGGGGAAATTGCGGTTGAGGATTGACCCCGCTCCGAACTTGCGGGCGGATTCACATAATGATCCGGAATTAAAGAGCTGAGTCCTTTGCCTAATGCTTTTTTCATTCTCTGTTTTCTCCCTTTGCGGCGATTTCTTCTTCATTTTGTTTTGTTTTTGAGGTTGGGAATCTTTTCAAAAATTCTTCCGCAGCGTCCACATAACTTTTCGCCCCTCTTGCGGAACGGTCATAGATCACGCCCGGGATCCCGAAGCTGGGCGCCTCACCGAGGCGCACGGATCTTGGGATGACGGTGTCGAATACTTTTTCTTTAAAATAATTTCGAACTTCACTGATCACTTGCTCGGTTAATTTCGTCCGAAAATCCGCCATCGTAAGCAACACGGCTCCCACTTCGAGCTCAGGGTTGAGGCCCTTTTTTACAAGCGAATGTGTTTGCAGGAGTTGGCCCAAACCTTCCAACGCGTAATATTCACATTGCAACGGGATCAAAAGAAAATCGCTGGCCGTAAGCGCATTGACGGTCAGGAGTCCGAGTGACGGCGGGCAATCGATGAAAATGTAGTCGAATTTTTCCCGCAAAACCTCCAGAGCTTTTTTTAAACAAAACTCTCTTTCCGGGATAGAAATCAATTCGATTTCCGCACCGCTTAATTCGGGGTTGGATGAAAGCAGGCTGAGGTTGGGAATCTTCGTAGGCTTAACCGCTGATTCGGCGGAAACTTCTCCCAGCAGGACTTGGTAAATCGTAGGCGTAGAAGCTGTCTTATCTTCCCCCAAACCACTGGTGGCATTAGCCTGAGGGTCCATATCAATCAATAAAACATTGTAACTTGCTTTAGATATTGAAGTTGCAATGTTTATAGCGGTGGTTGTCTTGCCCACCCCGCCCTTTTGATTACAGAAAGAGAAGATATTTGAATGTTTCACGTGAAACAATTGAGTTTTCCTAATTCTAATTAAAAATACGACGCTGTCTAGAGGAAACTTTATAAACGAAGGTTACTTTAAGGAAGCGATATATACGGCCAATAACGAGAGCTCGCAGGTTGAGATCCCGGGAATTCTGGATGCTTGGCCTATAGAATCCGGCTTAATCTTGGAAAGTTTCTCTGTGGCTTCCCGGCCTAACCCGCGAACGGCCGAGTAATCAATATGAGAAGGAATTTGAGTTCTTTCAAGTCGTTTAAAATGGGTAATATCCGATAGCTGTCTTTTTATGTAACCCTCATATTTTATGCTAAATTCCACATGTCTGATTTCATCTTGTGTCAACGGTCCGTTGCCTAGCCCTAGATTTAAAAGGTGCGTATACGTATTTTCGGGCCGTTTCAACCACTGATCGATCGTTGAATTTTCGATTCGCCGGCTTTTCAATCGAGAAATTTCTGACTGGACCCGCTCATATTTTTTGACGCTTTTCTCGTAGACTTCTTCGGAGATCAATCCGAATTCCCAGCCGTATTTCATCAGTCGTTCGTCGGCATTGTCCTGTCTTAAAAGCAAACGAAATTCGGCGCGGGAAGTAAACATTCGGTAAGGTTCGTTAGTCCCTCGAGTGACAAGATCGTCAATCAAGACACCAATGTAACCCTCTGATCTATCAATAGTAAAGGAAGTTTTCCCTCGAAGTTTTCTAATCACATTTAAACCGGCTATGAGCCCCTGAGCGGCCGCTTCCTCATAGCCCGATGTGCAATTGACTTGGCCTGCCAAAAATAAATTTTCGATTCGTTTTGTCTCAAGGGAATGCTTCAACTGAGTGGGTGGCAAACAGTCGTACTCGATCGCATAAGCCCAGCGGATGAATTCTGCATCTTCCAATCCCGTCATTGAATGGACGGTCTCTTTTTGAACTTCCGCCGGCAGACTCATGGAAAGGCCGTTTACATAAATTTCCAAAGTGTCTCGCCCTTCCGGCTCCAAATAAATTTGGTGGCGTTCTTTATCGTGAAATTTAACTACTTTATCTTCGATGGAAGGGCAGTAACGGGGGCCGATTCCCACGATTCTTCCGGCGTAGAGAGGCGAAAGGTGGAGGTTTTTTCGGATAATTTCGTGAGTCTTTTTGTTGGTAAAGGTGAGAAAACAAGGGAGTTGTTCAACCTCTAATTTTTCTGTCCGGAAGGAAAAGGGTTCGGGCGGGTTGTCTCCAAATTGAGGATCCAGTTTTTCCCAATGGATACTTCTTGCGTCAAGGCGGGGAGGAGTACCGGTTTTAAAACGGACAACTTCAAAACCTAATTTTCTCAAAGAATCGGAAAGCCCGACTGAGGGAGCTTCGTCTCTGCGCCCGCCGGCGCATTTCGTATCTCCAATGTGGATAAGGCCTTGCATAAATGTTCCGGTGGTGACCACAACCGTCTCGGCAAAAAATTCTTCCCCCTCGGCGGTCCTTACCCCGCGCGCTTTCCCATTTTCAACCAAAAGTTCCGTGGCTTGGGATTCTTTGAGATCGAGGTTTTTTTGATTCTTTATTTTTTCGATCATGAGGAGACGGTAGGCCTTTTTATCCGACTGGGCGCGCGGGCCCCAAACGGCGGGACCTTTGGAGCGGTTAAGCATCCGGAATTGAATCCCGGTGGCATCGGTCGTAAGCGCCATCTCGCCGCCCAACGCATCGATTTCGCGGACCATGTGGCCTTTCGCAAGCCCGCCGATGGCCGGATTACAAGACATCTGGCCGATGGCATCCATGCGCATGGTAAGAAGGAGGATCTCAAAACCTGCACGCGCAATCGCAAGTGAAGCTTCGATTCCGGCGTGACCTCCGCCGATCACAATGGCCGCGTATTTCATGGGCAATTAGTTTAAAGCTTCGCCGCCAACTCGACAAGGCAATCGTCTTGTCAAAGAAGAAAAAATTTCTAGCGGGGATTAACGATCTTCGTGGTGAAGGATAACGGGAATGCGCTTGATGACGAGTTGGTGGAAGATGGTGAGCAGATTGTTGGTGAGCCAGTAAAGAACCAGCCCGGAAGGGAGGCTGTAAAAAACAAATCCAAAAATAACCGGCATGAAAAGCATCATTTTTTCCTGCCCGGGAGCTGCGGCTGTCTGCGGGGTCAGTTTCTGTTGCCAAATCATCGAGCCAATCATAAGAATCGGGAGGAGGTTAAACGAGTTGCCGACGAAAGGCAGCGCCGCCGTCCAGCTAAAAAGCCGGTCCGGTTCTGAGAGGTCGCGGATCCAGAAAATAAAATGCGCGCCTTTCATTTCCACGGCTTCCGACAAGGCCTGATAAAAAGCAATAAAAATAGGGATTTGAAGAAAAAGCGGAAGACACCCCATCATGGGATTGACGCGGTTACGCCGGTAAAGCTCCATCATCTCTTTATTGAGCCGTCCGGCGTCGCCCTGATGCTTCTTTTGCAACGCTTTGATTTTCGGCTGGAGCGCCTGCATTTTCCCCATCGATTGATAACTCAGGTGGGTGAGTGGGGTGAAAAGCAATTTGAGGAGGAGAGTGATCATAAGGATGGCAACGCCGTAGTTGCCAAAAATCCGGTAAAAGAAATTAAGGCTGATTAAAAGCGCAATTCTTAAAATGCCCAACATTCCTTGGGAAAGAACTTTTTCAAACCCAAAACCGACTTCCCGCAACAAACCATAATGTTGCGGCCCGGCGTAAATGAGAAAACGCACTGTCTTTTTTTCTCCCGCCCCCAAATTAAACGGGGTGATCTCCAAATCGCTCACGAGACGGTCTTCTTCGAAACGAGTTTCCTGACCGCTCAATTTAAGGTCCGGCTTCACGAGAAGGGCGTAATACTTTCTCGCAAGCCCTTGCCACTCGAAGGCCCCGATACTCAAAAAGGGTTTTTTCCGAAGCGACCCTTCATGAACCGCTTGAAGCTGCGGGCCCGATTGAAGCACCATCTTGGCGCTCGCTTCATCACGCGGGCCGTGAAGAGCGAGGTTGAGCGCATAATTTAATTGGAGAGGAAACTGGCGTTCACGGGATGAAAGATTTTGAATTTCCACTTCGAGGATGAGGGTCGGCTTCTCGCTTCCCGCAAAATATTTTTTAGTGATCCGGTATTCACCCGATTTCTCATAAACAAAGGCGGGGGGAAGTTCTTTTTTTTCTGGAGGAATGACTTGAAAAATTTTGCCCGAAAGGTCCGGCGTCTCATGTTGAAGCGTGACGCCAAAAATCCCTTTCTCCTGCGGCTTGGCTTGATAAAGAATTGCGTCACCTTGTTGAAGCAAGATGAGGTTTCCGCCTCGGCTCGAAAAAACCAAATCATAAAGTGCGTTTCTATAAGGAAGGGCTTGGCCGGGATCGGTGGCGGGTTTTTCTTTGGACAAAGAGGGGGCTTTTTCCGGCTCAACCCGAACTTCGACATTGCTTTTTTGTGCCGGGCGCACGCCGACCCATTGAAGATAATACGGATAGCCTATGAGAACCAAAACGGAGAGTAGCAGGGCCGCGAGGTAACGTTTGTTCATGGGTGGTTTACGGGGAGGGGGGGTCGTAGCCGCCGGCGTGAAAAGGGTGACACGAAAGGAGCCGCTTGATAGCGAGCACAGATCCTTTAAAAACACCGTAAGTTTCGGTCGCTTGCTTGGCAAATTCCGAACAACTCGGAGAAAAACGGCAATGGTTTCCAAGCCAGGGGGACACGGCTTTCTGGTAAAAACCAATGAATCCGACCAAAAATTTTTTCATTTTTTAGAAATGAGTTTCGCTTTCTCGAGCAGCTCCAAAATTTCCTTTTCCAGCTCCGCAGGCGTGAGCGATCCGGCTACAGAGTTAATTTTCAAGGTGACTTGATGGCCCGGCCGGATGGTTTCGCGCCGTTGCCTTAGTATTTCGCGGATCCGACGCTTCCAGCGATTTCTCCGCGTTGCAAGCCGCGCGACTTTGCGGCTTATCGCAATCCTCCACTGGGTGGGTTGTCCAACTTTGTCCGATCGGATCGCGCGCAGAGAAAAACGGCCCTCGCTCGTCAAGCCGGAGTCAGCCGCTTTCGGCCTTTCTTCCTCCTTCTTGCCAGAAGCCTGCGTCCTCCCACCGTTTGGGAACGATGAAGAAAGCCGTGTCGCCGTTTACGCCTTCTTTTGGAAGGCTGATAAGTCCGTTTCATGGTGGCGAATTATATGCTTTGTTGAAAATTATAACAAGACCCTATACAATGGTTTCGTTTTTCCTATCGTTTTCGAAATCGTAAACTGCCCTTCTCAAATTCGGAGTTTTGGTGGAAAAAAATCAGGGCTCACTTTCTCTTTCGCAGGGAGAAACAGCTCCTTCAGTCAATACCGAATCACTTTTTCGTGACTGGCAAAAAGTAATCGCCCTCATTCAAAAAGAATTAAGCGAGCGTTCCTTTGACACCTGGTTCAGCGCCGTGCGTTGTCTCGTATTTGGTCCGAAAGAAGTGGTTTTGGGAGTTCCGGATTCTTTTTATGGGCATTGGCTCGAAGAGCATTATCACGATTTGATTCAAAGTTCGATCCAAGAAGTCCTGGGGGAACGACCCCAGGTAATTTACCGCGTGGTTTCAACCGCCCCCCCTCCCGCCCCCGCCTCGCTTGCGCGTGAAACCCGCGAATCCTTGGGCGCCAGGGATCTGGGCCTTAATCCCAACTATCGCTTTGAAAATTTCGTGGTGGGCCCGGGCAGCCGTTTCGCCCATGCCGCGGCGTGCGCTGTGACCGAAGCCCCGGCCAAACACTACAACCCGCTTTTTATTTACGGTCGCGTGGGTCTTGGGAAAACTCACCTCATGCAATCCATCGCCTTCGGAATCAAACACCGCTGGCCTGAGAAAAAAATCCTTTTTGTCTCGAGCGAAAAATTTACCAACGAATTAATCAGCGCTATTCAGGGACGTTCCACGCAAGCTTTTCGTTCCCGTTTTCGTACCCTCGACCTTCTTTTGATTGATGACATTCACTTCATTGCTGGCAAAGAATCGACCCAAGAAGAATTTTTTCATACGTTCAACACCCTCTATGACGCCCACAAACAAATTGTCATGTCGAGCGACCGACCGCCACGGGACATCCCCGGACTCGAAGAGCGCCTCGTTTCGAGGTTTGGTTGGGGGCTTGTAACTGATATCCAGCCTCCCGATTTGGAAACAAGGGTTGCGATTTTAAAGAAAAAGCTGGAGCGGGAATCGGTCCGAGTTCCGGATGAGGTTCTTTTCTTTATCGCTGAAAGGATTCAATCGAATGTCCGCGAGCTCGAAGGGGCCCTGGTCCGTCTGGTGGCCTTTGCATCGCTGGGTGGTTCCCACATTGATCTCGCTTTGGCGGAACGCGTGCTGGGTGAATCGTTTAAAGAAGAAGGCCAGAAAATTGGTATTGAGGAAATTCAAAAAAGGGTGGCGGAATTCTTTGGATTGCGGGTGGGAGATTTGCGGGCCAAAAGGTGGACCAAATCGGTGGCTCAAGCAAGACGTGTTGCGATTTATTTGACACGTGAAATTACCCGATTTCCTCTAACGGAAATTGGAGAATATTTTGGCGGACGGGACCCCGCCACCATCCTTCGCTCTTGCAAACAGGTTCAGTCACAAGTTGTTGATGACAAACAACTTAAGGAAATTTTAACCTCTATTAAACGCGGATTTGGAGTACGGCTTTAATTTGGGTAAAATGTTGCGGATTTTACCCAAATTATTCAATTTGATATAGTTACAACAAATAAACTTTGAACTCAATCGTCCTTTTTACTACATTTTTGATTTGTGTGTCCTTATTTTTCAAACGGCCCCAAGGAAGTTTTTCTAAACCTAACCCGTTTTGTTATAATGAGGTACATTGATTACGCAAAATTCTTCCATTCTTACTACGACGGCTAATTCTTTAGTACTTCTTTAGATATCATAGGAGGAGTCATGGAATTTCACGCTGACCGCGACCAATTTGTTCAAAGCGTCGGCTTGGTAAGCGGAGTTGCTAACCAAAAAGCAAACGCTTTGCCTATTTTGGGAAATATTTTATTAGAATCCAAGGGTAGTGAGTTGTTTTTGGCTGGCACCGACCTTGAATTGGGAATTTCCACCTTTATTGAAATTGACGGCATAGCCGACGGCTCCATCACCCTTCCCGGAAAAAAACTTCATGAGATTTTAAGAGAGCTGCCAGCGGGAGAGGTGGAGGTTGTGGTGGCGAAAAATAATGCCGTTAATATTAAAGCGGGAAAAGCCCATTTTAAAATCATGGGGCTGGCGAAAGACGACTTTCCAAAACTTCCCGAACCCAACCCGGCGGATGCGATTGAGATTGAACAAGGAATTCTTAAAGAATGTTTGGCGCTGACCGCTTTTGCAATTTCGCACGATGAAACCCGTTATGTCCTCAATGGGATTTACATCCAATTCGAAAAAAACCAAATCCGTTTTGTGGCAACCGATGGGCGCCGTCTCGCATTCGTGCAAAAAAATTTGGAGAAAGAGCAACCCACAACCATTGAAATGATTATTCCCACCAAAGCGACACAGGAGTTGTTAAAAATTTTGGGACGGGAAGGAACGGTAAAAATTATTCCTACAAAAAATCAGGCTATTTTTTGTATTGGTAAAACCACCCTCATTACCCGACTTATTGAAGGTCATTTTCCTAATTATGAACAGGTAATTCCCAAAGAGGAAAAAACTATTTCACGTGTCAGCCGGGAAGAACTGCTTCAAGCGGTGCGCCGCGCCGCGCTTCTCACGTCCAATGAGTCACAAGTGGTTAAATTTGATTTTTTGAAAGACCGGGTTCTTATCTCTTCCCGCACCCCCAATTTGGGTGAGGCACGAGAGGAAATTTCTGCCGAGGTAAATGGTGGGGAGCTCGCGATCGGTTTTAATCCCGTTTATCTTATGGATGTTCTGAAAAACCTTGATATTGAGACCGTTTCCTTCTGCTTGACCGAACCCGATAAACCGGGCCTCTTGCGGGGGAAGGATGACTATCTGTACGTAGTCATGCCGATGCAAATTAATTAAGCGATGGCCACAGGCCCCCTCACATCCGTTCTCGACACGCTCTTCCGGGATTTGAAGACCGGCGTCAAAGAAAAACGTTCTTCCCTGCAAGACCGATGGAACGAAATTGTGGGCCCTTCCTTCGCCCGTCATACTAAAGGTGTTCTTCGGACGGGAAACACGCTTGCCGTTTGGGTGGACGATTCGGCGCTCGCATCGGAACTAGCGCAAAAATATCAGGGTACGATCCTTAAGAATGCGCAAGGCATTTTGGGAGAAGGAGCCGTTAAAAAAATTGTTTTTCGCGTGGGAGAAATTCGTTAAGGAAAATTATGGCGGCAAAAACCAAAGAAAAAGAAGTGAAAAAAATAAAAGCGCGACAATCGGCCGTCTCTAAACCTGCAAAGTCCGACAAGTACGACGCCACCAAAATCCAAGTCCTAGAAGGAGTGGAAGCGGTCCGTAAACGGCCCGCGATGTATATCGGAGATACCGGCGCGCGCGGTCTTCACCACCTCGTCTATGAAGTCATCGACAACTCCATTGATGAAGCGCTGGCCGGCTATTGCACGAAAATTTCCTGCCTCATTCATACCGACGGAAGTGTTTCCGTAACGGACAACGGCCGCGGAATTCCGACGGACATGCACAAGACGGAAAAAAAATCCGCATTGGAGGTGGTGATGACAACCCTTCACGCGGGGGGAAAATTTGACAACAAATCTTACCGCGTCTCGGGCGGACTCCACGGCGTGGGCGTTTCTGTCACCAATGCCCTTTCCGAATGGTGCGAAGTCGAAGTGCGCCGCGACGGCCAGGTGGTCCGGCAGGAGTACGAAAGAGGAAAAGTAAAAAGCAAGGTTACCGTTGTCGGTAAAAGTAAAGAGACGGGGACCACCGTCACCTTTAAACCAGACGGAGAAATTTTCGAAAAAACCGAAATCAGTTTTGAAATCCTTTCCAACCGCCTGCGCGAACTAGCTTTTCTCAATAAAGGGATCATTATTTCAATTAAGGATGAGCGAACCGACAAAGAACACGTTTTCACGTATAAAGGCGGAATCGCAGAATTTATTCAATACATCAACCGGAATAAAAATGTCCTCCATTCAAAAATTTTCTACATGGATAAGGAAAAAGAAGGGGTCACGGCGGAAATCGCTTTTCAGTATAACGACGCCTACAGTGAAGACGTTTTTTCCTTCGTCAACAACATCAACACAATCGAAGGCGGCACTCACTTGATCGGCTTTAAAACGGCGCTCACGCGCGCCACCAATCAATATGCGAAGGGCAAAGGAATTTTAAAAGCGGCCGACCCCGCCCTTTCCGGCTTGGATCTTGTAGAGGGCCTAGCCGCCGTGGTAAGCGCCAAAGTCCCCCAGCCTCAATTTGAGGGACAGACAAAAACAAAACTCGGCAACGGCGAAGTCGAAGGAATTATTTCCTCGCTCGTTTATGAAGGCCTCAGTTCTTTTTATGAAGAGAACCCGGGGATTGCCAATAAAATTTGCGACAAAGCGCTGCTTGCGCTTCGGGCCCGTGAAGCTGCGAGAAAAGCGCGTGAACTCACACGCCGTAAAGGCGCGCTTGATTCCGGAAGCCTTCCGGGAAAATTAGCGGATTGCTCGGACGAAGACCCCAAGAACTGCGAACTTTATTTGGTGGAAGGAGACTCGGCGGGCGGCTCGGCCAAACAGGGAAGAGACCGGCGTTTTCAGGCCATTCTTCCTCTGCGGGGGAAGATTATTAATGTGGAAAAAGCGCGGATCGACAAAGTGCTTTCCAATGAAGAAATTCGCACCATCATTACGGCGCTGGGCGCCGGCGTTGAAAACGAATTTGACATTGCGAAACTGCGTTACCACAAATTGATTCTTATGTGCGATGCGGACGTAGACGGAAGCCACATCCGCACGCTTCTTCTCACGTTTTTTTACCGTCAGATGCGCAAACTTATCGAAGAAGGGCACGTCTACATTGCCCAGCCGCCCCTTTACAAAGTAAAGCGCGGTAAGCGCGAAGAATATATTGAGACCGAAGAGAAGCTGGACAATATGCTCATTGAAATGGGCGCCGAGGGGGCAACCCTGCACGAGACGCAAAAGAAAGGTTCTTGGACGGGAAAAGAACTGCGCGAAATTTTGGAAGTGGTAAGCGCCCTGGTCCACATAGAAAAACACATTGAGCGAAAAGGAATTGCGTTTTCGCATTACCTCGACGCGTATGAGCCCAAAAAACGCGGCTTTGCCACTTATTGGATCCGCACTTCCGAAAACGAACAAGGAATTTTTGTTTATTCGGATGCAGAGCGGGCAAAACTTACCGCAGATTTTGAAAAGAAAGCCAAAAAGGCCGCGGAAGCAAAGACCGAAGAGGCGCCGGCGGAAGACAATGGACGCGACAAACTTTTTGAGGTGATCGAGATTTTTGAATCGCGCGAGATGGAAAAGGCCGCGAAGAAGCTGGATAAATTTGGCATCGATCTTTTAAATTACAAAGAAGAGAAAACGCCGATCTACGAACTCGCTTTCGAGAAAAAAAAGTACTCCCTTCGTTCGCTGAAGGCTGCATTGGAACAGGTGAAGGAAATTACCAAAGAAGGAATGGCCATCCAGCGTTATAAAGGATTGGGCGAAATGAACCCCGAGCAACTTTGGGAAACCACGATGGACCCGGCCCGACGAACCATGCGCCGCGTGGCGTTAGACGACGTGGTGGAAGCGGATGAAACCTTCACCGTCCTCATGGGCGATCAAGTGGAGCCGCGCCGTCAATTTATCGAGCGCTACGCCCGTGCCGTGAGAAATTTGGACGTTTAAGATGGCGGAAGAAAAACCCAAAAAGAGCGAAAAAGAAAAACCGGAAAAGCCAGAGACGCAGGGCGCCGCAACAAAGAGCGTCTACGCGATGGGAGAAAAAGTGGTTCAGATCCCCATCGAGGACGAAATGCGGGATTCCTACATCGATTACGCGATGAGCGTTATCGTGGGCCGTGCGCTTCCCGACGTGCGTGATGGCTT
>OBEQ011036085.1_pt1 | contig 79247 bp, 94 predicted proteins | sample 1670901 | NCBI WGS metagenome assembly OBEQ01 (sample SAMEA104232315, study PRJEB22302) | groundwater metagenome | biome: forest; feature: aquifer; material: groundwater | place: USA | collected 2011-08-07 | depth 5.4 m | reverse complement strand
ATTTCTTCTTTTGGAGAGCGCCCCCCCCCTAATTTTTGAATTTGCTTTTTCATTCTCTTTTATATATCTTAATATAATCACTATAAATGCAAGTTTAAAAACATTTCGTTTTCTTGTAACTGATTAGCTGCTGAGGTTTCCTGATAGTGACGCGTGATGTGCTTGTTGTTCATTCATATACTTGAGTGTTGTTGGTAAATCGCTGTAACCCACACTTGTTTTGAATGTACCTTTGTTCCACAAGCGTCCTTGCGGATAGCGTAATCGTGCTTTTGCATGATTACGGAAGAAGAAGCAACTGCTTCTTCCTTTAACATTTATTCAAGAAAATTAGGGATTCTTTTCACGCATATTCTCTCCTATTTTCGCATTGTTTTAATTTTACTTCTCCTTTTTTTACCATACTATATACTAATGCTTATCACTAGTATAAATTTACTAAGTATGTGATAGATTTATATATTAGTACTAAGACTACATATCTATGGGTAAAGTCGACCTTGTATTCGAAAAAAGCAAGAATGCTCTCAAGCATGATTCTAGAGGTCTGACTATACAAGAGATTTCTCAGAAAATGCATGTTTCAAGGATAACTGCAGCTATAGCCCTTGCTAGGCTTGAAGGAGCTGGTTTGATTGATGTTCGTGTTGTTGGGAATTGCAAGTTACACTATTGGAGAGAGGGTAAAAAAAGATGAGTGCTATTCAAACAAAACGGATGAAGGAGATTTTTGTAGTGCTCTTTATTTTCACAGTGTTATCCTTCGTTGTCCATGCAGCAACATTTGCAACAACGTCACAAAGCGATTTCAACCAAGGAACTTATGTACGAACGTTCTACAATACTTCAGGATTTGTGCAATTAAATACAAGCATGCTCAATGGAAGTTATGCCAGCAAGATATTTGATGCTGGCAAGAATGCACAATGGCAATCCATATTGTGGAGTGAAGGCGTACCTTATGGAAAAGAATTACCTAATAACCAAGCAACTGAAACTTATCTTGGCGGTGCAAACATGACAAGAGATGTTCTTCTCGTTCATTTCAACAATGACACTGGAGAGAATGCTACTTTCATTAAGGATTGGTCTGGATTTGGAAATAATGGAACTTGCTCTGGAACCACTTGCCCAATACTGAACACTTCTGGAAGATTTGGCAAGGCCTTAAATTTTGATGGCAGCAATGACAGGCTTAACTTCAGCAGCCCTTCTTTGTTAAACAAATATGGAAATCAACTTACTCTTGAGGCTTGGATACAAGCAGACAGTCTTTCTAATACACCCAGCATCATTGAGAAAAGCTACCAAAATCAATTTGCATTTTATTTCAGTAGTTCTAACTTAGTTACTGACTTGGTCACCACTTCTGGTGCAAACCAAATCATTGGAAGTATTGTGTACAGCACAGGAAAATGGTATCACATTGTTTTCACGTACAATGGATCGCAGATGAAACTTTATTCGAACGGATTGGCTGATGGTTCACCTGTTTCTGCGAGTGGAAATGTCACGAATACAACAAAAGACTTGCTTATAGGTGCTGGATGGGAGGGTTCTACGATAATGTATTTCTTCGATGGCCTTATTGATGAAGCTGCAATTTACAATAGGACGCTAAACTCAAGTGAAGTTCTTGATCATTACAAGAGAGGAATATTGAGAATGAACATGAGTGTGAGGAGCTGTGATGATGATGCTTGCAGCGGAGAAAGCTTCACCATGCTTAACTTCACACCTTCACAACCTCTTTCCGTTGGCAACAATAAATACTTCCAGTATGCGATGAACTTCACAAGCGAGAATATATCTTATACTCCACAAATTTATAACAATAGTGTTGTCTATGCAACAATTAACCAGAATGCAAGTGTGACATTAAATGTTCCTAACAGTGGAAGTGTGATAAATGCAAATAGTTCTTTCCTTAACTTTACTGTTTATGATCCTGATTTAGACAATATGACTGTTTGGGTTTATGGTGATACTGCTGTTCTTGCTACTCTTTACAATAAAACAAATGCAACACAGATAACCTACAACTGGACTAACTTAAACAATGGGCTGCATAATTGGAGTGTTGTAGTGAATGATGGTGTTGGAAATTATTCAAGTAGCATAAACTGGTTTACCATTAATTACACTGCACCTAATACCAATTCAAGTATAACTATAAACAGTCCTGGAAATAATAGTGTCTTGACAACAAATTATTCTTTCCTTAATGCGAGCGTTTATGATAAAGACTTAAACAACATGAGTGTGTGGATTTATGGCAATGGGACCTTCTTACAGGGCTTTACAAACAAAATAAATGGAAGCGAAGTGACCTATAATTGGACTCCTTTAAGCAATGGCAATTATAATTGGAGTGTTGTAGTGAATGATGGAACAGTGAACGTTAGTGCTTTGTCTTACTTTACTATCAATTACACTGCTCCAAATGTCCCGCCAAATGTAAGTTTGAATTCTCCTTCAGATAATAGTGTACTCTCTGTTAATAGCACGGTGCTTAACTTTACTGTTTATGACAACAACTTAAACAATATGACAACCTGGCTGTATGGAGATGGAGCAATTTTGAACTTAAACTCTAATATACTGAATGGCACACAATTATCATATGCATGGAATAATCTCAACAATGGTGTACATACCTGGAGCGTTGTAGTGCATGATGGATTTGAGAATACTTCAAGTGCAAACTATCAGTTCACTATTAATTACACAGTACCAAATACTGCACCAAGCGTACAAATAAATTCACCTACAAATAATAGCATCTTAATAATAAACTCAAGTTTCTTGAACGCAAGTATTTATGACAATGACCTAAATAACTTAAGCGCATGGATCTATGGTAATGGTACTTTGCTTCAAAGCTTTAGTGGAAAGATAAATGGAAGTGCGGTAACATATAATTGGACACCTTTAAACAATGGAAATTATAATTGGACTGTTGTTGTGAATGATGGAAGTGTCAATGTCACGCAAATATCTTATTTCACTATAAACTACACTGTACCGAATACTGCACCAAGCATCAGTATAACCACACCGAGCAATAATTCTGTTCTTTCCACGAATAGTACCTTATTGAATGCGAGCGTTTATGATATTGACCTCAATACCGTTAATGTGTCTATTTATGGCAATGGTGCTTTGCTTCAAAGCTTTGTTGATAAAACAAACGGAAGTGAAGTAGCATATAATTGGACGAACCTGAACAATGGTTTGTATAATTGGAGCGTGGTTGCAAATGACGGCAATGGCACGATAAATGTGCTTTCATTTTTCACTATCAATTATACTACCCCAAACAACGCTCCTGAAGTTCAATTAAACAACCCTACCAATGGTGCTAACATCACAACAAACTCAGCAACATTAAATGCAACTGTCTATGATAAAGACCTCAACAATATGACGGTGTGGTTCTATGGTGATGGAAGTATGCTCATAAGTTCTAATGGAAATACTAATGGTACAATTGTCACTTATAATTGGATTTCATTGACTGATGGAACACATAATTGGAGCGTTGTTGTGCATGATGGATTTGTAAATACAACAAGTAACACCTATAGCTTCTTGATCAACACGACAGTGCCAAATACTGTACCAAGCATAACTCTCAATGTTCCTGCAAATAATAGTGCACTCACGGTGAACAGCACATTACTTAATGCAACCGTGTATGACAATGAACTGAATACTATGACGGTGTGGTTCTATGGTGATGGAAGTGCGTTAAACATTAGTTATAACGTGATGAATGCTACACAAGTCATGTACAACTGGACGGGATTAAACAACTCATTGCATACCTGGCATGTTGTGTCGTATGATGGAACTGCCAATACAACAAGCATTACATATCAGTTCCTTGTCAATGTCACAGAACCACCAGCACAAGCTACTTCAGGCAACAGTGTTGCTAGCAACACTAATTCCAATGACAAAAGTTCTGCTGAAAATGATGCTCAAGACAATTCTCCTGCAAAGAAACCTACTCCAAAGCCTGCAACAACCCAAAAGAAGCCTGCAGCCTTATTTGACATTGCATTCCATGTTGACCAAAAATCAAAGGAAGTAATGGCTGGTACTGAAATATTGACAACGGTAAGCCTGATTAACTTTGGAGAACCTGGCAAGGTCGTTGCAACTGTTGTTTATGTTGTTAAGAATGCCAATGGAGATGTTGTTTATGAGCTAGAAGAACAAGTTCCTGTTGAAACGCAAAATGAATTTGTCAAATCTCTTGCAATTCCTCGAGAACTTGAACCGGGAGCTTACACTATTGGCGTTACCTTGAAGTATGGGGCTGGACAAGAAGCTTATTCAGAAGATACGTTCGTTGTTATTGCAAGCAAAGGCGTTGAAAAATCCTCTCCTGGATTGTGGAAAGGAATTGGCAGTGTTGCTGTGTTGTTTGCTCTTTCCTTGTTCATTTATTTAGTAATCAGTAAAGTTGGATGGAGTACAATTGTTCGAACGACAAAGAATATTCTTCCACAGAAAGCATTATTTAATAGGAAAGAACCAACATACTTCCAACAACAAGTTGCTCCTCCTAAACCTGCGATACCACAAGAAAAAATCAATGGTCCATACTATGTGCATGAACAACAACAAAAACTAAGACCTTATGTTCCTCCTCAACCAAAGAGAGAAAGCGTGCGAGAAAGGCTTGAGAGATTACAAGAACAGAACTTCAAGAGAATATCGCGCGAGAGAAAGAAGGGTGGATTTGCAGAGCCTGTGCAGCATGTTGAAACCTATTTGTATCCTCATGATAAAGAGACTATACGAGCTAGGCTTGAAAGATTAAAGAAAAAGACTGAACGTTACAGGCCTTTGACTAAAGAGACCATAAAACCAGTTAAGAAAGAACCTAAAGCACCACCTCCAAAGAGTATCCAAGATTTAGGGCTGGAAGATTAAACAGGAATCCTTATTTTTTCTTTGTAATTTGGCGGAAGAACTAGTTTGTGAAGAAGAACAAACTCCAATCCTTCATATGTGAATTTTGTTGTATCTTCTTTTTCTGCAATAATAACTACTTTAGTGGGAAATTTTAACTGCAATCTGTATCTTTCCATTACGTCTTGCTCCCATGTTGAAGCTTGATAAATCGCTGTTGCACCATTGACGCTTTCTGCTCTTAATGAGTATCCTGTGTTTGGCAAAGGAATGTTCCATGAGAGACAATCTTCTGGTAGTGTTCTTACGCTTATGGCACATTCTAAATTTTCGCAGAGAATAAAACCAAGGCTACCCAATTGAAAAAGTGTTGAAGGATGGTGCATTTAACATCAAGTTGTTTGGAAGATATAAATTTATATTGAGTTAATTGATGCTAATGAATGCTATGTGATAGTAGAATTCTGATAGAAACCTATATATAACTGTTTTATACTTTTATGTTATGCACGACCATTCAGATCCAATGATAGACCAGATGAGGATGGAATTGACTTCCCTTGGTGTACAAGAGCTAAGAACACCTCAAGAAGTAGCTCGTGAACTTTCAAATAAAAAAGGAACACTTTTGATTGTTGTAAATTCAGTATGTGGGTGTGCTGCAGGGAATGCAAGGCCTGCTGTAAAGATGGCATTGAAAAATGCTAAACTTCCAAAGAGATTAACGACTGTTTTTGCTGGCCAAGATGCTGATGCAACTGCTACAGCAAGATCTTATTTTTCAGAGTATCCACCTAGTTCTCCCAGCATGGTTCTGTTTAAAGATGGAAAGGTTGTTTTTATGCTTCCAAGAAATAGAATAGAAGGAAGAAATGCAGTTGCTATTTCAGAAGATTTAGTTGAGAGTTTTAATACGTTCTGTTGATATTAGTCTTGATTCTATTTTTAAAATTTATCAAGAGAAAAATTTATAGAGCATTTTTACTTTTTATCCAACAATTCCATGAAGTCTTTTCTGCTTATTCCTATTTCTCTGATGATTTCTCTTAGCAATCCTCTGCCAACATCTCTTCCTGGATGAACTGGGACTACTGTTGTTCTTCCATCTACATGTTTGAAATATTTATGACTACCTCTTTGACGTAGCTCTTCAAAGCCTATTGCTTTAAGAATTTTTATAATCTCTTTTGCCGAAAGAACTGGAAGCTTCATACTTCAACTTGGACTTGCTGTACACCAACAAATTGTTCTTCAGGAAGGTCTTTTTCAACTTCAAGACACAACTCAATAGCTTCTTTTATATTGGCTAAGAGTTCATCCATTGTTTTTCCTTGAGTATGACAGCCTCGGAGAGAAGGCACACTACCAATATAGCATCCATCTTCGTCCTTTTCGATAAGAACTGTAAAATTATGTACTTTCTTGTTCATCTTAATGAAAAACTTGCCTTTATAGATTTATATAATTATCGAAAAATTTGCCATACATTTTCTTGTTTATGCCCTTTCGTACACCAGCGCATTGGAAAAGAGAGTATATGCGAGGGGAAGGATTTGAACCTTCGGAGGCACTAAGCCACAGGATTTCTTACCTTCTGGTCTTAAGTTTGACAATCCTCAAAGATTTGCTTTACAGGATTCCTGCCCAATTGACCAGACTATGGGACCCCCGCATAGCAAAAAGTTTTGATTAGTTCATTTAAAAACATTCGGTTTAGAAGATTCGTCTGTTAAACTCTGCACGTGCCACGGCAAGCTGCAACTTTATTACACGTACAAATTCCTCTTGGTTTCTCTTTTACCTGACTGTCAATAACATGTAAAGAAGACTTCTCTGATGCTCTTGCTGAAGAGTCACTATACGATACTGAACTTGAAGAAGCATAGCTCCTATTTTCTGCATAATCATTGTTTGATGTACTTCTTGCGTACTCTGCCATAGCTATTACTCTTCGTTAACCTGTTATAACTTTTTTGGTTTTATAAAGGGAAAGTGTTTAAAAGATAAAAACCATTTTTTCAATGAGAAAAAAGATGGCACAATTAAAAAGAGAGCTCAACCTTTGGCAAGTCACTGTTGCTGGAGTTGGTATCATTCTTGGTGCTGGAATTTATGCTTTGATTGGTGTTGCTGCAAATGATGCTGGGAATGCACTATGGCTAGCATTTTTAATTTCTGCAGTTGTTGCTGCATTCACTGGGTTAAGCTACGCTGAACTTTCCTCCATGTTCAAAGGAGATGCGGGAGAATATGACTACCTCCATGCTGCTTTTAATAAAAAGATAGCTTACTTTGGAAGCATTGCGATTATTTTTGCAGGTATTGTCAGTGCAGCGACAGTCGCTGTTGGATTTGCAGGATATTTTACGAGCATCTTTCATGTTTCTTTGTTGAGTGCTGCGATTGGTCTTGTTGTATTAATGACGTTGATTAATTTCATTGGTATAAAACTCTCTGCAGAGTTCAACACAGTTTCAACATTCATTGAATTTGGAGGATTGTTGCTTGTTATTTTTATTGGAGCGAAACATATAGGAAGCGTTGATTACTTAGCTATGCCTGCAGGCATGTCTGGTGTGTTTAGCGCTGCTGCCTTGGTGTTCTTTGCGTACATGGGTTTTGAGAGCATTGTGAAATTAGCAGAAGAAACAAAGAATCCAGAAAAGACTATACCAAAAGCGATTATTTATTCTGTCCTCATAACGACATTGCTGTATATTCTCGTTGCTCTTGCTGCTGTCAGTGTTTTGGACTGGAAAGAATTAGGACAATCAAGTGCTCCTTTGGCAACTGTAGTTGCATCTGCACTAGGACCTTTTGCATTTGTGCTTGTCGGTATTATTGCCTTGTTTTCAACTTCAAATACGGTGCTGATTACACTTGTCACAACTTCGCGCATGATGTATGGCATGGCAAAAGAAAAGACAATGCCCAAGATATTTACGAAAGTTCACAAGAAAACGCAAACACCTTGGGTTGCAATATTTTTCCTTGCTGTCGTGAGCATTATATTCTTGTTTACTGAGAACCTTGAATTCTTAGCGAACCTGACAACATTATTTTTATTTATTATCTTTGCACTTGCAAACTTGAGCATGCTCATCTTACGCTATACAATGAAAGATAAGAAAAGAGGGTTCTATTGCCCTGGTAACATTGGGAGGTTCTCTGTTGTTGCGTTGCTTGGATTCTTGACTTCAGTATTTATGCTTTACTTTTCCTGGACTAATTTAATGTGAATTGCTCAAGAGTGCTATGGATTCTACCTTTAGATGTCAATCTGGATTCTTTCAGTGAAAAGCTTAAAATTTTAAAAGAGATATTTTTAATTTTTATTTTATTTGGGTAATCAAGAAGTTTCTGTCTCTGGGAAAATCTTTTTATTTTTGCTAAGGTGATATGGCCTGTGTAGTCTCTTTTTTCTTTCGACACTATTTCTTTGAGAGACTCTTCTATTTGTTGTTGTAACATATGAAGCTTTTGTGAGATTATGCCTATCCAAAATACTGTTGGGAATTTTGTATCAAATATTCCTGCACGACCAAGAGTAGCATCAAATTTCTTACTATGTATCTTTCTGAGAATTTCTTTGATTTTTTCAACTTTTTCTGAATTTAATTCGCCAAGGAACTTTAAAGTTATATGGATACTTTCTTGTTTGGGATAACTCCCTTGAAATAAATCTTGAGATTTGAGATTTTGTTGAATATTTATTACTTCTTTCATAACCTCTTGAGGAAGGTCTATTGCAATGAAACATCTCATAGGTAAAAGAAATCTTCTTTATTTTAAATACTTCTTACTGCTCAAAATAAAGTGATTCTTCTAATTCACCTATGTGTTGTGCAAGGGCGTTATCCAGCAAGGTCATCGCTTCTTCACGCTTTGCGTATAATCGTTGCGGTTCTCGCAGGAATCCCCTGGTTTGAGGAACTCTTTTGCACATCTCTTCCAAATTGCCACCATATTCCTCATTAAGAGCGTCACTATATACTTCTCTTTCCTTGAGGATTGCATGTGCGATGACAGTCATCAGCATGGTATAATCTGCTGGCACGGACACTGTTAATGCGTCTTTTTGGAGTTTTCCCCAGCTAATTGCCTCTGAAGGCCAACAGCTGGTCAAGCTTCCGTCAGTAACAGGAGCTGTTGTTATTTGAACGCCTATCTGATATTTTTTTGTTGGTACAAATAATATTTGCTCTAATGCAGGCTCAGGTTGTAAAAGGTAATTTTTGACAGCACCCCCACCACATACAATATAAGAAAGTTCTTTATTTCCTTCTTTCTGTTGTGCCCAATGATGAAGTGCACAGAATTCATAAACATCTTTGTGAAGGTCAATCTCAAGATTAAATTTTTGATCACGATTCATTATACCTAATCTTTCTTGCATTGCCCATAGTTTCATAGCGTTCAAGAAAGTAGAACCATCTGCAGGAGAAGCACAAAAACCAGGAACATCATATGCATATGCTGTTGCTGTTAGTCCATGTGGGATCTTTCTTTTTTCTTCAAGAGCATGTACATATTTTCCGAGCTGCCAACGATATTCTGTTGTTGTTAATTTTCTTTGAAATTCTGGTTGTTGCAAAATATATGACATGAATCTATCTGTGTTCAAAAGAACTTCTTCGGGAAATCCAATGTCTGTGATTCTAATAATCTGTGCATCACGATACACACCATCATCACCATACAAATCAACATCATGGATTCTTCTTTTCCCTTCAACTGCATCATGAGCATCGTGATAAGAGATAGCATCAGATGCTGTGAATGCTGAAATATATCCCTTTTCTATAAATGGTATCATCCATACTCTTGCATAGTCTGATGCCGTTATTGGACCAGCAACTGAAATAAACATCGTGTAATTATCGCCGATTGCCTTTCGAATAAGGCTATACGCCTGACGAAAAAGTTTTCCACCAAATGCAGGGTGACCCTTCATAAGAACTTCAGTGATGTCTTCACGCCCTGTTAAGGGCATACCTCTTGCTACATCTCCAAAGAGCTCTTTTTGCATTCTTGCTACTCTTTTTTCAATAGAATTTTTTGACTTGGTATGATGTCCGCGTGTTCCCATGTTTTTGATTGGTAAAGGAGTGTTTAAAAAATTTGTGTGTTGTTCATACAATATTTTTGTCCCATCTTTGGGACATTTTTATTTGAAAAGATTAATAAATAAAAATTATTCAATCTATTGATGAAATATACAAGGCTTAACAAATCAACAACCAAAGCAAGCTTTATTGATGATGAAAAAAATGTTCCTTATGCTCAATCTGATGTTGTCATGTTAGGTGTGGCTTGTGACCTTACTGCTTCTTACAATAAAGGAGCATGGCATGGCCCTCATGCGATCATTGATGCTTCTTATCAAGTAGAATATGCAACGCCTGGATTTCATATTCCCTTAACCGATAAAGTACATATCCATAACTTTGGTATCCTTGAATGCATTAAATCTGTTGATGCTTGTGGTGTCCTCATTGAACATCCTCATGAAAAAATAAAAAGAGCTATGGATGCAATGGTACAAAAAACTGAAAAAATTAGTGAGCGCGTACTCCGTGATGATAAATTCCTTATGCTTTTTGGAGGAGATCACTCTGTTCCTAATGGTGTGTGGAATGCAATGGAGACAGTTTATGGAAAGGATGTTACCATACTTCAGTTTGATGGGCATCTTGATCTTCGGGATGAACTTGAAGGATTTAGGTATAGCCATGCGTGCATCATGCGCAGAGCAAGAGATAAAGGCTTTCGTGTTGTCCAAGTAGGACCTCGGGATCATATCAGTGAGGAAGAAGCAGACTACGTGAAGATGCATAGACTACAAGACGATATTTATTTTTGTGCGACACAGCCAGAAGAATTTTATCAACGATTTAATAAAAGAATTAGAAACGGAGGAGTCATCAATCCCTCACAACTCATTCGTCATGGTGAACTGAATAAGGGACAACTTGCTTCTCTTGAAGACAAAATTGCACGCGCAGAACACTTGTGGATTAGCATTGATGTTGATGGGTTGGATGCTTCTCACATTCCTGGCACAGGAACTCCGTTACCTTTAGGATTAAGCAGATCGGGCATGAGGAATGCGATTTATCATGCGATTCGTGCCGCACAAGCTAACAGAGTTCATATTGTAGGATTTGATATTAACGAGGTATCACCACAATTAAAGAAAGAAGGACCTTACTCTCCAATGAATACTGTTACTACCATGAATGAAATGGACGCTGCCTTGCTTGCTTATAATATTTTATTCTGGAATTATATTGATAGATTTTAAGAAAATTACTTTTTTGAGTTCGTTATGTGCACACACCATTTACGCACTCTTTCTTGCAGCCTATGTTATACTCTAAAACTTCATTTCCAGAACATGTAAACTCACTTACAAAAAATTGCCCTGTACAACTGTCTGATATTGTTACTTGATTTCCTGTTGCATCTTCATAAGAGACTTCTCCTATAACACATGGCTTCATCCCCTTATCACTATCTACGCAATTTTGGGCATTACTTTCGTACACTGAAGCGCCAAAATTGCTATAGCTACAAAGAATTGGTTTGGGACCAACTGTCCTGCTTTTTACTTCTGGCAAGATTGCTAAAGAAAAGAATATCAAGATTATAGCCAAAATCAATATCTGCATTTTCATGATATTTTTTTGTTTTTCTAGTTTAAATTCTTTTCTCTTTTTCGGGCTTTGCCCGATAACTCTCACTTGCCCGAATAGTCGGGATTCTGCCTGAAAAGTCTAAGATGGTTCTTTTTTATGAGGATTTGGCTTCCCAATTATGTACCAGAATACATTTTTAAGTTCATTAATGGTTTTTGACCATAAGGGAATAAAGTCATCATATAGTTCTTTGGCTTTCTTAATTTCCATGGGTTTTTCTTCCTTGTCATATATCAGGTCTCCTTCAAAGCCAAACATCTGCGAATGAGCAAATCTATTTCTAAGTCTGACTACCTTGTCCAAATCTTCTCTAAAGTCCTTATAAGAACTCCAATTTATTTCCTTTAAAATTTTTCTTAAAATGCTTATTTTTAGTCCAAAAGAAAAATAAGGGTCTGAAAGAGCCATTGTTGAAAATTTTGAATGTTTATCTGAAAAGACAAAATAGTTTGTAATAATTGCTCCAATAAATGCTTCTATATCAACAGATTTTGTTATAACAACTCCTCTCAAAAATGAGACTTCTTTGATAGTGTTTTCTATTTTCTTAGTAAATTCTTCTTTGTTCATATTTTTTGATGTTTTAGTGTACTTTAAAAGATTTCTAAAAACCTTTCGGAACAATTTTTGCTACTCCTTAATTGTAATTGTTTTTTCATTCTCCCACCTCTTTTTCAACCATAAACTTTCCCTTTATGCCCAGCGTGTGCATCTCCATGATGACACAGCAGATATTGTGGGCTATGACCTTACATAGAGCCTCATTGACCTGTGCTGTCCATTTCTTGCTCCTTACGTTGTCGCCAAACTTTGCTTTAATCATAAACACGCACGTTTCGGCATTGCTTCTCTTGTGGTATTTTTCCAAGAAAGCATCATTCTGGAACTCAAAGAAATGATACAATTTCTTCCAGACCATTCCTTTCCTGTTGGGTCTTGAGTTTTTCTTGAAAGGAATAAATGCTCTTGTCCCATTGTCTTCAATAAGCTCTAAGTTTTCTTGTGAAAGATAAGCTTTGTCAGCACTTAGCTCTTCCATGTTGAAGTTTTCTTTTGTTGTGTTGTATAATTCTTTTAAGTGGGGGCAGTCATTTTCAAATTCAGAAGTTATCTTCACGCTTGTTATGATGTTAGTTTTTGCTCCAGCCATGAAATGGCACTTCACCCATTTCCTTGAATTGATTTCTCTGCCATGCTTGAAGCTGAACCATCTCTGAAATTGTCCTGTTCCAAAGCCAGTCGCATCAATGACAAAATCTTTCTCAACGCTTCGCAATGGAAGGCTTGTTAATGTTACTAAGTTTGTGAGCAATGGTGTTAATTCTTTCTTGTTGAAGTAATCAAACATCGTGTTATAGGGTATTCTTTCTTCAATGTAGTTTTTAGTTTTGCTTTCTTCCATGTCGGTGTTAAATCTTCTTCCAGAAAAGCCAGAGTAAACCTTGAAGACCATCGAATAGATAACATCGCTTAACAGCTTGGTCGGTCTTCCGAAATTGTACAGAGGATTTTGAATATTGCTTGTGACATCTGCGAGTAACTTCAAGAATAGCTCTTTCTCTTTGCATTGGGCTAAGTTATAGTTCTTCCAGTCTTGCTTGTACGTTACTTTCTTTGTTTCTGTTACTGTCATATTTCCTTCCTTGTCAATCTCTTGCGTCACTATCAGCTCTACAGCCCAAATGTGCTTGCATTTGCACTTTCTTGCTTCATGGTCTGGACAGTTGCACTCAGCCCCGAAGCCATTGCTTTTGACGTTGTAGTATCCATTTCCTGAAGAGCTTGGAACTTTCCAATCCCCTTTTTCTGTTTGAACTATCCTCGCTGTCTGGGCTAATCGCAAGCCTCTTTCTCTTCTATAGTCTGGTTGCTCCATTGTTCATCAACTCCTTAATAGTTATTAATGATTATTAATACTCTCATCTATATAAATCTTTCTATTAATAGTCGCTAATAGCTATTAATGAAAAGAGAAGTCTTTATAAATGATAATTAACAGTTATTAAGCATGGCGAAGAAAATCATTTTAGACTGCGAAGATAAACTCTGGAATGAAGTCCTGAAATACAGGATTGATAAAGGGTTGAAGAATAATAACGAAGCGGTATTAGACTTGATAAAGAAAGGACTGAAGAAATGAAAGAAATAACTAAGAATATAATCAAAGGTGGCTTAATTCTTGGAGTTGCTATGCCTCTTTTAGTTTTACTGGGCATGATTTTTTCCAAAGGATTGGGTGGTGTTGAATATGTTTTTTACTTGTTATTGCCTGCAATGATTTTAGGTTTTATAGGCATTGAAATTCCACAGTATGCTTTAATTTTCTCTATATTTTTTTACCTCGTTCTTGGTTGCTTCTTAGGATATTTTTTCTATAAAATCAAAGAAAGGAGATTAAGTAAAAAATGATAGATAAAATAAAAAAAATGGCAAAAGACATATTCAATGAGCTTGGTAGTGGGCACCCTGAATGTGTCTATCAGAAAGCCTTTGAAGTAGCGTTAAGGCTTGAAAGAATACACTATGAAAACCAACGAACAGTTCCAATCTTCTACAAGAATCATAACGTAGGCGAGGAAATACCAGACATCATCATAGATACAGGCAAAGAGAAGATACTCGTTGAGCTAAAATCTGTAGGGGCTAAGATGGGCATGAAAGAGGAAACACAAGTACGGAAATATCTGGAAGTGCTGGATATCGAGCAGGGAATATTAATTAACTTCCCACAGCCTAATGCAAAGGAAACTCCTAAAGAGCCTGAAATAGTCCTTGTGAAAAAATGATGGACATTAAGAAACTAAAGGAATTTTTAGTAAAGGCAAAAAAGAGTACATACGCCAACAATAAAAATAAACCACAAAAGAGAAGTGATGGAGCGAGGGTCTTTAGCTTTGTGAGTGCAGAATTTGAAGGATTCAAATACGAAGATATTTATTTTGGAAGTAGTAAATTTGTTGGACAAGAAGTAGTTTGGCATAATGGCATAGTAATTTGGTCAATGGTTTACTATGGTGGAATTGTTAAAGATGTTTTAACCCAAGACACATTATTTAACAGATATCTAAAAAAGTTTTTATCTAAACCTGATGAAATTCCAGCAAGAGGAGAAGACCAGCAAATAGAAAAAAATGGCAATGATAAGGTTATTTATACAAATCACATTCAAAGGAAAGACCCAACCCATTTTAATGGTAGAGAGTTTATATCATACAATGGAAACGAAATATATGAACTTTTTTATGCTGGCGGGATTGTAATTATAGAGAATATAAATTAAGTTAAAATTAACTCTCCTTAGAGAGTATAGAAGTTGCAATATAGGTATACCTATGCAACAAGAGAATAAAAAGCTTACTATTAAAAATCCAAAGGATTTTAAAGATAAATCTACTTCTAAAAGTAAGGAAAAAGAGAGTGAAAAGTTGCCTCCAATAAGAAAAACAATATATAATCCTGCAACAAAAACACGTTATTCTATTAGGCAAAGAAGCACAGTTGCAGGTAGAAAGGGAACTATCAAAGGTAAATTTTCTAGAGGATAATTATTAAGGAACTGACAATGAAAAAAGTTTATGTTGATACTAATATCCTCATCGATTACTGTTGGTGGAAATATTTTAGTGAAAGTGAAACTAAAAAGAGTAATTCTGTAATTGCTATTCAAAAAGGATTTGCTAACAACTCAAATTATGAGATTTATATCTCAAATTATACTCTAATTGAGATTGCTAATCATTTTAGAGATTGGTTTCTTCTAAAAAAAGTCACTTCTTCTGGTTTTAGCTATAAAGATTTTTCTAAAGAGAAGCACAAATTTTCACTTTCAGAAGAAGAGTTGTCTTTAATAGATAAGATAACTACTGATTTAGAAGAACACCCCAACATAAATTTTATAAAAGTGGATAATATGGGAAAAGAATTTTTAGATAAAGTTATGGTATATATAAAAAATTATGTTGATTTTTTTGATGCAATCCATTTAAGAATTGCCTTGGATACTAAATGCACTTACCTTTTAACAAAAGATAGTCCGTTTAGAAAGAGGATACAAGAATTGATAAACAATAAACTGATAGAAAACCAACTACAACCAATTACACTTTCTGGTTTATTACAATTATGATATGCCCGAAAAGTAGCCAACCTGCCCGATAAGTAAGACTTTTCAAAGACTATTCAGGCAAAGCCTCTTTTTCGTTAAGAAAAACTATCATTACCACTTAAAATGAAGTGATTCTCTTTTGAAATTATGTTGATAGGTTTTAAGAAGATTAATTTTTCGATCTTGTTGTTTTTTATTTAGAGTTTACAACATTTCATGTCAACAAAATTACCCAACTTTGATCCATCGCCTTCATCAGCATAACAACCATTTTCTATTAAGATGACATCACTATCTCCCGTGTCTGCTGCATGTGAACAAGCCATCATTTGCCATCCACTAGCGCACGATGATCCAAAATACTGCCCACCAATATTTGAAGGAACATAATTTGTTCCTGCATTTTTGAATACTGCTGGTTTTATTACAGAAGCGAGTAATGGCGCATTTGCTGCAGAATAATCAATTAGTTTTGCAGTGTCCGTGCCTAAAGCTACTGCTTCTGTTATTCTTGCTGTTGCACATTCTGAAAATCCAGACACTTCGTTGAGAGCGGTATTCAAGTCCTTTTCTACTCCATCAACTGTAACGGTGATATCATCACCACTATGGCCAAAATTCGATGATGACCCACGCACGAATAATATTCCTGTTGACAGCACAATTAATGAGACCAGAATGTAAAGATGCCTCTTTTCTATATGGATATCCATAGAAATATTTATCCATTGTTATTTAAATACTTTATTGTGAGGTTATGAGAGACTTGTTTCAAGAGGAGCAAAGCATTCTTGAAGGGCTACAGAGAAGTATCTGTAAATTCTATCATCATGTCACCAGTCCAACGACTTCTTCTCTCTTCATTGTATGGAAACTCTTTTCGTAGTACTTTTCCAAGAACATCCCGTCTTTTGTCTTCCTTTCCTTTCATAAGTGTTGGAACCAAGTCTGCAACGTACATTAATTTTTCTAAAGAAATGTAGGTTCCAACCTCTTTAAAGTCCTCTGCTAATATCTTCATTAATCCAAACATTAGGACTCTATCTTCTGCATCATACTGCATAACTTCTGCCATTGCTACTCTTGCCGCTGCTTTGATTGTTTTTTTATCTGCAATCTCACCAATTCCCAACTTTTGTGTTAAGTCTCCGAGCATAGCACCCATACCTTTTTGCTTACCCCAAAAATCAATGGCAAAATTCTCATGCTCTGCATCACCTGTCGCTGCCAAAAAAAAGAAGTCACCATAATTTCTTGCTGCTTTCAAAACTTTGCCATTAACATGCCTTCCCAAAAATATTTTTCCTTGGTAAAACCTTTCAGGTTTCTCATCAGAAAGAATTCTTTCTCCCATTGCAGTAAACATTAGTTTTTCATTATCTGCAATTTCTGAAATGGTTTCAAGATAACTAGACCTGTGTGCATGCTCCACTAACTCTAAAGATGCATTTCCTGTATACACCTTTATTTCTAATCCATATAGGTCTCGTATATTTTTTGCAGTGAGTTCCATTTTGAGCATTATTTGTTTCAAGCCACTGGCAGGATTTGAACCTGCGACCTATGGTTTACGAAACCATTGCTCAAACCGGACTGAGCTACAGTGGCACTCTTTCATTCATAAAACCATTGCAATTTTTTTCTTGCTCGGCATCTCAACGATTCCCATGCAGACTTACTTTTTTTCCCCACAATTTCCACTTCATCAGGAGTATATCCTGCGGAAGCAATATACAAGGCCATTCTTTCATTGTCGCTACATCTTGCCTTCTGAAGATTTACCTCCAGGTCTTCCAAGAATAAATCCAAACTAAAGACACTATTTCCTGCTCTTTTATCTACAAATTCCAAATTTTCTGTTAGGGTTGGTTTTGGCTTACGAAGAATGCTCATTGCTTCGTTGACTGCTATTCTCTTTAGCCATGTATCAATTGACGAGCCATTTGTCCCTCTAAAAGTGCCTGCATACGTTAATGCCTTAAGAAAAGTTGATTGCACACAATCTTCTGCTGTGTTCCTGTCTCCTCTGAAAAAAGAAAGTGCAATAGTGCTCACCATACGCTCTGCAATTCTTCCATATGCTTCTCCTATTAGCTTTGTGTTATCTGCTACCATTATTTCAACTTCGTTTTTATTTCTTCCATAGAGTACTTCTTTTGACATTTCTTGCAGACGAGCTTTTTCCCTATATATGTTCCAAGAGGCTTCTCTAGGAATGTTGTTTCTACCTTTTCCCTGCAGAGTTCACATTTCATGGGCTATACGCGAGATGTAAGCTTTTTAAACATTGTTTTCCAGGCTTTTGCTATGAAAGAATACATTGGGGGACAGGCTGTTATTGAAGGGGTTATGATGGCCAGCAGGAAGAAGGTAGCTATTGCAGTCAGAAAGACGAATGGCAAGATTACCCTTAAAGTTGCAAAAAGAAATGAACTTGCTGAGAAGTTCAGGAAAACACCCTTCTTACGAGGACTTACTTCTTTGTTTGAGATGATTGTCATTGGAACGAAGGCATTAACGTGGAGCAGTAATGAAAATTTAGAAGAAGATGAAAAAATTGGCGGATGGGGCATGTTCTTCATGATGCTGTTTTCTTTTGCACTTGCTATCGGATTATTTGTTGCACTACCATTATTTTTGAGCAAGTTTTTTAGTGAAGAAAGAGTATTATTCAATATTGTTGATGGTTTGTGGCGAGTTGGTATATTTGTTGGCTACTTATGGTTCATTTCACGATTTGACGATATGAAAAGAGTTTTCCAGTATCATGGAGCAGAACACAAAGCGGTGCATTGCTATGAAGCGGGAAAGCCATTGACTGCAAAGAATGCACAGAAATTTTCAACTATACATCCGAGATGTGGAACTTCTTTTATCTTCATTGTTTTACTTGTCAGCATTATTTTATTTTCTTTAGTGTGGAGCGAGAGCTGGTGGATGAAATTCTTGTATCGTATTGTGTTAATTCCCGTGATTGCGATGATGAGCTATGAGATATTACGATTCAATGCACGAAAACCAAACAAAGTTCTTGGGTTCCTTACAACACCGGGATTGTGGTTGCAAAAGATAACCACACGAGAACCAGAACTAAAAATGGTTGAAGTTGCTGTACGAGCTTTGAAAGCGGCGATGTAAGATGGATGCACGAATAGCAAAGATACGGGATAAACTGAATAAAATAAAAGGATTACGAGTTCTCTTTACGCTTGAAGAGGAGCAGAAAGATATTATAAGAGATTTAGAAGAAGAGAGAAATAAAGGAGTCTTTGAGTGTCTTGACAGAGAATATACGATGCTGCTTGCACATGATTCTAGCTTTCGAAAACCTGATAAAAAAATAGTTAAAGGTAAAGGCAAGGATATTATTTTTCCAGGAGTTCCTTTTCATGAAGTTAACGCAAAGAACGTTGTTTCCTCATCACCTTCTGGAAGAGTTCATAGAGCTTTAATGGAAATGTTGCATGTACACTTGGATGAAGAAGATGCTACCTTACTTGTAGGTTTTGATTTAGAATAATTATCTTCCTGTACTGCCGAACCCATCTTGTCCACGTGATGTTGATTCTTCTAAGTTTTTTGTTTCAAGAATTCTTGCCTGTTCTATCTGAACAAGAACTAACTGGGCAATTTTATCTCCTTTTTTTATTTCATAATTAACATTAGAGGTGTTTAATAAAACAACTTTGTATTCGCCACGATAACCCGAATCGATAACGCCGGCCATTGTTTTTATTCCAAACTTTCCTGCAAGGCCACTCTTGTCCCATACATGCGCAACATACCCTTGTGGGAATTCTGCTGAAAAACCGAGAGGAAATGTTTTTCTTTCTCCTGGCTTGAGAACATAATCTTCCATAGAATGCATATCCATTCCTGCGTCGCTTGGATTTGCGTAACTTGGGAGTGTTGCGTCTTTATGTGTTTTTTTTACTTTGAAGGATATCATTTTAACATCTTGAAAATCCACAAGTGTCACACACTTCACAACCTTCTGATCCTCTTAATTGACCACTACACTTCGGACAAAGATTTCCTACTTTGACTTTGGCCTTTCCATTTGATCCTGCTTTGTCTCCTTCTAATCCAAATCTTTTTGGGCCATACTTTTCAATCATATTTTCTAATGTTGCTGCGAGTGCATCAGGAAGTGAGCGTACCATTCCTGTCTTTGATCCAACTTGTGTTTTTCCACTAATACCTCTCATTTGTTCAATTAGATAAGTAACAGGAACACCCGATCTTATTGCTGCTGACAAAACTCTGCCAAGGCCTTCCATTGCTGCATTAATATCTTCTCCCCCTTTTCCAATTCTTACAAACATTTCATAAGGCCTTTTTGTGCCATCTGGTGCTTCTTCTGTGGAGAATGTTAAGAACCCTTGTCCAAATGGAGTATGCATTTTGTCTGTTGGTCCATCAACCTTATCTGGTCGTGGCGCTTCTAGTCTTTGGCGAACTAATCTTTGAAGAGCATCATAATCAAAACCATTATCCATTGCCTCTTTTTTTGTCCCTCTTACTTCTATAGGTTGGTCTTTTCTTGTTCCATCTCTGTAGAACGTTGTCCCTTTAATCTTTAAATCGTGTGCCAGTATGTAGGCTGCTGCAACATCCTCAGGTGTAGCATTTGCCCTAAAGTTGGTTGTCTTACTTATTGCATCATCTGTGTGCCTTTGTATAACGGCCTGCATTAAGAGATGATCTTCAGGCGTAATATCATATGTTGTTACAAAGATTTTCTTTAGTGTAGCTAAATTACGCTGTCTTTGCATAAAGGATTGTTCAGTCTCTCCTTCTCCTCTTATCAATGAGAAACCTTGTATTGAACCATTCCCTCTTGCTTTGTCATCTATATAACCATAAATATCTTCTTTTTCACTCTCTTTGAAAAATATTTTGTATTTATCCAATTTTTCAACAAATACTTGGTTGGTTAATCTTATTTCTGCACCCTGCACTGTTTTTCTAACGTACCTCAATGCATACTCAGGTTCACAACCGCCTGTTGTTTGTGCTGCAGTAGCTGTTGTTCCTGTTGGAGCAAGGGTTCTTCTAATTGCATTTCTCATTGGCTGTCCGTTTCTTAGAGAGCTAAATTCAAAATTAGGGAATACTCCAAATTGTTTAGCTCTTTCTATTGAAACTTTGTCACTTACTTCTTCCATTTTTCCATATACCTTTTCAGCCATATCACGTCCTTCTTGGGAGTTATATGGAAGTTCTAATTTGAAGAGCATATTAGCCAAGCCCATAAATCCAAGACCAATCTTTCTATTGCTTTTTTGTGTTACTGCTATTATCTCATCTGTAAAAGTGTTCTGGTCTATTGCATTGTCTAACATTGCGACCATTAATTCTGTATTCTCCCTTAGGCGGTCATAGTTTACATTATAATCTCCCTCTGAATTTCTGTCAACTAGTTTTTCCAAATTAACATGACCAAGCACGCATGCTTCATTTGGTAATAAGGGCTTCTCTCCACAGGGATTTGTTGCTTTTATAACTCCAATTCCTGGAGGTAGAAAATTAGGTGTTCTTATAGACATTTCAATCATTCTTTCTAATGGTGTATCCTTAGCAAGTCCTTTTTTTCTAATGAATTCTTCAAATTTTCCTTGTTCTTCAAGCACTTTAAAGAAATGTCTTGGGTGTGTAGGGTTTCCATCATTGATGTGCCCAAGATGTATAATCCCTGGTTCTCCGTTAAACCATGCACCATATGCAAGATGTCTCATTACTTTCCTTGCATCAAGATACACTGTGCCATCCTCTCCAACTTTTCCTATTTTTCGGTCATCTTCTGCCATTTGTTCAGGCAAGAACGGACTTAGAACAGTAGTTCCATCTTCTCCTAGTAATAATGATAATTTTGTTTTTTCATTTGTTCTTTTAGTTCCAATTGCTTTTCTTAATTGCCCTACAGAATAAAATCTTGGGACTTGTGGTCTTTTTTCAGGATCATAATGGGGGTTTACTAAAGGAAAGAATGCGCCTGCATCTGTTGTTGCTTTACAAGCTTCCATGAACTCGTGTTCAACTGCAACAGAAATGTTTGCTGCAGATACTTCACCATCTTGTCTTTTCGAATAGATAAATCTCATAATGTCTGGATGATTAAAATCCTTCATGAACATATTTGCGCCTTCTCTTTTTCCGCCCTGATTCATAACTTTTCCTAAGGCATAAGAAAGCATTGCCTCAAAGGATACAGGCCCATCTGTCACTCCTCCTGTACCAGCAACAGCTTCGTTTGCTGGACGCAAATTTGAAAAGTTAAATCCCGTACCACCAGTACCAGCCTGAATAGCTGCTGCCCTGCCCATGGTATTAAAGATACTTTCTCTGTCATCATACATCTCAAGAACAAAACAAGCAAAAAGCTGAGCACGCTGCTCTTCTTCTCTTGCCAAATCATCCATTACATGCTTAAAATCTTCTGTGGTATACTCTGCTACATTTTTTATAACATTATTACGATAAAACCTTGCAACATCTTTATGACCTGCATTTGCCATGTAAGGAGTGTTTGGAAAAATATCTCTACTCATAAATTTATCAAAGACAAATTTAGTCCTTTCTTCAAGATCTAAAGAAGGGTTATTTTGCACTAAGCCCTCTGCTGCCAATCGTGCTGCTCTATAGAAAACCATTTCTGGAGTTTCATCAAAAAGATTAGACTCAGTATCTCTCCTTCCCCATTTAGATAATACAATTTCATCATAACGTGGATCTCTGTCACGTGCAGGATTACTTAATGCTGACTTTCTAACATACTCAGGAAGAGCATTCCACTTCATTGCTACAGCAATATCATATATATCTTTATTTTCATCATGGATCCATGGAGTGTCATATACTCCATTTGCTAAGGAATGTACTCTCCCCATTACTACTTTTTTTAGTGCCTGAGTTGCTACCATTTCTTTTTTTCCATTAATTTGTTATTTTGCTGATTTCTTTCTTGAAATCGTTCACATCTGCGAAGTCTCGATAGACTGAGGCAAATCGAATGTATGCCACCTTGTCGAGCTTCTTGAGTTCGTTCATCATCATTTCTCCGACAACTGAACTCCTGATGTCTGTTGTTTGTTTTGAGCGTAATTTTGATTCTATTTTTTGTATTGAGCTTTCAATCATCTCTGATGTGACTGGACGCTTTTCACATGCCTTGAGCATTCCATGCTTGAGTTTATCCCTGCTGTACTGCTCAATTCTTCCGTCTTTTTTTACGATTCTCAAATCTGTTTCAACGCGTTCGTATGTTGTGAAGCGTTTTTCGCATTTCAGGCATTCCCTACGACGCCTTGTCGCTTCTAAATTGTCTGCTTCCCTGCTTTCATTTACTTTCGTTTCTGAATGCTGACAATAGGGACATAACATGTTTTCACTTATGAGTTAGCAAATGCCACCAGATATAGTGGGCAACTGTAACCAACAACACCATATATTGTGTGTTTGGAAAGTAGACGTATTTACTTGTTTATAAAGATTTAACATTTTTTGTGTATATTTTTTAATGATACTTTTCTGTTAGTAATCTTCCAGACCAAAGAAGACTTCGACGTCTTCCTCTGGCTGAAGCAGGAGATCAATGCTTATCATATTCTCCTTGATGTATTCCAACTGCGATTTTATCTCTTTGAGCTCCTTGATGATTTTTTCATCCATTTTTTTACCTCCATCTTTTCTTTTAGTAATTCCTTTTTCTTAATAAAGCTCAGTCGTGAGGTCGAGAAGTGCGATTTGTTGAAAGATTTTCGGATTTTTGTTGATGAAGCTCATAAAAACTATCCTTGACTTTTTCTGATGTATGCTTTATTTTATGCCAACAAACGAGTTGAAAAGATACTTCGAACTCATATCCATGCAAGGAGTGATATCATGCTAAAACTTGATCGATTACGAGAACATCCTAGAAAAAGTCTTGGAGCACACAAACTCCATGGTAAGCTCTTTGGGAAATGGAGTGCTTGGCTTGGCTCAAACATTCGCATCGTTTATATTATTGATGATGCCAATAACATCTTATGGGTAGAAACAGTTGGATCACATAAAGTATACTAGTATTCAAATTTGTACACCTTCCCTTTTTTACGATTCTTTTCACTTGTTCTTATTTGGGCCATCATTTCTTTGTTTGAAAGTATCTCAAGGGTCTCTTTCATGCTATCATACTCTTTCTTTGCTACCAGAATCATTTTTTCTTTCATATTCTTTTTCTTCTTTTGGAATTTATATAGATTTCTTTCATGCTTCCGCAAGGAATTTAAACTTATGGCTCCCTTTAATTAGATGGAAAATAGAGGTTTGGCGCTCGCTGTCGTTTTAATTCTTGGAGCAGCTATGTTTGCTGGAAGTATTAGTGAAGGTATTACTGGAAATACGCTGTTTGTTGACAAGTACCCCAAAATGTCTGCAGGAAAGATAGGAATGATGAAAGGCCCTATTGGTGTACGTGGTTCTAACTTTGCTATGGCTTCTGGCCAAGGAAGATCTTCTGGAGAAAAAGCAATGCCAGGACCAAGCAGTTGTCAATGGTACAAGGTAGACACGAATGGATGGTGGACTCCAAAAGGAAACATGCTTATTGAACAAGATGTTATTGCTAATGGTTTAATCTCTGCATTTGGGCCTGATGCTTGTGTGAATCCTTACAAACCCTATGAGAATTACAAGTGCTATGTTACTTCGCATTACAAAGAAGGCAAAGAATATCTCGATAGCAGCTGCAAGAAGTATGATGCAAGCATTTCTGTGAAGACTGCACTTCAGATAGCGAAGTGATTACACTTTTGTTTTTGAAAATTCTTTAAACATTTTTGGAAGTCGTGGAACTACTTGGTTTTGGTAGGAGCCTTTGTATGGTTGTTGAATATGACCTTCAACTTCATCAAAGATAATAAAGCCAACTGGCATTCCTTTTTTCATTGTTCTGTTAACAAACGAATAACACTCTAACGTAATTGGACCTGCAAATCCTGGCTGAATGTAACCAGCAAAATGACTCCAGAGACCTGTGCCAGACATTTCTGTTTCCCTGCTTATTCTGCCACACACATTTCCTAACGTGATTGTTTCTCTCGTTCCTGCAAGGTAAAATCTCGAGGCATCCATTGTGAAATGGCTATTGCCTTCGATGATTTCAAAGTACTCATTTGGATCTAACGTTTCTGCTGCATCCATATCAATTGGTTCTTTGGATTCTTTTGCTGCGTAGACAAGATTTGTTGCAAGCGTCATGACTAATCCGCTTGGATGCAAAGAATCATTAAACACATCTCTTTTATTACGCGTTAAGGCAATATTTTCTGGATGTTGCTTGAGTTTGTCAAATGCAATAAAATCTGAATGTGCATAACGTATGATTGCTTGTGAGAGTCTTGTTTTGCCTGGAGTTATTTGTATTGGAAATGCGTAGGGCTGTACTGCAATAATTTTTTCTCCACGATATGTTTGGCCAACATCATGACACATGCATCCTGTTCTTCCTGTTGTGCTTCTTGCATCAACCAAGGCTTCAAGGTTTGGAGATAGATTCAGTCTTTCCATGCTTGTTATATAATAGATTTTTCTTCCGTATTTATCATGCTGCAGTACGTGTGGCTTGTCTGACGATAATACCTTTGGCTTCATTGCCATAAATTCTTGTTCTGAAATGGAATGCACTAACGTATCTGATTCGACCACAGCAAAACCAACGGTCAAGTCAAAACCTGCTGGATTGAGATTTCTTGGAGAGGGCTCAATTAATGGTTCGTGATCTTCCATTGGAGGAGCTAACCCGTACGTATGCCTTTCATGTGGCAATTCAGGCATAGCCCTGTGAATAACCGGCCTTCCTAATCGGCTTTTATACAATATTTCTCTGTCTGAAAAGGCCATTGAAGTGTTTTGTTTTCAGAATTTTAAAGGATTTATTGTTTTGAGTAGGCAATTGAGGTTCAAAAGATATTTATAGGAGATTTTAAACTACAAGTATATGGGAGATAGAGGTATAGGGATATCTGTAGTACTCGTTCTTATTGCCGCTATGCTGGCGAATATGCTTGATGGTGGTATTGATGGCTATTATTCCCTGCAAACGAAGAATAGTTTTACTGCTGAGAAATCTTCTGGATTTAAAGTTACTTCACTGCAACTCCAAACGAAAAAGAGTTCAGCTTCGCTTACTCTACCAACAAAGATTGAAGGCTGTCAATGGCGTTCTGCTGGCGACATGAAATCTGTTGGGGATATTCTTGCTCAAGATTTTGTTTTTTCAAAGCAATACTCTTGCACCACTATACAAGACAAACAATGCTCTGTTACTTATTCTTATGCAAAAGAAGGAACACATTTCTTTAAATGTGGTGACAAGAATTATCGCTAATTACTTGACATAGATGAATCCTTCCATTTGCGTGATATTTGTGCAGTCTCCCTTGCACCGAAACTTGAACTTTCCTGTCTTGTTTACCGTGAATGTTACTTGAGATTTTGATTGTGGTTCAAGATCAATGCTTATGCCGAAGTCTGGAATCTCAAATAAGTCGTTGATGTCTAAGCTCGTGATAAATATTGTCACTTCATCACCATTCTCTACGACGATTGTGTCTGGCTTGAATTTCCACTGGGATGCTATCATGAAAAAGTCTTTCTTTACTGGTCCTGTTGGAATTATTTCTTGTGGTGGTTCTGTTGTGTTTGATGTGTTTTCAGGGATTACTTCTGGTTCTATGAATGGAGGAGGTTCTTGTGGTAGAGGTGTAGAAGGAACTCCTTGATAGATTAAGTGCTGGTTTCTTTCTATTTCACTGAGAGGCTTTACCTTGCAAGAAATGAGGAATAGAAGAAGTATGAAGAGAACTATGATGAACACTCTTTTTTTCATTTTAAGGTCTAACACATCCATAATCACTTCATTATATAAAGTAATACTGCCCCTTTGACTTTTGTTGCTTGTCTAACTGCGAATTGGGTTTGTTGATTCTTGCACGATTGGAATCCTTGTCCTTACGATAGGTTATGTCTAATGCCTTGAGTATCCTGTTCATTCCTTCTTGTCTTTCACATGGACCAAACACATGACCTGATACCCCTGGAACTCCTTCAAAAACCAGCATGCGATCTGCGAGATACTCAATGAATTGTACATCATGATCCACAACAACAATGGCAACGTTTTTCTTTTGTGCAAATTCTTTTATTACTTCGGCAATATTAATGCGATCTTCAATGTCAATGAACGCAGAAGGCTCATCAAGAACAATCAAATCTGCATCTCCTGACAAACACCCAGCGACAAATACTTTCTGGAGTTCTCCGCCAGACAAGTGCATTAAGTTATTTTCAAGAAGGGACTTCAAGTTAAGCTTATGCAGAATATTCTGCTGATACCATCCTGAGTCCATTTCTGCACCTGCATGATGCTTCAAGTAATTTTCAACAGTACTATCTTCTGGTGTTGGGTATTGCTGTTTGTAGGAAATCTTAATGTCTTTTGCATCTGTAATATTTATTTTTCCTGTATCTGGCTTCAATTTGTTTGCAAGCATCTTGACAAATGTGGACTTACCAAGACCATTTGCACCCATAACTGCGAGCACTTCTCCTCGTTTTATCTCGCCACCAGCAACTTCAAGCTTGAACTTGTCAAACGATTTTTTTAAGTTATCAAAGGAAACAAGAACTTCTGCATTGGGATTTAATTCTTTTATTGAACGTGAAAACTTAATCTGGTAGTCTCTAAATCGAACATTATCTTCCGGTAGATAGCCTTCCAAGTACTCGTTAATGCCATTTCTGACGGATTTCGAGATGGAAATAACTCCATAACACACACGCTCCCCATAAATAATCTGAATTTCATCAGAGATATAATCTAATGTTGCAAGGTCATGCTCTATTACCATCACGCCTGCATTTTCTTCCTTTAAGGATTGAATCAATCGTGCAACCTTTACCCTTGATGTTATGTCTAAGAATGAAGAAGGTTCATCGAAATAATACACGTCTGCTTTTTTCAATGACGCTGCGATGATTGCAACTTTTTGGAGCTCTCCTCCAGACAAGTCGGACAAGTTGCTGTTGATGACACTCTTTAAGTCAAGTAATTCAACCATTTGGTTAAGTTTTCCTTTTTCATCAACTTTTTTCAACAAATCAATAACTTTACCATTGTGTATCTTTGGAAGCATTTCTATTCTTTGTGGCTTGTACGAAACCTTCAGCTTGCCAGCAAAAAGTTTTTTGAAATAATCTCCCATTTGAGAATTTGAATACTTTGTGAGCATGCTTTCTTTTAATAGCTCTTTGTTTTTCTCTGTATCTACTATGTCATAATCTCCCAAGTTAGGGACAATATTACCAGCAAGTATCTCAAATGCCGTTGATTTTCCAATTCCGTTTCTTCCAATGATTCCAACAACAGATCCTTTCTTTACTGTTGGGAGCGTAAACAATTCAAAAGAATTTTTTCCAAATTGGTGTATTGGTGGGCCATCGAGTTTCTCTGGCAAGTTAATAATATGAATTGCGCCAAACGGACAGCGTTGCGGACAAATTCCACAACCCGTGCATAACTGTGCATCAATGGCTGCTTTCTTCGTTACAGGCGTTCGCGAGATACAGTCAGAGCCTTCTCTATTAACAGGGCACAAACGGATACATAAGTAGTTACCACACTTATCTGGGTGGCACTTATCTTCTTCTATGATTGCTATACGGCGCGACATGTGGATAACGCTTGAAAGTATGTTTAAAATTCTTTCTTCGGCATTCTTTTTCAAAAGAAAGGCTTATATAATTTGTTACCTTGAAAATCCTGAGAGGTGAATGTATTGGCAAAAGAGAGGGTTCTGCATCATAAATTTGAATGTGTTCTCTGTGGAACCACTATAGAACTGCCTCTTTGCTGCAAGAATGGCACGTACAGAATTGTTGATGGTTCCTTGGAATGCGAGATGTGTGGTTCTGAAGAAGAAATTCCTCTTTGTTGTGACATGAAACCAAAATATAAAGGTGTCACATGATAGAGTTATTAAAAACGCTGAGTGAAATAAATGGACAGAGTGGTAATGAAAAAGCTGTGCGAGAAATAATTCGACAGGAAATTAAACCCCATGTTGATGAGCTGTATGTTGACAAGTTTGGAAATTTGATTGCGAGAAAAAAAGGAAAAGGCTCGTGCATCATGCTCGCAGCGCACATGGATGAGATTGGTGTAATGGTGAGCAAGATTGATATTGATGGCAAGGTGTATGTTTCTCCTATTGGCGGACTTGAACCAATTACCTTGCTTGGTGAACAAGTGCATGTCATAACAAAAGCAGGTAAGGAAATTGAGGGCATTGTAACAACAAAAATTCTGCAAGAAGGAGATGAATTAGAAAAGCTGCCAACCATCGAAGATATTTACATTGATATTGGGATGAGCTCAAAGGAAGAAGCTGAGAAGGCAGGAGTACAGATTGGAAATTATATTGACATTGTAAAAAACTTTATCCATCTTGGAGATGGCAAAGGAAGTTTGATAACGGGGAAGGCACTTGATGATAGAATTGGGTGCTACATATTGATTGAACTTGCAAAAAGATTAAAGCATTCGAAAGCAGAAATATATTACGTGTTCACTGTGCAGGAAGAGATTGGACTGCGAGGTGCAAAGACTTCTATTTATTCCATCAATCCTGATTATGCTATTGTTCTTGATATGACTGAAACTGATGATGCGAAATCACCGCTTGTTGGAAAATCCCTGAGCAAGGGGCCTATTGTTGTGATCAAAGATGCAGAGATGCTGACAAATACCTGCTTAAATGACTGGATTATTGATCTTGGTAAAAAACATAAGATTCCTGTTCAGCCTGATGTGAGTGATTTTGGCACGACTGATGCGCTCAATGTTTCTGTTGCAAAAGGCGGGATACCCTGCACTGTTGTTGGGGTTGCAGTGAGAAATATTCACAGCACAACGAGTGTTGCATGTGAAAAAGATATTGCGAATGCTATTAAACTTCTCGAGCTACTCCTAAAAAATCCTCCAAAGCTTTGCGTTTAAACTTTTGAAAATTAAAAATTTGAATTGCCACGTTTGTGATTTACCTTATGATTGTTTTTTGAAATTTCTTCAATGCCTTCTCTTGTGCTTAATGCATCGATGATGACTGATCTTACGCTCATACATCCCATGCATTGGTAGTCTACTGTAAGGAAACCTTCATCTTCCATGACAGGATCTCCTATCCTATAGTGCCTCTGTTCGCGCCCGCATTGCCGGCACGACCTTACTAACTGGTCTTGGACTAAATCGCCCGAGTTTATTTCTTGTCCCATTGTGTTACCTCCTTAATGGTCAAAGATCAAACTAGTTTTTAGAATGCAAGACCCAAATCCTGGTTAAAATTTTAGAATCAAAAAGCAACCGAGGACTTGAGTCCATTCAGTTGAATTTGATCTTTTTATTAGAAATGTTTTTCACAGTAGGTGCAATATTAAACTTGAACCAACTGTGTGTACTCATACCATTTCATAAGCTGTCATTTTATTTAAATGTATCGCATTGAGAAAAAGTATATAGTGTATTTATTCTGCATACGGAAACAAGACTTTGTCCAATCCCCACTTCTTTGCACCATACACCATGATTACCAAGAATGCTGCGAAGTAGAGAAGAGCAAGTTCTCCCTTATTGAGAATAGGAATCCATCCGTTTGCAATATGACTTATGAACCATGCACCAACCATATCACAAGCACTGAAAAATGCTGCAAATCTTGTGAATAATCCAAGAGCTATCAGCAAACCGCCAACCAATTCTATAACACCTGCGAGGCCCATCAAGCTGACTAATTCGACTTGAGTGCCACCGAGCAAACCAAATAATTTCTGTACTCCGTGCTGGGTAAACATCAAACCCACAAACACTCTGAATACGAAGTAGAAATACTCTTCATACTTCATGGTGAATTTTTTCAAGATTATAGAAGTTTATTCATTCTTGGGATTTATAAGTTTTCTAGTGCTTGAAAACATTTTTTAAAAATCAACAAAAGGTTTAAATAGTTTATAAATAAAAAAGACGCATGGCAATGAAACCAAAAAAGAATGGAAAAAAGAAAATCGTGAAATCAAAGAATGTGTGCGAGTTCTGTTAATATTTTTATTATTTCTATTGGCGAGCGAATTGTTGCATTGGTAAACAATTATTTTATTTCCTGTACGTTGATGGTGAATCTGCCAGGCATTCTCGGGGTTGCCTTTTTCAATGCTACCTTTGCGTGATTGATGTTTTCCTTTGTGACTTTAACGGAGAATACCGTCTGGTTTTTACCGAGTTGTGCAGCAACTGTTGTCGGAGAGCCAAATGAAAGCTGCATACCCGTCTGCATACGGTCAGCTCCTGCTCCCGTCAACATTTTGTTCTCACGAATGATGTGGTGCGGGTAAACATTTAATTTTAAGTAGTAATCAGTTCCAATTAATCTCATGAGATTTCTGTTGATGATTTGCCTGCAACTTTCAAGTGCATTGTGGCGTATCTGCACAGGATTTATTGCTGCAAGTTCAACCTTGTATGGAAATTTTTTTGAAAGGTCTCCCATGTCATAACGAATGATTTTGTTTGGAGGAATTGTCTTTACAAAATTCTTTTTCTTGAACTTGCTTGTTCTCGTGTACGATCTTTTTATCGGCGATATTGAATGACCTGGTCTGATTGATGCCATTTTACTGCATTGCCACCTTTTGTCCTACTGCTTGTCCTGGCATTCCTTTTTCAAAGATAACGCGGACAGCGCCTTTGTTACCATGCGTTGAAACTACTTTTCCTGCAATCTCTTTGCCTGAAGAGGATTTCCATGTTACTTTTTTTCCTATCAATGCAGTTGCTTTTTCCTTCTTGCTTATGCCTGGAACTAAGAGAATCATGTGATTATTTGACTTTGTATGGCGTCCAAGCCTGAAGTTCGCTATTAATGCGTCCATGGGTTAGGTTGTAGAAATTTGGTTTATAAGGTTTTCTTTTATATCCTAGGCACGTGCCATTGCATGGCCCTATAGACTTCTTGTGCTTGAGAAAGTGCCACAGGAAGAAGCGTGCGTCCTCTTGATTTTTCTTGATGAGCTGCCAAAGCACGTTCAGAACCTGCCACATGAGTCATCTCTATGCTGGCAAGAATATCAATACATTCCCTTTCTTCTGGTCGAATCATAACTGGAGCTTCCCTTGCCTTCCATGAATACACTTCGACGGGAAAATCTCTTGCATACCCTGTCATTGTTAAGAGTCTTCTGTTTTGTGATGTGCAAGAATAGAAAATCTTTCTTTCAAATCCTTTTGAGGAAGTTACTTGAGAGCATATAGTATTAGGATCTTCACGCTGAATAAGAATGGTATCATCAAAACAATCATAATAATACCTTAGTTCAGAACGACCATCGATACAAAAAACCAGTAGAGATAAGGTGTTTGGAATTCTTATTAATTCTTCAAGCTGTTGAGGCATGTATCAAGAGCAAATTATGTGATTAATAAATTTATGGGGTTTAAAAATTAAGAAGTCACTAAAATTTCAATGTCTTTGCCATAGATTTTCTTCAGGTCTGCAAACATTGCTTCTTTGATGAATACTCTCTCTGGAATTTTGGCTGTTGCCATTACTTTTTGGAGCTCTTCCATTGTTGAAGGCTCTGCCTTTCCAAGGCCACCATGAGGTGTTATCTTTGCCTTTGAAACTGCTTTTGTTTCTGTGTCTATATCTCCAACAATATATGCGTGGTCTTCTAATAAATAAACATCACCAAAATTGTCTCCATACTTTACTCGTATTCTTGCACGCTCTAATTCCTTTCCTCTTTCGCGCTGTACATGCTCAAGTATTTTCTTTTGTATTGTTGCAGATTCTCTTCTCAATTTTTCTAATTCCTGCTTTGTCTCTGCTTTCTTTGCTTCGTCCAATGTTTTCTTCAAAATTGTGAATTCTTCTTTTGTGAAGTGACCTTTCTTGACAAGTTTGTCAAAGTTTTTGAGCAAGTCTGTTTTTACTTTTGGCAATCCTTCAAGGTCCATCAAATCTTCCAAGTTCGAATAAATCTGTTCAATTAATTTAACTGAACTTTCTTTTGTTGATTTTTTATCAAGCTTCTTTACAATTTCCCGTATCTTCTTTACGTAGTCTGAAACAGCATTCATTAATGTGTCAATTTCTTTTCCTGTAACTTCACGAACTTCTCCGTGTTCTATGTTTTTGAAAAGCTTGAATACTTTCTTTAATGGTTCAAGTTCTGAAGCAGTGAGAAGACTTTCTTTTTTCACAAATACCTCTTCCATTAGTCTTATGGTTTCTCTTGGCGTGGATGGAGGATACCCTTCAAGCATTAATGCGGACTGCGATGGATTCAATGCTGCGTAGTACAGGTCTTCTGCAATGATACCAAGCATTTTGCCCTTTGCCCTGTCAATTAAACGCTCTCCAACGTCCATGTGCATTTCAATTGCTTCTGGAGAAGGCTTGATTTTACCCATTCCTAATAATAATTTCTGTGGCATGAAAACTCCTCTGTCGTACAATGGAATTCCATCTCTCAGGAAAGTGAAGAATACAGGAGTTGCATCTCTAATGCCATCCCAGAAATCTGTCAAGATGTAGACTTGGATATGGAATACTTTCTTTACACCTGTGTTTGCACTTGCTTCGTATCCCATTGAACGAATGATGCTCATTAACTTATCTTTTAATTCAGCACGACTCATACGTTTTACATCAGTATCATCAATAATAATTGCAACATCAATATCTGCACTTGACCCATCTCCCCTAAACAAGCTTCCTACTGCGATGTATGAAACGATGTACCGCTCAAATCTCTGAAGAACCATTGACTTGTGGACTTCACTTACTTTTATTGCACCAAGAACATCCTTTGGATCGTGAACATGAATTCCTGCTGTCAAGAAACGTAATATCTCTGTCTTGCCGTCAAAACATGCTTCTCTTAGTTCTGACATCAACATAGATTGTGTTCGAATTTGCTTGTCAATTTCTTCTGCTGTCTTCTTCAAGAAATCTTCTAGTCGTTTTATCAAATCTATTTTTTCTTTTGTGTCTTTTGTATCCTGGTCATCAACGAGAACGAGGACGTTTATTTTTTCTTTTTCTTCCTCTATTCTTTTCTTCAATTCTTCTTCTTTCAAATTTTCAGATCTTAAGCGATTAACCAAATCTTCAAATTTTTCAGGAGGAAGAATGCATATGCCAATGATATTCTTTCCTTCTTTTGCCAGAACTTTTTTCTTAAATGACTCAACTTTTGACTTTAGTTGATTGAACTTTTTTAGAATTTTTTCCTGTACTTCTGCATCAATTACAGGTTCTTTTTGGGACTGATTGTTTTGCAGGGAATCCATCTTTATAAGCCTCAAATGCACGTTTATAAAGGTTAGGGTGATTTTTCTGGTAAAGCTTAAAAAGTGACTTCTGAAAAGTATATTTTATGAAAAGAAACCTGTTCAAGACAGTTTTATTTAGCCTTTTTTTAGTGGTTTTTATGGCTGTATTTGCATTAGCTAACCTTACCGCAAACCCAAACAGCTTTACTTTTACTGTTCCTGTTGAAGTTCCAGAAACTATTGTTAATGATAATAGCTTGACTTTAACAAATACTAATTATCCAACTATAAACATAACCTCACTTGATTTTGATTTCATAGCCAACAGTTCTGTCCCAAATAATCTAGTGACAAACAATAGTTTTTCAAATCTAAATCTTAGTGGATTCAGTGATACAAAATCAATAAGTTTTGACTTCAAAATACCAAAAGGTATTCCTGCAATTGATGAAGATGATGATAACTTCAAACATGAAACATGGGAAGTTGGAAAATTAAAAGTTATAGGGTTACAAGGTGATAATTCTGAGATTTCTATAAAAATTGAGGTACAAAATAATCTTAAGTTTTACAATAATAAAGTTGAAGTTGAGATTGGCGATGCTGTACCAAAGAATATTAGTGATGGCGCTACTGAAAAACCTGCTGTGAATGATAACATGAACATCAAAGTACGATATCACAATACCTACAACAAAAATGAAGATGGGTTTACTTTTAAAGGTAATAATGTTGAAGCAAAACTTCTTGTCGAGGGCGATGAAGTTGCTACTGCACAAGGAGAAGATGATGTTCAAGACGGAGAAATAGGCGTTGCAAGCCTTTCATTAGACCTTGGAGATTATAATGTGGGAGATGCTTTAGATGTTAGAATTGAGCTTAAAGGAACAGACAATTTTGGAAGCCTGCATGGAGAAGTCTTTGAGTTTAAGCTTGAAGTGCAAGAAGAACCTGATGTGCCAGATGAAGAGCAATTGCTTGATACTGATGGCGATGGTATCAATGATAATATTGATCTTTGCCCTAACACACCTCCTGGATGCATTGTTGAGTTTGATGGCTGCAGAATAGATTTTGATGGCGATGGCATTGAAGACTGTACTGGTTCTTTTAGCAATAACAAAAAGAATAATGATAAAGAAAAAGAAACAAAACAAAATAATATTGGCAATATAAAGAAGTCTGAAACAAAAGATAAAGAGGCTAATCCACAAACAACCACAACAGATATAGTGAAAAAATCTGGAAGCGACAGCGGAGCAACTTCTTTTATATTTGGGCTTATTATAGGTGCTGTCGGAACAGCCTTATTTTTTATCTTGACTAAAGTTTAATAGTGACTGACTTAATTGCGAGAGAACAACAAAAACATAATGAATTACTTGAAAAGATTGAGAAACACAAGAAAAGAAAAAGAACTGCAACGCTAGTCTCTTCTCTTGCAGCAAGTTTTGTGAGTCTGCCTTTTTTTATTGATGATACTCTTTCTTTTGTTGATGTTTTAACAGGTAGCACACTTGCTTTCCTAGCCTATCAAATAGGAACTTCTGGAAGTCCATGGCTGAAGAATCCATTGAGCTTGGTACATCCAAAGCATATGCTTGATAACTTACGAACTTTCAGAGGTTCTCGAAAAGGGAAGCGTGCTGTTGAGTACTCTTATATCAAAAGGCATGGACCTCGTTTTGAAGGCACAATTGACGGCCTGATTTATGATGCTCAGATTGCCATGCATGAAAAACAAGATGATGTTGCAGAGAATCTTGCAACAGAATTGTTATGTGCGGCACCATCACTATCATTGCGACAAAATATTCTTGTCAGAACAATCAACAGACTTTTATTACGCAGGTATAAACCTTCAAGTGATTCTTTTGTCGAAAGAATATTAGATGCAAACTATTTTGCTCGACATGACAATTCTGAACAAGCTGAAAGATTCCTTAATCTTGCAGTAGCAAGCGCAATAGATAATCGCGAAAGGACCACTGCGTTGTGTGTCTATGGAAACTACCTTGAGGCAAGCGAAAGAAAGGATGAGGCAAAAACTTTTTTTCAGAAGGCTGCTGCAGGTTTGGACTTTGCTACGAATGTTTTTGTCGAGATTCCTGGCTCAAGGAACAAAGTTTACGTGCATCATTCTCGCGTGATTGGAGGATCTTTTGTCTTCAAAACAGGGGATGAAGAAGATGCTATACGAAAAGAGTATGAAAAAACAGCGTTCATTCATAGTACTGTTACATCGTCTCACGTTGTTGTTCCTCTTGCATTGGTTGAAGCTCATGGAAGAGTGTTTAGCGTTACAAGAAGAGCTGGCACGTTCAGCCTGCAGGATTACATCGATAATGATTATACTGAGGCCTCTTTTGCACTCGCTGATAAAAGCTTAGAGAGCATCTTACTTTTGCACTTGAAAAGCGGCAGTACGTTGGAAGAAGCGAGAAGGATTCTTGGAAGCGCTGGCGTTTATGATTTGATTGAAAGGAAGATTTTTACAAAAGTGCAAGATGCAGATGAAGGATATGCTCCCCTAAGAGATGGATTAGATTTCTTGTGTAGAGAAGTTGGAGATTGGGAAGGTATTACTCATATGGACTTCCATCCGAGGAACATCATTATCGATAAGTATCAATCTACATGTGTCATTGATTTAGAAAAAGCGAAATGCAGTCTCCCTTACTTTGATGCTGTGATGCTTGTTGATAATTATAGATCAAGAAGAATTTTTGACACTCAACATACGCGAGAAAAATTAGCACAAAGATATTATGAGAATGTTCATGATAGCGGTGCTGTTGCATCTTTGGAAGATGCTGCAAGAGATTATCATATTGCAGGTGTCTTGCAGAATATTTTTTTATATCATGGTGCACAGAGCTTTTCAAATACTGATGAAGTGCAAAAAGTAAAAATACATCATGTAAAACGATGCAAAGCACATATTGACACATTGCAAGGTTTTTATTTTGGTGAGCCTGTCAGAAAATTAGAAGCATTCAAAAGAGCTTTAGAAAACGTGCTCTAATACATAAAGTATATAAATACGGCTCGGATTCATAAGAACAATGAAAATTCCTGATGAACTGCTTGCTGATTTAGTGAAGAGTGTGGCTGGTTCTGATACCATCAGGGTTCTTGACATTTTAAAGAACAAAAAAAACGTTTCTGAATTCAAGATAGCTGAGAAGCTTGACATATCTGTCAACCAAGTGAGAAATATGATTTACAGGCTTCAGGAGCATAATCTTGTCAGCTTTACAAGAAAGAAAGATAAGGTAAAGGGATGGTACATTTATTTCTGGACTTTTGACGAACCAAAAGCAGTGAGTCTCATTGTTGATTTGAAAACCAAGAGCATACGTATTGCAAAAGAAGAACTGAAACACATTGACAATAGAAGATTGTATGTTTGTGATACCTGCAGGAAAAAATTCCCAGAAGATGAAGCCTTGGAATTACAATTTTTGTGTGATACTTGCGGTGAAATACTGAAAGAACAGGATGCTAATAAACGAAGAAAAGATTTGAGCAAGAAACTTCTGAAAGACGAAGAAGATTTGAAGATTGCAGCTGCTGCATTGGAAGAGCATCGAGTACTTGTTGCAAAGGCTACTGAAAAGGCTTCAGTAAAAGAAAAAGTTCAGGCTGATAACGAAAAAGCGATGAAAAGAGAAGCGAAGAAGAAAGAAATGAGTAAAGTCATTAAGAAAAAGCCGATGAAAAAAGAAACGAAAAATGTTGTTGTTAAAAAACCTACCAAGAAAGAAGTAAAGAAAATAATCAAGAAGCCTGTTAGCGTAGTGAAAAAGGTTGTCCAACAAGAAGTTGTGAAGAAAGCAGAGGTTAAAAAAGTTGAAGAAAAGAAAGAGCCTGAAAAGAAAAAAGGATTTTTAGGCAGAGTTTTCAGACGTTAAAAAATAATTCTAAATAAACTTGTGAATATTGCATAGCCATCAAATGGCGGCAAGGGTATTAAGTTGAAGAGGAAAAGGAATAGGTTGATTTGTTTTGTCAAGTGGAGTGCAATTGCCTGGTTTCTTGTCAATATTTTTTTTCTGTGGAGTATGATGAATGCACCAAGGAATAACACCAAGTTCATTGCAGGACCTGCAAATGCTGTTGCAAATCTTTGGAATTCTGTCATTGTGCCTGATAAACTCACGTAACCTGGAGCAAAGATGATAAAAGGGCTGTTGATCCATTTGAGGAAGATTCCCAAAAACAAACCAAAATACGATGCAAAGAATTCTGTCTTTACACCCAAGAATAAACCGACAAACTTGTGGCCCATTTCGTGAAGAATAATTCCTGGCGCTGTAACGAGAGCTGCAAACTTAAAGCTCTCCCAATCAAATGATTTTTTACCTGAAAGAAGGGTATGCGTTAGTGTTGTTGGACTTTTTATGTACCCCATGAAGATGTAGCCTAAAGCGGCCGTCATTATCAAAAGCCTTATGATCTCTGCAAGGGAAAATATTACCATCAAAAGATAAAAAGATATGTGGTTAAAAAGTTTGTTATTGGAAAAGAATTCATTGCTTTAGGTAGGCTACATGAAGAAGAGAAGGAAATCTACTCTCTGTTAACACACATTTGACAAGGCCTTGCAAGTTGACAACTCCACATCCATCAATAATTGGCTTTTCATTTTTGTGAATAAGCGGAATGTATGCATTATTGTCATCATTTGGTAATTGGTACATTCCTACAGGCTTTAAATTGTAAATTTGTAAGGCTTGTCCTAGCACTGTTGTAAGGTCTTCATGTTCAATAGCTGCATACAGCATTGGATTTCCTCTTGCTGAAATGTCTAACCTAAACATTGAAGGTGCGCGAAGAGAGAGATCGAGAGTTTCCAGTCCTTCAGTTTGTCTTCTTGCCATAATTATTTTTCCCATCACTCAATATATAAGCTTTTTTATGTTATTTAAAAAGGAATTTGCATTTCTTGCATTTCTCAGCTCTGTAAGATAAGTTTTAATATATTGGTTGACTATCAAAATTATGGAAGGAAAATTTGTTCTTGATGGGGCTAAGATAAAATATGGAAAAAAAGATTTGTTAAAAGCGTACCAGAGCGTTCCTCAGCCTGAGACGAGAAATGTTTTGCGTGATGAATTCTTTTCTAATTCACCTCCTTCGATATTCGTCGGTTCAAAATTGAAATATCCCAACGTGAATGTCGGTATTCTAGCACCTCCAGAACGCGTTGAAGATGCAGAAATTTATGATTCTCATAATCGATGGATTGAAGAGCATATAAAAATTGGTGAGATTTTAAATTATCGTGGCAACCTGATTAATTCGCGGTTCTTAAGTAATGTGCATGCTGTCAAAGGTGAGAGTGGTGGGAAGTTTTTGGATATTGCGCAGGAAGTTGGCATGTCGAAGAAAGCAACAGACATGGAATTCAGACTCAAGAGAAAGGTTCGCCTTGATTTTAAATTTGATCGTGTGACAAAACCTGTTGGCGCGAAAGCTGAGTTGCGCGATGTACGACTTACAGAAAATGTGAAAGTTGACAAGTCTATTGAGAAGGCTTACTATGACACTGACATGAAGGCTTCAGAAGCAATGCAGTATTTGTACAAAAAGAACGTTGATGACCAAAAGTTATCGCAAATATTATCTTTGGGAACACTTGGGATTGGGAAGAACAGGAGATTAGTGCCAACACGCTGGTCTATTACGACTGTTGATGATACATTAGGAAAACAAATCATTGGAGAAGTAAAAGATTTTCCTATGATTGATGATTACCGACTTTTCTTTGGAAATTTCTTAGGCAATTATTACATTGTCTATTTGTTTCCTGAAGTGTTTTCTTTTGAGTTGTTTGAGATGTACCTTCCAGGAAGCTCTTGGAATCCTTCCAATAACTTGACTGTTTCAACCGATTATGAAGATTATGACGGGAGGACAACGTACGCCAGTAACTGTGTTGGAGGGTACTATAGTGCCCGACTCCCTTTTGCTGAATACTTAAAGATAATAAAACGACAGGCTTCTGCCTTAGTGTTACGATTTGAAACTCCTGATTACTGGGCAGGACTAGGTGTGTGGGTTGTACGTGAAGCCATGCGAAAGACCATGAATACCCTACAGATGCGGTTCGATACGATGCAGGATATGCTAAAGAAAGGAAAGACGATTGTGCGAGAAGAACTTGGATTTGATTCTGATGAGATACTCAAAAGAAGCAAGCTTTTGACGAGCGTCAAAACACAGACAAAACTGACGAAGTTTTTTTAGAATACTTAAATGGTTTTGTTCTCTTCCATAACATCTGAAAATATTCTTCAAAAGAGTTAGCTATCTCGTTGTTAATTATTTGTATTGCTAATGGTTTTTTTCCTTGAAGGAATATTCCTGCTACATTTTTGTAAACAATAATACCTACAGTTGACTTTAGGTCTATAGGCATATATCTTGCATCACATTCAGCATAGCTATTCCTGTTTTTAAGTATCTTTGGATCATTGCCTTGATTAAAAAGTAGTTTTGCCTTAATGTTTAGCTTTGCCCTTTTCATATGGTCTCTCTTCCAGTAGGCATGATACTTTTCATCTTGCTCTGGGTCTATACCCCAAAAATGGTATTCATCTCCATTCTGTAGTTTAGTATAACAATATTCCCATGCTGTTATGTACCCTTTAAACCCCTCAAAAAACCTTACACTACTTTCATCTTTTGATTTTTTTAATTCTTTTAGTTGTGGTAATGACAACAATATTTTCTCTTTTTGACTCTCAAGATCGTTTTTTCTTTTTTCTATGTAATCAATTATTCTCTCTGGCTCAGCAGCCTGAAAGTATTTTGTTTTTTCTTTGGTTATATATGAAGCTAAACCCTTTTCTATCAAGTTATGTAGTATACGATACACAAAAGAATTTGCCACACCAGATTCTTCAACTATTGGCCCTGTTGTTGAAGAGCCTAACTTGAGTAGTGCCAAGTATACTTTTGCTTCTCCTTCTGTTAAGCCTGCTTCAGTAATAACTGAGATATCAATCATCTTAAGTAGAGATTGAGAAGAGCTTAAATATCTTTCTTTTTACACCACCACTACTAGTGGAATAATATTTATATAGTATTATAGTGTTACTAAGTAGTAACAAACACCACAAACATGGTGAGGAGAAAAAACGATGACAAAGAAGAGATTACTCGGTTTGGGATTGTATGCAGCTTCGGCTCTATCAGGGGCGATGTTTGTGAAAAATTTTGCAGACATTCACTCAATGGATAGCCCGATTGGGAATGCATATAATACTACTGCTAGCGCATTGGATGGGATGGAAGCTGATGGGATGGGAGCAAGGGCAAAGCTTAACGTAGCAAATTTAACTTTAAGGGAATTAGCAGAAAATCCTAAGTTAATAGAAGAAGCTACTTCTTTGCTTACCAAAGAGAAATCGCTTGAAAGTAAATTGGAAGAAATTAGTGAAACTCCAAAATATCAGGAGTATAGAACTGATATAACCCATCGCATGGACATGGAAAACTTTTATTTTCTTGCTAGTTTGCTTACTGGAGTTATAGGCTATGGCTTAAGAAAAAAAGACAAACAGTCTGAATGAACAAGCAATAGATACGCTTGAAATATGGTGCTACATTGCTTGTTTCTTAGTTTTTAGAATACTTTACGCTTTTTTGCTGAAAAGCTTTATATACATGCTCATACTGTGTACACATATGGCAAGCATGAATATATCTATAAAGAAAGACGCTTATGAATTTCTTAGAAGACTCAAAGCTAAAGACAAGAGTTTTTCGGATGTCATTTTAAGCTTTAAGAAAGAAAAAAGTAACATTATGGACTTTTTTGGTGTACTCAAGGATGTAGACTGGGAAGAAAGGGAAAACAACATGAAGAGTCTTAGAAAATCTTTTTCAAGGAGATTACAATGATTGGTCTTGACACGAGTGCAATTATCGACCTTTTCAAAGGAGAAAGCAAAGCACAAGCTTTTTTTGAAAAGAATAAAGAACTTTATGTAACAACAATAATAAGTTATCTTGAACTCTTTTTTGGGATTGACCCTGAGAACAAAAAACATAGCATTGAGGCAGAGTATTACAGAAACTTCTTTGAGGATAACCAGATAATAGGCTTATCTGAAGACAGCTGCGAGGAAGCTTCAAAAATATTGTGGAGGCTGAAAAAAGAAGGAAATTCTATTGAAGATTTTGACTGCGTTATTGCTGGTATACTTATTGCAAATGGTATAAACAAGATAGTCACAAAGAACAAAAAACATTTTGATAGGATAAAAGAACTAAAGGTTATTTCTTATTAGTTAAATAAAAACATTCTTATCTTTTTTTAGATTTGCAACAATTTTCTTTATTCTGCTTATCCTTGTCTCTTCTCTTTTTGCTTTTTTAATCCACCATATAAAATATCTCTTTTGGGAGGGAGACAATGCTTCAAAGTTCTCTTTTGCCTTTTTTACTTTATTTAGTTCAGCCAAGAATTCTTTCTGAGGAGGCATGTCTTTTGCAAAACCATGATCAATGACAGGCTTCTTCAATCCTTCTTGATATCTCTTCAATCCTTCAGGAGACATCTTGTTTTCCTTAATCATCTGCTCTGCATACCTCAATGTATTACTACTCCATCTTGACTTATCATTTCTTCGCGCAAAGAATACGATATACTTGTCATCATCCAAACGTTTTACAGTCGTGTCGATCCATCCAAAGCAGATTGCATCATGCATTAACTCTCGATGGCTTGGAGAAGGTTTGTTAGTGTGCTTCTTGTAGCGAATAGCTGCTATTTTATTTTCTTTGAGATGATTTTTCTTCAACCAATTTCGCCATTCTTCTCTCGATCGTGGATAGAATGTCTTTGTTATTTCTGGCATTTTTAAATGAGCTTTAAAAAGAATTTAAATCTATGGAAAAATTATTAAAGTGAAGACTAATCGCTTTCTCATGGTTACTCTCTATGGAATCGTATCCGGCGCATCGCTGGTAAATGCTTTGGGCAATAGTGTTGGTACTGTACGAATTACTCCTTCTATTGAACTTCGAAACGAATTATTGCAATTACCTTCTGGAACGAGAATAGGTTTAGGAATAACAGGCAAACCAGAATGGGCAGAAGTAGAAGAGGATTTGCAGCAACGCCTTCATGAAGCACACCTTTCTCCTGATGCAGCATCCTACCCTGCGTCTAATAGTACTTACTGGACTGCTGTAGAACAAATCTGTTGTCAACGAGAACACCAGGTTGTTCCACTCGAAAGTAAAGACGTTTGGAAAGTATATAACAACGCACTTGTTCATCTTTTACAGTGCCGTGACAGATATAGAGAAGAAGTTGAATTTGGTAGTGAAGGACTAGAAGACAATGATCAGAAAATTATTGTAACACAAGAAGATGTTTATGCAGCTGAAATCGCTATGCGAAAGATCTATGAACTTGACAGAGATGAAGCTCTTCTTACTTCGATAGCCAAACAAAACATTGATGTTGCAATTGTTGGCGTTGGCCATACTGCCTTTTGGATGTACGATTCAGAAGCTATTGCATCACGAAATGGCATTACTTTCGACAGTTATTGCGCTGAGGAACCTGTTAATTCCTTTCGAGCTCATCCTCCTGTAAGATTTGTTAGAAATCCTCACCCTGATGCTTCTGCAATTATTGGACGAGATTGTTTGGAACGAACCGTTCGGTTACTCTCTACTGGAAGAATTATACAAGATAAAACACCAACCTTTGTTGGTATATGGGACACTGTTACACCTTCACGAGGATACTTTGAAGTTTTTGTTGGAGAAGAAAAAGATACTCGCCTTTCTGGAACTATTGAAGACTGTCTTGGTTCTGCAGAATTTGCTGGAACACTTCAAGGAGATGCTTTTGAGTTTACTAAAAAATACACGAGGGCAGTACCTACTGCAATTAAAGAACCAATTTTCTACGTTGCACGAATAAACAACAAAGCAATCAACGGAAGATATCAAGCCCGTGATGGCTTAGCAATGCCTCAATTTTACATGGAACGAGCAGATAAAATTTCTCCAACAGATCTTTGGAAAGGATTTGTTTGTACACAAGGACATAAAGATGACGAGATTGTTTCTCAGATTATTGCAAATAGATAGTTTAGGCTGCCTCTTTTAACTCTGTTAACCCCAGGAATACCAAGCCTAAACCAATCAGAAGTATGACAAGAACAATGCTACCTTTGATGATTGCTGCTGTTGCTGCGTACCAAGAATCATACGTCAAAAGCATAAGCGACAACACCACCAGTGTCAATCCGATAATTGCCTTGAAAAAGTGATTTAACATTTGTAACTATTCTTGAATGGTAATGTTATTTAAAGATAGCTGAAAGAAAGAATATAGATTACAGCAGAGGACTTTTATAAAGTGTTTAAATGCGTGACCAAAAGGCTTAAAAGGTAAATTTTAGGCCTACTCAAAAGCAGAATGTGGGTCTCACTCGCCTGAACTGCTCTCGAATAACAATAATGGAAGTGTCGTAATGAGTCTTTACAAAGCTATTAAACAAAGTATCATACATGAGTCACCAGAACTACGAAGGACACGACTCACTCAGTGGCGACATTCTCATGTTATTGAAAGAATTAACAGACCTACGAATTTATCGAAAGCACGAAGCTTGGGTTATCGAGCAAAACAAGGAATTATTCTTGCACGAGTACGCGTCTTACGAGGCGGAAGACAGCGACCGATGCTCAAAGGTGGAAGAAGAACAAAAACCATGCGAAGAATGAAAGTTCTCAACATGACGTATCAAACTATTTGTGAACAGCGAGCAAATAAAAAATACCCTAATTGTGAAGTTTTGAATAGTTATTATGTGAATGAAGATGGAAGGCATCTTTGGTATGAAGTTATACTCATTGATGTCGCACATCCTGCAATACTTGCAGATCCAAAATTGCAATGGATAACTAAGAATAAACATACGGGAAGAGTTTACAGAGGACTGACTGGGTCAGGAAAGAGAACACGAGGCTTAGGAAACAAAGGCAAAGGAACGGAAAAATTGCGGCCAAGCCACGCTGGAAGTATCAGACATAAGAGAAGAAGATTGAATTGGTAGATGCATACATTTTTATTAACAGGTTAATTTACTTCTGCTCATGAATTTACAAAGAATACTAGAAGGTGAATCAAGGCTCACTCTCGAGACCTTACAGAGATTTCAAAGAGAGTATGATATTCAATTTGTCGATGGTGAATTTACTGGTTTCGATAAGATAAGACACACCTATGCCCACATGGGCAAACTATTTGGAAGATTAGCTGAATATGTTCAAATGATAGAAGATGACCACCATGATTTTTCTGCTGATGAAATCAAGGAAAAGGTAATACCTGACTTATTAATTTATTCAGCTTGGCTTGCACAAGAACTCAATGTTACTTTAGAAAAAGCATATCTTCAAAGAGTTGCCGACAATATAAGAAGACTTCATCAAGACAAAATGCCTGCTGAAGAGCTTCGACAATTAGATGCTTATATTGATGAAAGATGCAAGGAAAAATAACAGATTTTATTTTCTTATAACGTTAATTCTGAGTCTTGGCAACTTTGGACGACTTATTTTCTTTCCTGTGAGCATACTCGTTAATGCAATCAATCCGAAAAAGGCTATGGCCACTCCCAATAAAATAATTCCTGCTGCTGCACCAAGAACCAAGATGACTGGGAATAATACTGCTAACGCAACACGCCATTTCAATGCGATTATTGGATACCCTCCCAATTGCAACTTGCTTGTCTTGACAAAGATAAATAAGCCTATCAAAAGGTACGCGTATGCTGCCAGCTTTTGCCATAAGGGCATTGTAACAATGACTTCTTCTAGCACCATATTCTAAACAAAGAATGATTTATAAAGATTTGTCAAATCATCCTCTTATGATAACAACAACACAAATAAAGGAAATACGGAGTTTTCTTGAGAAATCTAAAAAACCCTTGTTTATTTTTGATAATGATCCTGATGGATTGACTTCGTACTTGCTTCTGAAAAAGAGATACTTAAAAGGTGAACGGTTGTGCCTCAAGGCATCTCAAAAAACTGAGGGGATGGTGATTGTCGCAGCAGTCAAAAGACACAAACCAGATCTCGTTGTTTTTCTGGATGTTCCGACGCTCGAACAAGATTTGATTAATCAAATCAATACAAAAATTGTTTGGATAGATCACCATCCGCCGCTTGAACGAGAGAATGTTCATTATTACAATCCGAGAAATGGAAAAAAACCTGACAACAGGCCGACAAGCTACTGGGCATACCAAGTTGCTGATGAGAATGTATGGCTCGCTGTAGTTGGCATTGTTGCAGACTGGTTTGTTCCTGATGCAAAGACTTTGAAGAAATTCAAGTACAAAAAACTTCTTGGCAGCGTAAAGAATAAGACACCACCACAATTAATCTTTGATACTGAGTATGGGAAACTTGTGAAGGCCTGGTATTTCTGTATGAAAGGCACGAATGAAGAAATGAATGAATGTCTTGATGCACTTGAACAGATTGAAAGTCCTCTTGAAATATTTGACCAAACAACAAGGAATGGGAAGATTGTTTACCAAAGATATACAAAAGTAAAAAAAGATTATGATAAGCTTCTACAAGAGGCGTTGTCACAGGAACACGAGAATGTTTTTATCTGCAGATATCCTGGAGATAAGCTAAGCTATAGGAGCATACTTTCGAATGAGCTCATTTACAGGCTCAAAAGCAATGTTATTATTATTGCAACTGAAAAAGAAGGAGAAGTTGTTATGAGCCTGAGAAGCAAGGGCGATAAACCTATTGCATCTGTGCTCAAAAAGGCCTTGGAAGTATTCAAAGGATATGGTGGAGGGCACGATCATGCTTGTGGTGGAGCAGTAAGCAAAGATGATTTTCCAAAGTTTGTAGAATTTGTGAAAACAGCATATAAAAAATAATTTTTTCTTAAGATAAACTTAAATATTAGCTTCATGTTTGTGTAGTATGGTCACAACAATAGGAGAACTGCATGCTTTGCGTATTGATAAAGAGATAGAAGGTCTTGCAGACAGAATCTTAGGAAAAGCAGTTAGGCTTAAACAAGGAAGGCCCATATCATTAGGCTATATTGAGGATAGATGCTTGGTTGATCCTGAAGAAATATGTGTATTGCTTGCTGCTGGGGCAAAAAATTATGGTTTAAATCGAACCAAGGTTGGTTCAAAGTATTTTTTGCATGATGTAAGTTATTGTGACCATTTGTTTGTTACAACAACAAAAAATGAGTATGATTGGCAGAGTAGCATTGTCAATTTAAAAGTACGTTTGTGATAATTAATTTTCAAAAATAATTCTTGCGTCAACTATTTTTCCTTTTTTATTGTCAACAATCATGGGGTTAATATCGAGTTCTGCTATCTTAGGATATTTCTTCGTGAGATTGGATAATTGCAGAAGAGCTTCAATGATTGGTTCTGTTGCATACTTGTGTCCACGAGCTCCTTTGAGAACTTTGTAGAAGTTTGTTTCTTTCAGCATCTCTTCTGCGTCATGCTTTGTTATTGGGCAAACTCGAAATGAAACATCTTTAAATAATTCAGTATAAATCCCGCCTGCACCGACGACAACAACATGACCAAACGCAGGATCTTTTTTCAGTCCCAAGAGAACATACACACCTTCCATGTAATGCTGCACCATCACTGCTTCAAAACCTGGAAGACGCTTCATCTTGTTGAATTCTCTTTTTAATTCATCGTCACTTTTGATATCGAGAGCAACACCACCAACATCGGACTTATGCAAAATCTTCTTTGAAACGACCTTCATGACAATCGGATAGCCTAATTTCTTTGCTGATTTCAAAGTTTCAGCATAATTCTTACATATCTTTCTTTGCGCAACCTTAATACCAGAAGCTTCTAAGAAGTCTTCAGCCTCTCTTTCTATCATCACCTGCATATCTTTTATATCTACCTGAGAAACTATTTAAATATTCTCCCTGCCTTTGTGCCACTCAAGATGTCCATGCAGTTTTATGTCTAATCTTGCAATTTTGCTGTTTAATTTACTATTCATCCCAACCATATATCCGACTGCTCCAAATGTTAACGTGATATTCAGAACGAGAAGAGAAAGAATTACGTCTTCAACTTGCCAGCTACCTCCCAATAATTTCTTAATTATTTGATAGATAATAATTATGGCTAAGATGTACGCAACTATTTGTGATCCAATAAAAAGGGTTTGATACTTATTCATGTTATCCCCAAATAAAGCCTTCCAATGAGCAAAAGAATTGTTAAGATTATGACTATCGCCATAACAACAAGCGTTACTTTGAGAAATTTATCCTCTATTTGATCCCTATTCATTTGAGCCATAAGAAGTTTATAAGTTTTCTTCTCGCTTTTTCGGAACGAGCAAAAGCTTAAAAAGCAACTTCAAGCATCTAAGAACAAGATGAGTTTATCAGAACAGTTCAGAAAATTAAAGGAAAACTGGCTTTTAGTAGTTATTTTACTTGCTGTCTTATTTTTTACTTCCTGCAACCCTCTCATGTCTCTAACACAAATGGGAAGCAGCTTTGCAAACTCAGCCCTTGGACAAAAAATGGGCTATCCTGAAGTGGCCTATGATTCTGCTGGAAGGATGATGGCACCAAACGGAGACTTTGCTCCTGGTGTTGATAAGAGAGTCATAACAAAAACTGCATCCATGACAACAGAAGTTGAAAAGGGAATGTTCCAAGAAGCAACTGAAAAAGTAAAAACAATCTTGAAGACATCTGATGCATTCTTGCTCAATGAAAATGTCAATAAGTATGACTCTGAAAGAAAAGAATACTATGAAGCAAGCTATGATATTAAAGTTGAAACAAAGAATTATGATGCTGTTGTTGCACAGCTTAAGGAAATTGGTGAAGTCACTTACTTCAATGAGAACATGCTCGACGTTACCGGAACACATACGAACTTGAAAATTGATTTGGAGACGGAAAAAGAAAGATTACAAAGATATAAAGATATGCTTGAACAAACAACTACTGTTGCTGAGAAGATAGACTTAAGCGACAGAATATTTGACCAGGAAAGAAGAATAAAATATATTGAAGAGTCATTAACAAACATTGACCAGCAAGTTGATTATTCAACAGTTTACCTTACTGTGCGAGAGAAGAGATCAGACTATGCTGACGTTGCATTCATTGAATTCGCTGAGCTGGTAAAGAACTTCGTCAACAGTATCAACAACCTGTTCAGATGGATTGTTCTCCTTATCCCATGGGCTATTGCAATATGGATTGTAAGGGCAATAGCTCTCAGGGGCAAAAAAAGGAGATAATTCCATTATTTTACTACGATGAAAAAAAGATGTTTTTTTTTAATTTTGTTATTTATTATAAGTGCACAATGTGCTCTTGGGAAACCCATTGAGAATTATAATGATGTACAGTTTTTAGAGATAGCAATATCCATTTCTGCTGATATTGGTGTTACCTCTACCTCTTCTAATCCGAAGGTCGAATATATCAGAAGCGATCTATCTTTTTTTCCAAAAGATGATGAACGACAAATTGTTGAAGAACTCAATACTTTTTCAAGTCCTGATGCGAGTGTGCAGCAAGGAGAACACGAAATGACTTTTTTATGGACTGATTTTTCTGGCAATAAGATTGAGTATGGCTATGAAGGAAAAGTTAAAGTAAATAATATTATTCCAAGTGTTGATAAAAAATTAAGTTTTCCCTTAACAAAATTGGACTCTACTGTTTTAACCTACACGCAAGCAACTGAATTTATTGATATTAACCCGAAAATAGAGAAGAAAGCTAATGAAATTATCGGTGCTGAAAATGATCTTTATCAAGTTGTCTACAAACTTGCTGACTGGACGCATCAAAATATCATCTACAATCTCAGCACCTTAACTGCAGAGGCTGTTCAACCGAGTAGCTGGGTCTTGGACAATAAAAAAGGTGTTTGCGATGAGATGACGAACTTGTTCATTTCTTTCTTACGATCTGTTGGCATTCCTGCGAGATTTGTTTCTGGCATGGTTTACACCAACATCGATTATACTTGGGGAGCTCATGGATGGGCTGAAGTGTACTTCCCTGATTATGGGTGGGTTCCCTTTGATGTTACCTTTGCTGAATACGGTTGGCTTGATCCTTCGCATCTAAAACTCAAGGATGATGTCGACTCTGGAAGTCCGACTGCAAAATATTCTTGGAAATCCAATGGTGTTGAGCTTGATGTCGGACAACTGGACATTGAAACAAATGTTATTGCTGTCGGCGAAGATGAGCCTGGTGCTGTTGAAATTGAAGTCCTTCCTGTCAAAAGTGTTGCAAAGTTTGGCAGCCATATCCCTATTGAGGTCAAAATTACAAACGTAAAGAACACCTATCTTGCTCCAAAGATTGTTATTACCAAAGCTCCTGGATTAAGCGAGAAAAATGTCAAGACGTTACTCTTAGAACCAAAAGAAGAACGAAGCCTGTATTGGATTGTTGAATTACCTGAAGCAGATCCTGCTTACATCTACACAACAACCATTGAAGCAGAAAGCATGTACGGCGAAACGAGCAGTGCTGTCATAAAATATGGTGAAAAGTTTGAAGGTTATTCAAAGGATTGGGCAGAAGCAATTGTCAAAGGTCATGCGGAAAGAGAAAATAAGGAACTTTTGAGTGAGGTCACTATGAAGTGCAATGCAAATAAAGGCATTTACTATGCTGGTGATATTGCTGAAGTTAGTTGTGACTTGACAAGCAACTTAGAAGACGTAGAAAGTTTTGATATCTGCTTCCATGACAAGTGTGGAAAGACAACTCTTGCACCTGAAAAGAAAACAACGCAAACTGAAACATTCAATGTAAGTGAATCCATACGAATTCCCATTGCCATCGAAAACAAAGACAAGGTACAATATGCGTATGTGAACCTTGAGGTTATCCCTATCCCAGAGGTCAGAATAAACGATCCAGAGCCGAGCAAAGTCAATTACAATGATGCTGTAGAGATAAGTTTTGATGTGACTGCCAATACTGACGTGACGGATTTACACATAAACTTTGATTTCGGAGAACTGCAATATGACTCTTTTGGAAAAGATGAAGTGAAGACAATCACTGTTAATACTGTTGGAAGCCAGCTGATTGATGACTTGAAGTTTGAAGTGCGATACAAAGACCAACTTGGAACAGAATATCTTGAACAGAAAGCACTTGTGATACAAGTGAATAACATTCCTTGGTATGGCAGCTTCCTGCATTGGCTGACTCATTTGTTTAATTAATACGACTTTGCAGTATAGACTATGTGATTTGCAGGCTTCTTACAGATGATGCAATTTCCACTTGCTTTTTCTTCTTTCGGATAGAGCGTTCCACAAACATATACGCCCTCAGTTTCTTCCTTTAATTTTTCTGCACATTTTTCTCCTTTCATTTCTACTGAACAGAAAGGAACTTTTATAAATCCTCTTTTTTTATTCATGATATTTTTGAGTTCTTCCAAAGTCTTTGCATTGTACGTATTATCTTTGAAGTATTCCTCTGCTTTTCTTTCTATCTCCTTGTCAACTTCTCTTGCATGCTTTTCTATACTTTGTGACACATCACTTACTTTTGATTCGACTTTTGTTTTTGATGTTCTTAATGCAATTGTTACTTTTTTTGCCTGAACTTCTTTTGGTCCTACTTCTATCCTTATTGGGACGCCTTTCATTTCCCATTCGTTGTATTTAAAGCCAGGAGAGCCTTCAGTAGTGTCTATTTTTGTCCTATATTTGCCAAGACTTTTCTTGAGTTCCTCACAGTATTTCATGACACTGCTCTTCTCTTTTTCAGAAAATATTGGAACTATGATTATCTGGATTGGAGCCATATCGAATGGAAGGATTAACCCTTTATCGTCTCCGTGAATTCCAATAATTGCAGCCATCATCCTCCATATACCAGGACCCCAGCATGTCTGCCATGCATATTCTTTCTTCCCTTTTTTATCCTGGAACATAACATCAAATGCTTTTGCAAAGTTTTGTCCTAGGTCATGCGTTGAGCCAAGCTGGTTTCTTTTTCCATCCGGCATTATGGTATCTGGTGTGAAGGTTGCATCTGCTCCCTTGAATTTGTCCCATTGTGGTCTTTTGAAGAATACGAAAGGAATTTTACATTTTTCTTTGAGAACTGCCTGTGACATTTCTAAATCTTTGTTTACTTGATTAATTGCTTCTTCATGTGTTGCAAAAACATCATGCGTCTCAAAGAACATGAACTCGCGGCCTCGCAAGAAAGGACGTGTTGTTTTTTCATTTCTATAACTCATTATTCTCGATTGATATCCTTTGAAAGGCAAGTCATTGTAGCTTCTTATCCATAAGGAGTAATTTGGGTAAATTAACGTTTCTCCTGTTGGCTTTAACGCAAATTCTTCTTCTAATTGTTTGTCTCCAGCTCTTGTTATCCAGAACACATCTGGTGCAAATCCTGCATGTTCCTTTTCTTTTTCTAAGTTTTCTTTTTTTACAACTACTGGGAATAAGTATGGCTCGTGATTATCATCTTCAACTTCCTTTTCCAAATACTCGTAGATTTTTCTGAGAATTCTAAAACCCCATGGCATGTGAACGATAAAACCCTGGACACCTTTGCGGATGTCTGCTAGCTCTGCCTTTTGTACGACTTGTGTGTACCATTCCGAGAAGTTCTCCTCTTTTTTTACTGTAATCTTCTCTTTTGTTTCATTTGACATGAACTGAAGAATAAATGAGGTTATTTAAAGGTTTTTAAGTGAAAAAGATAATTTTTAGGCGAGCATAGAAGAAAGTTCTCTCAATGTTCTTTTCATCGTCTCAAAATTTGGAGGCACTATGGGTTTTATCTGAACAAAATTTCCAAAAGGGTCTTCTTGAAATGTTTGAAAACCATCTACCTGTTCAGTTGCTTTTAAAAAGATTTCAGACACCCCGTTTGTTCTGTTAACACTGAGCTCTAGAGGGATGCCTCCTTTGGGTTCCACCACATAACTGCATTTTAAAGCAAAAGTTCCATACGCTGAAGATCTCCTTAAAATCTCTAAATAATCAGTATTGTTTCCTTGAATTTGAAATCTTCTGCCAACTCTTGGCGTGAGATCATCAAATGTATTTATGCCTTGGTGCTCTAACTCATTAAGAAGCACTAAGGCTATTCTGCTAATGTCATTCTTGGAGTATTTCATTTGTTTATCATTTGAAAAAAGGGTATTTAATGTTTTTGAGTTGAATGAGCCCGGTAGGATTTGAACCTACGTCCTATGGTTTCCTCTCTAAAGCCGAAGCCACATATTCTATCCAGGTTAAACTACGGGCCCATAATAGGAATTAGGGTTTACTTGCTTTTTAAGTATTTTTAACCTTTTTATATGGTCATATTTGGAGGATAAAGACCTTTTTCTTCTTGGTTGCCACTACTAGCACATTCTTTTTACCATCTTCTCTTGAATGACCAAACAAAATGCTTTTATAGTTTTTATTCTTTAATTAACATATGAAAAAAATAATCCTATTCTGTTGCCTACTCCTTATTTTACTCAGTAGCCTTGTCATGGCTGCTGGAAGCTCAACCTATAATCCTCCTGCACCAACTGCAACCCCACAACAAACAAATCCTTCAGCAATTGACTGCAATTCCAAAACAAGTAGGGTTGATAGAATATCCTGCAGATTAGAACATGGTGGAGAGGTCAGTGTGCCAGAAGCGTGTAAAGGATTGCCTGGGGAAAAAGAGTGTAAAGAATTTTATGATAGAACAAAAGTTTGTTATGACCAACCTGCAAAAGAAAAGGACAGATGCTTTCGACAAAAATCTGAATATGATTTTTCTGAATCAAACAAGGAAAAACAGTATTATGTTGTAGCTTTACTCTATCAACTACAGTACTATGTTGAAGAGGATTACAAAAATGGCAAGATGAGCTCTGAACAAGCAGCATCATTCATAGAGGATATTGTAAAAATGAAAAGAGATATTCTCTCAGGAAAAGCTTATGCAAGTATCAGGAGCATGCTGTCTGCTTACAGGAACAGGAGAGGAACATGAGATTGCTCTTGCTCTTTGTTACCTTGCTCTTCATCATAGGATGTACCATACATGAACAACAAACAATAAAACAACCTCCTCAGGAAAAAAGCATCGATATACAGAACCAAGCTCCCGCTGAGAAGCCACAAAAAGAAAATAATGTTGTTCTTACCAAAGAATCAGATGTTTTTACACAACTCGATAAAGTTCTTTCAGAATAATTTGTTTGACAGCAAAAGCACCAGTATGTTAATTACGTAAATCGAAATACAAACAAGACAAAAATTCTTTTGAATAAAAAAAGACACATACGCCAAATACAACGTCATAAGCATTGAAAATAAGGCCATGTAAAAGATGAGTGAAGCAAATGATGAAAACGTAAGCAACAATGCAGCCACATAGAACCCAATACCCATCAATGCATTAGAAACACCAAAGACGTGGCCATACTTGCTTGTAAATGCTTTTGTGCAGGAAACTTTACTGGAAATATCGCACACGGGAGAGTATTTCTTGTTTTTTGCTATCTTCTTTTCAACGGAGAAGCTGTATAATGAAAGAATTATTCCAAGAATAAGAACCAATCTCAGTATGAATAGCATTATCCATCGTTAATCTTCATGCTTTTTAAGCCTTATCAAAAATGTTATAAATGTGAAAATTGTAGGATAAGCCATGAAAACACTTATTATAATTATATTGCTTTTACTTGTGCTTGGACTTTATTTTTCCACTGATTTCACAAAGGAAGCAATAGATATCACAGGACAATTTATCTCAGAAAAAATATCAAGTGTTTTTAATTAAGTCGTGCTGTTTGTCTGGTTGCCGTATGATTGCGCATGTATCAACACTCTGAACTTTGAAGTTGCTTTTGTTTCGCCTTCTTTGTGAATTTCTGAGCACATTGGATCTACTCCTTCAACACAGAAATAACAAAGTCCTTCATATTCCCCTTTTATTAATCCAACACCAGTTACTGCTCTTTTCATAACCTGTTCTTCATCTACTTCTAAGTTTAATACAGCTAATTTGTTATCGTATTTCGTTTCGTCAATTTCTCCGTCTTCATTTGTGTCTATCTCAATAAGCTCATCGATTTTACATTGGATACTCACCTTTTCAGTATTTTTAATAAACAGCCTATACTTGTATGCGACGGATTCTCCAGATCCGAACCATAATTCAATTAATTTTCCTGCAACTTTGCCTGCTGAATCAAACACCCCTATGCTTACTTCATCATTGTACTCGTCCATCAAAAACATTTCAAACTCAGGTCCAGGACCTGTGTAAACTTCTGTTTCATTCTCTTTATCTTTAGATTCGTTTGTATCTTCTTCCTTCTTTGCAGAGCTATCATTTTCATTTAAAGCTTTCTCCAAGTTTTCTATCTTTTTTTCCAAATCACCAAGATTACTTGGTGCTGCAATGTCCTTTACTTCATTTTTGACAAGATAATTTGTCATGAAAAAGAATCCTAAAATCAAAAGTGCAACAAAAAATGCCAATCCTAAGAATGCCCACTTTACATTATCGCTTGAACTGTTGTTGTAACGCCTGTTGTAGCGATCTTCATAACTTTCTGTTCTTGGATCACGAGGTTCATCGTCAACTGTTGTTATTTCCCTGCGACGCTTTATCTCAACTTCTTTTTTTGGCGACTCTCCTTTCTTTTTATCTAATTCATTTTTTGCTTCTAGAATTTCCTTTCTCTTTTCTAGTTCTTTTTTTTTCTTGAGATATTCGTCTATATCCATTTTAAAGTAGTATCTCTGTAAATATGCAAGAGATTCATTAAGTTGCTATATAAACTTTTCTGTAAAAAAGTTGTTTGCTGGTTGAATTTTTAAAAAGAAGAAGTAAGAACTCTGAAATCCTCAAAAACCATCAGAACATTTTTGAGAAAGGTTTATAAATAATTAGACGTATTAGTTATACATGGCACTTGAAGTTACTGTGAAAAAATGGGGTAATTCCCTTGGCATTGTTATACCCTCGGAAACAGCCGATAAACTCGGTATAAAGCCAGAAGAGATCATTTCTATTGAAATACACAAAGAAAAAAATGCTCTGAAAGACCTTTTTGGCACCTTACCATTCAAGAAGCCCACAAGGCAAATTTTGAAAGAAGCACGAGAGGAACTTGAAAGCACATGGATGCCATAAAGTGCCTTGACACGTATGCACTCGTAGAGATCTCGAATGGAAACCCAAAGTTTGAAGAATATATGACAAAGGATTTTGTCATTAATGATCTTACTCTTGCTGAATTCTATGCTGTTCTCTTGAGAGTGCATGGAGAAACAAATGCTGGTTATTGGTTCAAAAGACTTGAGCAGTATTCTTTCCAAGCATCCAAAGAAATTTTGAAAGAAGCAGTACAATTCAGACATGCCAATAAAAAGCAAAGCATCTCGTTCTTTGATGCTGTTGGCTACCTCTTCTCTGTGAAAAACAACATGCTCTTTGTAACTGGCGACAAAGAATTTGAAGGTATGGCCTCTGTAGAGTTCAGAAGATAATCATGGCGTGAACCGTGTCATTGTTCTTGGGAAGGGTATTGCGTCTTTGATGTTATCAAGCCCACATATCCAAGTTACTACTCGCTCTGTTCCAACGCCATATCCTGCATGCGGGACTGAGCCGTATCTTCTTAAATCAAAGTACCATTCAAGGGATGCTGGGTCTTCGCCAGCTTCTCTTAATCTTTGTTTCATGTCTTCAATTTCAAGGCTTCTTTGACTTCCACCCACAATTTCTACGCCTGTTGGCGAGAGCATGTCAAAACACAAGGCTTCGTCAGGAAAATGTGGGTCGCGTGGCTTGTAGAATGCCATTGCAACGACAGGATAATGCGTTACAACGACGGGTGTGTCATAATGCTTCATCAAGGTTTCTTCCTCTATTGTTCGCAAATCTTTTCCAAACAGCACGTTCATCTTGTCTTTCTCTTTTAATATTTTTAAGGCATCCCTGTATTTTATCGTCGGCCAATCTTTTTCAACTACTTTTCTTAGCTTGTTAACATCTTGCTCTAGGATTTTTAGGTCTTCTTCTCTTTCTTCAATAACTTTTTTTATGCAGTATCTTATTTCTTCTTTTGCAAACTCGCTCACTTCTTTTAAGCCCCACCATGCCACTTCCATCTCAGCCATCCAGAATTCAGACAAGTGCCTTGAAGTCTTGCTCTTCTCCGCCCTAAACGTTGGTCCCATGTTATATATTCTTTCAAGTGCAAATATTGCTGACTCTGCATACAACTGCCAGCTTTGTGAGAGATATGTTTTTGCATTGTAATATTTTACTTCAAAGAGTGTGCTTCCTCCTTCTGATTGACTTGGTTGTAAGATAGGCGCGTCAAATCTAAAAAATCCTTTTTTTATGTAGAACTCATCTCTTGCTTGAATATAGGTACTTCTGATTTTTAGAATCGCAGTCATTCTTCTTGTTCTCAGAGTTAAGTGCCTGTTTTCGTCCATGAACTCTCTGTTTTGATCGCTTTTTATTGGGAAGCTGTCGCAAGAGCCTATAATCTTGAAATCTTTAACATGCATCTCATATCCTGTTGGTGCACGTTCGTCTTTCTTTAATGTTCCATGGATTTCCATTGACGCTTCGACTTGCACTTTGTCGATGTCTTCCCACTTTTTTTCAAAATCTTCTTTCTTGAGCACGCATTGAATGATGTTTGATGAGTCTCTGAGAACAACGAATTTTAGTTGGTTTGAACCTCGTTCTCGGTATACCCAACCGCGTATTGAAACGCTCCCTGAACCTTTGTTTAAGGCTTCTTGAATTGAGATAAAGTTCATAGATTGTTCTTCAGGATGGCAATTTAAATATGTTTTGGCTTCTTTTCTAAGCCGAATTTTTTTCGTTTCATGAAGCGAAAAATTTATAAAGATTAGTTATACTGTATAACTATGATAGAATACACTACCAAGCTGAAATCATGGGGTAATTCTTTTGGCATCGTTGTGCCGAAAGAGAAAGCCGAGCATAATAAATTAAAGGTCGACCAAGAAATCAAAGTTATTATTACACCAAAAAAAGTACTCAAGGTAAAAGATATTTTTGGAAAATTGAAAGAATGGAATACACCAACAGATGATATTATGAAGGAAATAGACCGAGAATTGGATAGCAAATTTTGAAATATCATAATGACTTATTTTTTTGACACCTATGCTCTCATTGAAATAATAAAAAACAATGAGCATTATCTTCCTTATAGAGATGAAGCTATTCTTACTTCTCTCTTGAATTTAGGCGAATTATACCAGGCATTACTACACAAGTTTAATGAGAGGCTTGCCGAAGAATGGAGAAAAAGACTTGAAGGTAACTATCTCACCATAACAGAAGAGGTCATTGTTAAAGCGATGCAATTTAGATTTAAATATAAAAACAAAAACTTTTCCTTTATTGACTGCGTTGGTTACATCTTGGCAAGAGAGAATAACCTAAAATTTCTTACTGGAGACAAAGAATTTCGAGATGTTGAGAATGTGGAATTTGTGAAGTAAATTATTTATGGTGTCAATCTTTCTGGGTCCCTTGGTAATAAAATAGCTTCCCTAATGTTTGGTAAGTTTAAGAGTTGCTGTGTGATTCTGTCTAATCCTAATCCAACTCCTCCATGTGGAGGACAACCGAAACGAAATATATCCCTGTAGAACTGCATCTTTTTGAAGTCAATTCCTTTTTCTTTTGCCTGTGCTTCAAGAATTGGTAATCTGTGCTCTCGTTGTGCACCTGTTGCAATCTCAACGCCTTTGAATAATAAATCAAATGACTTTGTTATCTTTTTATTTTCTGGGCGCATGTGATAGAAAGGTCTTTTTTTCCAAGGATATTCAAGCATGAATACAAAGTCACTGCTATATTTCTTTTTTACATAATCTCCAATAATTTTTTCTCCTTCTGCATCCAAGTCTTCATCGTCTGGAATTTTTTTTCCATGTTCAAGCAATACTTTTTTTGCTTCTGTCAAGGTCATTCTTGGAAAGGTCTTGGGAATATCTACTGCCACTTCCAAATGCTTCAGTTCTTCTTTGCATGATTCTTTAATCTGCATTAAAAGAAATTTAAAATATTCTTCAAGAACATGCATCACATCATTTTCATCTTGTATGAATCCCATTTCAAAATCTATACCTGTGAATTCTGTCAAGTGCCGTGTTGTGTGGGATTTTTCAGCCCTGAATATCGGACCAATGTCATAGACTTTCTCCAAACCAGAAACGACGAACATTTGCTTGTATACTTGCGGCGATTGGGCTAATGAGGCTGTCTTGCCAAAGTAAGGAATCTTGAATTCTTCTGCGCCAGATTCAACTCCTGAAGCTGTAAGTCGTGGCGATTGAATTGCAACGAAACCAGATTTATCAAAAAATTCAACGGTTTTGCTAAACACTTTTGATCTTACCATAAAGATATCTTTTACCTTTTCCCTACGAACATCCAAGAATCTGTAGTCAATACGCTTGTCGATGTGCGTTGTTGTTTCTCCAAGGATATCAACAGGGAGCGGTGTTTCTGCTGCACTTACAATCTCTATTTCACTTGCAGAGACCTCTATCTCCCCTGTCAGCATTTCTTTTTTCACTTGATTTTCAGGACGAGCTTTTACTTCTCCGATAATTTTTACAACAGACTCTTTTGAAATATTTGGAAATTTTTCTGTCAATTTTGGATTAACAAAAAATTGGGTAATACCCTCTCTATCTCTCAAAAGAATAAAAGAAAGTTTTCCCTGCACTCGTTGTGCTTCAACCCAGCCACAAAGTGTTACTTTTTTACCTACATGGGCTTTTCTGAGTTCACCACAAGTATGTGTGCGTAGCATTACTGTGCTGGAATGATGAGAGTATTTAAAATTGTTGCTTGACAAAGCTTATATATCTTGAAAGTTTCTTTGTTCAATAGAGATGATATGTAGTGACTTGGCAACTTCATGTGTATCACGGAAAACCGAAAGGAAAAGAGGCTGAAAGATACTGTTTTTCTATAGAATTTGCCCATACTCCTAGTGTTATTTGTGTTTCTGACGATAAACAACATTATTTTGTTTTAGGGAAAGTAGTTGGTGCTCAACCATTTAAAGACGCATTTGGAAAAGGTATTTTGTGGCAATTTGAACCTGTTTTCAGAAGAGAAGACACTTCATTAGTTAGACATTTGTTCGCAAAAAGGCCAGCTACTGAAAAGAAAGTTTTACGATTTGGAATGGTTAAGCTTGAAGAATGGGTTTAATTGTTACTATTCTTTTTTATGATATCCATAACTCTTTTTGGGTCAACCTTTCCGCGATATTTTTGCATGATAATTCCCATTAATCCATTTGGCGAGAGACTTTGATTTGTTTTAATTATCTTAATTATTTCGGATTCAACATCTGCCACATCTATTTTTTTGTATTTCTGCAAGTCAATCTCATTTCCTTTTGCAGCTTCTGTTAAAATATCAAGGATTGCTGATTCATCTATTTTCTCGTTCTGCAATGCAAAGAAGATGATATCAAAATGTTTTAACTTTATTTTATCTGTTTGAAGATTAAATCGCGATGCAATTTCTTTTGGCGTTTCAATTAATGTTCTTGCTATAAGTGATGGCGATACCTTGTAATCCTTGACAAATTTTTCAAAGTCTTTGTTGCCAACAAGCTCCTGTGCAAGCTGTGGAGATAGTTTATAGATCTTTTCAAGCTTGATTGCTTTTTCTGTGATTAGTTCTGGAATCTTTATTTTTTTAATTAATTCTCCTGTTAAGGGAATTGGAGGCACGTCTGTTTCTGGATAAAGGCGATTGGCACCAGGCATTGGTCTTAAGTAGGTTGTTGTAAAGGTGGAATCTGCTTTTCTCACATGTGCTTCAACTTTTTTTCCTTCTTTTATTTCTGCAATCTCGCGCTTTACTTCAAATTCAATAACTCGTGGAATACTCTTCAAGTCCTGGAAACCTTTTATTTCAACTCGTGGATGGCCTTGGATTGAAACATTGACATCCTGGCGAATGCTTCCTATTTTTCTTTTTACTTTTTCAGTGGAGCGCAGAATCATTCCTATTATCCCTGCAACTTCCTTACAATGCTCTGGATCCTTGATTGAAGCGTCTGTTGCAATTTCTACAAGAGGAACTCCAAGTCTATCTAATCTATAGACTACATGGTCTGCTTTTTCTTCAATTTTTTTTGCAGATTCTTCCTCAAGACATATTGTTGCAATAGTGACACGGCTTTTTGATGTTTCTACATAACCATCGGTTGCAATAAGCATGCTTCTTTGAAAACCAGAAACATTTGATCCATCAATGACGGTCTTACGCATGACACGAATTTCATCTACTGGTTTTGCTTTGAGCAACAAAGCTACTTGCAATGCAATTTCAAGAGCATCATGATTTACGTTGTGCGGGGGTTCGTCATCTAATTCGACCAAACATGAAGATGTCGAGCATGCTTCGTAAAGAAATCTTTTATGTTTTGATAATTCATATGAAGCTGCCGCATCAATCTTTCCTGTTTCTCCTGCAACTGCGCGCAATTTTCTTTCTATTTTTATATCGACAGGATGTTCATCATTGACTAATGAAGGACAATTACAAAAGAGTTTATGAGTTTCTAACTGTTGATGAACCTCAATACCACACTTAAACCCTAATTTTTTATAGTCTAATTCCATGATAAGAACAAATTATCTTTTCTTTATAAATCGTGTGGGAAAGTGTCTTTATGGGATCTCGAGCTTATTTCGCCATGCATATTTTTCATCATTAATTTACCTACTTCTTTCTTGGGATAATTGCTCAATAGCCAGGCCATCTTAATAAAAGCAGTTTCTGCAAGCATATCGTTGTAATCGCCTGAAACACCCGCTTCCTTCAGCTTTCTTCCTGTGGAATAAACATTCATGTTCACGCTGCCATTGATACATTGAGATGTCATGAAGACAGGAATCTTCTTTGCAAGAGATTTTATTTCTGAATAAACTTTTATATTTTCTGCTGTTTGATTGTCAATTTTATTTATGGGTAAATGCCCCATGCCTGTACCTTCAAGTATTAATCCATCAAACTTTGAAAAGTTTTTTACTTCCATTGCGCTTAGGTTTGGATGAGACTTAAGAATACCAACCTTAACTTTTTCTTTTATAGGAAGTATCTTTATTTTTGAATTTTTTCTTTCTTCGCGTGTTGCAAATGCAGAGAAATTCTCATAACTTCCATCTATTGAAACTCTTGCAAGAGGTCTTGAATTTACTGCACGGAAGGCATCACGTCTTGAAGTGTGGAATTTCTTTGTTTTAGTTGCAGACAATATCAAACATGATTTGTCGCTTGAATCTTCATGCATGCATATACCAACATCACAGAAATTGCTTTTGGTTATATAGTGCACTGCGCATAATAAATTCACGAACGCATCACTGCTTCCGCGATCAGAGCTTCTTTGTGCTCCTACGAGCAAGACAGGAATATTCAAACCTTCAAGGATAAATGCTAAGGCTGCAGATGTATAGGTTATTGTATCTGTACCATGAGTTATTATAACACCAGCAACGCCTTTTTCTGCTTCTTTTTTTATTGCATTTGCAAGGATGTTGTAATGGGAAAATCGCATATCTTCTGAAAACATATTTGAAATAAGGAATGAATTAATATTACAGATTCCTTTAAGCTCAGGAAACATCGAAATAAGCTCTTCGGGGGTGAATTTAGCAACGACTGCGCCAGTCTCATAATCCACGCTTGAACTTATAGTTCCACCAGTGTGTATAATTGATATTGCGGGGAGAATTTTAGAAGGCTTTTGGATTTCTTTTTTAACTTCTGCTTTTTTTTGCTGCTGTCCAATAACTTTAATAGATTTTATGTTCGATCGTAACAAGCCAATATTGTAACCAGAAGCTAATTTAAGGACGATTTTTTTTGTATCTGAATCAGGAAGAATTGTGCCTAAAAACTCTCTTGCATCTTTTGTCAGAAGTTTAACTTTATCACCAATTTTTGAGTTTTCAATCAATGTAAAACACGCCCTTTTGTTTGTTTCCTGCCAATTTTTTAGAGTCTTGTAAATTGTTACATAACGATTTATATAGTCTGATGTCTATATTGTATTTAAAGAGTATTTATATACGTGGTTTAATTTAAAAATAGAATTATATCGCGTTGATTCGGTTGTCGGCTAAACAACTACATTTCAACTAACAACTATCAAAATTAAGTCGGCTAAAACTTAATTATCAGATCGGCTAAAATCTGTAAAGTTCGATATTAGTTAATACTAATTTCTTAGTGAAAGCTTAAATCATTGATCATTAAACTTTTCTGAAGACGTAGTAGTTGGACTACAATATAAAGATTATTGTATTTCAGCATATAATACTCGCATAAAAAACAAAAAAACAAACCTACTGGGGGAAAAGAAAAAAATGGAAAACTCGTTCGTTCAAGATGCTTTGGCCCAAGCGCCAAAATTCGAATTAAGCAATGTTGGAGAAGCTAACATAAAAGTCATCGGTGTTGGAGGCGGAGGAAACAACATGGTTTCTTGGCTCCACAAAAAAGGAATAAAAGGTGCAAAAATTTATGCTATGAATACAGACAAGCAACACCTTGATATCACGAGCTGTGATGGAAAGTTCTTGATTGGAACTGAGTTAACACGAGGTCTTGGTTGCGGTGGATTCCCTGAAAGAGGAAGAGAAGCTGCAAGAGAGTCTATCCATGAAATAAAGAATGTTCTCAAAGATGCAGATATGGTATTTATCTGTGCTGGTTTCGGAGGAGGAACTGGAAGCGGAGCAGCTCCTGTCGTTGCACAATTAGCAAAAGAGACTGGTGCAATTGTTATTGGAACGGTAACAATGCCATTCGAAATTGAACGAGCAAGAGTTGACAAGGCAGAATTTGCGTTGCAACAATTACGAGATGCATGCGACACTGTTATTGTTATTGACAACAATAGACTCGTGAACATTGCAGGAAACTTGCCTATTCAACAGGCATTTGCAGTTGCAAATGAATTAATTTCAACAATGATTAAAGGTATTGTTGAAACTATTGCCATACCATCCTTAGTCAACTTAGACTATGCAGATGTACGAGCAATCATGGCAAACGGTGATGTTTCAGTTATTGGAATTGGTGAATCAGACACTGAATCAAGGGTTGAAGAAGCAACCAGAAGAGCTTTGACCAATCCATTATTGGATGTAAGCTATGAAGGTGCTACAGGTGCTTTGATCCACGTTTGTGGTGGAGACGACCTCACACTTGATGAAGTCAACAAAATCGGAGAGATTATTACAGAGACTCTCGATACTGATGCCAACGTAATCTGGGGAGCAAGAATTGATCCAAAGATGTCGGGAAGGTTAAGAGTAATGACCATCGTCACTGGCGTGAACTCACCCTATATCCTTGGCAGGTCTGACAAAAAACAAGTCAGCAAACAAGCTGTCCAGATAGCAGATGACTTGGGAATCGACATGGTCGATTATGGAACAAACTCCAAACCAAGTCGGAGATTATATTAAAGGGCAACCCCCAAATAATTGCCCTTTTGTGTCTTGTGTTTTGCTGATGCCCCTTCTATAAACGAGGCATCAGCTATTTTTTTATTTACCAAAGAGCAAAGAAATATATACTACAAAATGAAAGGTAAAAAGATGGAAATACAAAAAGGTGAAAGTCATAGAGATTTAATTCTTCCCGTTACATTAATATTAATCGCTGCTTTTTTAGCAACAAGCTTGAGCTTTGACGGTAAGTCTGCCATTACTGGTGCTGTTACTGGTATTACTGGGCAACAGATTAGTGCTATTCCAGGCACACCAACAAAATTCCCTGGTAATGCCAACAACTGTAACTATCTTGAGGGAGATTTCCCTGTGTTTGTTGGTAATCATCCTGGTAAAAATGGTAATGACTACTGCAAATCAAAAGGTTATATTAACGCTAAGTTTGTAATCATTGATGAAGACATTAATCTTCTTGATAGCGCTAATGGCTCTTGTGCAGGAAAAAGTCAGCTGAATGAACCTGGAAAGAATTTTGTTTTTGGTAACATCTCTTTAAACTCTCCTTCGAATCCTTCTACTTATGGCTCTTATTGCTCTACTGTAGTATCGTCATTTGCAGCAGAACCAACGCTTGGAGATGTTGTTGGATCTTATACTCCTTCAGGAGTTTATTGCTGTAAACTGTAAACAGTATGCTTAATTTTTTCTTAATTTTTCTCTTATTTTAGAAAGCGAACTCGAAGCACTTGTCTTTGCCATGTTTGCTGACTGTGATGCTTTCTTGGTAAAGGTACCAAGTGTTTTCGATAATGGCCAGATGCTGGATTCATTATCTTTCTTTCCCCATTTCTCAAAGAACGTCAAGTACCTTGCATCGTCTCTTGCTTGTTCTTCGTCAAGCTCATTGGGATAACCAAGCGTAATAATCATTTCGGGAACAACATCCTCTGGAATATCTAATGATCTTCGTAACTTTTCTTCATCAAATGCTCCAACAAAAGCAGATGCAATGCCAACATCTTGTGCCTTAAGCATTAGATGTGCTGCAATGATTGCACAATTCTGAATTGAGAATAATTCTCCCTTGTCTGGAAAAAGATTTTGAACATCCTTTCGCATGTTGCAGATAACTACCTGCACAGGAGCGTCAGCCATCCAGTACTGTCCTTTGCACATGTCTGCTATTGCTTCACGCTTGGTTTTATCTTTAACAATAATAAAACGCCAATTCTGCATGTTTGCTGATGAAGGAGCAAATCGTGCTGTTTCAAGTATCTGCGCGAGAATGCTGGCAGGAATATCTTTTTCTTTGTAATCTCTGCAGGTTCTCCTTGAAGAAACAACCTTGTCAAATTCCATGTAAGAAAGGTTTATATCCATCGTTTATATAACTTTTTCCATGAAGTATGCCCTGCTTGTTGGACTGTATGAAAAGCTTGTCAGCACCACCAAGAGGCTTGAAAAGACTGCTATCATCGCTGATTTCATCAAGAAGACTGCTGATGAGGATTTAGCAGACGTTATCAATCTTATTAGTGGGAGGGTTTTTCCCTTATGGGACAGCAGGACGATTGGATTTTCTTCACGATTACTTATTAAGGCAATCAGTGCTTCAACTGGTGCTAGTAGTGAGAAGATAGAAAAAGAAATGAATCGTGTTGGTGACTTGGGGGATGTTGCTGCTTCGCTCACTAAAAACAAGACACAGAGAACATTGTTTTCTCAGGATTTGAGCGTCAAGAAAGTTGTTGATAATCTCAAGAAACTTGCCACAATGGAAGGCCAGGGTTCTGTTGATAAGAAAATTGGATTAGTTGCTGAGCTTTTGAGCAGTGCACGTGCTGATGAAGCCAAGTATATTGCCCGAATGGTTCTTGAAGTTTTGCGTGTTGGTATTGCTGATGGAATCATAAAAGATGCAATTGCAAAAGCATTTGACAAAGAAATACAAGATATTGATGAGGCTTTTGATTTGCTTGTTGACCATGGAGAAGTTGCCTTGCTTGCTAAAAGCAATTCTTTGGGAAAGATATCAGTCAAGCCTGGAAGGCCATTAAAGCTTATGCTGGCCATACTTGCAAAAAATATTGAAGAAGGGTTTTCTGCTGTTGGGAAACCTGCTGCCTTGGAGCATAAATATGATGGGTTTCGTTGCATTACAGGTTTCACTCCAATATATGTGGATGGAAAAGGTCTTATTTCAGTTAAAGATGTTTGTATTGGAGATGAAGTTTTAACGCATAGGGGAAGGTTCAAAAAAGTAGTTGCGGTTAATATAAGAAAGATTAGCAAAAATGAAAAACTTTACAAAATACAGACTTATTTTGGTGATGAATTTAAGATTACAGAAAAGCATCCATTACTTATAACAAAAAATGGAAAGATTGTTTGGGAAGTTCCTGAAAACCTAAAACGCACAGATAGATTAGCTTTTCCCATTCCAAAAATACGAAAAAGGAGCATTCTAAAAGGCATATTGAAACTATCAGATAGCTCAGGATACAAAAAAAATGTGCCTGTCAATAATTTCTTTTTCAGATTTTTAGGGTATTGGATTGGGGACGGTTTTACTAATGAGTACCATAATACTGAGAGAGTAGGAATTATTTTTAATAATAAAAAAGACAAGAAGTTGTGCCAATTTTACAAAGATAATATTATTAAAAATTTCAAATTAACAAAAGTTTCTGAAAATATCCATAATGGTGCTATTTACCTTTATTGGAGAGATAAACCGCTTAGACAGTGGCTCACAAAACATTTCAGGAGAGAGTGGAAAGGTAAAATGTTGCCGGAATGGTTCTATGGTATCACATCTCAACAATTTGATGAGTTTTTACGAGGTTGGATTGAAGCTGACGGTTATACTGACAAAATTGGCAGAACCAGCATTACAACTAAAGAAAGAGATCTTGCCATGTTTGCCCAATTATTGGGCTTGATGTTTAATAGGATTATTGGTGTAAAGAAATTAAGGATTAATGATAAAACATACTATAGGCTCACAATCCCTAAAACAATGAAAAAAGCATGCATCGTGAAGAACCATTGTTTTAGCAAAATATTTCGGTTAGAAAGAATTAGAAAACCAGATCCGAGAACGACATTATATAATTTACAAATAGAGGGAGACGAAAGCTATTGCACAACGATGGCCTCCCTTCATAATTGTCAAATCCACAATGATGGAAAAGAGATAAAACTATTTACAAGAAACATGGAAGATGTTACCAAACAATTTCCTGATGTTGTTGCAAATGTTAAAGAGAATGTTAAAGCAAAGAATTATATCATTGACTGTGAAGCTGTTGGCTATTCTCCCAAGACTAGAAAGTACTTGCCTTTCCAGAGTATTTCTCAACGAATAAGAAGAAAATATGAAACAGAAGAAATGGCAAAGAAATTTCCTGTTGAGGTCAATGTTTTTGATATCATTTATTATAATGGCAAAAGAATGCTACAAACTCCTTTCAAAGAAAGGAGAAAGCTTATTGAAAAGATTATTATTCCTGCAAAAAAGAAAATAAAGCTTTCAGATTTAATGATTACTGATGATGCGAAGAAAGTTCAGACATTTTTCAATGCATCTCTCAAAGAAGGGCATGAAGGATTAATTTTCAAGGCTCTTGCTTCAATGTACAAACCTGGACGATATGTTGGTTACATGGCAAAGCTCAAGGATGTCATGGATGCCCTTGATTTGGTTGTTGTTAAAGCTGAATGGGGCGAAGGAAAAAGAGCCTCATGGCTAACTTCATATACTGTTGCATGCAGAGACAATGGAAATTACTTAGAAGTTGGCAAAGTTTCCACAGGATTGAAGGAAAAAGCAGAAGAAGGTGAAACTGCAAGCTTTGAAAACATCACCAATGATCTAAAGAAGTTGATTATCTCTGAAAAAGGAAAGGAAGTTACAGTAAAACCACAGATTATTGTTGAAGTTTCTTATGAAGAGATACAAAAAAGTCCAACATATACATCAACGTATGCATTACGATTCCCAAGAATATTACGTGTGCGTTTTGATAAGCATATCAGTGAAATTGCAACAATTAAAAATGTTGAAACACTTTACAAGAGTCAAAACAAATAACGACTTAAAAATAACAATGCTTATATACTAGCAATTGGTAATATTGATTTATAATTTACTTAAGTGTGACAAAAAGAGGGAAAGGGGTAAAGCTTTTTTTCAGACTTGGTAAAAACCAGGGGTCATTCGATGATTGTCAAAGAGGACTTTTTAAATAAAATAAGAGGATTGTTTGGGTTAAATCTCTATGAGGCACGAGTTTGGACGGCACTTCTTTCTCGAGGAGTTTCAACTGCCGGAGAATTGTCTGATATTGGTAATGTTCCTCGCTCACGAGCTTATGATGTTCTTGAATCTTTAGAAAAAAAAGGTTTTATTGTTATGAAACTTGGCAAACCAATAAAATATTTGGCAATAGAACCAAGAACTGTTGTTGATAAAGTAAAAAAATACTTGCACAATCAAACAACTGAAAGATTGGGAAGACTTGATGAACTTAAAACAAGCGATGTGCTTGATGAATTGACTGCACTGCATACGCAGGGCATTGATTTTATTGAACCTTCTGACATGGCAGGCGCAATCAAAGGAAGGCATAATATTTACACGCATTTAGAATCAATGGTAAAGAACGCACAAAAGTCGGTTGTCATTATGACTACTTCAAAAGGTGTCATGAGAAAGATAGAGGCATTGAAGCCAGAGCTTGCACGATTAAAGAAAAAAGGCGTTAACATACGCATTGCTGCTCCAATTACAAAAGATGCTGAAGCATCTATAAAAGGTGTTTCAAACCTTGCTGAGGTACGACACAGCACTGATTTTAATGCTCGGTTTTGCATTGTTGATGGAAAAGACATGATGTTCATGATTCTCAATGATGAAGAAGTACATCCAAGCTATGATGTTGGGATCTGGGTGCAAACGCCTTACTTTGCTTCTGCTGTGCAGAATCTTTTTGACAAGAACTGGGCAACTATGAAACCTGCAAGTGCAGTCATAAAATAGAGAAAGTTATTTAAGAACTGTTTCTAAAGTTATTCCATGGATTTTAAGAATAGAATATCCTCTGCAATTGCAAAAGAGCTGAAACGAAAAGAAAGCGAGATTTTTGCTGTTCTCGAGGTTCCTCCAGAATCCTCTCTTGGTGACTATGCTTTTCCTTGTTTTTCCTTAGCTAAAGAGTTGAAAAAAAATCCTCACCACATAGCACAGGAATTAGCAGGTAAGATTAAGGCTCCATTTTTAGCAAAAATTGCAGTTAATGGTGCTTATCTTAATTTCTTCATAGACAAATCACAACTGTCAAGAGATGTTTTGCGTGCTGTATTGCAAAAGAAAACACGATATGGGCAATCGTCTGAAGGCAAAGGAAAGACCCTTGTAATTGATATGTCCTCTCCGAACATTGCTAAACCTTTTGGTATTGGGCATTTACGATCAACCATTATCGGCAATGCATTACGAAATCTCTTCACCTTTCAAGGGTACAAGGTTATTCGCGTTAATCATTTAGGTGACTGGGGAACACAATTTGGCAAACTCATTGTTGCTTACAAAAAGTGGGGGAAAGCAGCTTTACTTAAAAAAAATCCTATCGATTACCTTTTGCAACTCTATGTTCAGTTCCATGATGCGGCTGAAAAACAACCCACCTTAGAAGATGAAGCACGAGCTTGGTTTAAAAAGTTAGAAGATGGGAATAAAGAAGCATTAGTATTATGGCAAGAGTTTAAAGATCTGAGCATAAAAGAATTTAAAAAAATCTATCAGTTATTGGGTGTTGAATTTGAATCTTATTCTGGGGAATCTTTTTACAATAAACAATTAGCCGGAACGATTAAGCTTCTTGAAAACTCCGGGATTACGGAAGTGAGTGAAGGTGCGTTAATCGTTAATTTAGAAGCGTATGGCATGCCTCCTGCTATTCTCAGAAAAAGTGATGGAGCAACAATTTACATGACAAGAGATATCGCAGCTGTGCTCTATAGAAAAAAGACCTACAAGTTCAGTAAAATGTTGTATGAAGTTGGTGGTGAACAAAAGCTGCATTTCCAGCAGTTATTCAAAGTTCTTGAGCTTTTAGGCTATTCATGGGCAAAAGATTGTGTACATATTGATCATGGATTGTATTTAGGGAATGATGGGAAAAAACTCTCTACAAGAAAAGGCAAAACTGTGTTTATGACTGATGTGCTTGAAGAGACTATTTCTTTAGCGTGCAAGATTATAGAAGAAAAAAATCCTCAGCTCAAACAAAAAGACAAGATAGCGAAAGATATTGGTGTGGGTGCAATTATTTTTGGCGATCTCTCCAATGATAGAAGCAGGGATGCTATTTTTGATATAGAGAAGTTTACTTCTTTTGAAGGAGAGACAGGACCTTACTTGCAATATACTCATGCACGTCTTTGTTCTATATTGCGAAAGAAAAAACTGACAGATACCAACGTCGACTATCAGTTATATGATAACGAAGAACAGGAAGTGGTGAAACACCTAGGGCGTTTTAGCGGAGCAATAGAAAATAGTGCACGACAGTATAAACCGCATATTCTCGCAAGATATTTACTTGATTTAGCACAAATGGCTAATAGCTACTATACCACGCATCCCGTGTTGCAAAAGGATAAAAAACTCGAGAAAGCGAGATTGACTTTGATTGCAGCAGTAAGGCAAGTCTTGGCAAACGGACTTGGTTTATTAGGCATCAAAGCTTTAGAACAGATGTAAGATGGAAATCTATAAAGGGATTACAATCGTGGATTTGGCCTTGCGGTACAAGGATTTTCTCATACTTGGGGACTTGCAGCTGGGCTATGAGGAGCACCTGAACAAGCATGGAATCATGGTGCCGAGGTTTCAAAAAGAAGATGTTATAGGAAGAATAAAAAATATTTTAGCATCTTCAAAGGGCATCAAAACAATAATCCTCAATGGAGATGTGAAACATCAGTTTGGCGGAATTTATTCACAGGAATGGAATGCTATTAGTGAGCTGCTTGAGTATCTTGTTAAAAAATATGCAGTCATCATTGTCAAGGGAAATCATGATGTGATGATAGGGCCAATCTTAAAGAAGTTCAATGAGAAAGTCAAGCTTGTAAATTTTTTTCAGATTGATGATATCTTAATTACACATGGAGACAAAATATTGCCAAATCCTGCTCACGTAATGATCATTGGTCATGAACATCCTGCTGTGAGCTTTAGAGAAAAGCCTGGAGAGAAATACAAATGTTTCTTAAAAGGAAAATGGAAAGGACACGTCTTGATTGTCATGCCTTCTTTCAATATGCTTAATGCTGGAACAGACATGACAAAAGAACATGTGTTAAGCCCTTACCTTAAGGATGATCTTGGAAATTTTGAGGTTTATGTTATTGAAGATAAAGCCTATAATTTTGGGAAATTAAAAGAAATAGAATAAAAAGAAGGCCAGGTCGGCCTTCATGAGCACAATTTTTTCGTTAGTGTGCAACTGCGCCTATTCCAAACATCAACACTAAGAAGTGCCAAACGTCTATGCCTAATAAGCCAGGACCAAAACCGAGATCACCTGCTACATAGAGAATACCTGCGATTAACACTATCCAGTTCCACCATGCTGGGCAATCTGACTTCATTCCTCCCATGAACTACACCTCCCTATGAATTCTTTTTAGCTTTGCTTGCTTATATCATTTTCTGTTGAGAACTTTTGCTTTAAAGTAAAGCTTTTATAGATTTATTGGCTCTTGATGACATGAAAAGAGGTCAGGCTGGTATAGAGTATGTTATCTTGACTGCCTTGTTATTGTTCTTTTTGATCCCCTTAGTCCATTATTCCTTACAAGAAACAAACAACGCTGTAAGGAATAGTCAGCTTGACAGTTACGTCAGCAGGTTATCGAAATCTATTGATGCTGTACATTCTGTTGGACCAGGAACAATGGAAATTGTTACTATCTCTGTACCGAAAGGAGTGGAAAATGCAACGCTTGTGAATACTGGTTCAAACATCAATGAAGTTGTTCTTAAGGCTGAGTTTTTTGGAGGAATATCTGACATTCATGCAACAGTAAAACCTTTAATCTATGGTGAAATACCTAAAACGCCAGGAATTTATAATCTCAGAGTACTGAGCTTAAATGCAAGCTCTGTCAATGTGAGTATAGCATGAAAAGAGGACAAATAAGCATTGAAATAATGTATTCTGTAGCTGTGCTTCTTGTGATATTTTTGGTTTTAAGCTCTGCAACATTCGAGCGAAAGATTCAAGTAGAGGCAACACGTGATACTATTGAAAAAAGAAGTGATTGCATTATGATATCAAATGCCCTGAGCAGGGTTGCCACATTGGGAGAAGGGTATGCCTCAACATTTAAAACAATCCACAACTTTGATATATTCGATACGGGCCTCATTGTCATAGGTGATGTTGGCGATCTTGGACCAAAAGAAGTCGAAGTGGTGTGCTCTTTCAACGGAGTGCTTAACCAAACTTCCTATAAAGATTACATCGGTGCATGGAAAGTTAATAATACAAAAGGGGTGTTGCTATTATCTCCAAACTAAAAAAATATGGACAAATCTCCATGGAGGTTATGTTCATTATTGGACTTGTGCTAGTATTCACACTGCCTTTCTTGACGGGAATTGTTGGAGACTTTAATGACCGCGTTGACCTTGAAAGAAGAGTACAAAAAGCAACTGAGATTGCACAAGGAATTGAAACTATTTCAAATCTTGGGCCTGGAAATTCAATAACTATTATCACATCATATAAACTTACTATAAAAGATAATTCTCTTATTCTTCCTGGAGAAACTCCTGACAAAGATGTTGTTGTAAAATTAACACCGACGATAAAAGATAATGAAGCTGATAAAGGAGATATCACCATTGTCAATGATCAAAATGAAGGTGTTGTTGTTGAGAATTTCCCGCATTTGTTTAAATACAAACTATCTCCTCCTGCTCAACCTTTTACCGTCTATTTATTCGGAAGTTATTTTGATAATACCTCAGAAGTTTATTATAATGGAAAAAGCTTTCCTTTAATATACATCAATGATACTTCCCTTGGCTTCACACCTCTAACTACCTGGCCTTCTTCTAATCCTACATTTGTGAGAAAGACTGTTGGCGGCGAAATTCTTGAAACTGAAACTATCATGGTGCCTTCAAACGTCATAGTGGCTTCTCTTGGAGGCAGTCTTGGTGGCGGTTAGTTTTGGTATAGGATACTAAAGGATTCTAAGATGAAAAAAGGGCAGGCGGCAGTAACTGATTTATTCGTTGCCATTGGCATATTCATCGTTCTCATCACCATAACAACGGTGTTGTGGAATCTTTACAACATTAGATTAGCAAACAGAGTAGATTATGATGGATTAGCGATTAAGGCGTTTCAAGTTTCTGACTTACTTTTGAAGACTCCAGGTAATCCTGACAATTGGGATTATTTAGTCTTGAATGAAGGAGCAGATTCTACCGCTATTGAGCACATAGGGATTATACAAGGCGAATTAAAAGTACCTTACAACAAAACTCTTGCGCTTGCAGCATTGAATGAAACAGAAATAAAAAAAACATTTCATGCATCACAGTACAGGCTTGGAATAAGAATACGAAATGCTAATAGCACTGAGATTTACAATGTTGGAAAAGTTAGTGGAACAAGCAAGTTTGCAGTGAACTTGGCAAGAAATATTCTCTATCAAAAGAGTCCTAATGCTACTTTTGAGCCTGCAACTATAGAGGTGATATTGAGTTTATGAATAACAAAGGAATTATTTTTGCATTGGATGGAGCAATTGCGGTTACTGTTGTTTTGATTATGCTGATCAACACGACGTATTACTTTACAACGACTTCTAAAGAATCATTATCACAAACACAGATTGTCAAAAGAGGATATGATGCTCTTGCAATGTTTGATTACTTTGAGCTGTTGGATAATACGATGAGAACTATCGCACCTGGAACGAGCTTTGTTCCTGAAAGTGCACCAAATGGGATTAATGTTACAAACTATCTTCCTCTTGGTTATGACATGATGGTTGTACTTGAAGATGCACGTAAGACAGCGTGTTCTGGTTGCACTATAAATTCTGCAAATCCTATCATTGGCCCTTACAACTTAGCTTCTTTGCAAAAAGGAAGCAGTCTCTACATCCAAGTCAATGCTGAATTGAAAAATCAGACAACAAGCAAGCCGACTTTTAGTGTGCGGTATAACAATACAGACTATGGAATAACTGGAACTTGCCTTAGCGGTGATTGCACCTATACCACTATTGTGCCACTGCCCGGATTGGTTGTTGGACCATCTAACCAGATAAGCTTTGTGCGAGATAGTGCAAATGATTTTGAAATAACTTGGTTCAGGGTTCTTGATGATCCTGGGTACACATTAACGACTGATAGGACATTGCCTACTGATAGGTTTATTGGTTCTGGTGAACGATGGTATGCCTCTTTTGATGCTAATGGACATTTTGATGCACTACATAAATCGAGGTTCTTGATATGGTTGGTTTAATGAAAAAAGGCGTGTTCATGACTCTTGGGATGGTTTTTGTTAGCCTGACTATACTTGCTTTTGCAAACGTTATTCTTGACAATTCTGAAACTTCGGAAAGCAGAATTAAAGAATTTGCTGAAACTGAAAGACTGTATAATTTAGATAGGTCATTGTCAACAAGTATCAGCAGGATCATGAAGTATTCATTGGCTGACACGCATGAAATTTCATTTAATGGAAGCGTTATTGATTTTAAAACAGAGTTCCAAAATGCCACTGAGATTCCTGAAGTTGAGATTCGTGCCCAATTGAACATAACCAACACAAGATTACAGAGAGAGGCTTTTGTTAACTTTACAAAGAAACTGCCCTTGTTTGACAAAATGGGAAACATTCTCATTAGTCCTACTGGCAATCCTAACTCGACTGTTTTTTATGTCGGGCAAAACAAAAGCATTTTCATTGAATACGTGTCTTATCCTGCAAACATGATTTTCCTTGGAGGAATTGATGAGAATAATGTCAAGATGATTAACTTTACCTACAAGAGCAACTTCATGCAACCAAAAGAGATACGACCAACTGCTGAGGTTATTACTGGTGTTTGCTCTAACTGCATTGAATTTGTTTTTAATACTTATTATCTTGGAAGCTTGGTGAATAGAACGAGTTATAATATCGCTTCTACAAATACCCCACCTTATGTCGCTGCATTTGCACTTGGTTTTGTTCAATTCTTTGACCTGCGTGTTAGCGCACCTGCATGGGTAAACGCAAATAGAAGTTTGGCAGTAAACTGGATTAATCTTACAGGATTAGCGACTGCTGAAGCTCACGAAGGCTTGGCTATTGTGTTACCAGATATTCTTGTTTATAATGCTGCAGATCCTTTTGGTACTTTTAATATTGTTTACTATGGCTATGGAGATCCTACTGCTAAACGGCTTGTTGGCGATACTGAAATTGAACTGCAGATATTCTTCGAAGGCGAGAGCTTGAAACATGAAGGAACACTTGTTGGTCCTGCTTCCTATAGCGTCGGCATTCCTTTGCTGGATACGCGAGGGGATGGGATACGCATTGAATATATGCGATGACTCTTATAGAAAAGTATAAAAGAAATAAACTCTCTCTTTTTTGGGGCTGATTATCATAACGAGACACCTACTCTTTGTGCTAGCATTTATTCTCTTGCTTGCACTATCAGCTAACGCTTCTGATATATCTTACGGTTCTAAATTATGACTCTTCTTGTGTCGATGATATCTGCACTGCCACTGTTTATTCTTACCAACGCTATTATGAAGAAGATGGCTCTTGGAAAGCAATTGATGAAAACTTCGGCAGTAAGAACTGTGGAGAGTATGATTATTGTGTTGATGGGAATGTGCATCAGTTTTATCTTTCAAAGGACTCTCTTAATGCAGATTATTCCAAAGATGCAACTGCAATATCCTTTGGGCTATACCAATTATTTGGATTGAGCAGTGCAAATTTTTCAAAAGATATTGTTATTGAAGGGAGCCTTGCAACGTACAAAGATATCATTTCTGGTGTTGACTTAGAGTACCAGTATTTGCCTAACCAAATAAAAGAAACCATCATTGTCCGTGACAAGAATGTTCTGGAAACTTTGAGTCAATATGCTGCAACAACCAAAGTATCTTTCAAACTTGATGACTCTTATGTGTATGAAGATAATGATAAAGGTTTTACTGTTATGAAAAATAGTGTTGCTGTTGGTAGTTTGGAAGAGTTGCTGGTGTATGATGCAAACTCAAAGCTTGTGGATATCTTTCCTTATACTCTTGTATCCGATGATACTGGTTTATTTTTAGATGTGGAACTTGACCTTGATGTTTTGCTGGGAGAAGATGTTGCTTATCCTTTGTTTATTGACCCGACCTTTACTTTTTCTGGCGGGCCTGCCTTTGATATACATATTGAAAGAAATACCAACAATAGTGCAATCGTCAACTATACACGGTTTTCAGGAAGAGCTCTTACTGTTGGTCCAACAAAGTTGTGCTCAATTCCTGCAACGAATAAAACAAACAGAGCAGTGCTAGAATTTAACCTCAGCTCTCTCTCTTCTTCATCCTCCTTACTCAATGTGACTCTCAATTTGACTATCACCAGTACTTCACCAAATATTAACATTAAAAATATTACCTTGTATGGAATGGAGCATGATAACTTTTTCTATGTTGCCGATGACAATGTCACAAATTCTCACTATTTCAATGACATGGGCAATGGGACATTCTATGGGGATTTCAATTCAACAAGTGCTGATATTGGCACTACAAGAAATGTACCCATCCATGCAAACGCACACCAAAAAATTCTGAACTTTTTTGGAAATTCCACGGGTTACTGGGGAATAGGATTAAAAAATAACAACGACGTTGGGTGCATTACGGGAAATCTTCAGATAGGCTCATCAACAGCTGTCAATGTTACGACAAGACCCGTCTTGATTTTAGTGTATACCAATTCTTCCAATGAGACTGACGCTGACAATGCGATTGTGCAAGGGATTGTAAATGTTATTCCGAATGCTGTTGTACATGATGAACAACAAGTGTACATCAGATTGGCGAATGGAACACAGCAACTCGGAAGATATGACAAGTTTGCGGTGAATGGAAGTAAGCGATGGGCTTTGAATTATATTACGAGTTGAGAACAATTTACCAATATGCAAAACGTCACGCCGGTATTCTATGTCCTTGAAATGGTGGATATTGAGATTTCACAAATTATCACGAAAGTGCAGGAGTTTATTAATGGGACGATTTAGATTAGCTCTTGTCTTCGGATGGATTTTAGTGCTTTGTAGTGTTGTTTCTGCAGTAGAATGTGGAAGCGTCCCTACAGATGGGTGCGTTGTAACGGTAAACACTACTTTCGCTACTGACACGTATAACTTTCCTAATGGGATATTGGTTGCAGGAAACACTTTAGACTGCAATGGAAGCACATTAGTTGGAGGAGGAACCGGAATTGAGTTTGATAATAGTAATGGAGCTACAGTCACTGGGTGCACGATAATAAATTATTCTCAAGGAATATACATTGATCGTGGAGACAGTAATGTTATAAAAAATAACACTATAAAAAATTCCAACACCTTTTGGGGGATTTTTGCATCTGTAACTGCAAACAACATTATAAAAGATAATATTATTAATGGGACAAATGCCATTGCTGGCATAAGACTCTATTCTGGAGGTTTTATTCAAATCTTTAATAACACCATTAGTGGCAATCAAATAGGAATAAAAGTTGAAAGCAGTAGCTCTGGAGGGAATAGCATAACACAAAACCATATCCAAAATAATTCTGTTGCAGCTATCTCTCTTGAAAACAATAATAAATTTAATCCTGATACTATTTGGAATAATAATATCTATAATAGTAATCTTACCTATGTTTATACAAACAACAACAAATATTGTGTCGATAACGTTTCAAATAATTATTTTAGTGGAGCTTCTGGACCAACAAATTGTAGTTGCCTTCCTTTCATCAGCGGATTACAGGTTAATACCAATGAAACCTTCTGTAGTGGGTTTTACAATCTTGAACCAGGAATATCTGTTGTTGATAACGGAATTACTCTTGATTGTCAAGGGTCAACGCTGAACGGTGGATCTGTGGGTATCAACCTGTATCTTGTTAACAATAATCATATAACTGGATGTAACATACAAAATTATGTTGATGGTATTCTAATAAATAGAGGTAATAATAATATTCTTTCAAATAATACTTTGTTGTCTAACCAATATGGCATTTATGTTACTGGCTCTGGCTTAGTCTTTACCTCCTCGGAGGATACTACAATCAGAAATAATTTCATAAACGGAAGTTTGTTGTATGGTCTCGTATTGAATGGTGCTGGTGGAACAAAAGTTGAAAACAACACTATCAACAATACCATTGGTACAGGCATCTGGGTTAGAACAATATATACGGGACTCAATAACATTACACAAAATATTCTTGGTAATAAT
>OBEQ010183674.1_pt1 | contig 79398 bp, 72 predicted proteins | sample 1670901 | NCBI WGS metagenome assembly OBEQ01 (sample SAMEA104232315, study PRJEB22302) | groundwater metagenome | biome: forest; feature: aquifer; material: groundwater | place: USA | collected 2011-08-07 | depth 5.4 m | reverse complement strand
CGCCGCGTCGCCTTCGCCGCCACCTCCACCTCCGGCGCGACCAGGGTCATCTCCATGCCGTTCATCGGCCTCCAATCCTTGCTCGCCCTCGACACTAAACTGCCTGGGGGTCACTGTCTCACTCATATTGGCAGAGAGGGGTGGGGCACACACGTAAGCGAGGGATTCTGCCCGAAGCCTAACCTAGCTTTGTCTCTGGCCGAAGAATCCCCAGAGCCTCACCGCATCCCAGCACAGCCGACCCCCTAAGCCCCCTCAAGGACCTTAGCCTGAAGCCCGTCCACGCCTCCTCACACCTCTGCCCTAACTTGCTAGGAATTCTTGAGGCAACCGCCAGACGAGAGGCTACCGGACAGCCCGAAACGTAATCTCCTAACCCCCTAATCCCCAGGAAGCTTATGTTGGACTTACCAACATGAACAACTAGCGAGGTACCACAATATGAAGCTGCAGGACCACAGGGACCTACGCTGATCACACCTGATGTAGAGCTGGAGTCTAGTAAGGAATTACAACGAGGCAGGCGAACAGGTAGGCGACAACAGAATCTGGAGCGCCATTAAAAACCTGGCCCTCACATCTTGTATTTGCCGAAATCTTCAGGCTTAAGATTCTCAAGCCACTCCTTCCATTTATCAGTTTCTTCCTTCTCGTCGGAAACCTCGATGTTTTTTGCTTGCGTAACAACATTCTCGGTAACGAAGATCGGCGCATTCACGCGGAGGGCCAATGCGATGGCATCGCTTGGCCGGGAGTCAATGCTCACTACATTACCGTTGTAATTCAGTTCGATGGTTGCGTAGAACGTATTCTCTTTAAGATCGTTTACGATAACCTGCTGGACGGTGATTCCTAAGCCCTCCAGTATGTTTTTGAGCAAGTCGTGGGTCATCGGCCGAGGGGTAGATACCTTCTCGAGTTCAAGTGCAATGGCATTCGCCTCAAAAATCCCGACCCAAATTGGCAAGGCGCGGCGTTCCTCCGGATCCTTCAAGATAATAATCGGCATATTCGTGATGGGATCCAGCGCGATGCCGCGGACCGTCATCTTAATGAGCATTACCTTCTCCTCATTTCCGGGACTACCGAAAGAGGGAAACGAGTTTCTTATAGGTTGCAGCTTCCAGGTCTTCCGAGATGACTTTAGTACCCCCCCACGATAGGCATGAAATTGGTGTCACCATTCCATCGCGGTACGACGTGTAAGTGAAGATGATCCTCGATACCTGCCCCTGCGACCTTCCCCTGGTTCATGCCAAGGTTGAATCCGTCTGGATTCATGGTCTCCCGCAGCACCTTGGTGCTTCTGGCAGCCTCTTCAATCAGCTCCACCTGCTCATCAGGCGCCAGCTTTCCTAAGTCATCAAGGTGTCGATACGGGGCGATCATCAGATGTCCTGGGTTGTACGGATAGAGGTTCATCAGAACGAATACTGACTTTCCGCGATGCAGGAGTCAGTCCTTTTCGTCATGCCGAGTGTATGATGGTGCTCCGCAAAACAAACAGGTTGAAGGCCGAGCCCTCTCAATATAAGCCATTCTCCAAGGCGCCCAAAGCGTCTCCATGAACCAATTCCTCGCGCCCCCTCACTGCTCGGTCCTCCAATGAAAACCACGGCAAACCAGTATCCTCTATAATTATAATCTCCTGTGTTTCTTAATTTAGCATCCTCCCTTAAGTATCGCAAGATTTTTTTACAACTTGCCTCCGTTATTAGATGTGAGAAGAAACGCGCTGGCCCCTCTGTCATTCGCAGGCGCGCGCCTCGAGCGGGCTCATCGATGCGGTTGAGGGTAGTAGCCGGATAGGGTGGACGCTTTCTCCGAAAGGGGTTCGTAGCGCTCAGAGATGAAAGCTATGAGCGGATGTTAAGAGAGGCTGGGATAAATCGCCCTACCCCAGTTGGCTTGACCTTCCCATGGGAATCTTCACCAATTAGCTATCAATGAGCGCCTTCAATTCTTTCCCCGACTTAAAGAACGGAACTCGTTTCGGGGGGACTTGAACCGGTTCACCACTTTGGGGGTTTCTACCTTGTCGGGCGCGGCGTTTCCGGATGCGGAAACTCCCGAAGCCGCGAAGCTCCACCTTGCCATCATCATTGGAGGCGAGGGCCTTGGTGATACTGTCGAGGATGCTATCAATGACGATTTCGGTATCTTTTTTGGTAAGATGAACGCGGGCGGCAACCAGCTCTACCACGTCGGCTTTTGTCATGACTCATATCTCCTTCATATCCGAGAGTCGCAACCGCACAGAGACTGAGCTTGATTCTATCACCGGAGAAGATAGTCTACGGAGAGGGTCGAAAAAGGACCAGCGGGTAGATCGAAGTTAAAGGGGGCTACGCGATTCAGCAGATCCAGGAGGAAGAACCGCCGCTTCCGCTCCTGAATCACCGTGGGTTTCCCGGGGATTCCGGCTAAACTGGCCGCCCGGTCAACGGCATCCTGAAGATTGCCGAGTTGGTCGACCAACCCAAGCGCTTGAGCCTCTCGTCCGCTGAAAATCCGCCCGTCAGCCAGTGCCTCGACCTTCTTACGATCCAGCTTTCTGGTTCTGGACACAACATCTATGAACTGGTCATGGACATCGTCTAACAGCCGTTGGAGTATCTGTCGCTCGGCCTCGGTCATCTCTCGGGTTGGCGAGGCAAGGTCCTTGTGCTCGCCGCTCTTGACGACCATCGACTTCACGCCGATCTTTTGCAAGAGGCCGGAGATATTCGGGACCTGAATCAACACCCCGATGCTTCCGGTAATAGAGCCAGGATTCGCCACAATGACATCCGCGGCGCTGGCGATATAATATCCGCCAGATGCGGCCAGGCTACCCATGGAGGCAACAACGGGCTTCTTGTTAACCTGGCGGGTCTTAATGAGTTCCTCATAGATCTCTTGAGAGGGAGACACACCACCCCCCGGGCTGTTGATCCTGAGGACGATAGCCTTTACGGTTGGGTTCGTTCGGTGTTTTTCGAGTTGCTCGATGATCTCCTTGGAATCCAGGATTACCCCTTCGACCATAATCAGGGCAACCTTGCTTCCGCCAAAGCGCTGCCATCTACCGAGCGAGAAGGCCAGCCCAAACAGGAGTAGGAGGCTCACACAGACCGCCAGGCCGACGACCAGCCAGGTCCGTTTCATCGTCCTGTCTCGACTCCCCGCCTAGAGTTCCTGGTCCTGATGATCCGGGCGGCGCCGATGTGGTGAGGCGGAATCTGTATTACTCTCGGGCTCGCCCTGGCCGTCCAAGTACGCCCGAAGGCTCAACCCAAGCTTCCGCTCCTCCGCATCTAGCTTGATAATCTTCAAGGTGAGCTCATTGCCGACGGAGACCACGTCCTCCGGCTTGGCCACCCGTTCATGGCTGAGTTCGGAGATGTGCAGGAGCCCCTCCACCCCGTCTTCCAACTCGACGAAGGCTCCGAAGTCGGTGAGACGCACCACCTTCGCTTTCACGTCCATGCCCACACGGTACTTCTCTGGGACGACTGATTGCCACGGGTCGGGCTGGCTCTGCTTGAGGCCAAGGGAGATTCGACGGTTGGCTTTATCCACATGCAAGACAACAGCCTCAACCTTGTCCCCTCGCTTCAAGACCTCCGAGGGGTGGCGGACCCGCTTCGTCCATGACATGTCGGAGACATGTATCAAGCCGTCGATCCCCTCTTCTAGCTCGACGAAAGCACCGAAGTCGGTAAGGTTCCGGATCGTCCCTTCGACCCGTGTCCCAACCGGGTACCGTTCCTCTACGGACAACCATGGGTTCGGCTCGGTCTGGCGCATCCCCAAAGAGATTCGTTTATTGATCTTGTCTACATCCAAGATCACAACCTCCACGGGGTCCCCCACGGAAACGACCTTGGAGGGGTGCTTGACCCGCTGGGTCCATGACATCTCGGAGATATGAACCAACCCTTCGATCCCCTCCGCCAGCTCGACGAAGGCCCCGTAGTCGGTAAGGCTAACCACCTTGCCCCGAACGCGGGAGCCGACGGGGAACCGTTGATCCACATCCTGCCAAGGATCCTTCGACCGTTGTTTGTAGCCGAGGGACACCCGCTCAGCCGCCCGATCGAATTTCAGGACGACGACTTCGACCTCGTCGCCGACGGCAAAGAGCTCGGAGGGGTGACTGACGCGACCCCAGGACATGTCGGTGATGTGAAGCAGACCATCCAGCCCGCCGAGGTCAATGAACGCGCCGTACTCGGTGATATTCTTGACCTTGCCTCGTATGACCTTCCCCTCCTCCAACGACTGCAAGGTCGTCTCCTTAAGGGCTCGCCTCTCTTCCTCCAGCAGCTCCCGCCGCGATAGGACAATGTTGCCCCGGCGCTGATTCAATTTGATCACCTTCATCGGGAATGTCTTCCCGATAAGCTTGTCAAGGTCGCGAACCGGTCTGAGATCAACCTGGGATCCGGGGAGGAAAGCCCTGACACCAATATCCACCATCAGGCCGCCTTTGGTGCGGCCCAAGATCGTCCCGCTGATCACCTCCCCCTTCTCATACGCCTGCCGAATATCATCCCAAACCTTGATCTTCTCCGCCTTCTCCCGTGAGAGGACGATGAGACCGTCGCTGTCTTCTTTCTGTTCCAGGTAGACATCGACAGCATCACCAACCTTGAGGGTGTTTTCTCCAGAGGGAGCCTGGAACTCCTTGAGTGGTATGGTGCCTTCGGACTTGTAGCCGATATCAATCAGGACCATGTCGTTTCTGATCTCTAACACGGTCCCCCTGACGATCTCTCCCTCGACGATTTCCCTCAGACTCGTGGCGTAAAGATCGACTATCTCTTGGGAACGTTCCTGAACGCTAAGGTCACGATCCAGATCGTCCGTCGATGGGTAAACCGCCTCCTCCAGCTTCTCCCCCTCAGGCATCATACCCTTTAGTTCCTCCCTCTGATGAGATGCTCATCTTGTCTGCCCCTTGATTCCTCGTGTTTCGGTCGGCATAGCGTCTCCCGTGACATGAGCCCGATCGCTCGATAATCCGGCGCCGCCCTCCGACCGGACCTTAAGGGCGGCGATCCTCTCCATGATCGTCTGGCTGAATGCAACAACCTGCGCCTGCCATTCGCCCGTCTGTGCTTCTGCAAAGCGAAGCGGCTCCCCGAACCTCACGGTGATTCGATGGGGTCTGGGAAGCCATGCGCCTCTAGGGAGCGCCTTTTCCGTTCCGCGATGGAATGCTGGAATCACCGGCGCTTCCGTCCGTGCCGCAATCAGTCCGATGCCCGGCCTCGCGGGCCGTAATTGAATCCCGTCCCCACGCGTCCCTTCGGGGAAGATCACGACTACCTCCCCCTGTTCCAAGAGCAAGATCGCCTGCTTCATGGCCCGCAGGTCGATCCGCCCACGATCGACCGGAAATACCTGGCACTGCCGGAGCAGCCAACCAAAGGGACGGACGCGGAACAACTCCTTTTTCGCCATGAAGTGGACGCGACGGGGAACCGCGACCCCGATGATGATAGGATCTAGGAAGCTAACGTGGTTCGCCGCGACAAGAGCCGCCCCTGTCCGAGGGATAAACTCTCCCCCCTCAACATGGAGGCGAAACACGGCCTTCGCAATGCCCAAGCACAAAAGGCGACTCGTTCCATGGGTGAGACGCTGAATCGCCTTCTTGAGGGAAAAACCCTGAAAAAACGCGGACTTCATACTATACACCTGCCTCAGCGCAATGCAAGAAAAAAATGCGCGCCCGTCACCCACAATCTTTCGGGGCGAACACCTTCCGCTGGATTTCCTCTTCCATCGCGGCCACCACCTGACATGCGTCTAAGTCGGTGGTATTGATGATTACGGCATCATTTGCCTTTCGGAGTGGCGAGGCGCTTCGCCCCATGTCTCTGGCGTCCCGCACCTTGACCTCCTCGGCAAGTTCCTCCAGCCCTCGGGTCACACCGGCAACCTGAGCTTCAAGGCAGCGACGCTTCGCTCGCACCTCTAAGCTAGCCTCCAGATAGAACTTCACATCGGCATCTGGAAAGACGACGGTGCCAATGTCGCGCCCGTCCATTACCACCCCCCCCTCCCCGGCCATTCCTCGCTGGCGCGCCACCATCACACGACGGACGCTGGCAAGGGTCGAGATCCTTGAAGAGGCCTGCTCCACCTCCCGCTCCCTGATCTGTCGGCTGACCTCCTGCCCATCGACGAGGATGAGCTGTCGATCACCAGAAGGCTCGAGCGTAATGGAGGTTGCGTCAGCAAGGCGTCGAACGGATTGCGCATCGTCCAGATCAAGACCTGCTTGCAGCGCCTTCCAGGCCAGGGCCCGATACATAGCGCCGCTATCGACGTATCGATACCCAAGCCGCCTGGCCAGCAGGCGTGCCGCCGTGCTCTTCCCGGCCCCGACCGGGCCGTCAATGGCAATGATGAGGCGGTCTCTCGCTCGTCCCGGTCTCATGTCACCCCGCACGGTCCGCACAGACATCAACCATCCGAAGAAATGGCCGCCCCTGGCAAGATCGCGTCCAACCGAGCCCAGAAGTCTGGGAACGAGCTGGTGACACAGAGCGGATCAGAGATGGTGGTGCTCCCCTTTGCCGCCAGGCCTGCCACAGCTAATGCCATGGCCATCCGGTGGTCGCCCCAACTGTCGCAATGGCATCCGGAAAGCGAAGGGCTTCCGTGGAGCAGTAAGCCATCCGGTCGCTCTTCCACCTTCACGCCGAAACGACGAAGCTCTCTGGCGAGGGCAGCGAGCCGGTCCACTTCTTTGACCCGAAGTTCTGCTGCATCCCGAATGATGGTGACGCCTTCCGCATGAGCTGCAGCCACAGCGAATGACGGGATCTCATCGAGCATCCGGGGTATGAGGGCGCCGCCGATTTCAGTCCCGTGCAGCTCCTGGCTCCTGATAAAGAGGTTTGCCACCGGCTCGCCGGAAACGACACGAGCTTGGCTCACCTCAATCTCCGCCCCCATCGCCACCAGGGCATCAAGCAGGCCAGTGCGTGTCGGGTTCATACCCACCCCTCGCAACGTCAGCTCCGAGCCGGGGATGACCAGAGCCGCTACAAGAAAGAAAGCGGCCGCCGAGAAGTCGCCAGGGACAGTTATATGAGCGGCAGGGATTGTCCTTACGTTCTGCACCTGGACGCTCAACCCGCTGCGGCGGATCGGTACCCCGACCGCTTCAAACATCCTCTCCGTGTGATCACGGGAGCGGGACGGCTCGGTGACCGTTGTCTCCCCCTCCGCGAATAGGCCCGCCAAAAGGATGGCGGACTTGACCTGGGCGCTGGCAATCGGACTGACATAGTCAATCGCCTTGAGGCGTGTTCCCATGATGGCGAGAGGCGGGAGATTGCCGCTATCACGACCCAGGATCACCGCTCCCATCGACCTTAGGGGCACGGCAACCCTGGCCATTGGCCGCTTGCGGAGGTATTGGTCGCCGGTCAGGACCGAGAAGAATGGCTGTGCGGCCAGCACGCCGGCAAGCAACCGAATCGTCGTTCCGGAGTTACCGACGTCCAGAACCTCGTCAGGCTCTTTCAGCCCGCGGAGTCCGCACCCCTGGATCCGGAGCTGATCGTCACCGACCTCTTCGACCACAGCGCCCATTGCAACCAAGGCCTTGGCGGTGCGCTGGCAGTCGTCGCTCCGCAAGGCCCCGGTGATCTCGGTAATCCCGTCGGCCAGCGACCCCAAGATAATAGCCCGGTGGGTGATCGACTTGTCGCCTGGAAGCGTCAGTTCGCCCTTCAGGGGACCGACCGGGGTGATCCGCATCCTGGTTATACCGATCTCGCCCATGCGCCCCCGATTCGCTCGACGAGCGAGTCCAGCACCCGCTCGATAAAAGCAGGCCCCTCCATCCGATGCCACTCGAGGCCCTCTTCGTGCCGGAACCAGGTGAGCTGGCGCTTGGCGTACCGCCTAGTGTCACGTTTGAGACAAGCGACAGCGTCGTCAAGCTTCGTTCGGCCTTCGAGGTACTCGACCATGTGACGATAGCCGATTGCCCGCAGTGGCTTGAGAGCAGGAAGATAGCCGCGGTCGAGCAGCCCACGCACTTCGTCCAAGAACCCCCGAGCCATCATTTCCTCTACCCTCGTCTCAATCCTCTGATACAACTCCTGCCGTTGCCGCTCAAGCCCGAACCAGAGCACAGGCCCCGGAACCGCCTTGTGACGCTTGCGGCCCTCGGCCCTGAGAGCAGAGATCGGACGGCCGATGATTGTTACTACTTCAAGTGCTCTCACGATCCGGAAGAGATCGTTCGGGTGGATGGCGACAGCCGCCTCAGCATCGAGAACCTGAAGCCGCTGGTAAAGGGCCAGGACACCCGCCCTTGTCGCTTCCTGACGCAGAGCGTTACGGATCGACCTCTCCTCACCAGGTCCATCGAATAGGCCACGTAAGACGGCTCGGACATAAAGGCCAGTCCCCCCCACCATGATCGGCAGGTGCCCGCGTCTACGAATGTCGGCAATGCCGGCGGACGCCAATCGTGCATAGTCGGCTGCCGTGAACGACTGGTCGGGATCCACAAAATCCAGGAGGTGATGGCGCACCCGTCGCCGCTCTTCAGCACCTGGCTTCGCTGTCCCGATGTCAAGACCGCGGTACACTTGCATCGAGTCCGCCGCGAGGATCTCGCCCCCTACTCTCTCCGCCAGGGCAATGGCCAGACTTGACTTCCCGACCGAAGTCGGCCCGACAAGCACGATGAGCGGCAAAGGTGCCAAGCGGTCAGCGCCTCCTTTTCATGCCTCTTAAATTAATTATACAACAGAACCAACCGGCCCTTCATTTTATCAACCCAGCTCGCGCGGGAGATTCCGCTTCCATGATCACAGGTGGGGGTCACGCGAAAGAGATTCGACGGAAACACAACTCACCTTGTCACCTTCAAGGCCTCCAAGATCCGGCGAGGCGCTTCCGCCTTATTGAGGACGTAGAAATGGAGGCCGGGGATACCGGCATCAAGGAGTCCCTGGCATTGCCGAATCGCGTATGTTACCCCCACGTCCAATTGGCCATTGGGATCATCCCGATACTGTTCCAGTTTGGCAAGAAATGACGCCGGCAGCCTGGCCCCACACAGGGATGCGATGCGTTGAACCTGGGCTAAGTTGATCACCGGCAGGATACCTGGGACCAGCGGTGCAGCAATGCCGGCCATCTCATAACGCGAGCGAAATTCAAAGAAATCAAGATTGTCATAAAAGAGCTGAGTGATCACGGCGTCGGCGCCCGCTTCCACCTTCCGCTTTAGGTTCGCCAAATCGACTTCAGGACTCGGTGCCTCCTGGTGGGTTTCAGGATACCCCGCGACCGCAATGCTGAAGTGAGGGAACTCTCGGTGGATCAACGCCACCAATTCGTCCGCGTATGCAAACCCTCCTTCAGGTTTCTTGAACGCTGTCTCCCCCTTGGGGGGATCGCCCCTCAAGGCAACGATGTTCTCAATGCCCAAGTCGGTGGCCCGCTTCAGCCACTGGCGGATTTCCTCCTCCGTCGATTCCACGCAGGTCCGATGCGCCGCCGTCGAGACGCCGAAGGTCTCGCGGATTTTCACGGTCAGCTCCAGTGTTTTGTCGCGAGTTGAACCTCCCGCACCGTACGTGCATGAGACGAACGAAGGTCGGAAGACCATTAGGGCTTCGAGGGCGGCGAACAACTGGGTCTCCCCTACGCCAGACTTGGGAGGATAAATCTCGAAGGAGAGTCCGAACTTGCCTTCGCCGTACGCCTCTACGATCTTCATCCGGATCTGCTCACCCTCCTGCACAGCCGTAACATCATTCATGGGGCGGCAGGACTCTTGATCTACTTCCAGCGCCTCTTCACATCGTCGGCGAAGCGTTCGTACTCACGCACCGGCAAGACTTCCTCAATCTCCAGGTAATGCGCCATTGGCAGACCAGCCATAATGATCCGATCTAATTCATCGTGAGACTCGACATTCAAGATGCCCACTACCCGCCTCTGCCCGCAGACCTTGTAAAGCGCCGCAATCTTGCCGGCAGCCTTGGCCCCCATCGCTGCTTCCGCTTCCTTCTCCCAAGAATTCCACAGGTCGTCAAGCGACATCTCCTTGGGATCAACGCGCACTTTGATGAAGAATTGCATATCCGATTTCTCCTTTCAGGCTCAGCGAAGCGCACGCAGCGCTAAGCGGACAGGCCCTCCATTGTTTTATGAGCAACGCGTTCCCAGGGACGAGTAGTAGCGGCGGTTGCCCGCTGACGTGTGATTTCCTTCTTCATCAACCCTTAGGGGAAGTGCTGGAACAATCCTGAGATTGCCGCCAACTATTGAATCTGGCAACATTTTTCCCCCTGCGATCACTCGCGAGAAGAAGGTAGATGGGAAGGTGGTGCCGCCTAACACCGTTCGCTCTGCGCAATCACCGGAGACAGGCGCCAAATACAAAGGCCCTCGCTGGCATTCCGCGCGTTTGCGAGGGCCTTCCGGACGCTAGTGTGTGACGTGAATGGGTGCTGATCTGAATGTTTCGGTCCGGTTACCTCGTCCCCATGGAAACCCGACCATCAGTGCTTGCCTGGTCCTTTGATCCAGCTCATCATAGAGCGGAGTTCCTTGCCGACCCTTTCGATCGGATGGTCCGCGTCCTTCTTGCGCATTGCAAGGAAGCCGGGGCGGCCGGCCTGGTTCTCCAGAATCCATTCCCGAGCGAAGGTACCATTCTGGATTTCGTCCAGGATCGTTCGCATCTCCGCTTTGACCCTCTCGCTGATGACGCGGGGACCGCGGGTGTAGTCGCCGTACTCTGCCGTGTCGCTAACCGAATAGCGCATGTAGGCCAAGCCACCCTGGTAGACGAGATCAACAATCAGCTTCAGCTCATGCATGCACTCAAAAAAGGCCAGTTCTGGTTGATAGCCGGCGTTTACCAGCGTCTCAAATCCGGCCTTGACCAGGGCCGAGATCCCCCCACACAAGACGGTCTGTTCGCCGAACAGGTCGGTCTCGGTCTCCTCGCGGAAGGTAGTCTCGAGGACACCGGCCCTGGTGCAACCGATTCCCTTAGCGTAGGCCAGGGCCGTTTCCCTCGCCTTCCCCGAAACGTCCTGGTGGACAGCCAGCAAAGCCGGGACCCCCGCGCCTTCCGTGAAGACCTGCCGCATCAGGTGTCCTGGTGCCTTGGGCGCAATCATCGAGACGTCCACGGTCGGCGGAGGCAGAATTTGATGGAAGTGGATGTTGAACCCATGGGCAAACATCAGGGTCTTGCCCGGTTTCAGTGCCTTCTCGATCGCCTCCTGGTAGACCTGTTTGTGGGTTTGATCAGGGAGCAGGATCATGATGATATCACCGGTCTGGGCGGCTTCCTCGCAGGTTGCGACCTTCAGGCCGTCGGACTTCGCCTTGTCCCACGATTTGCTCCCCTTGTACAGGCCGACGATCACATCCATGCCACTGTCCTTGAAATTCAGGGCATGGGCATGGCCCTGACTCCCATATCCCATGATGGCGATCGTCTTCCCCTTCAGTAGAGTCAGATCGGCGTCTTTGTCATAATACAGCTTGGCCATCTTCCCCTCTCCCTATCCTACAAGTAGGCTTGGGTCGTCAGGTTCAACAGTCGCGCGTTCAGCCCGACCACCTGCTCGCTATCTACAGGGACATCCACCAGAATTGACTTGCCCGCCGGGGTATTGCAGGCGTCCATAATCTCTTTCAAGTTGCTGAGGTCAGGCTTCAGGGAGAACCCTTCCCAGCCATGAGCCTTCGCCGCCACCACAAAGTCGATGCTGGGTAATTTCGAGTGATACCGGGGCTTCTCGACCGTCGGAATGATGATCTCCAACCCTTTATCCACGATCCCGTATGTCCCATTGTTAATGATGAACAAGCGGAGATCCAGTTTTGCCGCATCGGCCAGGCAACCGCCGAATAGTCGCCAGCACCCATCCCCGGAGAAGATAAATGTGTGGAGGCTCGGGTCTGCCAGCTTGGCGCCAACGCCCAGTCCGAACGCACCGCCCATCGCAGAACCATGATGCATGGACCAGAATCTGATATTCGGGTGAGGTCGCTGGGTGACATACTGGCGATCTTTGTAGGAGATGCAGACGTCATCAAACCCAATGCTGTTCGGGTTCCAGTATTTTGGCAATTCCTCGTAGAAGGACATGAAGTCCACGCAGTCCTTTCGGACATCCCGCCAGACCTCTCGGAAGTTCAGGTTGTCTGGCCTTTCAACCTTCGGTCGATCCTTATGTACGCCCATAGCCTTCAACCGAGGGATGACCTCTTCAAGTGCAAAGGCGATATCGCCGCGGACTTTTGTGTAGCCCCCCTTACACCGGTGCCGAAAATCACCTTTAATCTCGCCGTAGCCGTGAAGCAACGCGCCAAGGTGCCATGTCCACTTTGCCGGGATGCTCTCTAGATTGATCGAATACTCTCCGGGGCAAAATCCGAGTGTGATAAGAATATCCTCTTGGTTCATACTCCGCCAGAGTTCCATGCCTTTGTCGTTCCCGCCGAACATAATGTACCCATACCCATATGGGTTCTTGGGCGAAACGGCATTGGCCCCGTTCATGGACCAGACAGTGGGGGCTTGCAGGAGTTCAGACAGCTCCGTCGTAAGCTCTTGAATGTTCGGGCAGAACGCCGCCTCCTCGCCGACATAAATAATCACCCGTCGCTTCTTTGCCATCGGCGGGAACTCCTTAAGGAAAGCCTCGATATCTTCTTTATGAAGGATGCGCGGTTTTTCAGTTCTGGGAACGTCCACCTGAATTTCTCTCGCCAAGATGTCAGGGTGGAACGCAATGGCGACTGGTCGCGATTCGTGAAGAATGTCTTGTGCCCTTGTCAGGTCTCGTTCGAGCCGGTGGATATTGTCAATGACAATACAGCCATCCCCCAACTCGGCTTGAAGTTGCGGGACAACGTTCATGCCGTACTCCGAGACATCCTGCAGGGGCGCTTTCCCAATCGAGCCGGTCGAGTTCAGGGCGATGACATACAGAGCCGGGATATTATGCAGTTTCGCATCGGTGATCCCGCTGGATCCGAGTTTCGTTGCCGCGCCGGTCGTCGTGATCGAGCATGCAATTCGACCCGAAGCCAAGTAATAGCCCAGTGGCATGAAGCCCGACGCGTACTCACCCATGGTCAAAAACCGTGGAACGCCATCCGTTACCTGCGACAAATCGGTCAAGGGAATGAGGTACTTCGTGACATGAACGACTCCCCCGCCGTTCACACCACTGTAGTGAGTAACCCCCCATTCCCGAAGGGTATCGATCAGTGCGAAGTTCCCAACGTTCTTCTCCAAACCTGGACCGCCTATAGCGCTCGTAGCCATCTGTTTCTCGACCTCCTTCTCCTCTTCATGAGTCTGATGGCATTTCTCTCATCTCAATACCACGTTCCTCCGATGGTGCATCCAGCCAGCGCGGACTCGGTTTGATTTCTCTCTAACTGGAAGCCCTTAACCCATTATATTATATGCCCGAACGGCCTTTCCCTCGGGAATGGCCCCGGCTGTCCTGCCAGTGAAGCGGCCCATTCCTCAATCGGAAGACCGGCGGGCTCGAGGATGCTAGATGGGAGAATCCGGCGTGATAAAGCTAGTTATGTAGCATGGTTGCATCAGATCGTCAATCAAAATCTTCCTCCGAAGCGGGATTCGGCAGACGCCACCTCCTGGGGATGATCCTTTGGAGCAAGGAGCTTAGTTCCTCGGAACGCAGATAGGCGGCAGCGCCAAGGTAGGCGGCGAGACTTCCGGCCAGCTCAAGCATCAACACCATGGCGCGGCGGAAACCGGGTTCAACTGTCAGAGGGTCGCGGATATGCAAGAGGGCAAGCCCACTCAGCCCCATCACGACCGAGGCCCCGCCCAGTCGCAGGAGCGAGGGAAGGAGCGGCACCTGACCCAACCGGCCCAGACGCTGCCGTAGCGCAATCAGCAAAAGGCCCAGATTGACGAAGGAGGAGAGGGCCGTCGCCAAGGCCAGCCCGCCGACCCCAAGGGGTCGCATCAACAGCAGGCTGGAGGCGATGTTGACCACGACGGCGACTGCGCCGATCTTGACTGGCGTCGTGGTATCCTGAATCGAATAGAACGCGGGGACCAGGATACGATTCGAAACATATGCTCCCAGACCGAAGGCATAGAAAAAGACGGCGTCAGCGGTTGCCAGGGTAAGCGTTCGATCGAACGCACCACGCTCAAAGAGGAGCTGGACAATCGGAACCCGGAAGACCATGAGGGCTATCATAGATGGCAGGGTAACGAAAAGGACGATGCGGATGGAGTACGCGGCGGTGGCACCAACCTCCCCTAGCGAGCGGTCTGCCGCCTGCTTGGCCATGGCCGGGAAGGCTGCGGTGGCGATAGCCACACCGAAGATACCGATGGGGAACTGGATGAGGCGGAAGGCGTAGTAGAGGACCGAGATAGCCCCTTCGCCCAAGAATGATGCGAGGAAGGTGCCGATGAAGACATTGAGCTGGGTGATGGCAAGCCCCGCGACCCCTGGCGCCATGAGGCGAGCGATACGCCCGATGTCCGGATCGCCCAGATCAATGCCCCGGTTGTCACCCATCCCCCGCCGCCACGCTACCGGCATCTGGATCAGGAGTTGGCCGGCGCCGCCAATGAGGACGCCGATTGCCAGAGCCAGGATCGGCGGGTCCAAATAGGGAGCCAGGAAGAGGGCGCACCCGATCATGGCGATATTGAGCATGGTGGGCGACAGGGCCGGGGTGGCGAAGTGGCCCTGGGCATTGAGAATCGCCATGAGGAGAGCGGCCACCCCGACAAACAGGATATAGGGGAACATCATCCTGGCCAGGAAGATGGCGAGATTGAGTTTCCCCGGAACTGCTTCGAATCCGGGAGCGATGAGCCAAATCAGCCACGGCGCCAGTAGGATGCCGGCAACGGAGACCAGCACGAGGAGACATGCGAGCAGGGTCAGGGCGCTCCATGCCAGCCGCCAGGCACCCTCGCGCCCCCGCTTTGACAACGATTCGGTGAAGACCGGGATGAACGCCGCCGAGAGAGCCCCCTCGCCCAGCAACTCCCGCAACATGTTCGGGAGCCGGAACGCGGCGAAAAAGGCATCTGTCGCGATTCCAGCGCCGAACGCCCTGGCAATGATCAGATCGCGGAGGAACCCAAGGACGCGGCTCAGCAGGGTGGCGCCACTGACCACGCCAGCCGCCCTTGCGATCCTGCCCGGCTTCCCCTGTTCCATCAAAAATCCCTTGACAACCCTGCCCCACTCCTCTTTAATGAACGCCATTGCCCACGCTTACTCGTAGCCGGTGGGCACAACAAAGGAGAAACGCGGCGATGCCGATTATCAAATCAGCGCAGAAGCAGTTGAGGAAGAGCCGGGAACGTCGCCTACGCAATCGCGCGGCGAAGAGCAGTCTGAAGACCGCCATCAAGAAGGTACGGGCAGAGTTAGAAAAGCGGGATCGCGAGGCAGCGGAGAAGGCACTCGCACAGGCCATCCCGTCGATGGACAAGGCCGCGGGCAAAGGGCTCATCCCCAAGAACGCCGCGGCTCGCTATAAGTCGAGACTCTCTCGCCAGCTCCACGCCCTCTCGCGATCGTCGTAAGGCTCACGCCTCGCAGAGAGCCCAGAGCAGTCGATTCAAGACCGCAGGGGCGCCGCTCTTTCCTGTCTTGATCGCAAGATCGGCCCCGGAGAGAGACCGAAGGGCGCGCAAGAGCTGCTGCCAGGAGAGCGAGGCGCCCTGTTCCACCAAGCCGGCGATCACCCGAGGGGGTAGGCCAAGCGTGCGAGGCATCGCGCTCGATGGAATCCCCTGCTCCTGAAGTGCCTTGACGCGAATCAGAAGGCGGATCTGGCGCGCCAGCATACCGAGGATGGCCAGGGGTTCTTCTCCACTCTCTAACAAGCCGGTCAGGCAGCGCAGCGCAACGTCAAGGTCACGGGCGCCAACGGCATCGGTCAGTTGGAAGATCGATCGCGCCCTAGTCTCACCAACCAGGGCTTCGATATCCTGGGCCTCTATCTCCTCACGCTCCCCTGCAAAGAGCGCCGCTTTTTCAACGCTGTACATCAACTGTCGCAGATCGTCACCTGTCAAGGCAATGAGCAGGTCGATCGCTTCCGGAGAGAGCCGCTTGCCGCGCTCCCGCACTGCTGCCAGGAGCGAGTCCTTCAAGGAACCGGCCTCCAATCGATCAAAGCGAAGGATGACGCCTTTCTTCTGAATCGCCGCCGCCAATCGGGTCCTGAGGTCAAGGTGCGTCGCGGCCAGTACTAGGCAGGTCGTGGGAGAAGGGTCATTCAGATAGGCCAGCAGCTCCTCCTGCTGCTCGCGCGACAGGGTCTCGGCACCTCGGATCAGGATAACCCGACGGGCCGAAAGAAACGGCAACGTCCTCGCGCTCCCCAGGATCGAGCCCGTCTCTGCTTCCTCCGGTCGGATCTGTTCGAGATTCAGTTCCCTCGCATCCGCTGTCAGCAACGCATCAAGGAGTTGCTCAAGGGCCTCTTGCCTGCGGTAGTCATCCTCCCCATGAAGGCAGTAGACAGGCGCAATCTCCCCCCTGCCGACTCGTTCGGCAAGCGACCGGCTTGTCTGGCCCCGTCGTTCCATTACACCCCGTCCACGACCCGATTGACCACCCGCTCGGCCAGATCGGCCACCGCCCGGAGGGTTGCCTCATCCTCGGCCGCCCTGGTGGCAGCAATCCCCGGCGCAGCGATGTAGTACGCCACCCCCGCCACGCCGTCACGGAGCAGCACCGTGTCCTTCAGCCGATCTTTGAGAGTAAACGAAAAGGAGATGCTCAGCCGGAGCCGGCGCGCGGTATCCGTGGAATCGAAGGCGATTGGCTCTTCACCGAACCCTTCAATTGCCCCTTCCAGAAGGGCGTCGGCTCCCCCCTCGACGACTCGGATCCGGGGTTCGGCCGCAAACCTGCGGACCAACGCCTCTTTCAAGGCCGGCTGAATTGTGGGCCGGAGGGTCCGGTTCTTGAGGGTGCCGATGGCGATCGTCCTGACGGTAGGTGGAAGATCGCTGATCCCCCCAGCCCCTAAAGGCCGGTACCCGCATCCGGCAAGCGCCAGGATGAGCACCACGTTGACAATAGCCCTCACCGGCCTCCTCCAGTGACGATGTTCACCAGCTTCTTCGGCACCACCACCACCTTTTTGATCGGTCTGTCCTGAAGCCATCCCCTGACCCGCTCATCTGCGAGCGCCGCCTCGCGCATAGCGCCATCCTCGGTGTCTGCGGGCAGAAACACCCGGCCGCGAACCTTCCCATCCACTTGGACCACGACCAAGATCTCTTCCGCCTGAATAATGGCGGCTTCGTATGTCGGCCAGGCTGTTTGAAAAATGCTCTGATCCCGGCCGAGGCGCTCCCAAAACTCCTCGCACAGATGTGGCGCAAATGGCGACAGAAGGATCAGGAGGGTCTCGATTGCGTAGGCGAAGGCGAAGCGCCGCTCCTCTTCCTCGCTCGGCTGCCCGACCACGTCAAAGCGGCCGATCTCATTGGTCAGCTCCATCAGGGCGCTGATCGCAGTATTAAAGTGGAACTCACCTCCGATGTCCTCCGTGACCTTTTTGACAGTCTGCTGGACCTTTCGATATAGGGCTCGACCTTCGCCGAGCCTCGAGAAGGGGATCTGAGCGGAGGGGCGCCTGAGGAGCCCCTCTCGCACTTCCACGAGGCGGGTGATCTTGGTCAAGAAGCGGAACGATCCCTCCACTCCCTGGTCAGACCATTCCAGATCTCGTTCCGGCGGCGCGGCGAACAGGCAAAACAGGCGGGCTGTATCGGCCCCGTACTGCGCCAGAAGATCCTCAGGATCGATGATGTTCTTCTTGGATTTTGACATCTTCTCTGTCCGCCCGATCTCGACCTGGCGGCCACACTCCAGGCAGCGGCGATCGGCCCCGACTTCCTCGGGCAGCCGAAACCCATGTTCCGAGCAACGATAGGTCTCCTTGCAGACCATCCCCTGGGTCAACAGCTTTGTGAACGGCTCATCGGCAGCAATCAGACCCAGGTCACGGATCACCTTCGTGAAGAAGCGAGCGTACAGCAGGTGGAGGACCGCGTGCTCGATCCCGCCGATATATTGATCCACCGGCATCCAGTAATTGACCTGAGCTGGTGCCACAGGCCCATCCTGGGCATGGGGACTGGCGAACCGGAGGAAATACCAGGAGGAATCGACAAAGGTGTCCATGGTATCGGTCTCCCGCTTGGCCGGACGGCCACAGCGGGGACAGGGAACGTTAACGAACGAGGCAACCTTCGCTAGCGGGGAGCCGCCCTTCATGGTGATCTCGACATCCTGAGGGAGGATGACCGGCAGGTCTTCGTAGGGGACCGGGACCGTCCCGCAGCCCCCACAGTAGATGATCGGGATCGGGGTCCCCCAATAGCGCTGTCTCGAAATCCCCCAATCGCGGACCCGATAGTTGACCGCTCGCGTCCCGATCCCCTCCCGTTCAAGGAAGTCAGCGATCGCCTCCCGCGCCTGTTGGCTGACCATTCCCGTGAAAGGTCCCGAATTGACCAGCACGCCCTCCCCCTCATAGGCGGCGTCCATCTCGGCCTCGTTGAGATCGGTTTCAGCCGGCTTGACCGCCGAGCGAATTGATAGGCCATACTTCTTGGCGAACTCGAAGTCGCGCTGATCATTGCTCGGAACCGCCATGATGGCGCCGGTACCGTACTCCAGGAGAACGAAGTTTCCAATCCAGATCGGGATCCGCTCGCGGGTGAGGGGATTGATGGCGAATGCCCCGGTGAACACACCCTCCTTTTCGGTATCAGCCGCAGCCCGACGCACCTTGTCTTCCCGTTTCATCCGCTCAACAAACGCTTGGGCTTCCCGCTCCTGCGGCCTCCCTTTCGAGAGGATCAGGGCAAGCGGGTGTTCAGGAGCCAAGATCATGAAGGTCGCGCCAAAGAGCGTGTCCTGTCTGGTAGTAAAGATTGTGAGCGCATCCTGCCGGTCGGCAAGTGGGAAACGAACCTCCGCCCCGACGCTTTTGCCGATCCAGTTGCGCTGCATGACCTTCACACGATCGGGCCATCCAGGCAACCGGTCCAGGCCGGTGAGCAACTCTTCGGCGTAGGCGGTGATCTTGAAGAACCACCCGGGCAGTTCCTTCTGAACGACGGGGGTCTCGTCCCGCCAACAGAGGCCGCCCTCCACCTGCTCGTTGGCCAGCACGGTCTGGCACACTGCGCACCAATTGACAGTCGAAGACCTCTTGTAGGCCAGGCCCTTCTCGTATAGTTTCAGGAAGAGCCACTGGCCCCATCTGTAATAGTCGGGATCGCTGCAAGTGATCTCGCGGTTCCAATCGTATGAAAACCCTATCCGTTTGAGTTGGGTTCGCATGTAGGCAATATTCTCGGAGGTCCACTTGGCCGGGTGCGTTCCGTGCTCGATGGCGGCATTCTCCGCAGGAAGGCCAAAGGCATCCCAGCCCATCGGGTGCAGCACATTGTATCCCCGCATCCGAAGGAACCTGGCCATTACGTCGCCTATGGCGTAGTTGCGAACGTGACCCATATGGATTCTTCCAGACGGGTATGGGTACATCTCCAGGAGATAGAACTTCGCCCTCTTGGGATCTTCCGTTGCCGTGAAGGCTCCGCTCTCTTCCCAGGCCCTCTGCCATTTCGCCTCGATCGCCTTGAAGTTGTAGCCACGCGCCATCCGCCGCTCCTGAACTGCTTAATCCTGGAACCGGTTGAAAACGTTAACACAGGCAGTGACGTTGCGCAAGCGCGAAGCACTGGCCTGGCCATCGACTCGGCGGCGATTTGAGCACACAACCAGATCGTGGGGTCGAGAGTGAGGGAATGCGCGGTGTGGGCTTCGGGCCTGTTATTTCGGAGGGCGGCGGAGCTCCGCCTCGATGATCTTTCGGAAAGTCTCCAGCGGCTGGGCACCAACCAACAGACGGCCGTTAATGAAAAAGCTCGGCGTTCCGGTGATCCCGAGCCGTGTGCCGTCATCGACGTCCGACTGTACCGCAGCCTTATGCCTCCCGCTGTCGAGGCACAGCCCGAAACTCTTTGGGTCGAGTTTCAATTGATCAGCGAACCGTTTGAAGTCCGCTATCGCCGCCTGAGCCTGATTGTTGAAGAGGAGATCGTGGTACTCCCAGAACTTTCCCTGCCCGCCGGCGCATCGGGCAGCCTCGGCCGCCTTGGGGGCCTGAGGATGAAGGCTGGCGATGGGATAGTCTCGGAATGCCCACCTAACCGTCCCCGAATACTGTCGCATGACTTCCTTAACCGTGGCAACAACGGTACGGCAAAACGGGCACTGGAAGTCCGAGAATTCGACAATGGTGACCGCCGCATCCTTCGGCCCCTGAACAAAGGCTCCTTCGACCTTCACCGGGATCCGGATTGGCTTCGGCTCTTCGAGGAAGATTGCGACCTTGCTGCCTTGTCGAAGGCTTGCCACATAGGCACGCAGCTGCTGGGCCACTTTCTGGTCTCTCAGATAGTCGCGGACTTTAGGTCGAAGCTCCGCTGTGTTCCCCTGAAGGCGTTCCTTGTTTTCGATCATGAAGGTTGCAACTTCCATCTCTGTCACCTCAGGAACCTTCGAGACGACTTCGGCCTGAACCAACCCCTCATCTACGATCCCCCGCCGCTTGGCCTCCCGCGCCAGAAGACGCTCCGCAATCAGTTCCTCTAACTTGGACTCCATGAGTTGGTACTTCTGTTCTTCGAGCTTGGCAAGCTGGGGGGCGAGAGCTTTCTCCAGCTCCTCAAATGTGACCACCTGGTCGTCAATCCTCGCGGCCACTCGCGGCTCCTTTTTCTTCTCCTGCGCCTCCCCGACAAGGGCGAACCGCTCCGCGAGCAATCCGAATAGAAGGACACTCAGGCCAATGCCCATCGTCAAAAGTCTAAGTCTGTCTTTTACATTGCGCATCGTTATCTTTAATAGCCTCGTGGCCGCTTCTCTGTTCGAGTCGTTTCCGGATTCGCTGGCGCTACCTTATCAGCCTACAGCGGGGCATGTCAAGTTGGGGATTCACTGTCCTCTTTGCGAGCCATGAGCACGAAGGTGGAGAGAATGCAGGCTCCCCGAAAATCATTCAGTGGCTCTCTGTAATCTCAAATCGCTCATAGCCGACTTCTAACAAGCACAGTGCATGGGCAGAGGCGGTTTTTGAAGCCTGGTTACGATCCTTAGCCTCAAGTATCGCTTTAAGGTCTTCTGATGTCAACTTTCCACGCCCAACATCTAGAAGTGTGCCGATGATGATCCGAATCATGTGGCGGAGAAACCCGTCAGCGGCGATCTCAAAATAAAGATGGTCTGTTCCATGATGGAACCGGGCAGCATACACCCGGCGTATAGTGTGTTCGACCGAGCTTTTTGCCGCCTGAAAGGAGCTGAAATCGTGCTCTCCGCTGAGCATGCCTGCCGCGTCGGCCATTGAATCGATCTTGAGGGGGCGAGGAACGAAAAGGGTGTAGCGTCGCTCGAGGGCAGAAGGAAATGGCCGGGTCAAGAGGGTGTACCGATACCGTTTCCACTTTGCCCAGCGCTGGGCGTCGAAGCCGTCGGGCGCCTCCGCCGCTCGCGTCACGACGATATCAGGCGGGAGTACGCTGATCAGAGCCCTTCTGAGCGTCTCGGGCGGATGCCTGAAGTCGCCGCGAACGCTCGCGACCTGCCCAAGCGCATGAACACCGGCATCAGTCCGGCCCGCTCCGGTGACGTGGATCGGCTCTCCGACAATCCGCGCGAGCGCCTCCTCCAGCACCCCCTGGATGGTGGGCAGCCCGGGCTGGACCTGCCAGCCGTGATAAACGGTCCCATCGTACTCGATCGTTAATTTGAAGGTTGGCATTACACGCCCAGAAACGGGAACAGGAGCGCGGCATCAGCGCTCCTGTCTAAAAGGGTATTAGAGGCACCTGGTTCTAGGACACACGCACCGAAATAGCCTTACACCGTCATTGCGAGCGACTGAAAAGAGCGAAGCAATCGCGCCCTTCATGAGATTGCGGAGCCTGCCCCGAGCTGTGAGATTGCTTCGTCGCTCCGCTCCTCGCAATGACACAGGCGAGGGGGCTCGTTCCCTCGCAATGACACCTCATTTAGGCTTGTGAATTAGAGATGCCGGGCCACCAATAGTTCAGCGATCTGGATGGCGTTCAGTGCCGCCCCCTTCCGGAGCTGGTCTCCTACCACCCAGAAATTCAGGGCATGGTCGTTCGAGAGATCTTCTCGGATCCTGCCCACAAAGCAGTCATCCTGACCGGCGGCGAAGATCGGCATCGGATAGTGGCCCAGCTCTGGCTTATCGATAACCTGGAGGCCCGGCATGCTCGATAGCAACTCTCGCGCCTTTTCGACGCCGATCTTGCGCTTCGTCTCGACGTTCACCGAGACCGAATGGGCCGTGAAGACGGGGACCCTCACAGTTGTTGGGGAGACCCTGATTGACTCGTCCCCCAGGATCTTCCGGGTCTCGAACACCAGCTTCAATTCCTCTTTGGTGTAGCGGTTCGGCTGAAAGGCATCGATATGGGGCAGGAGGTTGAACGCGATCTGGTGAGGAAAGATCTTGACCTCGATCGGCTCGCCCTTGGCCCAGGCCAGGATTTGTCGTTTGAGCTCCTCGATCCCCTTGGCCCCCGCGCCAGAAACCGCCTGGTAGCTCGAGGCGATCACGCGCGTCACCTGGCCGTAGTCATGGAGCGGCTTCAGCGGCATCACCATGACGATCGTGGTGCAGTTAGGATTCGCGATGATTCCGCGAGCCTTATAGCCAGCCACAGCGTGGGGGTTGATCTCCGGCACGACGAGCGGGACATCGGACTCCATCCTGAAGGCGGAGCTATTATCGATGACCACCGCCCCAGCCTCCACAGCCGCCTGGGCAAACTCCTTACTGCGGGGAGCGCCGGCTGAAAACAGCGCGATTTCCGTCCCGTGAAACGACCCAGCCGTCAGCCGCTCGACTTTTATCTCCTCACCCCTGAAGGTAAGAGCTTTCCCTTCTGAACGCTCTGAGGCCAAAAGCCTCAGGCGTCGGACAGGGAAATTTCGCTCCTCAAGCAGGCGAAGCATCGTCTCCCCGACGGCCCCAGTGGCGCCTGCGACCGCAACGGAGAACTGTTTGCTCGCGACGTACCCGCCTTCCTTCCTCATCATGCTTGCTCTCGTAAGGCGACAGCGTTAAGTCCGGGAGCTTCCGCTCTGTGATTCAAACTCCTCGATGAGCCTTCTGGTCCTTGGGAGGCCAGTGCCGACCAACGATCTTATTGATCGCGTTCAGGTAGGCCCTCACGCTCGCCTCAATGACATCGGTGGAGGTCCCCTTTCCCATCACGGTATGGCCGTCGACGTCGAGCTTCAGGACCACTTCGCCCACAGCGTCTTTTCCAGCGGTAACCGCCCTGACCGAATAGTCGGTCAGCCGGCCTTGCATCTTGGTGATCTGATCGATCGCTTTATAGGCCGCGTCCACCGGGCCATCGCCCCAACCCGACTCCTGAAAAATCTCGTTCTCCCGCTTGAGCCGGACGGTAGCAGTGGGCACGAGATTGGTGCCACTGGTAAACTGCAAATGATCGAGGGCATACGTCTCGCCTGGGGCCAGGACCTCCTCCTCGACGATGGCCAACAGGTCATCGTCGAAGACCTCTTTCTTCTTGTCGGCAACTGACTTGAACCGGATAAATGCCTTGTTCAACGCTTCCTCAGACAGCGTCACCCCGAGCTCTTCGAGCCGCTTCTTGAATGCATGTCGGCCGGAGTGCTTGCCCAAGACCAGCCGGCTCTGAGGAACGCCCACCGATTCCGGGGTCATGATCTCATAGGTCAGCGGCTTCTGGAGGACCCCGTGCTGGTGTATCCCCGCCTCATGGGCGAAGGCGTTGGCACCGACGATTGCCTTGTTGGGTTGAACCGCGATCCCGATGATGCTGGTGAGGAGCTTGCTGGTCCGATAGATCTCCTCCGTGCTAACCCCGGTTTCGCAGTCAATCAGGTCTTTTCGGGTGCGGAGGGCCATCACGATCTCTTCCAGCGAGGCGTTACCAGCACGCTCGCCGATCCCGTTGATCGTGCATTCGACCTGCCTGGCCCCGTTCCTGATCGCCTCCAGGGAGTTCGCCACCGCCAGCCCAAGGTCGTTGTGACAGTGACAGCTCACCACCACCTTGTCGATATTAGGCACCCGATCGAACAGATTCTTGATCCTGGCCCCGAACTCCCACGGGAGGCCATACCCGACCGTATCGGGGATGTTAATGGTGGTGGCACCCGCCTTGATCACTTCCTCAACAACCTTGCAGAGATAGTCCTGGTCGCTCCGGTGGGCGTCCTCGGGAGAGAACTCGACATCCTCGGTATAGCGCTTGGCACGCTTCACTGCCGCAATTGCTGCCTCAAGAACCTCCTCCTGGGTCGATTTCAGCTTATACTTGATATGAATCTCAGAGGTAGCGATGAAGGTGTGGATCCTTGGTCGATCAGCGTATTTCAGGGCCTCCCAGGCCCGGTCGATGTCGGTGTCGCGAGTCCGGCACAGGCTGGCAATGATGGGACCACCTTTCACATTCTGAGCAATGGTCTTCACCGCCTCGAAGTCATCTTCGGATGCGATGGCGAAGCCGGCCTCGATAACGTCTACCTTTAGGCGCGCCAGTTGCCGGGCCATCTCCAGCTTCTCTTTGGTGTTCATGCTGCAGCCCGGCGACTGCTCCCCATCCCTGAGCGTGGTGTCGAAGATCAAAATCCGTTTGCCCATCCTCTCCTCCAGTTATACCTGTCGCGACCTCTGGCGGCGGCGGAACGGACCTACTTTACGTTCTGCCTTCCCCGCCGATCGCCTGTTCCATCGGCTCCGGAACCCGTCTCCTGACGAGGGGGATACTGCGAACGATGCCTGAGAGGGCGTAGAAAGAGAAGAACGAAAAGACAACCAGGCTGGGCTCTGAGGCGATGACGAGCACCACCAGCGTCAAGGCGATGAGCAGGGTAAAGGGTTGACGCTTCTTAATTTCGATTTCCTTCAGGCTGCGGTAACGGAACCGACTCACCATTAAGAATGAGAGCGCATAGACGATAACGACCATAAGCGCAGACGTAAACCGACGTGAGAGCAGCTCGCGCTGAAAGAGAATCAGCGAAGGCCACTCCCGCAAAAACAGCACAAAGGAGGCGATGACCGCTGCCGCCGCCGGGATTGGGAGGCCGACGAAGTAGCGCTTGTCCAGAGTCCTCGTCTGAACGTTGAAGCGCGCCAGCCTGAAAGCGCCGCTCGAGACGAAGAGCGCTGTCGGGATGATCGATCCGAACAGCCACCCGATCTGACTATATGGTCTGATCGCCCACGCATAGGACAGGATCGCCGGCGCGACGCCGAAGGAGACCAGGTCCGCCAACGAATCAAGCTGTACGCCGAAGTCGCTCTGGCTGCCGGTGAGCCGAGCGACGGCCCCGTCGAGGCCGTCAAGAATAAGGGCCACGAGGATGGCCGCTGCCGAACGCGTGTAATCGTCATTGTAGACAGCGACAATCGCATAGACCCCGCACAGGAGGTTTCCGATGGTCAGGAGGCTCGGAAGGAGGTAGACCCCTCGACGACGACCTCGCCTCATCGGAGCGCCCCCACCACGCTGATCCCTCCCTTGACGTGATCTCCCTGTTTCACGGAAATCTCCGCACGCGCCGGGACAATCAGATCAACACGCGATCCAAACCGGATCATCCCGATCCGTTCTCCGGCCTCGAGTTTTTGTCCGACACTCACCCGACAAACAATCCGCCTGGCGAGAAAGCCAGCGATCTGTTTCACCACTAGTCGGCCTTCCGGTGCCTTCAGCAGGATGAGATTCTGTTCGTTGGCTGCGGACGCCTCATGCTGCCAGGCCAGACGGAAGGCTCCTGGCCTGTACTCAACCCTCTCGACCGCCGCAGGAAACGGGGCGCGGTTGATATGAACATCGAGAACCGACAGGAAAATGCTGATCTGGGTGGCCGGTCCCTCTAACTCATCGCCCTGATACCGAGTCACCTGGACGACGGTCCCATCAGCGGGGGAAAGAATCAACCCCTCCCCCTTCGGGATCTCGCGCGATGGATCCCTGAAGAAGAGGGCCATCAGAATGGCCATCAGAAAGGCGGGATACGCCCCCGCCGGCCATCCTGCTGCCCAGAGGATCGCACCCAAGAGAAGGGGCGGAAGAACGAATGTCCACCCCTCACGCGCAATTGGGATCATTGGCCGCAGTGTACATGATAGGGATTTTGATCAGCAATTGCCTTTACTTATATCATGGCGGCTGAGGGACCGCAAGGGAAATGACAGGGCTATCGGAGAGTTATTTCAGAAGCCTCTTGACCAACTCCGGGACGCTGTCTAATGCCTGATCCAGCTTACCAGGGTCTTTCCCACCGGCCTCGGCCAGATCAGCCCGTCCGCCCCCACCCCCGCCTGTGATGGCCGCTACCTCCTTGACGAGCTTCCCGGCATGCAGCCGCGAGGTGAGATCAGGCGTGACCATCGCCACCCAGCTCACCCGTCCATCCGAGGAGGTCCCGAGGACGATGACGCCGCTGCCGATCTTCGCTTTGACCCGATCGGCCAGCTCCCGCAGCGCGCGCTGATCAAGCCGCTCCGCCCGCCCTGCTACCACCGTAACGCCGGAGACCTGCGTCGCATCTTTCAGGAACTCCTCCGCGATCTCTGCGCCGACCTGGGCCCGGAGTCTTTGGACTTCCCGCTCGAGCGCACGGGTCGAATCGAAGAGCCGGTCGACCTTTTCCGGTACCTCCAACGGCTTGCTCTTCAGCCGATCAGCGGACTCGTAGAGGACCTCCTCCTCGCGCTTCAGGTGCTGAAAGGCACCAGGTCCCGTCAAGGCCTCGATCCGTCGTATGCCGGCGGCGATGCCGGTTTCGTGAGAGATCTTGAACAACCCGATCTCGCCAGTGGCCTTCGTGTGGGTCCCGCCACAGAGTTCGATACTAAAATCTGGCACGCTGACGACTCGCACCTCGTCGCCGTACTTATCCCCAAAGAACGCCAGCGCGCCTTTCGCCAGCGCGTCCTCGAGTCGCATCTCTTCAACGAGGACCGGCAGGTTGGCCCAGAGTTTCTCGTTGACCATCTCCTCGATCCGATCGATCTCGGCTGGGCGAAGGGGTCCGTAGTGCCGGAAATCGAAGCGGAGGCGATCCGGGGCGACCAGAGAGCCCTCTTGTCGCACATGATCACCCAAAATCTGACGAAGAGCGGAGTGGACGAGGTGGGTTGCGGTGTGGTTCTTGACCGTGGTCCCCCGGCGACCTGCATCTACCGAGGCCAGCAGCCGCCGGCCGCTCCTAAGCTCACCCCGCTTCACCCGCACCCGGTGAACGATCAATCCCGGAAGGGGTCGCTTGGTGTCCAGGACCTCTGCCAAGAGGCCCTCGCCTCGAAGGGAGCCGGTGTCACCGACCTGGCCGCCCGCCTCCGCATAGAAGGGGGTCTTGTCGAGGACGACCTCCCCTTCCTGCCCCGCGGCGATTCGCTCGACCGGCACCCCACCGGACAAAACCGCAGCAACCGACGCTTCGGCCTCCAGGAGATCGTATCCCAGGAATCCCGTTTGGATCGCCTTCGCAAGCTCCTGGTAGGCCCTCGCGACCTCCCGAACTTCTCCGAACGCCTTCAGATGCGCGCGTGACTTCTCTTGCTGATGCTTGAGCTCTGTCTCGAAGCCCTCCCAGTCACATTCGATCGATTGTTCGGCTGCGATTTCATCAATCAGGTCCCGCGGCAGGCCGTAGGTGTCGTAGAGCTCAAACAGCTTCTGCCCTGGGAGGAATCTCTGCTCCGCCGTTGCCCCTTTCACTTTCTGGATCAGCTCGTGAAGTCGAGGCAACGCTTCGCGAAGCAGGTGGCCAAACCGGTCCTCCTCGATCCGGCCGAGGCGCGCCACGTGCGCCCGGCTCCCTTCCAGCTTGGGATACGCGTCTGTCATCACGTCGATCACCTTATCAGTCACTGTGGCTAGGAATGGTTCGCCAAGTCCCAGGAGGCGCCCGTGGCGGAGACCGCGTCGGAGGATCCGGCGCAGGACATACCCACGGCCCTCGTTGCTCGGCAGGACGCCGTCGGCCAACAGGAAGGTGACCGCTCTGGCATGGTCGGCGATCACCCGCATCGACACATCCTGCTTTTCGTCGGCGCCATAGGTCTTGTGCGATAACTCCTCCATTGTGGCAATGAGCGGTCGGATCAGGTCGGTTTCGAAGTTGCTTTTCACCGCCTGGCAGACCGCAGCGATCCGCTCCAGCCCTGCCCCGGTGTCGATGCTCGGTCTGGGAAGCGGGGTAAGTGTCCCCGAGGCGTCGCGGTTGTACTGCATGAAGACGAGGTTCCAGAGTTCCAGATAGCGGTCGCAGCCGCACTCGACAGTACAGGTCGGCCGCCCGCAGCCGATCGCCGGCCCCTGGTCGATGATCAGTTCGGAGCAGGGCCCGCACGGGCCGGTGTCGCCCATAGCCCAGAAATTGTCCTTTTCGCCCAGACGGATGATTCGATCGGACGGCACGCCGGCGATCTTCTGCCACAGCTCGGACGCCTCATCGTCATCCTTGTAGATAGTCGCCCAGATCCGCTCCGCGGGGAGCCCAAGCTCGGAGGTGAGGAACTCCCAGCCATACTCGATCGCCCCCTTCTTGAAATAATCTCCGAAAGAAAAGTTGCCGAGCATCTCAAAGAAGGTGTGGTGGCGGGCGGTTCGGCCGACGTTCTCCAGATCGTTATGCTTGCCGCTGACCCGCAAGCACTTCTGAACTGTGGTTGCGCGCCGATAGGGGCGAGGGTCGGTCCCCAGGAAGGCGCCCTTAAACTGCACCATACCGGCGTTGGTGAAGAGCAGCGTTGGATCGTCGGCCGGGACGAGCGAGGAGCTACCGACTACCGTATGTTCGTTCTGCTCAAAAAAGCGCAAGAAGCGCTCGCGAATCTCCCCACCCGTCAGCCACCGCATCGGTTGCTCCGTTGCTCCGGCTGCCCCTTGCGGAGCAGCCGCCAGATTACCTCGGTTGAAAACCCTCTCCTCTGGAGAAACCGCGCCACCCGGCCAAACCTGGAGGCCTCCGGAAGACGCCTAAGCGCCGAGAGCTTGCCTGACAGGGCGCGCCTCGCTGCCGCCTCTTCCCCCTCCTCGTAAATATCCCTCAGCACCTCGCGCACCAGATGTCCTTCTACGCCTTTTGCCTCGAGTTCCTGTCTCAGGCGATGCGGCCCCATCGGCTTTGTTCGGACGCGGCTCCTGGCCCAGGTGTTCGCGAACCTCCGATCGTCCAGGTACCCCTGCTCCCTCAGACGATCGAGAGCAACCTCCGAGTCGGCCTGGCCGAATCCCTTGGCCACCAGCAGACGGGACAACTCGGCCCGTGTTCGATCCCGAGCGGCCAATAGGACCACGGCCGCCTGGTAGGCGCCCCTAGGAGACTCGCGCCTCACAGTTTTTGCCGGCCGAGAAGCCCCCCCTTCCGTTCTGCGACCCAGGGTTGCTCCCCTGCGGTTTCGATTCCCCGAACCTTGAGGGCGAAGTCGTTGGGGTTGCTGCTCCACCGCAGCGCCTCCTCGTAACTCACCAAGCCGCGCTGATAGAGGGTCATAAGCGACTGATCGAAGGTCTGCATTCCATACTCCGAGCCGCCGGCTGCGATCACTTCGTGGATCCTTCGGGTTTTATCGAGATCAGCGACGCACTCCCGAATGGTGGCGGTAGCCACCATGACCTCGACCGCCGGCACTCGCCCTTTGCCCTCCGCCTGCGGGACCAAGCGCATCGAGATGATTCCACGCAGCACCGAAGCCAGTTGCAGCCGGATCTGCTTCTGCTGGTAGGGGGGAAAGATCGAGATGATGCGATTGACCGTCTCGGCTGCATCGATGGTGTGCAGTGTGCTCATGACCAGGTGGCCCGTCTCGGCAGCCAGGATGGCGGTGTTGACCGTGTCGAAATCGCGCATCTCTCCAACCAGGATCACATCTGGATCCTGGCGGAGCGCGCTGCGCAGCGCCTCAGCAAATGACTCGGTGTCAACTCCTACCTCCCGCTGGTTGATCAAGCACCGCTTATCCCGGTGAAGGAACTCAATCGGGTCCTCGATGGTCAGAATATGACCGCTTCCGTTAGTATTGATATGCTCGATCATGGCCGCCAGGGTTGTTGTTTTCCCGCTCCCAGCGGTGCCGGTGACCAAAAGCATCCCCCTGGGTTCCATCGCCAGCTTCCCGATGATCGGCGGGAGATTGAGTTCCTCGATGGTCTGAACCAGGAGAGGAATCACGCGAAAGGCGAGCGCGACTGTCCCCCGCTGCTGAAACAGGTTCGCCCGGAACCGCCCTAACCCTTGAACCCCGTAGGCTAGGTCCAGCTCGCGGCGGTCGGCAAACTGTTGTCGCTGTCGCTCGTTGGTAAGGAGAGTGATAACGGTGTCGAGGTCCGCTTGGTTGACGCGGGGCTGCTCCTGCAGATGGACGAGTGTGTCGTCGATCCGAAGAACAGGGGGTGCTCCGACTTTCAGGTGTAAGTCTGAAGCATGTCGCTGGACGGCCAGCTTCAGCAGCTCGTGCAGATCAAGACCCATCCCTGGAAACCCTTATCCTCCATAGAAATGCTACCATCCAGACCCTGAGGTGTCAACGCGCCTCCGACGCAGCCGCCGCCTCGACAGCGCCCGTCAACCCCAGTGCGACGCGCACCTTGCCTTCGATCTCGCTGGTCAGGGCAGGGTTTTCCTGGAGGAAACGTTTGGCGTTCTCCCGCCCCTGACCGATCCGATCGCCGGCATAGGAAAACCAGGACCCGCTCTTTTCGATGATCTTGTGCTCGGCACCCAAGTCCAACAGGCTACCGATGCGCGAGATCCCTTCGCCATAGATGATGTCAAACTCCGCCTCCTTGAAGGGCGGGGCGACCTTGTTCTTGACCACCTTGACCTTCACGCGAGAGCCAACCACCTCCTCTCCTTCTTTGATGCTGGAGATCCTCCTGATGTCAAGCCGGACCGACGCATAGAATTTCAAGGCTCGGCCACCGGTAGTGGTCTCAGGATTGCCAAACATGACTCCGATTTTCTCGCGGAGCTGATTGATGAAGATGACGCAGGTCCTGGACTTGCTGATGGCCGCCGTCAACTTCCGAAGCGCCTGGGACATCAGGCGGGCCTGGAGGCCCATCGTCGGTTCCCCCATCTCGCCATCGATTTCGGCCCGTGGCACCAGGGCGGCGACTGAGTCGATCACCACCACATCGATGGCCCCGCTTCGGACCAGCACCTCTGTGATCTCAAGCGCCTGCTCCCCAGTGTCCGGCTGAGAGATCAGGACGTCATCAATGTTGACCCCCAGGGACCTGGCATATCTGGGATCCAAGGCGTGCTCAGCATCCACGAAGGCGGCGGCACCGCCCGCCCGCTGTGCCTCGGCTATGATATGCAGGGCCAGGGTCGTCTTCCCTGAAGACTCCGGCCCGAAGATCTCGGCGACGCGCCCCCGTGGCACCCCACCCACACCCAGGGCAGCGTCCAGCTCCAGCGAGCCGGTCGAAATGGTCGCAATAGGCAGGAGGGCGCCCGAACTCCCCATCTTCATGATGGAGCCCTTGCCGTATAGTTTTTCGATCTGGGCGATGGCCAAGTCCAGCGCTCGTTCCCGCTCTTTCCGCTCCCCCCGTTCCATCGTCTTCTCCACCATGAGTCGCCCTCCCCGCCCCAGAAAACCGCAATTGACGAGCCATCCTCATTTCGAACAACCCTATGCGATTTACAACAGGTTGTCAATAGCAGCAGGGTTTTTGCTTGACAACCGCCTGAAAAGAGATTAACAGAAAGAGCCACTCCATGCCGGCTAGTGCCGTTCCAACTTTTTACCCCAAAATGGTGAGGCTAGGGAAAGCGATAGTTCTTAGCAGGACACCTGTCGGCGATGAGCCGCAACAAGTTGGAACGGCACTAGTGCGTGCTCTCGTCGGCATGTCGGTTGTCTCTCTCCGGCTTGGTCGCGTCAGGAGCGCCATGGCCGCTCGAAGGTTTCGGCACCTCCATCGTCGTCTTCTCCCTCCGGACAAGCCGGGACGTCGTCTCTTCTTTGCCCATGAACCTCCTCCACGCCATTCTAGCCCCCATCACTGCTGAGAGGAATGGCCGTGTCGCTCCGCTCAGCATTCTCAACTCCCATCGCTCTCGGGGTGCTCCCCAGGTGTCTGGCATTCGACCGCCGAATGCCCACCGACATCGCGAACACCGGTTTTCCATAGAGGGCGTACGAGCCTGAGGGCTTTACCATGTTTCAGGAAATCTCACGAACAGTCTCTTCTGCGCTAAGCCTCAAGGAGCTTCTCAGGGTCCTGGCTCAGCGCACGGCGGCATATTGCGGCACTGAGGGGTGCTCGATCTTCTTGTGGGATCCGGCGGGTGAACAAGTTGTGACAATGATGTCCCAGACAGCATCAGGTGAGGAACTTGACCTACGCTGGCACCAGTTCAAACACCCGGACCGACTGACCCTCGATCAATTTCCGCTTCTAGCCGCCACGACCGAGCAGCGCAGGCCGATCGTTCTGGATAACCCGGCAACAAGCTCCTTGGTTCCCCCACACTGGGTCGAGGTGTTCCACTTGACGTCGCTCATCTCCGTCCCGCTGATCTGGCAGGATAGTGTGATCGGGACCCTGGTCCTGCATAAAAAGGGAGCCACGACGGGGTTCACCGACTCACACGTCCAACTGGCGAGCAACATTGCCAGCCAGGTGGCCTTGGCCATCGAGAACGCCAGGCTGTTCCAGGCGACACAGGCGCGACTTCGCGAGAGCGAAACGCTGCTCGCCGTAAGCCAGTCGGTGAGTTCTACGTTGGACCTGAAGGAGACGCTGCAGCGCGTGGCTCGCGAGGCTGCCCTCGCCTCCGCGGCCGATAGCTCGGGCGCCTACCTCTTAGATTCGACACAGGCGGTCATTCGCCCCTTCGCCAGCCATAATCTCCCCGATTGGGTCGCTGAACCGTTCCATCGGACTCCTCTCTCCCTCCGAGCCTTCCCCCTTGTCCAGGAGGCCTTCGACCGTAGGACGGCCGTCTACTCAAGCGACGTGCCGGTCGACCCGCGCTGTGCGCACCCGGCCATTCGGCGCCTCGGGTTTCGCTCCTGCCTGTTCGCCCCCATGATAGTGAAGGAAAAACTGATCGGCGGCTTGTTCCTCGTCTGGTGGCAGCAGTCCCATGCCTTCACTCCGGAGGAGGTGCGCCTCATGGAGGGCGTGGCCCGCCAGGCAGCCATGGCCATCGACAATGCCTCCGCCTACCATGAGATCGAGGAGCTGAACATCAGCCTCGAGGACAAGATCGCGAAGCGGACCCGAGAATTGTCGGAGATCAACAAGGCCCTGGAGGAGTCACACCGGAGGCTACAGGAGCTCGATCGGGTGAAATCCGATTTCCTGCTCAACGTCTCGCACGAGCTCCGCACCCCATTAACAGCCATCAAGGGATCTGTCGACAACATGCTGGACGGGATCACCGGTCCTCTTAGTGAGCCGCAACGACGTTACCTCATGCGCGTCAAGGCAAATGCTGATCGACTCGTTCGGCTGATTAATGACCTGCTCGACCTGGCGCGCATCGAGGAGGGGCGGGTCCAGGTGACCCCGACCTTTTTCTCCTTGGCGGGCCTCGCCAGCGAACTCCTGGAAACGCTTCGGCCAGTTGCTGCGGCGAAAGGCCTCGAGCTCCATCTAGCCGAAAGAGAGGACCCGTTGATCGTCCATGCTGATCGAGACAAAGTCGGCCAGGTGCTGATGAACCTTCTCGGGAATGCGATCAAGTTCACTCCGTCAGGAGGAAGCGTCATGGTCGAATTGGCCGGCGAAGAGGATGCATTTGCGAGGGTCCAAATCCGTGACACCGGCCACGGGATCTCCCCGGAAGAGCTCCCCCGCATCTTCGACAAATTCTACCAAGTCCAGCTCGGCATACAGGTGAAGGCAACCGGGACGGGCCTTGGGCTCTCCATCGCGAAGAGCCTTGTGGAGCTACAAGACGGCCGCATCTGGGCCGAGAGTCAGATCGGGCAAGGGAGCACCTTCTCTTTCACCCTGCCGCGCCGGCCGCTCGCAGAACTCCATGGCGCTGCCGCCCTCGAAGATGCCCGGAGCGACCGATGACCGCCTACCGCGCGAAGATCCTCATCGTGGATGACGACCCGGACATCCGGGATGTGATTCGAGACCGGCTAAAGGCCATGGGGTTCGAGGTCGTGGAGGCATCAGACGGCACGCAAGCGATGGCACGGCTGAGAGAGGACTCCCCGGCAATCACCCTCCTTGACCTGCAGATGCCCAAGAAAAGCGGCCTTGAGGTGCTGAAGGCGATCCGAGACGAAGGCCTGGAGACCACAACGATCGTCATCACCGCGTATGGCACAATCGACAAGGCGGTGGAAGCTATGCGGGCGGGGGCCTATGACTTCCTGACGAAGCCCTTCAGCCCCGGCCATCTCGAAGTGGTGATCGGCAAGGCCTTGGAGCGGGAGGCGTTGAGGCGAGAAAACCAGTTGCTGTCGGGGGAGGTGAAGGGACGGGATCAATCGATTATCGGCCACAGTTTACAGCTCCGGAGCGCAGTAGAGGTGATCAAGCGGGCGGCGGCCAGCACCTCTACCATCCTCCTGCTGGGGGAGAGCGGAACCGGGAAAGAGGTGTTTGCCAGGGCGATTCACCAGTGGAGTCCGAGGCGCGATAAACCGTTGGTGGTGGTCAACTGCGTGGCGTTGTCAGAAGAACTGCTGGAAAGCGAGCTCTTCGGCCACGAGCGGGGCGCCTTTACCGGCGCGCACCAGATGAAGCGCGGGAAGCTGGAGCTGGCGGATGGGGGAACAGCATTCCTCGACGAGATCGGCGACTTGAAGCCGCGCCTCCAGGCGAAACTGCTTCGCGTTCTTCAAGAGCACGAGTTTGAGCGGGTCGGCGGGACAAAGCCGATCCGCGTTGATCTCCGCTTTGTCGCCGCCACCAACCGGCGCCTGGACAAGGCGATCAGGGAGGGGTTATTCCGTGAGGATCTCTTCTACCGGCTCAACGTCGTCACGGTCCAGCTTCCCCCCCTCCGGGACCGTCCTGAGGACATTGTCCCCCTTGTCAATCACTTCCTTTCCAGATATTGCAGCAACGTTGGGAAGCGGATAAAAGAGATCACGCCCGATGCGTGGGAGCTGCTCAAGAGGTACCACTGGCCCGGCAATGTCCGGGAACTCGCCAATATCATTGAGCGGGCCGTCGTGCTGAGCGCTGGCGAGCGGATTACCTCAGAGGACTTACCCTTGGGCGCGATAATCAGCTCAAGTGGTCTGCACACGGCCGATGTGTCCACTGGCTTCTACGAGGCCGTCGTCGCCTTCAAGCGACAGATCATTCGGGAGGCCTTGCAACGCTTTGGGGGGAATCAATCGAGGACCGCGGGTGCCCTGGGCCTGCAGCGGACCTACCTCTCGCGACTGATCAAGGAATTGCAGGTCCGCGAGAAGAGCTGATCCTCGCTTTCCGCTTACTGTGTCCCATCGAAAGGTGGGCAATCTGCCGTCGGTGAATCGATAGCGCGACAAAATCCTTTGTCATGTCGACTGCCCTCGATAACAAGCAATTAAAAGGCTCCCCAGACTTGTTTACCTGGTAGATAGTAGCTTGGACAAATAAAACGAAACATTCGAGCGATTTTCCGAGCCCGCTCGGCCTTCTCGCCGCTCTGTGCGATCATTGCGGAAAGTTGCGTATCGAAAACCTCGGAGAAATATGCCTCTGCCGCCTTTGTCCTTTCTCCCTCAGTCCTGAATTCGTTCCGTATCGTCCCCAACTCACCCACATCCAACCAGTACCCTCCACAGCCAGGACATTCGTCGACCGTCACCTGTTTTTTCACACTAAAGAAATGCCGCATCATGACGATATCGACACATTTAGGACACCTCCGTTTTTTGCTTTGATCAATCGTGAGCTTTTCATTCTTCTCAACATCCAGGAGGAGCTGCCCTGCAGATTCATGTGGCTCGTCAAGCTTCTTGAGCTCGAACCGGTCGAACCAGATTCCCCCACACCCCCCTTTGCACACATCAACTGTGATGTCTCCAACTCGCACCTGAGTCAGGTCATTCTCACACGCTGGACATTTCATGTCCTTCACCCCTATCTTTCCACTCTCTCGTGATCAGCATCCGCTGCCGAGTTCTCTATAAGATTGCCGTGACACGAAATCGGGCCAGTCCTAGGGGAGGGCGGCAATACCGTCGATCTCGATCACCGCGCCCTCCCCCTCATGGTAGAGACCCTTGACCTCAACCAATGACATCGCAGGATAGTGGCGGCCAAAGTAGTCCCGATAGACCTGGCCTATCGCCTTCCCTTTGGTCTTATAGTCGTCTCGATTGAGGACAAAGATGGTCAGCTTGACGATATCCTGCAGCGTGCCACCCCGATCTTCGACCAATGTCTTCAGGTTCTCGCAGACCTGCCGGAACTGCGCCACGATATCACCCCGTCCGACAATGCTGCCCTGCTTGTCGAAAGGGACCTGGCCGGAAAGAAAGAGTAGCCGACCACCTTTGACCTCGAATCCATGAGAGTAACCGACTGGTTTTGCCAGTCCTGAGGGATTGACCACGATTTTTTCCATGGCGCTTCCTATGGCACAATCAACCGCTGACTGAGGTCCCTGAAATGCGAGCAATCTGTGATTCTTGAAATTGAAGCAGTGAGATTGCTTCGTCCCTTAGCCCCTCGCAATAACACACGAGGTGTCTTGCTCCTCGAATCGGTCCCTTCCAGTGGGGGAGCAAGCACCAGTTTGACCTTGCGGTTCATGGGCGGGTCCAGAACCCTTCTGGGTCATAGTGCCGGATGATGGCCAGCTCCTCTTTGGTTGGTGGCGTCGTTACATGAACGGTTGGTGAAACCCGAAGCGACCAGCCGGTCTGCCGGCAGATGTTATCCTGGGTGACGCCCGGATGATACGAGTCCAGGACCGCCTCCTTCGTTTCGGGATCAAACGACAGCGTTGCAAGGGTGGTGATGATCGCAGCAGGGCCGCCGCCTTGAAGACCGACACGCCGGCGCCAATCGCCCCCATCGCCGTACCCGGGTGAAGTGATGTAGTCCACACGCTCCTTGAACCGGCGCCGCTCGTGCTGCATGATGATCACGAATCGTCCCGCGAGCGAGGCGATATCCGCCGCGCCGCCGCTCCCTGGAAGCTTCATCGTTGGTCGGTCGGGTGGGCCGATGTACGACGTGTTGAGATTGCCGAATCGGTCTACCTCCGCCCCTCCGATGAGCCCGAGCTGCACTGCCCCCTGTTGAAGCAATCCCATCAGGTTGATCATCCTGGTGCTCCATATGGCGGCGGCGATATTCGGGGGATCGGACATCGTGTAGAGTAGCTCCGGCGCCGGCTCATCCCGCATGAGACCGGACTCGAAGAGCCCGACGGCGCGTGGCGCATGCATCCTTTTCGCGAGTGCAAACGCCAGGAGGGGAAGGCGCATGCCGACGAAGACTAGCTCCCCATCCCTGATCTGCCTCGCAGCAACAGTGACCATCACCTCCTGCGCCGTATACTGAGTATTGAGAGACTCACGGGCCATGCTTCGCTAAACCCGATACCCTAAACCCTCTATGCTACTTCTAATACCCGTAATCCACCAGAGCCGCCATGAGCTGGCGAGATGGTTTAAGTTGGTTCAGCCGATCCTCTCGCAAGCGGGCAACATAGGCTGTCCGATCTTCCACATCCAGGACCCAATCCTTTAGCCATCGCTCGAACCCCCGTTTCGTGCCGCTGGCCCTATGATACTCCTCGTAAGATGCGTGGTCTCGTCCGTAGAACCCCTGCACGGACGAAGGGTGGGCGCCCCAGGGTTCACGGACAACCGCGACCACTTTCGAAGACGGCAGGAGAACCCGGTTCGGATCGCTCAGAATTATCTCGCGGGACACCACCTCCTCGGCGATGACGATGACCCCCTGACTGGCAAGGCCACCCTCCTCGCTCACGCCAAGATTTCCCCAGCAGTGGGTGTTTCCGTCGGCGTCGCTTCTCTGCACCTGGAGGATTGCGATATCCGGAGTAATGGCTTGCACATACACGAGCGGCGCTCCGGGGTTCGGGTCCGACGACAGTCGGAACGATCGATTGCCCGAAAGCAGGTCAGTGCCAAGGAGAGTTTTCGTGGGAATAAACGGGGCGCCAAGGCTCCCCGCCAGCAGGGCCAGCGCCAGCGTGAAGTTGCTGTGATCCTCGATCTGGAGGCGATGTGGGCTATTGCCTTCGACGGCCCGGCGATAGTTGTGAGCGAGGCCGGCGCTGACGTTCCCGACCCAAGCCGCGATCACCCGTGACACGCACCCTGCCCCGATGAGTTGATCAAACAGGATATCCGAGATCGGTCCGATTAGGGTCAAATTCTTTCGCCGCTGTCGGATCATCTCGTGACCGGCCGCGAACGGGATCAACGATTCGAGCGCCGCGCCCATCAACACAGAACAACCATCTGGCACGAATCGCTGGATGGCCTGCGCCATTGTCACCACTTTGCCCATCACCAGTTAATCTCCAAACCCCTTCGACGATCTCTTTCGACTGACCGGCCAGGGCTCTCCCACTGCCGACCATATCACGGGCCGGCAGGACGCTCAATTACTAAGCGGAGCGGGAAATAGATGACACGTCCGCCCGCACCGCTTAGTTCGCGGGGAAGGCCCTCGCGCCTGCAGGAATGTCAGCAACCGCTCGGCCCTCCCCGCGGGCCCTACCGAGAGGGGCGGGCCGCCGCCCCTCATCGGACTCTCCCCCGGACTGTGCGGCCTGGGCTCAAGTGTCGCCTAATTCATGCTCCGCACAGTATCTTGTGCGTGGGGGGGCGGTGGGTTCAGTGATGAAGCGAAACCGGGTCACAGGGTGGCGCCTTGGAATAGCGCCAGGTTGCCGCCTCATGGAGAATATGGGAAACCGGTTGTTGACAGGGTAGCGGCGGAGGGCCTCCCTGGCGGCCCCTCATGCCCTCTGATGAAATACTCCTGAAAGGCCTCAGGATCGCTCGCCGAGGTGGGCTCTCCTGTTCTTCGATTCACCAGAGCCTGGACGACCCCCTCAGGCGGGAGGAAGGCTTCAACGGGGCTGTCGTCAAGGCCCTGGTTCATGAAATCGACCCAGATGGGCCCAGCAAGCTTCCCGGCTGTCTCGTGGGAGCCGAGCGAGCGACGTTGATCATAGCCAAGCCAGACCCCCGCCACGAGGCTTGGGGTGTACCCAAGGAACCAAAGGTCCGCGGCATCCTGAGTAGTTCCAGTCTTCGCCGCCACGGGCCGTCCGATCCGCTGGGCCGCCTTGCCTGTCCCGCGTTCTACGACACCCTCCAGGACTGAGGTCAGCAGAAATGCGACGTCTTCGCTCAGCACATGCCGCGACTCGGTCACCTGCTCTTCGAGGATGACCTCACCAGGACCCACCACGCGGCGGACGATAGAAGGCGGTGCAAGAATCCCCCGATTCGCAAACCCCTGGTAGGCCGATGTAAGCTCCAAGAGGCTCATTTCTGAGACGCCTAATGCCATCGCGTATTCGCGTCGTAGCTCCGAAGTAATTCCGAGCCGATGGGCGAGATCGATCACTGGATCGACGCCGATTCCTGCGATAAGGCGGACCGTCGGAACGTTGATCGACTCCTCCAGGGCGCGGCGGAGCGTGACGGGACCCCGGTACTGCCGGTCCACATTCTCGGGGGCCCAGACTTCGCCTCGGCTCCCCACGCCGATCTCAAAGTGAATCGGGGCATCATCGATAAGGGTTGCCGGCGTGAAACCACGCTCGAAGGCGGCAGCATAGACGAGCGGCTTGAAGGCTGAGCCGGGTTGGCGTCGCGCCTGGACCGCCCGATTGAACTGGCTCCGGCCGTAGCCCGAGCCGCCCACCATCGCCTTGATTTCGCCAGTTCTGGCATCGAGCGCAACCAGGGCTCCCTCCAGGGTCGCATCGTCCCTGCCCTTCTGTTCGTCTTTTCGCCTGATAATGGCCGCAACGCCGCGACTGATGGCGCTCACCGCAGCCCGCTGCATGCCGGAATTCAATGTCGTGTAAATCTTCAGTCCCCCCTCCCGCACGAGGACCGGTCCGAGGCGGGCGTCGAGCTGCTGTCGGACATAATCGACAAACCAGGGAGCCGCACCTCTCGACCGAAACATCGGATTCACCGAGACGGGCATTCGCCTTGCGGCGCGGGCCTGTGACTTCTTGAGCACACCGGTCGCAACCATACGGTCTAACACATACTGCCGGCGCGCCCTGGCACGCTTGGCATCAATCAGCGGGGAATATCGCCCAGGAGCGCGAGGCAGCCCAGCCAGGAGCGCAGCCTCGGGGAGGGTCAGCTCTGTGACGCTCTTGCTGAAATAGGTCCTGGCTGCCGCTTCCACCCCGTAGGCCCCATGGCCGAAGTAGATGCAGTTGAGGTACATCTCCAGGATCTGGTCTTTCGTGTAGTGCTTCTCGATCTCTCTGGCGAGCTCCAATTCTTTCATTTTCCGCTCGAGGGTTCGTTCGTGGCTCAGGAAGAGGGTCTTGGCGAGTTGCTGCGTGATGGTGCTGCCCCCTTCCTTCACCTGAACCGCCATCAGGTTTTTGATTGTTGCCCTGGCCATGCCTCTAAGATCGATCGCCCCGTGCTGGTAAAAGCGGGCATCCTCGGCGGCGATGATAGCCTGTCGCAAATTCATCGGAATTCTGGATAACGGGACGAAGACCCGGTATTCGGGGACGATAGCGGCAAAGGCCTGCCCTTCATCGTCATAGAGGAGGCCTGATTCACCTGGCTGGAAGATCGGGAGCTGTAAGAGATGGGGGAGGTCTTCTACCCGCGCCAGCGGCGCGCCCCACGTCGAAGGGGAAAGCAGCAAGATGACTGCAAGGGCGATGACTGCCGCTCCCCATCCTGTCCTGCAGTCCCTCTTTGACCTCGAACCGGTCGATCTAGTCCGAGTATCGCGAGTTAGACGAGACATGGCTGTTTTCGCTTCCTGGCCTCCACAGCCTCACGACCTATCAGGCAGGCGGATCTGGGGATGGGTGAATTCGGCGATGATGCGCAGGCGGAAATCGATAACAATCCATGCACCGGGGGGACAGTTCGGGTCTTCCATCCTAATGGTTAGTCCCACTGGCGTTCATCAAGGATCTTCTTGGCTCCTTCGGCGAGTGTTCCCGGAGAAACCACTTCAACATTGGCCGTGATCTTCAAGAGATCTTTGGTCTTCTGTTTCAGTTTGGCCAAGAGCGGCTCCGGCTCGACACCGCTCGCCAGCTCCACCCGGAAAGTCATCTCATCATCATGCCCCCTCAGGCGCACAACGACCTGACAGCATCGGACTTCAGGGAATGCTGCTGCGACCTCGTCCACCTGTCGCGGGTGGACGAACATTCCCTTGATCTTCGTCACCTCGTCCACTCGGCCCATGATCCGGGTCAGCCGTGCGGAGGTCCTGCCGCAGGGACAGAGTTCTGTCGTGACTGCCGAGAGATCACCGGTCCCAAAGCGGATCAGAGGGTAGACCTGGTCGAACACCGTGACCACCACCTCACCGGGCTCCCCGACTGAAATCTCAGCTCCACCCTGAGGGTCAACGATCTGCAGCAGTAGGTCATCGGCGATGTGCAATCCAGACGCCTCTTGACACTCATAGCCGATGAGACCCAAGTCGCCGATAGCATAGGTCTGCCTGATCTGAAGGCGATAGCGGTCCGCCATCATCTGCCGCATTGACTCTGCCATCATCGCACCGCCCACCGAGGCGACGCGAAGGTGGAGTTCCTCCGCGACATCATACCCCATCTCTTCGGCCTTGCTGATCAGCGTCGCGAGGAAGGCGGCCGTCCCAACGAATCCCGTCACCACGAGGTCCCTCAGGACCTGGACCTGAACCTCCGTGTTGCCGACGCCCGCAGGAACCACGACGCACCCAAGCGCCCTCAGACCGCCGTCGCAGATCCAGCCCCCTGGCGTCAGGTGATAGGCAAAAGTGACCTGCACCACGTCACCAGGCCGAAAGCCGCCCGCGTAGAAGGCCCTCGCCATGCGCCAGTAATCCGACTGACGGCCCTCAGGCTCATAGATGGGGCCCGGGGACTGGTATATTCGGCTCACTTCCGACAAGGGCACCGCCAGGAGCCCACCGAAAGGGGGGTCTTGCTTCTGGAGCTGGGGAAGGCTCGATTTTTTCAGAACCGGGAGGCGGGCTAGATCCTCGATCCCTTTAATGGCAGCCGGGGTCAGCCCGGCGGTTTCCATCCGACGGCGGAAGTTTGGCGAATGGTCATACGCGTGCCTGACGGCAGTCTGGAGCTGCTCTGCCTGATAAGCTCGACGGCGTTCTGCTGACATCGCCTCGAGTTTTGGATCATAGAGCCCCGGACTGTCGTCGGTTTGCCTCGTCACCACATCGACTGTCCCACTAATGCAAACATGCTGAATGAAGTGTGATTGCCCCTGGGGACATGCCTCGATAAGCGACTAATAGATAATTTCCTGTTACTTCTTCGGGAACTTGCCCTCAAAGGTGACCAGGGCGTCCCCCTGCTCGCTGGTGAAACTCGCCACCCCTTCCGACACCCTGATCCCGAAGCTGAAATCGCCAATCTGTTCCCACCACATCTTCACCACATCCGGGATCTTCAGCTCGAGGGCCTGGACACGCGCGCCGGCGCTCACGGCGAGGGTGGCCGGGACGATCATCGAGTCAAGAACACTCACGACCCTGAGCTGGTTCGTCGTCTTACCGGGAATGTACATCAACTCGTACACCGTAGGGGTGTTGAGATCGAAATATTCACCCGGCTTGGCCTCCAATCCATAGGTGAACTTCAAATCTTCCAGCCCTACCTTGACGCTGTTAGGGTTCGTGATTTTGAATACGAACGCCAGTACCAAGGGCACGCGAGTTGGCTTATCCGCCCACGGGAAATAGCTGGCCACCTCCACTCGTTCCAGCTCTACTGTGGGCGTCTGGAGCTTGGCGGCGGCGGCGGGCCCGATCACGCCCCAGCTTGCCAAGAGTACCACCATGATCGCGATCAAAAATGCCTTCCGCATCTCTCCCCTCCTTTTCTTTGCAGCGAAACGATTAGGTGATCCACCGCTTTCGCCGCTTGTAATGTTTCACTGCGCGGAAACTCTTCCTGGCACCCAACTCGGTCAGGCCGAGGTAAAAATCGCGGATATCAGGGTTCTCCCTGAGCTGCTCCGACGGTCCCTCCATCACCACTCGACCGCTCTCCAACACGTAGGCATGCCGCGCAACGGCCAGGGCGAGCTTGGCGTTCTGCTCTACCAGTAAGATGGAGATCTGTCTTTCCTGGTGTAGGCGGGTAATGATCTCAAAGATCTCCTTGATCAGAAGGGGGGCGAGGCCCATGGAAGGCTCGTCCAGGAGCAACAGCTTGGGGCCGGTCATGAGGGCCCGGCCGATAACTGTCATCTGCTGCTCCCCCCCACTGAGGAACCCAGCGACCACATTCCGGCGCTCCCGAAGACGGGGAAAGTAGTGATAGACTGCCTCCAGGCCGTTCCCGATCATGGCCCCGCTGCCCCCAAGGTGAGCGCCGACCTTCAGATTCTGTTCCACGGTGAGATGCTCGAAGACACGCCGACCTTCGATCACCTGGATGATCCCCATCCGGGCGATCTCCTCGGCGGACTTGCGGTCGATCCGCTCCCCGAGGAACTCAATGCTCCCCTGGGCCACTTTTCCGTTCTCGTGTCTGAGCAGCCCAGAGATCGCTTTAAGCGTGGTGCTCTTCCCGGCCCCGTTGGCCCCCAGCAGCGCGACAACCCCTCCCGCCGGTACCTCGAGAGACACCCCTTTGAGGGCCAGGATGACCTCGTGATAGAGCACCTCGATGTTATTGATCCTCAACATATCCTACCAGCCCAGCCACTCCTTGTCCCACTTCTCGGGCCATCGCTTCTTGAGATCGACCGCCTCCAGGAGGGCGAACTTCCCCTTCTGGACTCGATAAACTCGGATCAGCGACCCAGGCCGATGATCTGTGGGAGTGATCGTGATTGGAGGTCGGCCAAGACCCGGGGTCCAGTCGCGGATGCTCTCGAAGGCTTCCTTGATCCCCGGGCCGTTCAGCTTGCCAGCCTTATCGGCCCGTACCAGCGCCTCTCTCATCAGCAGGACATCCACCCAGGACTGGACGGTGCGGATCAGGCGATTCTGCTGGGGGACGCCTGGATTCATTTTCTTGGCGTACTCCACGACCTTGTCCATCAAAGGGACCTTTTCCCCGTAGAAGGCTGTGACTGCGGGCCCGATCACCCCTTCGGCCTCCGAGAGGGTAAGCTTGATAAGGTTCTCGTCGTACCCCCAGTTGTTGACGATGTGGTCCGCGCCCAGCCCCAGGGCGTGGGCATCATTCAGGGCCGTGGCCACCGACATCACGATGTTGCCGTGCCAGACCAAATGAGGCTTGAACTCCTTGGCGGCCAGGATCTGGCTCTTCACGTCCAGGGCGGTCAGAGGCACATCCTGGTCCGGTCCTACCTCGAAGCCGAGAATTTTAGCATGGTCATTCAGCGCCTTGATGGCAGCGCTGCAATATGGACAGGCCTTCATGTAGAAGCTGACAAACCGGGGCTTGACCCCCTTTTCGCGCTCGGCTTTGAACCGAGGGTCCTTCAGCCAGACCTCGTCGTACCAAGCGGTCATGGCCGCCCTTGCGTTGCTGGAGTAGTCGGTCCCGTAGATGAAGTTGTAGGGGGTCTTCGCGGGATTAGCGAGAAAGGCGGAGAAAGAATGAGAGAGGTACGGCATTTGATCTTTCGCGACGGTGGGAGCGAGCGCCTCCGTATCGCCAGTCCCCCATCCAAAGACAGCCACCGCCTTATCGAAGTCCCGGAACCTCTTATAGGTGGTGACGGCCTCGGGAACCCGGTACCCGTAATCATACTGGAACAGCTTGATGCGCTTGCCGTTGATCCCCCCAGTGTCATTGACGTACTGAATCGCCTCCCTAATTCCCAAGCCGGCATCCTTGCCGACGTCGGATGTGGGACCGGTGAAATCGTTTAGAGAGCCGATCTTTATCACGGTCTCGGCCCCAGCGGGGAGCGGCAGCAGGGCCGCCACGAGAAGGGTGCAAGCGATCCGGATCATCGTCTTCCTTGCCATGCTCTACCTCCTGTTATGTGATGTTGAATACCAGTGCTCTAGCGCTCAATTCGGTTGACAGTCGCGGCGTGTTGCCCTTTACGCTCATGCCGACCCTCCCTTCAGGGAAAGGTTACCACGTCTTTCTCCCTCCCTCCCCTGGCGAGCGAAAGAGCTGGGTCTCATATTCTCATCACCTCACATCCTCGGTTACGGATCCGGCGTGTTCTTCTCCAACACTAATAGGCGAAGGGCCATAGGTTAAAGTAATTCTTGAGCTGCTGCCACCGATAAGCCAGGCCCCTCGGCTCGTACAGTAAGAAAAGGACGATCGCCAAGCCGAAGACCCCCTCCTTGATGTACAAGAACCCAGTGGAAAGTGCCGGGAACGCCTCGCTCAAAGGGATCACGGCGAACTTGAGTGCCTCAGGGAGGACCGTGACAAAGATCGACCCGAAGATCACTCCGTGCAGGCTCCCCACCCCGCCGATCAGGATAACACCCACCAGCCAGAGAGACCAGGAAAACTGAAAGTGCTCAGAGCTGACAACGTATAGAGAACTGATCCAGAATCCACCTGCAATTCCCCCCAGGACACCGGCGACGAAAAATGCCAGGAGCTTATAGCGGACGACATTGACCCCCATCATCTCGGCAGCGATGTCATTGTCCCGGATCGCAATCCAGGCCCGCCCCACACGTGTTCGAAGGAGGTTGGCCATACCTGCCGTGCACAAGATCACAAGGGCAATCATCAGATAGTAGACCTTGAGCTCTGTGTCGATGACCCACGGCCCAACAGTGATTGTTCCGGGAGGAAGTGACAAGTAATGCTCCCGCCCTCCGACGCGACTCACGTACTGCGTAATAATGAAATCAACAGTCACAAACTGGGCTGCCAGGGTTGTCATGATAAGGTAGAACCCCTTGACCCTGGCGCATGGGAGCCCAAAGAGAACGCTCCATACTCCGGCGAGGATCGCCCCCAGCACGATGCTGACAGGGTATGGTAGCCCGTACTGGAGCATCCCGATAGCGGTGGCGTAGGCCCCAACCGCGATGAAGGCAGCATGGCCGAGCGTGATCTGGCCAGTGAACCCGATCAGAAGCTGGACCCCGAGGGCCGAGAGCACTGTATAGCCGATGATGTTCGCGACGGATAGGGCGAAGGTGCCGGCCAGCGGCAAGCCGGCAACAAGGACAAGGGCCAAAAGGGCCATCTTGGCCCGCACGAAGACCGCCTGCCACCAGGCGTGGTCTGCCCGGTAGGTTTCGTGATAGACCCCGCTCGGCAAATACATGTTATTTCACACTAACTTGCTGAGCCTCGTGTCAGGCCAAGAAACGAGCATAGCAAGGCGCTGGCTCTGAGGCCGACCGAGACGTACGTTTCCGGGTACGTCACAGGGAGTGCCACAGGGGCCAGCAATACCGCTAGGCAGAGTTTGTTGGCCTGGCACTAGACCCTCTCGATCTTCTCCCATCCCCAGAGCCCGTAGGGCCGGAAAAGCATAATGATCACCATGAAGACGAACGGGGCGATGTCCTTCACCCCACCCGGCGTCCACTGCTCCAGGTAGCCACCCGATAGGTTCTGCAGGATACCGATCGTGATCCCGCCAACGATGGCCCCAGGAACCGAGTTGAGCCCCCCAAACACGACCGCAGGCAGGACGAGAATCCCCAGGTAGCCCACCGAGATGTTGAGCCCGTTGATGTTCCCCAGCAGGGTGCCTCCCACTCCGGCCGCCATGAAAGCGATGGCCCAGGCTAGTGCATAGACCCGCTTGACGCTCACTCCAAGGGAAAGCGCTGCCATCTCGTCATCAGCCGCGGCTTGCATAGAGAGGCCCCAGCGGCTGTACTGGAAGAATGCCACGAACACCACGAGGAGCACGAGGGCAGCAAGGAAACTCCAGATATACACCTGGCCCAACACCATCCTGCCGAAGCGCACCGGCTCTGTTGGGAAAACCCGCGGGGTAAAGACCCTGGTATCGGTGCCCCAGATGAACCCCACTACGGCGCGGAAGAAGAACGAGAGCCCTGCTGTGATCATGATGACGGCCAGGACAGGCTGACCGATCATCCGACGGAGAAACAACCGCTCGGTCAGCAATCCGAGGACAAACCCGACGATGAGCGTGGCCAGGAGCGCCACCGGAAAGGGAAACCCCCAGGTATAAAACGCCAGACAAACATACGCGCCGAGAAGGGTCAATTCCCCCATGGCCAAATTGAGGACGCCGGAGCATTTGTAGATGATGGTCCACCCGAGCGCCACCAGGGCATAGATGCTCCCCACCAGGATCCCGGTGATGACGAGTTGAAGAAAGGTCTCCACTATTGTGCCTCCACCGGAACATCCGAAATCCAAAGGTCCATCTTACTGTGGACCACCCGGCCGTCCTCATAGGTGACCGTCGTATCGAAGTGAACCTCTGCCGCACCCGAGTAGAGGGCCTCCACGATCTCTCGGTAGCGCTCCTCCAAAAAGGCCCGGCGGATTTTCCGTGTCCGGGTGAGCTCCTCGTCGTCGGCATCGAACTCTTTGTGGAGGTTCACGAACCTCCCGATCCTGGCCGGACTCGGCAAGCTCCCGTTCACAACGCCGATCGCCTCCGCCACCAGACCACGCACCTCGGCCTTCTGAGAAAGCTCAGAGTAACTGGTGTAGGGGACGTGATGCTCCTCGGCCCACTTCCCTACCACACCGGCATCGATGCAGACGACGGCAGTTAAGAAAGGACGTTGATCGCCGATCACCCAGACATCCTTGAGGTACGGGCTGAATTTCAGTCGCGTCTCCACATACAGAGGAGAAAACCGCCTACCATCGGAAAGGGTCATGACATCCTTCCGCCGGTCGAATACCACCAGGTGGCCATCGGCATCAAGGAACCCGATGTCCCCGGAGTGAAGCCACCCGTCCTTGAGCGTCCTGGTGCTTTCCTCCGGCATCTTGTGGTACCCCTTAAAGACGCAGGGGCTTCGTGAAAGGATCTCGCCGTCCGGGGCAATGCGGACCTCCGTCTCGGGAAGGGGTGTTCCAACGGTGTCGAACTTCACGTAGCCGTCGCGGTGGAGGACCGAAATCCCGGCTATCTCGGTCTGACCGTAGATCTGCTTCAGGTTCACGCCGATGGCATGGAAGAAACGCAAATGGTCCGGTCCCAGGGCACCGCCACCAGTGTACGCTCGCCGGATGCGGGCCAAGCCCAGATGGTCGCGGACCTTCTTGAAGACCGTCAGATCGGCCAGCTTCCCGGGGAACTTGAGCCACCAAGAGATCGATTTCTTGGCCAGCTTGAGGTCTGCAATCTTCCCCCCTATACCCATCGCCACCTCGTAGACCTTTCGCTTAAGAAGCGGGGCGTCAAGGTAACGCACCTGCACTGTCCGGACCATCTGCTCGTAGATCCGCGGGGGGGAGAAAAGAACCTGTGGGCCGATCTCTCGGATGTTATGCTGGACCGTCTCCGGGCTCTCCGGGAAGTTGATCGCGAACCCGGCCTGCAACCCGCAAGAGATCGACATCATCTGTTCTCCGATCCAGGCGAATGGCAAGAACGAGACGAAATCGTCCTCCTCTCTGCACGGGTCCACGGCCATCATGTTCTGCCCCATCTTGAGCATGTTGTGGTAAGTAAGAAGCGCCCCTTTCGGCTGCGCTGTAGTTCCGGACGTGTAAAAGAGTAAGCAGATGTCGTCCCCCTGGCCCTTTTCTATCAGCTCCTCGAAGAGGTGAGGCTCCCGCTCTCCCAGCTTCTTGCCCAGCTCGCTCACCTCCGCGAGGCTGATCAGGATGGAATCGTCGTACCCGCGCATCCCTTTTGGATCATCCCAGATGATCTGTTCCAGCTTGGCGCAGCGGTCCTTGATGGCCAATGCCTTATCGACCTCTTCCTGCCCCTCGCCGATGAGAAATTTGCTGTCGGAGTGGTCCACGATGTACTGGACCTCATCGATTAGGGAGTCCTGGTAAAGCCACACGGCCACGCCTCCGACACAGAGAGTCGCCATCTCAGCCCACAGCCCCTCTGGCCGATTCTGACCGATGAGCGCGACCTTGTCCCCGCGGCCGAGACCCAGGGCCACGAGGCCAAGGGCCAGCGCCTTGACCCGCTCGAGATACTCCTGCCAGGTGATCGGCCGCCAGATCCCGAACTCCTTTTCCCGCATGGCGACCTTCCGGTTGCCGTACTTCCCGGCGGTCCGGAGCAGGAGCTTGGGGAGGGTGAGGTCTTTCGTAATCTCAATTGAAGGTCCAGTAGGGCTAGCGGCGGGTCGCATACAGCTCCTCCACCTCGCCGAGGTAGGCCTTGATGACGGCAGGGTCCCCCTGGACCTCTTGCGGTGTCCCATCTGCGATCTTCTCACCGAAATTCAGCACGGCCACCCGGTTGGAGATATCCATCACCACGCCCATATCGTGCTCCACCAGGATGCAGGTGACCCGCCACTGCTCCGCCTCGTTGATCTCCAGGATGAAACGCGCCATGTCTTCGGTCTCTTCCAGATTCAGACCCGCCATCGGCTCATCCAGCAGGATGAGGGTAGGGTTAAGAGCCAGGGCCCGCGCCAGCTCGACTCGCTTCTGAAGGCCATAGGGAAGCATCCCGACAACCTTATCCCGGATGTGCTCGATCTCTAGGAGGTCGATGATCTGACGCTCGATGAATTCGCGGTGCGCGATCTCCTCTCGAGACGCTCTTCCCAGATAGATCGCCCCGTCGAGCAGGCCAGTCTTCATGTGGATATGTCGGCCCAACCTGATATTGTCCAAGACCGTCATGCCGCTAAAGAGCTCGATTTTCTGGAAGGTGCGCGAGATGCCGAGGCGAGCCCGCTGGTGAGGCCGCAGGGGACCGATGTCCTTCCCGTCAAAAATTATTCTGCCCGCATCGGGCTTGTAGAGTCCGCTGACACAGTTCAGCAAAACCGTCTTCCCAGCCCCATTGGGACCGATGAGTGAGAAGATCTCTCCCCTCCTCACCTCCAGGCTCACCCCGGCCAAGGCGCTGACCCCACCAAATGCGATGCGGACCTCTTTGACCCCTAGAAGGATGTCATCCTGTGTCATCTATCCTACCCTTCTCTTTCGTCTCTTTGAGGTCCAGATTAGCGGATCCTGAGGGTCTTGGAAAAGGTACCGTCAGGCGTGATCCCTAGGTCTCGATAGCCTGAAGTGTCGGGGAAAGGCGGACGGGGGTCCCGATATAGGCTGTTTGCAGCAAACGGGCAAAAAAGGCCGGTGAGGCAGTAAATGGGAAGTCTCGACCGTCGGGTGTGCGCGCTATGCCGAAGTAGTCACGTCCACCTTTGGTCTCCTGGTAACTGATGAAGGCAACGGTCATCCCATCGGGAACCTTGGCGCCGCTCATGGCTTCCTGTTCATTGAGATCGCGCTCGGCCACGGGATTGTAGTAGTCATGATCAAATGGTGTCAGATCGCCCTGTAGCTTCGCCACCTGCTCCATCCTCCCGCCCACCAGGATAACATAGCCGTCAAAGGCGTGATGCCCTCCTACACCGCTGATGCCGGCATAGGCGACCTCGTTCCGTTCCACCTCCAAGCTTGGGTAGCCACCTATACCCAGAAGTTGCTTGGCCGCCTCAAAGGTGAGCCGCACAAAGGTTGGCGCGATGGCATGGCCGGAAAGTGCCCCGCCGGATCGGCCGGCTTTAATGAGCCTCCCGTTGGTCCCGACATCGTCGCCGAGGAGGGCTTGGGTCACGGTTCCTTGGTAACCGAGGGTCTTCAGCACGACTTCCAGCTCGGTCAAGGGAACGGCTGGAAAGGGATTGTGATGCTCAAGAATCTTCAGGCTCGACAGTCCGGGAATGCGCGCCTGGCTCATTGCGGTGGAGACGGACTCCTCCATTGCCTTGGAGAAGAGGTGGGTTTCCCGGTCGCGGATGCTTGATGGGTCCACGCCGCATCCAATGCCGGCGACCCGGACTGCGCGATCTGTAGCAGGGGGCAGACTGGAGAGGACGAGGCCGGCGTAGCCCATGCTTTGGGGCGAAACGCCAATCAGCTTCAACGGGTAGTAAATCGTCCGGTCATCGATCTCATCCGGGTGCGTCGTCACGTGGGCGGTGGAGAGCTTCTGACGGGCTAACTCATGCGTGTAGAGGCGCTGCTCGTAGACATATTTGTCCAGTGCTTTGACCAGCTCGAAATCGTGTTGGTAGGCACGGCCCAGAGCAGCCGCTCCCAGCTTCAGCATATTGGCCTTGGCGAACTTGCGGTCAAAGGGGGAGACCAGGCTGGCGAAAATCTCCGTGGTCTCCGCCGGGGTGATCCGCGGACGATTCCGATTCGTCCCCTTCGTATTGCCCCCTGTGACCACCATCGACATCTCTTCCCCGCGCTCGAGGAGGTCCGCCAGCGCGTCGTTCAAGGGAACGATGCCGGAAGAGGACGCAGAATGCGTGGGGGTGCAGCGGATCTTTGGGGGGCGCTGAAAGAGTTGGCGGTGCTGGCTGTTGGCCAGCCGGCGGCCAAAATCCCCGGCCACTTCATCTTCAGTGGTCTGCCCAAGCTCATGTGTGTAGGAGATCGCCACATTGATGGTGGTGACTCGAGAGAGGTCCACCCCTCTGTTGACAGCTTCTGTGACAAGGCGTTCGAACCCTGTCCAGAGAAGAGATTCGGGATAGATCTCCTGAAGCCTCCCCGATTCCCAGTATTGTTGCAGCGATTTCCCGCCCCCGGTGCTAGCCTCCTCCCAGATCGGGGGCGGGTTGAAGTTGGCAACCCCAGCAAGCAAATATACCGGCTGCCTGGCCGGGCTCATCAGGCTCTCCTCACTTCCTTCGAATGAGTCTCATGCAACTGGCGAAAAACCCGCATTCGATTACATTGACCCCATCTCAAGCAAGCACACTGAACCCTCTTCCATTGTCATTGCGAGCGACTGAAAGGAACGAAGCAATCCCGCCATTTTTTGAGATTGCTTCAGTCGCTTCGTTCCCTCGCAATGACACTCAATATAACGCGTTTGTGTTAGTCGCGAGCTGTCTCGCCAATGATGGCACGAGCGGGATCGATCTCCTCCCGGAGAATACGAAGCTCCTCCTGGGTCGGCGGCTCAAGCTGCTCCACCTTTTCCCCAACCAGTGGTGTAAACTCCATCCCCTTGAGCACGTCATCTATGGTGAGACCCCGAAGCACCCCTAAGAGGGTCATCTGCCTACTGTGATCATCGAACCCATACAGAGCCTTGGAGGTGACCACCCGCCACGGTCCGGTCCCCCTGGGTATGCCCGCTCGCTCGCGGGCCTCGCGACTTCCGTCAAGGTAGCCGGGCGAGGTTACGAAGTCTACCTTCTTCACGAATCGGCGACGCTCATGCCGGATGACGATCACCGTACGCCAGCACTGCGTGAGCACCTCGTTGGCCCCTCCACTCCCCGGGAACCGCTTCTCTGGATGCTTGTAATCAGCTCCCAGCATGGTCGAGTTGACGTTGCCGAACCGGTCGATCTGGGTCGCGCCGAGGACGCCCAGATCGACCATCCCGAGCTGGGCCTGCGCGAAGATCGTGTTCATGTTCGTCCAGGCGAGCGACCGGTAGCAGTTACGCGGGCCGCCCATCGTGAATCGAACGAACGGGGTCTCGGGTAGCGATCCCACCGCACCGAATTCGTAGACCTGGACCATTCGGGGGGCGTGAAGACGCTGCGCCAGGATCGCGGCGACCTGTGGCATCCCGTACCCGATGAAGACGATCTTGCCGTCCTCCATCAGGCGAGCGCACTGACAGATCATGAACTCCGACTCGGTAAAATCCAGGCCCATCAATGATACCCCTCTTTGATGGTGGCCTGTCGCTTGAGGTCTAGGAGCTTCGCAACCCCGACGCGCTTTTCCAAGAACTCCTCGTGGGAAGCCACACTATAGATATACTTCTCGAGGTAAGCGGCCATCTTTGGCTCGTCGCCAGAGGCGGCCATGTATTCCAGGAAGTGCTCCGTGTCCATTTCGTACACTCCCTGCGCCCCGCCCGGCAGGCAGCCAAACGGTGCATAGACCACCGCATCCACCAGATAATAGGGAATGGTGGTTTTCGACGGCTCTTTCCGGATGTCGTCGGTCGTAATGATCTCTTCAGTGGAAATAATGGTCCGCTTGGAAGCCATTGCTGTCTCCAGCGGCGAGACCCCCGGGCCGAAGCAACGGGCGTTGCCGTAGATGTCACACTGGTGGACATGCACCAGCCCAACGTCGGGGTTCACGGCAGGGACCAGCGCGATCGGTCTCCCGGTGAATGGATCCTGAACGACCTTGGCGCCAGAGTAGGTCAGGGTATCGGTGGCCAGCAGATTTCGGCTCGGCAGAAAGGGCCCCCCCATCGCCCCCGCCAGGTGGCGCAGCGTCAGGGTGCCGTTCGTCCACTCGGTTACTTTGATCCTCCCCTCCTCCACCGCCTTGCCTATGAGATTACCGAGACCCAGGAATCCGACATCGATCCCCCGCAAGCAACCTGCTGCCACCAGCAATGTGCTTTCCATAAGGGTGAATTTGGCGGCGAACCAGAGGTTCTGCCTCCTTTGGCGGATGATCTCCCTGATAAGAGAGGCCGGGCCTCGGGTGAAGGACGAGAAGTCGAAGCTGATGTAGTCGCCGTCCTTCACATAGCGGCGAACCGCTTCAGCTTCAGGCATGACCTTGTCCACCATCTCCCGCCGCTTCTCGGTCCGCATGAAGGCGCGGAGATCGTCTGGATCCTCAACCGTGAACTCCCCGACTCCTGCCTGCAACACATCCATAAGCGGTACCCGCTACAGGCCGATCTTTTCGAGGACCTCTTCGACAGCAGTGTACGGATCGAGCTCGCGATCGGCGATGCGTGCGATCATTTCTTTCATGCTTCCGTTCCGCTGAATCCGCTCCAGGGCTCTGGCTGTCAGCGTCTCCTGCAGCAGTGCCAGGAACGCTCGCTCGCTTCGCTCTCGCCCCTTTTTCTTTCGTAGACCGCGCTCGTCCAGAAACGATTTGTGCTTGAAGATCGCATTCACCAACTCCGAGATCCCTTCCCCCTTGGTGGCGATCGTCTTGTAGATCTTCGGCAGCCAGCCGCCCGTGTCCGGGGCCATGTGCAGCATCATCTCCAGCTCGGCGGCAGTACGGTTGGCGCCATCTCGATCGGCCTTGTTCACGACGAATAGGTCGCCGATCTCCAGGACGCCGGCCTTGATCACTTGGACCTCGTCGCCGAGTCCTGGGACTGACACCACCACGCAAGTGTGCGCGGTACCCACCACCTCCACCTCTTCCTGCCCGACCCCTACCGTCTCGATCAGAATCACTTCCTTCCCCGCCGCATCCATGATGTCCACGATGTCGTTGGTCGCGCGGGCCAGCCCTCCCAGGTGGCCCCGCGTCGCCATGCTGCGGATGAACACGTCGGCATCAAGGCTGTGGCGCTGCATACGGATCCGATCGGCAAGGATCGCCCCACCGGTGAAGGGGCTGGTCGGGTCAACCGCCACGATCCCGACGGTCTTCCTCCGTTTCCGCAATTCTTCAGTGAGCCGGTCGGTCAAGGTGCTTTTTCCAGAGCCTGGCGGGCCGGTGATGCCGATGATGTAGGCAGAGCCGGTGTGGGCGTAGAGGGACTTCAGGGGAACCCTTGCCTCGGGTGCCCCGTTTTCAATCATGGTCATGAGGCGAGCCGCTGCGCGGACATCGCCCTCGAGGATTCTGCGCGTTAGCTCCATTTGCCGTCGCGATGGGCTACAACACAAGGTTTGCAGGAGCCAAAAATTATCACAGGCAGAGAGTGAAGTCCATAAGAATAGCCATCTGGCTTGTCATTTTGGGACAGAGATAGTTCCACAGCGAGAGAAGAACCTATGCGTATGATCGGCCCAGAAGTTGGCGGGCGATGACCAGCCGTTGAATCTCCGAGGTCCCTTCTCCGATAGCGCAGAACTTCGCGTCGCGGAAGTATCGTTCGACCGGAAAATCTTTGATATAGCCATAGCCGCCGTGAATCTGTACGGCTTCAGTGGCCGCTTTCATCGCGATTTCTGAGGAGAAGAGCTTCCCGTAGGCGGCCTCTTTAGTGAACGGCTGGCCTGTATCCTTCAGGTAGGCGGCCTGCAAAACCAAAAGCCTCGCCGCGTCGATCTCGGTGGCCATGTCTGCCAGCTTCCACTGAATCGCCTGGTAGGTGGCGATCGGCTGACCAAATGCCTGCCGCTCTTTCGCGTACTTCAGGCCTTCCTCCAGGCAACCGCGGGCGATCCCAACGCTCAGCGCAGCCATCCCGATCCGGGCAGCGTCCAGGATCTTCAGGGTGTCGATGAACCCGTGGTTTAGCGCGCCTAGCAGGTTCTCCTTGGGGAACCGGGCGCCATCAAAAATAAGCTGTGCTGTGTCGCTGGCGCGAAACCCCATCTTGTGTTCCTTGCGACCGACGCGGAAGCCGGGCGTCCCTCTCTCGAGGATGAAGGCCGAAATCCCCTTATCCCGCTTGGCCCGATCGGTGATCGCCATAATAACATAGATGCCTGCCACGCTGCCCTGAGTGATGAAGGTCTTTGTCCCGTTCAATACCCAGTGATTCCCCTCAAGGGTCGCGGTGGTCTGCATCCCTGCCGCGTCGCTCCCCGAGCCCGGCTCCGTCAACCCCCACGCGCCGAAGACCTTGCCACTCGTCAACCGGGGGAGGTATCTCCTCTTTTGGTCCTCGGTGCCGGCGAGGTAGATATGATTGGTGCAGAGGGAGTTATGCGACTCCACGGTCAGGGCGACCGAGGCGTCATACCTTCCCAGCTCCTCGAGGATGACGGCGTAGCTGATATAGTCCATCGCTGCGCCGCCATACTCCTTCGGGAAGAGGATACCCATCAGTCCAAGAACCGACAGCTTCCGGACGATCTGGGCCGGGAACTCCTCCCGCTCGTCGAGCTTCCCTGCCACCGGGGCGATCTCGCGCTCCGCAAACTCGCGGATCATCCTCTGGACGGCCTTCTGGTCCTCGTTCAGCTCGAAATCCATCGTCTGGCAGTCACTCCCCTCGGCCTACCGGCGGACATCCTCTTCGGTAGATTTAAAGTAATTTCTTCGAAATATCGTACAACTATCTATTTTATAATGGCTTATTCTTCACGTTGTTCTTCACGAACTCGATGGCTTCACTTGTTGTCGCGCCAGGGGTGAAGACAGCGGCGATCCCGGCCGCTTTCAGCTTCGGGATATCTTCGTCAGGGATCGTGCCCCCACCAAAGACGACGATGTCATCCGCCCCTCGCTCCTTGAGCAGCTCCATCACTCTCGGGAACAGATGCATATGGGCCCCGGAGAGACACGACATACCGATGGCATCAACATCCTCCTGGACGGCGGCGCTCACAATCATCTCGGGCGTCTGCCGGAGCCCTGTGTAAATCACTTCCATCCCCGCATCGCGGAATGCCCTGGCGATGACCTTGGCCCCCCGATCGTGCCCGTCAAGCCCCGGCTTAGCGATTAATACGCGGATCTTCCGGCCCTGCTCTCCAGCCATCGTACGCTCCTGCAAACCCCTTTACATGGTCATTGCGAGTGACGAAAAGGAGCGAAGCATTCCCGCCCCGTGAGAGATTGCTTCGGTCACTCCGTTCCCTCGCAATGACACGCGGTTGAATGCTTCTGTATTAGAGTTAAATAATGCTCGGCTCAGTATATTCACCCCAGACCTCGCGAAAGACACCCATGATCTCACCGAGGGTCGCGTAGGCCCGAACTGCGTCCAGAATCTTTGGCATCAACAAGTCCTTCCCCCATAGGTCCTTCCCGGCGGCGGCTTGACGAAGAGCGTCGAGCGATCGCATCATCGCATCCTTGTCCCGCGAGCGGCGAAGCTGTCGCAAGCGGTCGATCTGCCGCTCCTCAGCGGCACGGTCGACGGTGAGGATGGGGATCGGATTCCTCTCTTCTGCCGTGAACCGGTTCACCCCGACGATAATCTTTTCCTCCCGTTCGATCGCTTGCTGATAGCTGTAAGCGGCATCGGCGATCTCACGCTGTGGAAAGCCCCTTTCGATGGCCCGGATCATCCCGCCAAGGTCCTCGATCCTCCTGAAGTACTCCCAGGCCCCCTCCTCCATCTGGTTCGTTAACGTCTCGACGTAGTAGGAGCCGGCAAGGGGATCGACCGTGTTGGTGACCCCGCTCTCGTAGGCGATGATCTGCTGCGTCCTGAGTGCGATGGTGGCCGCCGCCTCAGTGGGTAAGGCCATCGCCTCGTCCATGGCGTTAGTATGCAGCGATTGGGTTCCACCCAGGACACCGGCCAGCGCCTGGATCGCCACCCGCGCGATGTTGTTATACGGCTGCTGGGCGGTGAGAGCACAGCCAGCCGTCTGTGCATGGGTCCTGAGCAGCCAGGAGCGGGGATCCTTCGCCCCGAACTTCTCCCGCATGACCCGAGCCCAGAGCCGCCGGGCCGCGCGGAACTTGGCCACCTCTTCGAACAGGTCGTTATGGCAGTCGAAGAAGAAGGAGAGGCGCGGCGCGAATGCGTCAACCTCCAGGCCCGCTTTAATCGCCTCCTCGACATAGACCATCCCATCAGCCAGGGTGAAGGCCAGCTCCTGCAATGCAGTCGAGCCGGCCTCACGGATATGGTAGCCGCTGATGCTGATGGTGTTCCAGCGAGGCAGGTGGTGCGCGCCGAACAGGACCGTATCGGTCACCAGCCGCACCGACGGGTCGATCGGATAGATGTATTCCTTCTGGGCGATGTATTCCTTCAAGATGTCATTCTGGGTGGTGCCTCCCGCCAGGTGATAGGGCACCCCCTGCTTTTCGCAGACGGCGATATACATCGCCCAAAGGACTGAGGCCGGTGACGTGATCGTCATGGAGGTCGTCACCTCACCGAGCGGGATGCCGTCGAACAGCATCTCCATATCGGCCAGGGAGTCAATCGCCACCCCGCACTTGCCGACCTCCCCGGCGGAAAACGGGTGGTCGGAGTCGTACCCCATCAGCGTCGGCAGATCGAAGGCGGTGGAGAGCCCCATCTGCCCCTGCTCAAGCAGGTACTTGAACCTTCGGTTCGTTTCGACGGCGGTGCCGAACCCGGCGAACATCCGCATGGTCCAGAGCTTGCCACGGTACATCGTTGGGTGTAGCCCCCGTGTAAAGGGGTACTCGCCGGGAAACCCAAGCTCTTTCACGAAGTCCCAACCAGGCAGATCCGCTGGAGTGTAAAGGCGCTCGACCGGCGTCATCGAGACTGAGGTGAAGCGCTCTGCCCGCTCGGGGGTGTTCTTGAGGGTGGGCTTCAGGGTTTCGGCCTCCCACCGCTCCTTTTCCTGCTCGATCCGCTTGAGATCCCTCTTCTCTGACATTTCAATCCACCTTTTTGCTCAAGATCCGCTATGCGACCTTGGCCGCGATCTGCTTGACCATCTTCTCGGCCCAGGCGATGTTCTTCCGGTGGGTGTCGAGCATCTCGGTGAAGAAATCCCGCATCGCCTGATCGGTCAGTGCAGGCAGCAGCGCCTGGATCTTCCTGACCACCCACCCCTGACCCCGGTTGAGGAACCTGAGCTGCTCGGTGATCCCGTCGATCGCCAGGAGCCTGTCAGCGAAGTCGCCCACCTTCCCCGATGGGATTACGCCGAGTTGCTTCAGGAAAGCATGCAGTCCCGCGACATAGCGCGCCTCATCCCCCTTGGCCTTCTTCAATCCGTTTTTTAGTTCGCCCTCCGGCAACGGCTTCAGCATACCGCTCAAGGCCCTGACACCGGACCGCTCGGCCTCCAGCAGCCGGTTCAATAGATCGATCAACTCATCTTTCTTCACCATGCACTCCCCTCTATACTTTGCGCCAACACCTCCGCAACGTCAAGCGATTTGGCCCTGTCACTCGCCTCCTTCACCTTCAGCGCGTCCTCGAACATGATCAGGCAGAAGGGACAGGCGCTCGCCAGCACCTGGGGCTGAAGTGCCAACGCCTCTTCGGTCCGCTCCCAACTCACCCGCTTGCCGATCTTCTCTTCAAGCCACATCAACCCGCCGCCCGCCCCGCAACAGAAGCCGCGTTCCCGGCACCGCCCCATCTCCTTTATCTGCAGGCCCGGGATAGCCTCGAGGACCTTCCGAGGGGCCTCATAGACGCCGTTATGTCGCCCGAGATAACAGGGGTCGTGAAACGAGGCAACGCCATCCATCTGTCTCTGTGGGCGGAGGTGCCCCTGCCGGACCAGGTCGGCCAGCATCTCCGTGTGATGCACAACCTCGTAGCCGCCGCCCATCTTGGGATACTCGTTCTTGATGGTGTTGAAGCAGTGCGGGCAGGTTGTGACGATCTTCTTGATACCGTACCGGTTGAGGGTTGCGATATTCTCTTGGGCCAGCGTTTGAAAGAGATACTCGTTTCCGATCCGGCGGGCCGGGTCGCCCGTGCACCGCTCCTCGTCACCCAGGATGGAGAAGTTCACCCCGGCGCGCTGCAGGAGCTTGGCAAAGGAGCCGGCCACCTTTTGATTTCGCTCGTCGAAGGCCGCGGCGCAGCCGACCCAGTAGAGGACTTCCGGCCGGCCGTTGCTCGCAAGCGTCTTGACACCAAGCCCTCTCGCCCAGTCGGTCCTGGTGGCTGACGTTCCACGGAACGGATGTCCCCGCTCTTCCAGGCTCCGCAAGGCCTGCTGCATCGTCTCCGGGAAGTCGGCCTCTTCCATCACCAGGTGACGGCGCATCTCGATGATCTTCGGAATCGGTTCAATGAAGACCGGACATTCCTGATGACAGGCGCCGCAGGTCGTGCAGGACCAGAGCACGTCGTGCGAGATCACCTCGCCAACCATCTTTCGCGAATCACCGCCTTCGGCAACCAGGCGCAGGTGATCCCGAAGGTCGATGATCACGCCTTTCGGGGTCAGCGGCTTGCCGGTGGTCCAGGCCGGGCAGGCATCCTGGCACCGGCCACACTCGGTGCACGCCTCCAGATCGAGGAGATGTTTCCATGTATACTGCTCGATCGTCGAGGCGCCGAACCGCTCTGCGTGTTCCAGATCAATCGGCTGCAGGACGCCCGAGCGCTCCCGGCTTCTCAGCAAAATATTGGCCGGGGCAGCCAGCATGTGCAGGCTGATGCTGTATGGCAGATACGCGATGAAGGCGAACGCGACGATGGCGTGGAACCACCAGAGGAGGCGATGGAAGGTTGCCTGCTGGACTTGCCCAAGGCCGAGAAAAGGAAGCGACGCCAGCCACCCGCCCGGCGACCAGCGTCCCCATGGATCGGCCGTGGCCGAGATCCGGAGCCCCTCGATCAGGAAGCCTGTGACCAATATGATGAGGAACAGGGAGAGCAGAACGCCATAGCTGTCGGCCAGGCGAGGCTTGAGCAGGCGATCTGGTTTCGCTCCATAGCGCCTGGCCAGGGCGACCCCCACGCCGACGATTGCGGCCAGCCCAAAAAGATCGACCGTGAGCGACATGAAGTAGAGGTAGAAGTTCCCGTATAAGGTAGGGATACCGAAGTAATCCTGGAGGGCCACGAGAGAGGTAGCGATGAAGAGGATGGCGAATCCCCAGGACATTGACAGGTGGAGCAAGCCTGACAGTGCGTCGCTGGCGATCCGTCGCTGCAAGACCGCATCCTCCGTGAACCCTTTGAGCCGATCCCACAAGTGATCCAGGACCGCCGCCGGCTGCCCCATGAACAGCAAGCGGATGTTCCGGTAAATCCCGTACAGGAAGACGACGAGGAATGGAAAGAAAAGGACGTAGAGAAACAGATGGCCGGGGATATTCCAGTATATCTCTCTGGATGGAGTCATGTCCCGGGTTCCAGGTTCCAAGTTCCATGTTCTTGGTTCCGGGTTCCACACACTAAAGATGGAACTTTCTTCAACTTGGAACGTGGAACTCGGAGCCTGGAACAGATGTTGTTCATTGGCCGGTTAATTCCTTACAGCTCTCGATCAACTTCGTTGCGACTGCCTTCCAGTCACCGACGACGCCGAGCTGGGCAACCTTAAAGATAGGCGCCTCCGGGTCGGTATTGATCGCCACGATGTTCTTCGCGCCGGAAATTCCCGCGACATGCTGGGTCGCGCCGGAGATCCCGAAGGCCAGATAGAGCTCTGGACTGACACTCCTGCCGGTCTGCCCCACCTGCCAGGATGGTGCAACCCATCCGGCATCGGTCGCTGCTCGTGAGGCACCCACCGCCCCCTTCAGGACCTGGGCGAGCTCTTCCAGAACCTTGAAGCCTTCCGGACCCCGCAGCCCACGCCCGCCGCTGACGACGATCTTCGCATCCTCCAGCTTGACGCCACTCACCTCCTCCTGGATCTTCTCGAGCAGGCGTGTCCTGAGCAGCGACGCCTCCAAGGCAACATCGACCCTGATCTCTTCGCCCGTCCGGCCCTCTTCCTTCGTGGCCGGATCCCATGCCCGGACCTTGACGGTTGCCACCACCGGACTGACATGTGGCTGCACGACGGCCATCGCCTTGCCACCATAGGCCTGACGTGTGAACAGGAGCCGACCCGATGCAGCGTCGAGGTCGAAATCGATGAAGTCCGCCACAAACGCGGCTTTCAACCTGTGGGCTAGGCGTGGCCCGAGCTCTCGCCCGATGGAGTCCCCGGGCAGCAGGACCACTTTCGGGTGTGCGCGCTGGCAGACCTGGTGCAAGGCAATGGCATACGCATCGCCTTGATACTGTTCGAGCAATGGGTGCTCAGCCCGATAGACCTGGTCAGCGCCGTAGGCGAATAGTTGCTGAACGTGAGGGCCTAGCTCTTTTCCCAGGATCGCCGCGCCAATTGGCTCAGCCAGTTTCCCCTTCAGCCTTTTCCCGCCTGCCAACAGTTCGAGCGCATTCCGCGTCAGCCCGCCGCCCTCAGTTGTTGCGAAGACCAACGTTCCCAGCATAGATTCCCCCTAGATGAGTTTGAGCTCGCGCAGCCTAGCGGCCAGCTTCACCGCCTGTTCCTCCGGCGTATCCCCCTCGATCATCTCACACTTCGATTCTTTGGTTGGTATGTAGACGTCCGTAATCGCAACCCTGGCTGCGCCTTGGCCGACCCTATCTGGATCAAGCCCAAGATCCGCTGCCTTCCAGAGGGGGATCGTTTTTTTGCCGGCGGCCATGATATCTTTCAGCTTGGGGTAGCGCGGGGTATTGGTTTCGTCGGAGATGATACTGGCCAGAACGGGGAGCTTCGCCTCGATCAACTCATAGCCATCTTCTACTACTCGACGCAGGACGACTTGCCCATCCTTCGGCTCGATCCGAGAAACAAAACTTACGAACCCCATCTCCAGCTCTTCAGCCATGAACGCCGGGACGGCGCGGTCACCCCAATCTCCTGATACGCAACCGGTCAGGATCAGGTCAAATCCGCCAGCTTTCTCAATCGCCTTCGCCAGGACATGGGCGATTCCCTGCTGATCCTGCGACCCGAAAAGAGGGTCATTGACCAAAATCGCCTCGTCCGCCCCCATCGACAGAGCGCTCTTGAGCGCAGTGACAGCCGTTGCTGGCCCAACGCTGATCGCAGTCACCTTGCCACTATGCTTCTCCTTGAGCTGGATTGCCACCTCGATTGCGTTCTGATCGTACGCGCTGATGACCAGCGAGTGACTGCCCTGGACCTGGCGCTTGGTTGCAGGATCGATCTTGAACTGGCTAGCCGGGATCTCAGGATCGATAATCTGTTTGATGCACACGACGATGTTCAGTGACATGGTCGCTTCCTCTGCGGGTTAACTCAACAGATGTTCGGCGATCACCAGACGCTGGATTTCAGACGTGCCCTCGTAGATCTCGGTGACTCGTGCGTCGCGGAACAGCCGCTGGGCCGGAAAATCGTAAATATAACCGTAGCCGCCGTGGATCTGGAGCGCCTTCGTTGCCGCTCGGTTGGCGGTTTCCGAGGCATAGAGCTTCGCCATGGCGGATTCCTTGGTATGATGGAAGCCCTTGTCCTTCATCCACGCCGCCCGATAAGTCAGCAGCCTGGCCGCTTCGGTCTGATTCGCGATATCGGCGATCATCCACTGGATCGCTTGAAACGAGGCGATCGGCTTGTCGAAGGCCAGACGCTCCGTCGAGTAGCTCAGCGAGATGTCCAGCGCGGCTTGGGCGATCCCCACCGCCTGCGCCGCAATCCCGATCCGGCCCGAGTCCAGGGTGGCCATGGCGATCTTGAACCCTTGTCCTCCTTCGCCCAGCAGGCTATCCGCCGGCACCCGGCAGTTTTCAAAGAGAAGCTGACAACAGCTTGAGCCCTTCATCCCCAGCTTCTTCTCCACCTTCGTGATAGAGAAGCCCGGCGTCCCTTTCTCCACAATAAAGGCACAGACCCCCTTCGCCCGGAGATGGCGATCAACCGTTGCAAAGACCAACACGATCTCAGCTTCCAGGGCATTCGTGATGAAGTTCTTTGTGCCGGTGAGGACAAAGGCATCTCTGTCTCTCTTGGCCATCGTCTGCTGGCCTGCCGCATCTGAACCCGCGCCCGGCTCGCTGAGGGCGAAGGCGCCCAACAGCTTGCCGCTGGCCAGCGGGATCAGGTGCTTCTGCTTCTGGGCCTCTGTGCCGAATTTGTAGATCGGATCGGCAACCAGCGAATTGTTGACCGACACGATGACGCTCGTGGAGGCGCAGGCTCGGGCGATCTCCTCCACGGCAATGGCGTAGCACACGTTGTCAGCTCCCGCGCCGCCATATTCTGTCGGGATCGCCACCCCCATGAGCCCCAGCTCACCAATCTTTTTGATCGTCTCGTGAGGAAAGAGCCCCTCCTCGTCCACCTGCTTGGCCAGGGGCGCCACTTCCTTGGCCGCAAACTCGCGGACCATCTCCCGAAAGATCTGTTGCTCCTGAGTCAATTCGAACTTCATGATCGTACCCCAACCTGGAACCTGGAACTCGGAACCTGGAACAGGTCTCTCACTACTTCCCCTTGAAATTGGGCGGGCGCTTCTCCAGGAAGGCGTTCACGCCCTCGGTCTTATCCTCGGTGGCAAAGCAGAGGGCGAACAGTTTCCCCTCGATCCCGAGACCGCGCTCAAGTTCGATGTCGTACCCTTCCTCTATCGCCTCCTTGGCTGCCTTGAGCGCCAGCGCACCTTTGGCCAGCAGCTTCTCGGCAAGCTTCTTCACCTCGGTCATGAGCTGATCGGAAGGAACCACCTTATTCAGCAATCCCAGATTCCAGGCCTCCTGGGCATCGATCATATCGCCGGTCAGCACCAGCTCCTTCGCTCGCTGTTTGCCGATCAAGCGTGAGAGCCGCTGCGTCCCACCGGAACCTGGGATGATGCCCAGGTTGATCTCGGGCTGCCCGATCTTTGCGCGGTCTGAGGCGTATACAATGTCGCAGGCCATCATCAGCTCGCACCCGCCCCCAAGCGCATACCCGTTCACCGCGGCGATGACCGGCTTCGGCAACCGCTCGATCTCCAGGTAGACGCTTTGGATCTGCTGGGTGAAGACCCAGGCATCGATCGGACTCATCCCCTTAAACTCGGTGATGTCGGCCCCGGCCGCGAACGCCTTGTCCCCGGCTCCGGTGATGATCACTACCCGGACCGTCGGTTCGTCCCGGACCTGCCGCATCGCCTGCTTTAGCTCCCCCACCATCGCCAGATTCAGCGCATTCAGCGCCTTTGGCCGATTCAATGTGATCGTAGCGATGCCTCCCTCAATCTGTAGTTCAATCGACTGGAAGCCCATGACTACCTCCGATTCCATTTAAGACAAGGTCGATGACCCCATCGGTCACAGTAGCGAGGTCGTACTTTTTCAGGTTCCACCGCTTCAGTGGCCAGACCGCGCAAAGGAAAAGGATCACGATCGCTGCCAGGTTCGCATCCTCAGCCGCGAAATGCCCCTGCCGGTTTCCCCCCTCGATAATCGCCTGGACCATCGAGACGTACAGACGATCCACTTCAAACAGTTGTTGGAGCGCCTCCCTCCTCAGCGTGTGCGACTCCTGGTACAGAACGAGGATCAGGTCGTGGTATTCGTCGTAAAGTTTGAGCGTGGCTTCGATGGCCGACCTGAGCTGAGCGGTAGGGTCGCCGCTCTTGATCATTGCCTCGGACATCTTCACTTGGAATAGATTGAAGATCCGATGGTAGACCAAGAGGAGAATGTCATCCTTGGTCTTGATGTAGGTGTAGAGGGCTCCGACGGAGAGGTGAGCCGCCTCCGCAAGCTCGCGGACGCTGGTCTGGTGATATCCCTTCCGGGCGAAGAGGCGAAGGGCGGCATCGCAGATCTGCTCGTGGCGTCGCTCGATGAGCGCGCGATCCTTCACTACAGTTTCGATCTGCCTTATAGCCGCCGGCATCGGATGATCCCGCTGACTGAACGCTCGTTCAGGTTGACGCAATCATAGGGAAACCCGTCGAGTATTGTCAAACGATTTTCACACCCCTACCGGGACCGACCCGCGCCTTGAGCGGCCGATGGTGAGAACCGAGACGAGCAGTCAGGAGGGGATTGTAGCGTATCTGCGACACTTCAGTTAGTGGATAGACTTTAGTCGTAAGGAACTGGGCGACATGCGCCACCGTTGCATCGACCAAGCGTGATCGTGTATGATAGCAGGGGTTCTTTCAAGGATGGGCGCTGCGCGATTGATCGGCTCACCGAGATAGGAGGAGGAATGATCGAAGCGGAAAAGCTGACGAAATACTACGAGAAGGTCGCCGCGATCGAGGATGTTTCCTTCAGCGTCGAGAAGGGGGAGATCGTCGGATTTCTGGGGCCCAACGGCGCCGGGAAGACCACCACGATGCGGATCTTGGCCGGGTTTCTCCCGCCCAGTAGCGGGACGGCCCGCGTCGCCGGCTACGACATCCTCACCAATTCCCTCCAGGTCCGGCGACGAATAGGCTACCTGCCGGAAAACGTGCCGCTCTACACCGAAATGAAGGTGGCCGACTACCTGGACTTCGTCGCAGAGGTCAAAGGCGTGGAGCGTCGGCGTCGACGACGCACCATCGGCGAGATTATGGAGAAGTGCCGGATCGTCGAGGTGCAGCGGATGCTAATCGGCGCCCTCTCCCGCGGCTATCGCCAGCGGGTTGGGATTGCCCAGGCGCTGCTGAACGACCCAGAAGTGCTGATCCTGGATGAGCCGACCCTGGGCCTCGACCCGAAACAGATCATCGAGATCAGGCAGCTCATCAAGGAACTGTCCGGCCGGAGCACGATCATCCTTTCTACCCACATCCTCCCCGAGGTCAGCATGGTCTGCCAGCGGATCATCATCATTAATGAGGGTCACATCATCGCGGTTGACACGCCGGAGAACCTGACGGCCAGGCTCCAGAACTCGGCTAAACTGCTCGTCAGGGTGGACGGACCGGCCGATCAGGTCAACGCGGCGCTGAGCCGGCTTCCGGGGGTGCTGCGGGCCGAGGCCATGGAGGAGGCACGCGATGCCGCCGTCAGCTTCGTCGTGGAGTCGGAGCGGGACCGCGACCTGCGCCGCGAGGTCTCCTGCATCATCGTGGAGCGCGGGTGGGGACTGCTGGAACTCCGCCCGGCCGACATGACGCTGGAAGAGGTCTTCATTCGACTGGTCACCGAGGAGGAACAGGGGGTGCGGGAATGAACGTCCTGGCGGTCTTCAAGAAGGAGCTGCGCTCGTACTTCGCGTCCCCGATTGCCTACGTCATCCTGACCATCTTTGCGCTCATCTCCGGTTACTTCTTCTACAGCCTCCTCACCTTTTTCTCCCTGAACAGCCTGCAGGCCTCGTTCAACCCCGCCTTTGCGCAGGGCCTGAACGCCACCGAGTGGATCGTCCGCCCGCTCCTTCGCAATATCGCCGTGACGATGCTCCTCCTGATGCCGGCGGCAACCATGCGGCTCTTTTCAGAAGAGAAAAAGAGTGGCACAATCGAGCTGCTCTTCTCATACCCGATCCGCGACTGGGAACTGCTCCTCGGCAAGTTCCTGGCTGCTCTGGCGCTCTACGGAGCGATGCTGGGAATTAGCCTGCTCGACCTGGCGATGTTGGGCTTTTTCGCTCGGCTTGAGTGGGGGCCTATCCTGAGCGGCTATCTCGGCCTTCTGCTGTTAGGCATGGCCTTCCTGGGGCTGGGGATCTTGGCCTCCTCGCTGACAGAGAACCAGATCGTCGCAGCGGTCGGCGCCTTCGGCGTCCTCCTCCTGCTCTGGGTCATCGGCTGGTCCACGGAGGCGGCCGGCCCGACCCTCGGCCCGATCCTCTCGCACATCTCAATAATTAACCATTACGATAGCTTCGCCAAGGGCACCATCGAAAGCAAGGACGTGATCTTCTATCTCGATTTCACGCTGCTTTGCCTCTTCCTGACGCTCCGATCCCTGGAATCAAAACGGTGGAGGGGATAACCATGCGAAATCTTACTCGCTTCGCCGCACCGGCCGGCCTCTTGCTCGTTGCCGCAGGCGGGATCGCCTACAACATCCGCCCGGACCTCAAAGCCTGGATCGGCGGCGTCCCCCTGCTCGGGTTGGTGCTGGTCCTTTTCAGCTTGTATCGTTCCTTCGGCGACATCAAGGCCTGGCTCAATCGCCGCTCCACGATGACCGGATTGAACGTCGCCCTGATGACGGTCCTCCTATTAGGAATCATCAGCCTGGTGGAGGCGATCTCAGCCAAACACAACACACGGCTCGACCTGACCGAGGGGAAGCGCTACACGCTCTCCGATCAGACCAGGAAGATGGTCAGGGGGCTCGCCAAAGAGGTGCAGGTCACGGTCTTCTTTCGCGCTGATCAGCCTGATCGTCGGTCGGCCGAAGATCTGCTCCGCCAGTATGCCGACCTCTCGTCGAAGTTCCGCTTCGAGATCGTCGATCCGGACAGGAGTCCCGGCCGGGCCAAGCGATACGGAATCACCACATACGGCACCACGGTCCTCGAAACGAAGGACAAAGAGGAGAAAATCACCGAGGTGGACGAGGAACACCTGACGAATGGGTTGGTAAAGCTGCTCCGTGAAGGGAAGCGGACCATCTCTTTCCTGAAAGGGCACGGTGAGAGCGAGCTGGACGACGGGTCGCGAAACGGCTACCGGCAGGCGAAGGAGGCCCTCGAGAAGGCCAACTACCAGGTGAAGGAACTCCTCCTGCTCCGCGAACCACAAGTCCCAGAGGACACCTCCGTCCTCGTGATCAGCGGGCCGAAGCGCGACCTGGCCGACTCAGAGATGAAGGCCCTGCAGGCCTTTGTGGAACGAGGCGGGAAGCTGCTTGTCCAGCTCGATCCTTTTACCGTTCCGGGTCTCAAAGAGTTTTTGGGACGGTACGGGATCAAGGTTGGCGACGACGTGATTGTGGATCAGTATAGCCGTGTCCTTGGTGGTGACTATCTGATGCCGGTGGTCTCGAAGTATTATCCCCACCCGATCACGCGAGACTTCGCTCTCGCCTCGCTGTTCCCCTTTGCTCGCTCCATCGACGTGGCGGAGAAGTTGCCCCAGGGTGTCTCTGTCCAGAAACTCGGGGAGACCGGGGCAGGGAGCTGGGCCGAGACCGATAAAGGAGAGCTGAACCGCGGACGGCTCACCTTTGACAAAGGAAAGGATCGGCAGGGGCCGGTCCCGGTGGGGGTTGTGGCGACCGTCGAGGTGAAGAGGGCAACGGGCCCATCCACAGAGAAGAAGACAGCCGAGAAAGAGCCGGAAAAGCGACCGACGGCTGGGCCGGCAAGGTTGGTGGTCTATGGCAACTCCATGTTTGCTAGCAATAACTTCTTGAACTTCTCCGGAAACCGGGATCTCTTCCTCAACAGCATCAGTTGGCTGGCCGAGGAGGAGGACCAAATCTCCATCCGGCCAAGGGAGGCGAAAAGCACCCCCATCTTCCTGACTGCCATGCAAGGGCGACTGGCCTTCTGGCTGCCGGTCGTCGTGGTGCCAACCCTGCTCTTGGTCTCTGGAACCTCGGTAGTCCTGCGCCGGAGGCGGTCGCGATGAGGTGGCGTTCCCTGGGCCTCCTTGCCCTGCTCTTCGCAGTTGTCGCAGCGGCGTATTATGGGCTAGAGGCTAAGGGGAAAAAATCCGAGGACGCCAACCAACTGTTACGGGCTGACGAGAAGGATATCGACTCGGTCTCCATCACAAAGGGGGAGGAGCAGGTCGTCGTGAAGCGGGAAGCGAACGGGTGGCGCCTGGTCGAACCGGTCCAGGCTAAGGCGGAGAAGACAGAGATCGCCTCCTTGATGCAGACCCTCCTCACTGCCAGGCAAGAACGAACCATCGATGAGCAGCCGAAGAGCTTGGGCGAGTACGGGCTCGAACGCCCCGCTATCCGGCTTACGGTGAGTCTCAAGGGTGACACACCGCCATTCGTCCTTCTGCTAGGCGACAAGAATCCAAATGGTTTCTCTGTCTATGCGAAACGAGGCGACCAGCCGTCGGTCTTCCTGCTTTCCAACACCTTGAGAACTCGACTGGACCGGAAGGCGGCAGATTTCCGCGACAAGACGTTGCTCGCGCTGGAGCCGGACAAGGTCAAGACGGTGCAATTGGCCACCAAGGGGCGATCGATCACCTTGAGCAGCGATGGAACCGACAAGTGGGAGCTGACCCAGCCGATCAAGGCCAGGGCAGATACCACAGCGGTCAGGCAGCTTTTATGGAGCATCAAGGACGCGCGTGTTCGGGAGTTCCTCGCTTCTGGCGCTGACGCACAGCAGCGTTACGGCCTCGACCACCCCGATCTCACCGTTGCCTTAACGGAAGCCAACGCCTCCAAACGGCTCCTGCTCAGGAAGGCACCAGACCCGAAAGTCGGGCTGTATGCCCTGGCAGAACCGGGAGAGGGGATCGTCGCCATCGATGCCCGTCTCCTGACCGACCTCTCCAAGTCGCCCCTCGATCTGCGGGACCGAAGCCTGTTGCGCTTCGAGACCACAGATGTGAAGGCGGTTCAACTTCGTCGGGGAGCACAGTCGCTCACGTTAACCAAGGAGGGAGATGTTTGGAAGTTGACCGGCCCGACCCGGGCCGATGCTCAGGCAGGGAAGGTCTATGATCTCCTCTACTCGCTGAAGGAGCTCCGCTATACTGAACTGATCAAGGAGAACGCGAGGGACCTGGAACGCTACGGCCTGAAGGTGCCGCAGGCCGAGGTGGAGCTGAGCATGAACGCGGGTCCGCCTCTCCCCGCCTTGCTCATCGGGAAGTCAGAGAAGGATCGGCTCTACGCCAAGCTCGCAACGGCCCCCGCCGTCTACGCGATCGATCCGAAGTTTCTCGACCGGCTTCCGAACGGCCCGGATGCGGTGAAACAGGAGGCCAAACCCACCACCGGCAAGTAAGAGCCGGTTGTCCACGACCTCCGGGCTCCTTTGCAAATGTCACCTGTGAGCGAGCGCAACACAATGGAAACGCGCTGGGAACAAGCTGAGATCCAGTGTCCTGGATGCGGTGAAATCCTCGTGCTGCGGGCCTCACTTGTCGAGATCTGGTGTCCCTGGTGCGAGGAGCCATACGAGGTCCGCGAGACCTCCCACCGCGCCGATCCCACCCGCATCGTCCTCAACTTGGTCAAGAGGATCCAAACCGACCGCTGAGTACTACTCTCGAGCACATGCGGGCTAGCCTGAAAGGAATCTGTAAGGTGGGTTGTCTCCCTGCTCTTGACTCCGACCTATACTTTTCACTTGCAGCAGACGCTTCCTTCGAAGCTTTGCTTCCAGTCCCAAGGTCACACGAGGAAGGCCGATTACCCTTAATTCGACGTATTACAGCGGTCAGCATAGAAGAGCTGCCGGCTGTCAGCTCTTCAAGAGGCAATCAAGCGCTAATTGCTTCTCACGAGAGCACCTTGGCGCCCGCTGCAGAAGCTGCCTCCCTGAAAAGCTCCCTGATCACATCGAGAAAATCATTAGCTTCAGTTGCGGGAGTTTCGCCTGGGATTGCGGCCGCCATCTCATAGATATCTCGGATGTTCCTTGCCCGGATTCTGGAGGACCCAATACCTCGACGGGAGTAGGCCTCTCCCCACTCATTGATGCGGTTGAGGTACACCCGACTCCGTGCAGTCGTCAGCAAACGAGAATGCACTTCACGTTTTACTCGATCAATAGCGGTCCGATGCCCCTCCTCATTCGGGAGCTCGGGTTCCCATCGGCGCGGGTTCTCAACAAAACTCCCCAGTCTTTCAAGTATAAACTTGATCAGGTCTGCTACCGGCATCAGGGTGTCATACCGGTCATCCCATTGATAAGCCAGGCGCCGCGACAGGGCCTTAACTCGGGTCCAGTGCTCTCCTTGTGTGCTACCAAGGCCCAGGCGTGCGTTCCAGTTTTGTTGGAAAAGCTCGGTCGCCGTACGGATGCAAAGCACAAGGTTTGCCAAGTCGTATACCGGGGCGGCCTCAACGGGTGGAGTTGGTAAGATCGAAGCCCGAAAAACGTCCAGCAAGCGACTAAGTTCACCACGCGTTTGACCCGTGGGCAACAGCGGTTCGTGAAGGCGAGGGACAAAGAATATCCGTTCGCGCAGATGCCGGGAAAGGCTTCTTACCACCGCTGCGTCGAGAATCGTCGTCAGTCCATTCATTACGTTATCGAGCGAGGCAAGGACATGATCTCTCCTCGTCCTTGCGTTTGGCAGATTGTCTCCTTTCACCTGCTCGAAATGGGTAAACACAACTGAAAGCTTGGACTCATATCCACTTGTGATCACACTGCGAATGACAGCTTGCGCACCCGCCTGCATGGGCTGCACTGCGTTATCCACCAGCAGGATCACATCGGCTGGGAAATAACGCTTCATTACGGCGGTTGGCACGCTGGAAGCGGAGTCCGCCGTGTGGCCTAGGCCCTCGCCATCCATCAAAACCAATTTCGGGATGTCGGCCCCCTGAATCCATCCAGGCCGAAACGGCCCCGCTACTCGCACACCTTGAACAAGTGGTCCTAGTAATCGACCGAAATTTGGGGCGTAATTGCTCGTGAACCTGTTGATCGTCCGAATGAAATGCTGCCGCTCCGAGGTCTTGAAACACCATCGGATTGGCCACCCTGACCGGTCTTTTTCGTAGATACCATCAGACAGAAGGTCAAATCGCGATTTGACTTCATCAAATATGTCGTAGACCAGTGATTGCGCCTCTTCGTCCTCGTGCAATTCGTCCTCAAGCAGCTCCTTAAGTGCATCGTGATCCCCCGGCTTCAGAGAACGAAGATTGACCCCCAGTTCTCCAGCAAGCCTCTCCTTAACAGACGTCCCCAGTTTACCAATGCGATCAAGAAAGCTTCGGAGACGGACTTCGAGTTCTTTCCGCTCCTCTTCGTCTATCTCTGATTCTCCATCAGTGCGATTATCTTCAAACTCTTCCTCCCAGAATTCATCAACTTCATCTGTTTCGCTTTCCGGGAGCGTACCGAGCAGGTAGCTAAGTCTGAACCTCTGCTCCGCGTGTTCCAAGAGTCGCCGCACAACTACCGATAGTTTATTCGCTTCGACGGAGGCCGACACAGCCGCAACCGTGCACTCTTCAATGTAAGATCGGATTTGATCGCAAGTGAGAAACGATACTACTGCCTCATATGGGCCGGGACGGAGGACGATTTCGGTGTCGAACACCGTCGTTTTTGCGGTAGATGTCGAAGGAAACTTGTCATGCTTGGGATCTGAGCCAATGAGCTGGCGAATGAGAGTAGTTTTCCCCGCACCGGTTGAACCAACTAACTGAACCAATGTGTACCCGTCGTCCCGACCTGGAAGAAGGATGGCCGAGGCGCGGCTCTCCCAGGGGTCTTCAGCTCTTGCCTCTATCTCGTCATAAAAGATGCTCACAATTCTGTTATCAAAATCCTGGAATGCCCGGTCCTTAGCGGCTAAGGTCCAGTACGACTCATCTTGCAGCAGGTGATTAAGTTGTTCGACTAGCATATCGGCCTCGCCCCCATCCCTGGTGCCTAGCCCTCTCCTAACTCGCTTGGGCCTGCCGTCACCATCTCGCCTGAGCGGATGTCGAAATAAAGCACACCAACCCTCACGACCCTGGCTTTGGCTCTTCGCCGCACGAAACGTTGTCCCCATAATTACCTCCGTTATAGTTGTTCTGTGTTGTGCAGCCAGTATTTCAGGCAAATGTTTAGTTGTCAAGCAAAAAATGCACAACAAGACACAACATTTCAGAAGAACTTTCTAACCTTATAATTTCGCTGATTTTATGACGATTTACTCAGAAGAATTCTGTGCGGACATCATGGAAAGTACCCTTGGATGGAGACATCTCACGTAGCTATCCAGGAGGTTAAGGTTAGTCCGAAAGCCCGTGAACAGGGCTTAGGCCCTTCTCGAAAGGAATCCCTCAACACTTCTTAAGAGGAGCTCATATGGAGGGCTAAGCTCTGTTTCACCGTGATAGATCGATTTTCAGGAGTGGATGGTTTAGGATTCAATTTAAAGACGCCCTCCATTAGCATTAGGAAAAGGGCGCCAATGCAGCGCAAAGGAGAGGCCAGTGTAGTAGATTGGGTAAAGCAGAGACCAGGCGACCAGCGAGGGCGAGGGATCTGGAAGCTGCCAGAGGATAATGACAACCGCGACCCCCCAGAGGATTCCCAGACCAATGGTGAGAGGGCGCAGGGTTCGAGTCCGGCCCGGATAGACATATTTGATCGGAACCAGCACCATGATAGCCGCAAATACACTGAAGGCGGCATTGAACCAGGGGGGCGTCATTCCGGCATAGAAGTAGAAGGCTAGGATGTTCCAGTACGAAGGAAAGCCGGTGAAGAAATGATCCGGCGTCTTGGCCGAGGCGTGGCAGAAGCGGTAAGCGCTGGCCAAGAGCGGCAGAGCCAGGATCCAGAGTGAGCTCCACGCTGGCAAGAGATGTGCGTGGTGCATAAGAACAATGGGGACCACAACATAGTTGAGATAGTCAACCAGGTCGTCCAACTTTGATCCATCGACCATCGGCAGCACGTCCTTGACCTTGGCCAATCGCGCCAGTGGCCCGTCTATCGCGTCGATCAGCACAGCGACGAGCATGCCAAGAAATGCCCTCCGATAGCTTCCTTCATTAATAGCGACGAGGCACCAGACTCCGACCACCGCACCCGAGGCGGTGAGCAGGTGCACTCCCCACGCCGCAACCCGCTGCCACTGCCGGACTAAGCCGGGCCCGTCCTTGTTCACGCCTTCTCCCTTTTCTTCCTAGCCCTTCACTAACCTAACCGCTGCTGCTGGTCAAGGCAAAAATCCTTGACGCAAGGACCCGGATAAGATATGAACCGTCTATCCACGCCAACCGAATGGCCGGTACCTTGCCATCTCCCATCAGGATTGCTTAACCGCTTTCGAATTGGACCATCCATGACACGGGAACCGACTTCCTCTGAACATCTGTTCGCCGCCGACCGGAAGCACCTCTGGCATTCCCTGCTCCAGCACAGCAGCCTCGACAAGAAGCCGCCCATGGCGATCAGGGAGGGAAAGGGCTGCGTCGTCGTGGACGAGGGGGGGAAAGAGTATATCGACGCGATGGCTGGCCTCTTCTGCGTGAATGTCGGCTATGGCCGAGCTGAGATTGCCGAGGCAGCGGCAGAACAGATGCGACGTCTCCCCTTCTATCCCCTCAGCCAGACGCATGCCCCTGCGGTACGGCTGGCAGAGACATTGGCGTCGATCCTGCCGTCCGGGCTAGAGCGTGTCTACTTCTGCAACAGCGGCTCTGAGGCGGTCGAGACCGCCCTGAAACTCGCTCGACAGTATGGGCGGCAGGTTCACAAGGGGGAGAACCGCTACAAGGTGATCGCCCGATACAGGGGCTACCACGGCTTTACCATGGGCGCGCTTTCCGCCACCGGGCAGGTAGCACGGCGAAAAACCTTCGAGCCACTGGTCCCGGGATTCCTCCACGTCAACCCGCCCGATCGCTACCGCTGCCCGCACTGTCAGGCGGCCTCTGCCTGCACCCTGGCCTGCGCCGACGAGATCGAAGCCAAGGTGAGGTACGAGGGGCCGGACACCGTGGCCGCCGTTATCGCCGAGCCGGTGATCGGCGGCGGGGGGGTCATTGTCTCCCCGGATGGGTACTTGCAGCGGCTCCGGGAGATCTGCGACCGGTGGGGCATCCTCTTGATCCTGGATGAGGTGATTACCGGCTTTGGTCGTACCGGACTGCTGTTCGGGTGCCAGCACTGGGGCGTGGTCCCGGACATCATGACCGTCGCCAAGGGGTTGACCTCCGGCTATCTGCCTTTGGGAGCGGCCATTACCACCCAGCGGGTCTTCGATGCCTTCCTGGGGGAACCGGCAGAGGCCGTGCATTTTTCACAGGTGAGCACCTTTGGGGGGCATCCGGTGGCGTGCGCCGCCGCCAGCGCCAACCTGGAGATCCTCCTCCGAGAACGCCTCTGGGAGAATGCCGCGTCGGTGGGCGACTACCTGATGGGTCGCTTGCGAGCGATCCGCCACCCGTGGATCGGGGAGGTCCGGGGGAAGGGCTTATTGATCGGACTGGAGTTGGTCCGGGATCAGAAGAAGACGCCCATCGCCGATCACGAGATGGCGGCCCTGACAGCGGCGATCAAGGACGCCGGTGTAATCGTCGGCAGAAATGTGGAGACCGTGCCCGGCCTCTGCAATGTCATGATCCTCTCCCCGCCGCTGATCCTGTCGAAGGGCGAGGCGGATCGGATCGTCGAGGCGATTGAAACCGGGCTGAAGGCCGTCGCACCGACGGCCAAGGAGGGAATCCAGTGCAACTGATTCGAGAGATGTTGATTCGACACCCGAACCGATGCACCCACAACGCCGTCTGCATCCCGGTCTGCCCGACGCAAGCCTGGCAGGCGACGAAACCGTTCGGCTTCGAGGCCAGCAAATGCCTGGAAGGCTGCACGATCTGCATCCAGGCGTGCCCGAGCGGCGCGATCTATGCGGTCTACCGGAAGGGTGGCACCGTCGTCGAACCCCGCAAGGCCTCGTAGACGCTGCTAGCCACCGGCGATGGCCGGCACGATGGAGACGAGATCGTCGGGCTTCAACGGGGTGGAGATGCCCTGCAGAAACCGGATGTCTTCCTCATTCACATAGATGTTGATGAAGCGGCGGACGCTGCCGGTTTCATCGCAGATCCGATCCTTCAGACCGCCGTACGACTTTTCCAGATTCTCGATCAGCTCATTGATTGAGCTACCCTGGCCTTCCACCTCCCCCTGGCCTCCTGTCAGTCCCCGGAGAGGCGTGGGGATCCGTACCTTTACGCTCATCTATCTCGCTCCTTTCGCGTGCACCTCACCATCGTTGGTCTCGGTGCTCAATTCGCATTCTTCGGCGTCACTTCGATCCCATGAGAGGCCATCGCCTCGTCGAATGATCGAAGGGTCGGTTTGATCTGCAGGGTGACCTTCAACGCCGGGGCCACCGCCTCCTGGGTCTTGAGCCCGTTGCCGGTGATGCAGAGTACCAGGCTTTCATCCCTAGGGATTCGCCCCTGCTCGATCAGCCGCTTGGCCGCAGCCACCGTGACCCCACCAGCGGTCTCGGCGAAGATCCCTTCGGTGCTGGCCAGTAGCTTCATCCCTTCCACGATCTCCTCGTCCGAGGCGTGCTCGCCGTAGCCATGACTCTCCTTGACTACCTTATAGGCGTAGTACCCGTCCGCGGGGTTCCCGATGGCCAGTGACTTAGCAATCGTCTTTGGCTTGACGGGCTTGATGATCTCACTGTTCTCCTTGATAGCCGTGACGATGGGGCCGCATCCTTCGGCCTGCGCCACATGCATCCGCGTGGCACAGCCGCCGCTCAAGAGGCCGAGACGATCGAACTCTTTCAGCCCCTTCCAGATTTTCGTGACCAGCGACCCCCCCGCCGCCGGCACGACGATGTGCTGGGGGGCACGCCAACCAAGTTGCTCTGCGACTTCGTAGCCGAAGGTCTTGGACCCCTCGGCGTAATAGGGCCGGATGTTGATGTTGACAAACGCCCAGCGGTATTTATCGGCGATCTCGCTGCAGAGGCGGTTGACCTCATCATAGTTCCCCTCTACGGCCACCAGTGTGGGGTCATAGATAAGCGTGCCCAGCACCTTGCCCTGTTCCAAATCGGCTGGAACGAAGACAAAGCTCTGAAGCCCGCCCTCTGCGGCATGCGCCGCCACGGAGTTCGCCAGGTTGCCGGTGGATGCACAGGCCACCACTGTGAAACCGAACTCCAGCGCCTTGGTGACCGCCACCGCCACCACCCGGTCCTTGAATGAAAAAGAGGGATGGTTGACGGTATCGTTTTTGACGTACACCTCCCGCACGCCGAGGGCACGCGCCAGGTTCTTGGCCTTCACGAGAGGCGTCATCCCACAATGGTGTCCGACTGCCGGTTCCCCCTCGATCGGCAGGAGCGCTTTGTACCGCCAGATGCTGGGCGGGCCGGCTTCGATCGCCTTGCGGGTCATGGTGCCGCGAAGCGCCTCGTAATCGTAATCGACTTCGAGCGGCCCGAAACAGAACTCACAGACGTGCAGGGGATCAGCCGGGTACGGTCGCCTGCACTCCCTGCATTTCAGCCCCTTCACCTTCGCCATCTCAGCGTCCTTTCCCCGGAGTCGGCTCTACCCTGATCCCCAAGCCAATCAGGTAGGCGATCCCTTTGTTCAACTCGTCTTCTTCGCCATCGAGTTCCACCATGAGCTCACCGCCGTTCTCCGTCACCCGCGCCCGCCGAATATTGGGGATGATATTGAACTGCCTGGAGAGGCGGTAGATCACCGGCTCCTTGATGAGCGTCTGTGGAAAGATGAGGGTCACCATCCGTTTCGGCATTGTGTGATCCTTTACCCAAAATGACCCAAAATCAAAAGCCCCTTCTCTCGAACGTGAGAAGGGGCTGTCATAGTTGACGCCGCCCTTCTCATCTCTCATCCCGCCCTGTCCGGGATGTAGGAGTTGGCACCACTGTCCGCCAGAACATCTTGCAGACCGGTTGCCGTGGCTTCGAAGGGCCAGTCCCTCAGCCACTCTGGATGAAAAGGTAAACTTGCGTTATCTAAACAGAACGGCTTTTTCCTGTCAAGAAAAAATCGAGCTCCTCAATAGACGACATCCTGCTCGATCGGCGCCACTTGGACGCCGCGACCTTCCAGCCACTTGATGCCATTCTCGAGACGTTGGGAGTCACCCTCAAGTTCGGCCATGATCCACCCGATTCCCTCGGTAAAGTCGGCCTGGCGAATATTGAAGATCAGGTCGAACGTCTGGCTAAGCTGCCAGAGGATCGGCTCCTCAACCAGCTTCCCGGTAAACGTGAGGTGAACCCGTCGCTTTGCCATTGGACCACCTAGGGTATGGGATCTAGGGTATTCTACCCTTTTCTCTATCGTCCTCTAAATCTTGGAGGGCGCTTCTCCAGAAAGGCCTGCACTCCCTCTCGGAAGTCCTCGGTCTCATAACAATGCAGCGGCCTCTCAGCGTCGGTCGCGTTGACTGCCGACAGATCCGGGTCATGACGGCACTGCTCCACCATTGCTTTCGCCGAAGCAACGGAGAACGGCGCATTCGCAGCAATGGTCGCGGCTATCTCGAGGGTTGTCTGGCGGAGCAAAGGGTCGGGAACAACCCGGTTCACCAGTCCCACCCCCAGAGCCTCGTGAGCGGACAAGCGGCGGCCAGTCATCAGCATCTCTTTTGCGATCGCCGGCCCGACCAGATCGACGAGACGTTTCGTGTCGGAGAGGCTGACCACCAGACCCAGCTTGGCCGACGGAATGCCGAAGCTCGCGCTTTCGGCGGCAATCCGAACATCGCACGCTACGGCCAACTCGCATCCCCCGCCGATGGCAAAGCCGTTCACCATGGCGATCACCGGCTTGCAGGAGGCTTCCAGGCTCGCCATCGTCGCCTCCACGGCGTGATGGTACAGCGTGGCGGCATCGCGCCCCGTCCTCTTTGAGTCGAACTCGGAGATGTCGGCTCCTGAGGCGAAGGCTTTCTCGCCTGACCCTGTCAGCACGATCACCCTGACGGAGGCGTCCGAGTCCAGCTCCTTGATGTATCGCGGGAAGGCCTCCCACATCTCGAAGCTCATGGAGTTCCGCTGTGCCTCACGGTTGATCGTCAGGATTGCCGTCTGGCCCTCGCGATCAAGCAAGAATGGCTGGTCGCTCATGGAGACCTCCCATCAAATCTTGGTGGAGTATACGGCGTCTCACAGTGAGTGTAAAGGGCAAATGCGGCGCGAAGAGTGG